>Ga0126310_10001144_pt1 | contig 9963 bp, 5 predicted proteins | sample Plot60_FD_92540 | JGI IMG/M metagenome (GOLD analysis project Ga0126310, IMG submission 92540) | Serpentine soil microbial communities from UC McLaughlin Reserve, CA, USA - Plot60 | ecosystem: Environmental > Terrestrial > Soil > Grasslands | place: USA: UC McLaughlin Reserve, Lake County... | reverse complement strand
CTCGCCGTAAAGGCGAACAACGCTCGCAGCGTCCGTTGCCGTGGCACCCTTTGTCTCTCCTCTTTCCCGTAAGCCGTTCCCCCTTTTTATAGTTGGTCGTGTCTCCAAATGCAACTCCAAAAGCCATTCCACCGTTTTTTTGTGCTATAGTCGTGTCGCATCGCGCACAGCGCTACGCTCGCGCCCTTCTGGCCCGTCGGGTGCTCGCAGGAACGCCTGCGCGGTAAGGGCGCAACGAAAGGGGGAACCACACCTGCTGATCTCTGGCGGGCTCGGACGCTCGGTCCTGGAGCCCGCACCCGGAAGGGCGCTTGGTCACCGCCGGGCCGCGGTGAGCACCGCGTCGCACCATCCGCGCCGCTTGTCCTCACACGGCGCACTATTTTATCAAAAGAAAGGTACGTTTACTCATGCGCAAAACGCTCATGATCGCTATGACCGCGCTCACCGCGGCATTCTTGCTCGCCACCGCTGTTGGCACCGCCAGCGCAAGGAACCTCTCCATCAGCAACACCGCCTTCAGAATAACTTGGAGGGAACTCGACTTCGGCGGCGGACTGGTCAGGTGCGAAGTTACGCTCGAAGGCAGCTTCCACTACAGGACCATTATCAAGAGAGAAAGGGCCCTAATTGGTCACATCACCAGAGCCACCGTCAGGCACCCCTGCATCACCGGCGAAGGCTGGGCTGATAACGGCATCGAAGTGATCCTAGAAACCAGGCCGGAAGTCTCCAGGCTGAGCAACGCCTCACTGCCCTGGCACGTCACCTACGAGAGCTTCGAAGGCACACTACCCAACATAACCGGCATAACGCTCTTACTCAGAAACACCAGCTTCGTTATAAACAGCCCTGGCCTCTGCCTAGGACGCTACGGCAAGACCGAAGACAACCTCAGCGCCGTTGCAAGGCGCAACATAACAACCGGCGCCATCACCACTCTCACACCCATCGCCGAAAGAAACAGGGCCAGCCGCAGAGAAGTCATATCAGGCGCTTTCTGCCCCTTGACAGGCACACTGACAGGCGAAGGCACCGTCACACTACTAGGCAACACCACATCCATCCTCGTCACCCTAATATAGGGGCACCGCACACAAAATAAGCAAGCAAGTCGTACCGTGGGGCCGCCTCAACAAGGCGGCCCCACCCGCTTACATGTGGTAGACACAGCGGGCTTTTGCCTAGCACGCTATGGTAAGACCGAAGACAGCATCACCGCACGCATAACCCGTAACACCACCACTGGAGCAACGACTGGTGTTGCGCCGGTCGCGGGAGCCAACAGCGCCAGCCTCAGAACAGTTTTCGCCGGCGCGTTCTGTCCCGCAGTAGGCGAACTGAGCAACGAAGGCACCATCACTCAACTAGGGAGCACTACGTCGGTTGTCATCACGCTAATATAGGAATCCACTTCTCGTGAAGCGTATCGTGAGGCCCTTAGTAGGTGGGTCTCACGAACTGAGCTGGTAGGGCGAGGCTGGATTGCAACACCCCCTCAGTCGCCGTGGCATCCTTGGCTGATAAGCCGCGACTGAAGCTGCGCCCAGAAGTCGTTCTGCCCTTGAACATTGACTGCGACGTGGAGAGCGCGTGGGACAGCGCCACACAACCCCCGAGCCAGTCCGACGACGCCCCGCGCGCCGAGCGCCGCGTGGAACCGGAGCACGACCCGGCTGATCGGAACGTCGGGCACGTCGTCAAACCGAGCAGCGAGGTGTTTCCCCCGGGGTATCGCCACGCGGCCGATCAGATCGAAGTCGACTTGGCCGCGAAGCGCGACCACCAAGTCTGGAAGCGGATGGTCGGTACTTCTGACGAGGTACGCCCCACCGCGCAGCGGGTCACGGAGCAGCGGCGTCACTGCCAGCGCCGTCCCTACGCGCGACGCCTCGCACCGACCCACCGCGAACGCCTCCGGCGTGCACGCATCTTCCACCACCGGCAGCTGCGCGCTCAATATCGATGGCAACGTCACGCTGAGATCCCGGATCCCCGCTTCGCCCGGGCGCTGCGTCAACACCGCCGTCAACGGCACAGACTGCCGCGCGTGCGTATGTCCACGCGACCCCACAAACAACCGCAGCCGCGGCCGGAACGGCAGCTCGCCGCACTCAGCCGCCCGAAAGCGATCCAGCACACCCACCACACGGCCCGCAACCGACTCCACCACACCCCGCACCCGCTTCCGCCCACACCCCGTCGGATTCACCATGAACCCCGGCCGGTCCACCGCCACCCGCACATCCCGCAACTGCAACGGAATCCCCTCCAACACCCGCGGCAACGGATCCGCCACCACCCGCAACGCCGCCGTGTGCCGATCCACGAACACCGCCGCCCGCACCACCACCCTCCCAAGGTCAAACGGGCCCGCCACCGCCGGCACCACCACCGAGAGCCCGAACGGCGCGCCGCGATACGGCCCCGTCACATACACGCGCCCGCCCGACAGATAGAACGGCAGCGGCCCGGCCCCCGCTCCCGCCACCACGCTCCCGATCAGCGACCCGTCCCGGCAGCTCCCAGCAGCGGCGTCCGCGCCCGAGCACAGCACCACATCCGCGATCCGTCCCAGCAACCCGCGCGAGCTCCTCCTCCGCATCCGTCCGCGTCCCCGCCACGCGGAACGGCGAGCCAGGCGATTTGCCGGAGCTCGCGCGCATGGCCGGTACCCGCGGAACGGCGAGGGGCCGACACCGTGGTGGTGCCGGCCCCTCTCTGGTCCCCCACCAAGCCCCGAGACTCGCGAGGCTTCGTGTCCCCCACCTGGCTCAGTGCCTTGTGTGTCTGCCCCCTCCGCGCGCCTTCTTGCAGCCGGCGACTCTCAGACGCTGGTTGAGCTGCAGCACCCGGCCGTTCTGCGCGATGTAGTCCACCGCCGCAGTGGCACGCCTGCTCTTGGCCGAACACAGATTCCTCGCCGCGCCGATCGAGGCCGTTCTCGCCCCGGCGAGCAGGCGCAGCGTGAACGATCTGATCGGAACGTCAGGCGCCGTCGCGAACGTCGTCGCGAGGTGCTTCCCGCCTGGGAGTGTAATTCGACCGATCAAGTCAAATGAGACTTGCCCTCGCAGAGCCACGAACAGATCCGGGATCGGATGCCCATTCTTGACGAAATACACCTTGCCGCGCAACGGTGCTCTCAACAACGGCGTCGACGCCGCCGCCGAACCCGCAACCGCGTGCGCGCACTTCGCGATGTCCGCCTCGAACTCCGCCCGCGTGCAGGCGTCATTGATCGTGTTGAGGCGGGCGTTGATCGTCGTCGGCAGACTCACCCGGACGAACTTCAGGTTCGCCTGGTCCTTCGACGGCATCGTCAACCGCGTCGTGAACGCCGAGGTCTGCCCTCTACGGGTATGGCCCTTGCCGCCGACGCGCATGACCATGCGCGGCCGGAAGCTGAGGCTCCCACACTCGGCCGCCTGGAAGCGGTCGGAGACGGCAGCTCTCCGACCCTCCGTTGAGGTGAGCGTCGCGCCGATCCTCTTGACCGCACAGCTCGTCGGGTTGATGAAGAAGTCCGGCTTGTTCACGTTCACGCGAACATCGCGGACGTCCAACGGAATGCCCTGCAGGATCGTCGGCAGCGGATCGCTGACGATTCTCACCGTCGCATCGTGCTTGTCGACGAACAGCGCAGAGCGCACGGTCACCGTGCCGAGGTCGAACGGACCAGCCACCGCCGGCACGACGATCGACACGCCAAACGGCGCACCCTTGTACGGACCGGTGAGGTAAGCACGCCCGTTCGTGATGAAGAACGGGTCGCTGCCGGCACCGGCACCAACGGTGACGTCACCGATCTTCGAGCCCGCCGAGCAGGAGCCAGCTCTCGCGGCTGCATTGGCGCAGAGCTGCACGTTCGCGATCTTGCCCGTGAGGCCTCTCGGCAGGTTCACCGTGAGGGCGCCCAAGGCTTGGTCCTCGTCGTCCCGCGTGAAGCGCAGCAGGAACGCCGAGCTCGAGCCGGCGCTGTTGCTCTCAGTACCAGCGCTGAAGCCAGGCGAGAACTGCGGCGGACACGCTCTGCCTCTCGCGTTCTCCGACAGCGAGAAGCTGCTGTCCGAGGCGACCGTTCTGCCGTTCCAACCGGTCAGCACCGCGTGCGTCGTGTAGGTACCGCACCTGTTCGGCAGCGCCAGCGGCGTCCGCGGGCCGGTCTTGAACTCCAGATGCAGTCGCGAGAATGGCAGCTGCGGGTTGTCGTCGAACGTCGTCGTGATCTGCCCGGTTCTCGGATCGGTCGCGACGTGTCCGGCGAGCTTGAGCACGACACCCTTCGCTCTTGCCACGAGGTAGATCGCCAGCAGCGAGTTGAACGGGTTGTCGAACGGCTTCGCGAGGTAGATCCCACCGGTCACCGGCACGTCGAGCAGCGGCGTGTCGACCGTCAACGCGCCGATCTTCGACGCCTCCGGACAGCTCGGGTAGCCGTCGCTTCTCAGCGCGATCTGCGCCGAGCTGCAGGCCTGAAGGCCGCTGGCTGAGGATGCCGAGACCCGGACGCCTGCGGGCAGCGTCACGACTGCCTTTCTGAGGTCGGACTGCGCCGCCGTCTCATCCGGATCGTCGCTCTGCGGGATTGTCAGATCGAAGGTGAACGGCACCGGGCCGCCGGCCTTCGAGCCTTCCAGCGGCTGCCCTTGCAGCAATGGGTCGAACGGCACGACCTCGCAGCCGTCGGGGCCGTGGGGCGCGCCCCAGTCGACGGGGGCGAACGGGTACCCCGGAGGGTCGTGGCTCACGAACGAGGCGGTCTTGAAGTCGCCCGGGTGCAGCCACGAGTCCACGCGCGCGGTCGTCGTCAGCCCTACCCCGAGCGGGGTGCAGGTCGTGGGATTGCGGAAGAACGCCCTGCGCGGCGCACCGCTTCCGCAGGTCGGTCCGCCGGTTCCTGCCGCGGCCTGTCCGGGGCAGGAGCGCTCATGGTCGTGGCTCGCGTCGGACGGCACGCCCCAGAAGTCGAATTCGGTGCCGATCAACGACGCCCCCTCGGATGTGTTGCGACTCACAATGCGCAGACCGTAGTCTGAGCCCGTGCGCACTTGGGCGTCGAGCACGACGACCGTGCCCAGAACATTGATGCCAAAGCGCGCGGGCACGTTCGGGGGCGGCACCATGTTGAAGACCGGAACCAGACCAAGCACGTTGCCGAAGGCAGCCTGCCCGTTGTGGACGACGAGCGCCGTGCCGACCTGCGACGTCGGGGCACACAGCGACCGCGGGTTGACGGACAACGGCTCGGTGTTCGCGAGATCGGACCCGGTGCACTCAGTGGCGCCGGTCGGATTGCCGACGAGGCCCGGCGGAAGGTCGACGACTACGTTCTTGACCGGCTCGAGCGGCTGCAGCCCGCCGACCACGGGACTCGAGTCAGGCGCGGCGTTGAACGTGATGGCCGTTGAAAGACCGAACGGATGCCCGCCTGCTTGGGTGAATGGTGAGGCCGCCGCGTCCGCCGTTACCTGTCCGTCGAAGGCGTCGATACCGAAGCCCAGCGGCGTGTCGGAGATCGTGACGGCGTCGGCGCCGCTGCTCCCCGACGGCGCCCCGCCCCCGGAGATCTCGAAGGTGGCCGTCTTGACGCCAATCGCGCCGCTGTCGACGTCGACCGTGAGGCGCAGCTCCTGCCGAATGCCGACAAAGGCGGCACCGCTACCGTCGCAGGTGATAATGGTCTCCCCGGCCACGCTCGGACAGCTGAAGCTGCTCCCCGCACCTGGCTCGGCCGTGGCCCCCAAAAAGCCCGGTGGCAGCGTGATCGTCAGGGGATAGGGCGTACCGTCGCTGTTGACGTCGCCAACATTGACTACGTCGATGAAGTAGGTCAGCTGACCACCCGGCGCGACGGTCGTGCTCGATGAGGAAACGATGCGCCAGACGGGCGCCGCCAGCGCAGACGCCGCCAGGCATCCGAACAGAAGCAGCGCCGCAAGAGCGGTCGCGACGAGACGTCCGAGCTGCCGCATCTTGGTTCCTCCGATCGTGGCCGCCGTCATCGTGCACCTCCCGTGGGGAAGGGAAACCCGCCGGTGACCGACGAGCCAGCTCGCCGGCGGACGCATCTCACCTTCCCTCTGCGCACGACACGTTTCGCGCCGCGTCTGCACGTCTTGCGGTGCTTCGCGTGGTGGCGTTTCTTCAGCTTCCTGCCCAGGTCACCGCGACCACGGAAGCCGGCACTCGTTGCTCCCCCCACCGCGGGCGCAGCACCGAGCGAGCCCTGGCACGACTCGCCCGAGCATGATGGTGGCGCGGATGCTGGCTCGGGAAGCCCACCGCCCACTCGAGCATCGTAGACGTCGTAGTTGGCGTCGACGTCCCATCCGACGAGACGATCGCGCGTCGCGAAGAACACGTCTCGCCCGCTGGCGCTCGCGTCCAGGAAGTAGGCGTCCAAAGATCCTCTACCTGTCGAGATGAGACGCGCCGCACCGCTTGTGTTGTCGTACTCATAGGCATCGAATCTGCCGTTGATGTCCTCCGGCACAAGCGCCTCGCGCGTGCTGAAGAACACCCACCGACCGTCGTCGGACAGCGCGTGGCTCAGATGCGAAGTGGGGCCGGTGTTGCTGGCCGATCCGGCCACCATGTTCGCGAACGCCTCCGCCGTGGCGGGTGCCCCGCTTGAGTTGCAGGAGGCGCAGCGCAGCTGGCCTGTTTCCTCGTTGTAGACGTACAGCTCGCGGCAAGGCAGACCACCCAAGTCGTCGAACGTGCATCTGCTGCCGTGGTTGTAGCCGGTGAAGCCGCCGTGCCCCGTGAAGCCAGCGTCACTTCTCGTCATGAACAAGAGCTGGTGTCCATCTGGTGTCACACGAGCATCAGAAGTGAACTCCAGGAAAGCCCATCGGGAGTCCAAGCCGGTGTGGATGACGTCCTCCGCCACCGCGAAGTTCCCAATCAATCTAACCGTGCCGTCGTGCCAAACGTAGAGACCACGCGCTTGGGTATCGTCAACGAAGTAAACATAGTGACCGTCGTCGCTGATACCGAGTACTGTCGCCACACCGCTTGCGGGAGCGGCCGAAACCAGACTCAGCTGGTTTCCCGGAGGAGCATCTACCTCGTACACCATGAGACCCTCGGTCGCGCTGAAGAAGACCCGCAACCCATCCTTACTCGCCGTCCACAACCTTCCGTCGGATGGGTGGATCTCAACGGTTCTCTCGCCGTCTACGCGCATGTAGATGCCGCCAGCATCTCCGGCCGGCGCTTGGAAGAACACGCGTGACCCATCATCCGACACGAGTCCTGGCGTAAAGTGCTGAGAATATGCTGAGCGCCCCGCCTGCGAGCTCGGAGCCGGCGTGCCGTCAGGCAGGACGCCGGCCAGCTTAAGTCTGCCGTCGATCGACTCGTACAGCTTCACGTCTGGCCCTGAGGCTTCGGGCACAAGGTTCAAGGTGGACTCGAACGCGACAACTGAGAAATCCGAGGACGCCGCAGCGACGACTGGCTTCACCGTGAGACCGAATCTCACGAACGGCCCCGGATCGACGGGGATCGGTGCGTCGCTGATCAGCTGATATTTCCCTTCACCCGGGATCCGAAGGTCCTCGCGCACGTAGAAGTTCTGGATGTTGGCGACGTTGGGTGCGTCGGTGAGCGGTCGATACGCTCGGAACACACCCCGTGAGAGATCGGAGGACATCTGCCCCTCGTAGTGAGGGTCCCGGCCGAAAAGCGCACCGAGGAAGGTCAGCGACGGTTGCTTTGGGGAGATGCCGTGGGTCGTCCAGCCGTTCGTCCCGGGCGCCGCCGTGCGCACCGCCATGTACTCGCTGGCGAGGCTGCCGCCATGCACGTCGCCGAAGCCGGCCAGCGACGCAAAAATGACAGCTCTACCGTCCGCGGCTGCCTGAGTCCGAGACGACACCAACAGCACGTCTCCCCCGTTCTTGTCCGACGGGGAGACCATCTCGTACGCCCGATCGTCTGGCAATGCGCCTACGGCCGGGCCGGCAGCACAGCAGAGCCCTCCAGCAACCACGACGGCGATACGCAGCGCGGCTCGCCGGCACCTGATCCCTTTCAGCACAGCACGTCTCCTCTTCCATAGCTGTCGCGAGCCCCGAATCTAGAGTGTCGGATGTTTTACTGCAAGTCAGTGTGTTTGCAGACCTTTTTTCGGCTTGCTATGCTTTGGTCGTCTCCGGCGCCGGCGGCGCGCCGTCCCTCCGCCGTAGCGTCCGGGGCTTGTACGACAAACTCCGGGAGCGCCCAGCCCCGGACGTCACAGGGGGGTGATGCACGAGGATTTTGACCGAAGCGCACCGCTTCGGAGCTACCACTCGTCCGCGGCTCTAGGCGGCCAGAGTCCGCTCGCGTAGGTGGCGCACAGGCAAGGCCCGACCTTGTCATCACGAGAAAAGGACAACAATCACATGCGCATTCACACACGGCAATTGGCGATTGGCTTCACCGCTGCGCTGATGCTGGCCTTTGCGGTCAGTGCGGCCCCCGCGAGGAACCTCTCGGTCAGCAATCAGAACCTCAGAGTCGTCTGGAATCCACTTACATTCAACGGCGAAGGCCTCGTCGAAGCTAGGTGCAGGGTCACGCTCGAAGGCAGCTTCCACTACACGACGATCGTCAAGAGAGAAAGGGCCCTAATCGGCTTGATCACCAGAGCGATAATCCCTGTCCACCCTTGTGAAAGGGAGAACGCCTGGATCTACAATGGGACCGAAAGGAACGAACTCCTAGGCAACACTACCCTGACCAACAGCCTCCCATGGCACCTTACCTATGAGAGCTTCAGGGGCACACTACCGAACATAACGAGCATCAACGTATTACTCGATGGGGCCAGATTCCTTCTCCGCTCAAGCGGACTTGGCGCCCTATGCAACTACACCACTGGTGCGACTCATGGCGGGAACGCAACTGGTATAGCAACCATTGGAGCGGGTGGTGTGGTAACAGGTCTCACGGCTGAAGAAGGTAGGAGGATAAGGTCCGAAACAGCCTTCTGCCCCGAAGGAAGATTCTCCGGTACCGGTAGAGTCACCCTACTAGGCACCGAAAACACCATAACGATCAGGCTAATATAGCCGAGTCTGCGCGAGAGCCCCAAACTTACCTTTGGGGCTCTCGTAGTTCGTTTTTCAGCTGCGGCCATCGCAATCTTGGGAGAGCATCAATGCAAAAGCTTAGCGCTCTTTTTGACCGCCATGACGGCCGCAGTGTTCCTTGCTGCTGCCATCATCAGCCGCCGCCTCAGCAAGAACCTTTCAGTCATCAACCAAAACATTAGAGTTGTCTGGAGCCCACTCACTTTATGTGGTCAGCCTAATATAGCTGGCTTGTAGCAGGTGCTCAGCAGCCCCGCACCGCGAGTTGCGCATTGCGGCTCGCGGTGCCGTTCTGTCCGGCGAGGAGCACCTGCGGCCGGCGCGTCGAAGCCGGTGCATCACAAAGCCCGTCCGCAAGTCCCACCACTCCCCGCGGCCCAGCGTGGAATCGCAGCGTGAAGCGGCTGATTGGCACATCCGGCACTCCATCGAACCGGGCCGCCAACCGCCTGCCACCCGGTATCACGACCCGCCCAACCAGGTCAAAGTCGACCTGACCCCGAAGCGCCACGACCAAGTCCGGCAACGGGTGAGCAGGGCTTCTCACGAGATACGCCCCACCCCGCAACGGGTCACGCAGCAACGGAGTCACCGCCACCGCCGTACCCACCCGAGCAGCCTCGCAGCGACCGCCTCCAAGCTCTGCCTGCGTGCACGCATCTTCGACCACCGGAAGCTGCGCACTCAATATCGACGGCAACGTCACACTGAGAGCCCGGATCCCCGCTTCGCCCGGGCGCTGCGTCAACACCGCGGTCAACGGCACAGACTGCCGCGCCCTCGTGTGCCCTCTCGAGCCCACGAACAACCGCAATCGCGGCCGGAACGGCAACTCCCCGCACTCCGCCGCCCGAAAGCGATCCAGCACGCCCACCACACG
>Ga0126310_10001143_pt1 | contig 9965 bp, 9 predicted proteins | sample Plot60_FD_92540 | JGI IMG/M metagenome (GOLD analysis project Ga0126310, IMG submission 92540) | Serpentine soil microbial communities from UC McLaughlin Reserve, CA, USA - Plot60 | ecosystem: Environmental > Terrestrial > Soil > Grasslands | place: USA: UC McLaughlin Reserve, Lake County... | reverse complement strand
AAAGCCTCTTGGTTTATCAATCCCGCTTGACTAAGCAGTTTGCCGTAATCCCGTTGCAGAATGTCGTATCGCATCCTCAATCCATCGCGAGTGAGAATATTCTTTTCCCTGCAAACCTGATGGTGTGCGCTACTTTGAGTGGGTGATTCTACGAATCGCCTGTGAACCTTAACCTAATAAGGGTTTGGGGAATTTGGTTGTTAGGCTTGCGATTTCAATGAAAAACGGCAGGCGTTTGAACCTGCCGTTTTTCATTGATAATTCTGGTGAGCCGAGCAGGGCTCGAACCTGCGACCCGCTGATTAAGAGTCAGCTGCTCTACCAACTGAGCTATCGGCCCTCAAACATTTGGCGGAGAGAAATATAGCATATGGGTTTTTAAGCGCAAACAGGCCCCGCTGTTCTGAACGCGTACCATTGCCGTTCTGGTAAAAGGCGTCGTTGTTGATTATCCACACCTTACCTGATGGAGAACAATGACTGACTCTACATCGCCGTGGCGCACTCGCTGTTCGCGAGGAGTTGGTGGACAGCGTTGATTAGGCCTTCGATATCGGGCTTCGCGACGAAGGCGGCAGCGCCGGCCGCGAAGGCCTCGCGCCGGTGAATCTCGTAGGCGTCGCCGGTGTAGAAAATGCATGGTACGTTCGGCGCGACCTTCGCCAGTGTCTCGCACAACTCGACGCCTGTACCGTCGGGGAGGCGCTTGTCGAGCACGTATAGATCGTAGTGGGTCTTAGCAGCCATTTTGCAGGCTTCTTCCATCGTGGCCGCGGTGTGAACCTGGTAGTTTTCTTCAGCAAGCAGGATCTGCAACATATCAGAAGTGTCGCGGTGATCGTCTACGCAAAGCACACGACATTTGGAGTCAGGCAAAGGGGAACCTCCTCGTCTGGGTCACTTTTCAGAAATCCACTGTAAGAAGGAGAAAGCAGTGGGAGCGCGAATTATAATCGGCCCGGCGCATTTATGCTACCGCCGGGTGAGCGCTCCGAAACACGATCTGGAACCTACGGGGGATTGACGTTTTCTTAGAAATAACTACGTATTTCGGATCGTTCATCCTTTCTTGCGATCCAGTACGAACAGGTGGGCAGCCCTCCTGCCCACCGCTAAAAATCATCCCTCCGCAAGACGCAACACACAAACCTTTATTTCCCTTCACGAGAAAAAGGAGAGCTACTCTTCATCGCCTTCAGCAACTGGTTCAGCACTTCGAGATCCTCGTCCTCAGGCTCCAACTGCCGGTACTTCTCCAACGTCGCCGAAGCAGCACTCAAATCACCAAGCTTGTGATACACCAGCGACAGGTTGAAATAGACCAACGAGAACCCCGGCTCGATCTGTGCCGCGGCTTCGTAGTGAAGTTTCGCGAGTTGCAGATCCCCTGCGTCATAATAAAGATTCGCCAGGTTGTAATGGGCTTCGACGTGGCGCGGATCGTTCTTCAGTGAAAGCGTGAAGTTGTCGAGCGCATTCGTGAGTTGCCCGCGCTCGAGATTGATGATGCCGAGGTTGCAATAAGCCTCGGCGACGTTGTCGCCTTCGCTGATTGCTTCGACGTAATGCTCCGCTGCTTTAGCGTCGCCCCGCTCGTGTAACAGAAGAGCTTCTTCGAATGGAGTAAGCAAACGCGCAATCCGCGGAGTCTCGATGCGAAAGAGGTTCAACTGGCCCTGCAGCTCGGCTTCAATCTGTCGAATGGTGTGACCTTGCGCGCGCAGCTCACGCACACGACGGAATTGAGTGAGCGCGTTGAAGTCGTAAACATAATCCGGCGCTTGCGATGACGACGAGGCCTGGATGATGCCTTGCTCAGTCCAACGGCGAAGCGTCTTTTCGCTCAGGCCGAACAGTTGTTTGATCTCTTTGATGGAGTAAGAGGATTTGACACGTTGGTAATCTGCCTTTGAAGGGACAGGTGAGGGAAATGAGATTACCTTGGTGCTTGGCTCTTTCATTTAAAGCTTCAGACAGGATTTACAAGATTCCTGTAACTCTGATCACCCTACTTTTCGTTTCTTTGCGACGCGAGCTTTCACCAGCGTGATCTGCGGCTTCTTCTTGGCCGCGGGCGCCGGCGCCTTCACCATCGGTTTGCGGCTCGACGCCTGTAAGCTCTTCTTGAGCGCGCTCATAATATCAAGCCTGGGAAGTTCTTCAACCGGTTCAAAATCGGCAACCTCATTGCCTTTGATCTTGGCATCGATCAAGGTTCGTAGCGCATTGAAATAATTGTCTTCGGTGTCGATTTCGGAGAGTGTCGTCGACATCTCCTGAACCAACGTCGTAGCGAGTTTCAATTCATTCTTGTTCAGTTTTGTCGCGTCGAGCTTCTGTACGCTCTCAAGGTCGGGCACATCGTCCATCTTCCTCAGCTCGTGCGGGTAATGAAGCTTCTGAAGCACCAAACCATCCTGTTGCGGAAAGACTGCCACCAAATCTTCACGATCTCTCAGCACGACTTTACCGACCGCGACCTTGCCGGTTTGTTTCATCACTTCCCGCAAAAGCGCGTAGGGCTTCTCTGAAACTGCGCCATCCGGCCCGGCGAAGTACGGAGCATCGTAAAACGTGCTCGGTATCTCTTCGCGATCGACAAAGCCGATGATATCGACGGCCCTCGTTGTCTTGATCTTGATTTTGGAGATGTCGTCAGGTTCGACTATGGCGTAACGATCCGGCTCGTACTGGTAACCTTTCGTGATCTGATCGTTAGTGACGACCTGGTCACACTTCTTGCAGCGCTTGTCGTAGCCGATTGGACCAAAATCTTCGCGGTGCAGTTGGTTGAACTGAATCTTCTCGCTGGTCTCGATGGCGTTGTAGATGCGAACGGGGATCGCAACCAGCAAAAATCGTATGTGGCCCTTCCAGATTGAGCGCATATAAGCATCTCCTCATGGCGGATTATGCCACGGATTCGAGGATTTCCGCAGATTTTTATATGGAATGGAGGAGTGCGTTTCGCATCGCACCGGCGGATTGCCAACGCTGTGCAGGATCCTTTGCAAGCGCGCGGTCGATGATTTCGCACACTGGTTGAGGAATGTGTGCTGCCCGCTGGCGCAGTGGGACCGCTGGTTGTTCGAAGATGGCGCGGATGGTGTCATTGACGCTGCTGCTCTTGCTCAGGTCGAGCGCGAGCGAGCCAGTTAACAAGCTGTAAGCCGTCATACCCACAGCGTAAATGTCTGACTGCGGTTTCACGTCGCGAAAATTCCGGAGTTGCTCGGGCGGCATGTACGCGAGGGTACCAGCCATTTCTCCGGCCATCGTGACGCCGCTCATCCCCGAATTAGAGAAACTCTTCGCGAGACCAAAATCAGTCAACTTCGCGAGGGTGTTCGGCGAAGTACCGGCCACGAGAATGTTCTGGTCCTTGAAGTCGCGATGTATGTAACCCTGCGTGTGCGCAAACGAGAGCGCGTCGAGCGCCTGTGAGATGATCGAAATGCCGTCCTCGTAAGAGAGTTGCCCGCCGTTGTTCTCGGCCAGTTTAGAAGCGTCAGCGCCCTCGACGAATTCAGTGACGAGATAAACGACGCCGTTATGCATGCCGCGATCGATAAACTCGACAATGTTCTTGTGCTTTAACGCCGCGGCAACATCGATCTCACGCATGAAGCGTTTCATCGCTTTGTCACTGACTGCGAATTCAGGAAGTAGAGTTTTGATAGCGACTGCCCGTCCCGTGCGATGTTCACGAGCGAGCATCACGCAACCCATGCCGCCACGTCCGAGCAGCTTCACCGTGTCGTAACCAGGAATCGCCTGCGGCGAACGCTTCAGCTCGATGCGACAGTCTTCACAAAGAAACGTCAGGTGCTCGTCGGGCGCGGATGCCTGCGCCTGCTCGCGCCGGCCGCAGTTAACGCACTCGACCATTACGAGCACAGGCCGCGCCGGCATTCCTGCATCCTGTGTCGTTTCAGAAACATTGTTCGACTCAGTCGTGACTTCAACCACGAGAATCGTTTCACCACACTGAATCTGATCGCCGTTATTCAGAAAAGCATTCTGCACACGGAGACCGTTGAGGAAAGTCCCGTTCGTCGATCCCAGATCGCGCAAGTGTGAATGCGGCGGATTCATCTCGAGCAGGCAATGATTACGTGAGAAGTAGCGATCGTCAGGCAGGCAGAGATGAGCGTCAGGATTGCGGCCAATCAGAAAGGTGTCGTGCTGAGTGAACGAAAAGATGCGGCCTTTGTAAGGGCCGGATGTGACTTTCAGATTGACTTGCATGGGGATTAGCGATTGATACTTAGATCGTCAAACGCCACTTCGTGAACGTCGCTGGTATACAGTCCCGCGCGGCCGTGCCTGTAGTTCTCGGTATCGTTGATCTTAGTCAGAAACTGGCCGTTCGCATAAAACGACAAGTCGGTCCCGCGAATCCGCACCTCCAGCAGATTCGGCGCGCTGCCTGAGCGGAGCGCGTTCGACTTCGTCCTCGTCACGGCAGACGACTGAACGCCATCCTTGTGCTTGATAATCTCATACTCCGGCTCGTCCGACGGGTAGATCAGCAAGGCATAATCTTCGAGTTGCTTTGCTTTCGACTGCGCGCAATGGACCATCAATCCGAATCCTGCTAACGGCGCCTCTCCATCGATGCTGCGAGCAGTGACTTTCACAGTCGCATTTTCAGTGTTGTAGTCGTCCGAAGGCGCGTACATCACGACGAACGTTTTTTCGCGCGAGCTCATGTGATACTCGCCGCCGGAGTACCAGATGCGGCCGTACTGCGACACGCCGGTGCCCCACTTTTGCTGGCTGAAGTCGTCAACCAGCGACTTAGGAGGTCCGGCATTCGCGTTTGCATTTACGTTTGAAGCGTTCGTGTTGGCGGTGACGTTGCTGTTGCGGTTCTCGTTACGCGTATTGGCGTTCAGGTTGGTTGTGTTGGTGTTTGAGCCAAGACTCGCCAGGGCGATGATCATCACTACGACGCCGATGCCGATGACGAGCATGGCTGCCAGTCCGCCGAGTATCCACCAGATTGCATTGGACTTTTTGCGTGGTGGTGCGGCCGTGGGTGTTTGCGTCCACTGTTGCGGTGGTGGCGGCGGAGGCGTTGTTGGTCGCGGCGTTACAACTTGCGGCTGCGGACGATAGATCTCGGTTGGCGGCGGTTCGCCCGTGTCGCGCGCTGCCGGATACCTGATCGTCGCATTTGGATCGGCCGGCGGCGCGTCGGAAGTTAGCGGGGTCCCGTCCTCCAAACAAAAGTTCAGGGAGAGATCGGTGTACGTGCGATTGCAACTGGGGCAGCGCTTCATCTGGTCGCGAAAGTCAATTAACGTAACCTGGTCCGGTCAGTACCCAAGCATGAGCAAAACATTAACCTTAAAGCAGTCGGAAAGATTATAGGAAAGGTCCCGCGCGCTCAAGCCCTAATCGGCTTTCCGCAACGCCCACAGAACTTTGTCCCGGCAGGATAGCTGCTGCTGCATCCGCTACAGAAGACCTCGACCGGCTTCGGCGCGCGCCAGTCGAGCGCCGCCGCACCGATGGGAATGCCGCAGCGTCCGCAGAATTTCGTGCCGCTGGAATATTCGTGCCGGCAGCGCGGGCAGATGACTCCACTGGTCGTCCCCGGCGATGTTTGCAGATCGCCTGTGACCGGTTGAAAAGTCGTGTTACCGCAGCGACCGCAGAACTTCACACCTTCCGCATAACGCGACTGGCACTTCGTGCATACCACGACCGCGAGCGTCGTCGAGTGTGCGCCGTGTTTGCTGTCGAGACTGCCGCCGCGCGATGGAGACAATTGATTACTGGATACACCGATCTTCAGTTGTGCTTCGATGATCTGTTCCGCGATGTCACTGCGGATCTCGATCACGCGCTCGTCGTCAGGTTCACCTAATTTCGACACGCGCAGCACATGTTGTCCGGGCGCTAGCGACGTAAGGATCATGCGACCGGATCTTCCGACACTTCCATAGCGCTCATCGTCGACGTAAACCTCCGCGCCGGACGGCGCCATGACCACGAGCCGCGAATCACTTCGTTTTACTGTCTCAGAATTCGCGGAGACTGCATTCGCAAAACTCTCAAACCACTCACTCGCGCTCGACGGCCGCTCCTTAGCCTCTTTCGCGAGTGCTTTCATGACCGACGCTTCGACTTCGTCGCTGATGTCCGATCGCAGGCTCGACAGCGCCGGTGGCACTTGCGTCAACTTCTGCGCGATCAGTTGCGTGATGTTGCCAGTGAAGGGCGGTCTTCCGCCGAGCATGTGATAAGCGATCGTTCCGAGCGCGTAGATGTCAGCGCGCGCGTCGAGCTGGTGCTCGGGCTGCATCTGTTCCGGAGCCATGTATTCCGGCGTGCCGATGATTCCTCTTGACGCCGGACCGCTGGCTGATGTGACATCGGAGCGATCCGGGTTGACGATCTTCGCGAGCCCGAAGTCGCCCACCTTTACGAAGCCATCTTCGCCGCCCGTCTTGCGTTTCTGCTGCATGAGAAAGATGTTTGCCGGTTTCAGATCGCGGTGCAGAATTCCAACGTCGTGCGCTGCTTCGACTCCCGCAACAACCTGCTGCATGATCGTCGCCGCTCTCTGTGGATTCACAGTGCCTTCGCGACGGAGCAGGTGATAGAGAGTTTCGCCGTGCACGTATTCCATCACGAGAAAGAACACACCATCGGCGCTCTTGCCGAAGTCAGTGACGTCAACAACATTGGGATGGCGAATCGATGCGGCGGCGCGTGCTTCCCGCTCGAAGCGTGCGATCGCTTCACCTTCCTGTAGATCTTCGTCGCTGAGAATGTCCGGCCGGACAGTTTTGACTGCGACCTGGCGTGTGAGCAGGTTTTGGTCGCGTGCGAGATACACCTGACCCATGGCGCCGCGCCCGAGACGTTTCTCGAGCAGGTATCGCGAGGCGAGCAGTCGTGCGCCGGGCAGCGTGTTTTTAGTGGCTACTTGATCTTGCGGACAGAGCTCGACGGCGTCTTCGAAGCAGACTTCACAACGGGGGCACTCGCGCATGGGTCAGGATTCTAGCATTTAGCCGTGGATTCGCGGATGAACGCGGATACAAACGTTATGCAATGTCGGCACAACACGCCGGGCACCGCTTTGCACCGAGCGGAATCGCGGTCAGGCATAGCGGACAATCTTTGGTGTTCGGTGGCGGCGGCGGAGCAGCACGCAGGCGATTCACAGCTTTCACAACCAAGAACACTACCAACGCGATGATCAGGAAGTTGACGATGTCGTTGATCAGCGCTCCGTATGCAATCACCGGCAAGCCCTTGGCCTTCGCATCCGCAATTGATATCGGGCGCTGTCCGGAAAGGTCGATGAAGAGGCTCGAAAAATCGGCTTTGCCGAGGGCCATTCCGATCGGCGGCATGATGACACTATCCACTAGCGTCGTGATGATCCTTCCGAACGCTGCGCCGATGATGACTGCAACTGCCAGGTCGATCACATTTCCCCGAGCGATGAACTCTTTGAATTCTCTCCACATGGTTGTGTGCTCCTGTTGTTTCGTCAGTGACAGTTCTTCGTTGCTTTGAAACCGGCTTTTTCCGCTTCCGCTGTTGTCTTAAAATTTATCCTGTTTGCTTCGCTGATCTCTTTTTCCGGTACACAGCCGTTGGGATAGTACGTTTTCGATTTTTTGTCAGCGATGATCGCCGCGGGCTCCTCTGTGCTTTCACTCGAGCCGCTCGCCCCGGCGAGTGAGTCCTGCTCTTCTTTAGCTTGCCTTCGCTCAGCAACCAGATTGTCAGCGGCGGTATCGACTAGCCGGAAGCTTGGTCCACGGGCGATGGTCGTCACGGTCAACTGAAAGTCAGCGCAACGCAGTTGCTGTCCTCTGGATTTCGAGGACCAGGTTCCATCAACCTGTAGCGATTGCGAGAGTAGCTTTACAAACTCTTCCGCCGTATGGACCTTGAACGTATCATCGAACCCAATCCAAATGGAAGTGAGCTTGTCGTCGACAAGGTCGAGTGAGATGCTACGCACGTCCTCGAGCTTCGACTTATCTATCGTTTCATCAAAATACGGATTGATCGTCGTCTTTGAGACACCGAAAGGATCGGGGTGGCCAAACTTTGTTTGTGGAATGCGGGCCTTTATCTGTTCTTTCGTCATGCCGAGACGAAAGCCGAGCAGCTCGGGCGCGGCGGGCAGTTCGCTCATTTTCTTCGTGCACTGTGCCGGCGCAGAGTGTGGCAGCAAGAGGAGCAGCAGAGTGAACAAGAGGGTACGATACATTTGCGAGATTATACTTAACGCTGGACCAGCGAGCGAATGATCCCCTCGAGCGCGGCCGGCTCAAAGGGTGTCGACACGTATTCATTGCAGCCGGCTGCAAGTGCTTGTTCGCGAAACTGGTCTGCGCCGTACGCCGAAACCGCGACAATCGGCACCGAATGGAGTGACTTCCGGATGCGCCGCGTGGCTGAGAGGCCATCGAGCTCCGGCATTTGCATGTCCATTATGATCAGGTCGGGCGCTTCAGTCTCGGCCTGGTCGATAGCTTGAATTCCATTAGCCGCCTCTACCACACGAAACCCTCTCCGCTCCAGCCACGTGCGGAGCAGCAGACGAGTATCATCGAAGTCATCAACAACGAGAATCGTGCGGGGTCCGGTGGCTGTGCTCATCGTTGCACCTTGAGTTGCCGGGGGAGGTTGGCGCAAGCGTAGCAAAAAAACGGAAACCGTGGAAGAGAACGTCAACTGATGCACTACCAAAGTGGGTCAGTTAACGTCAGGGAATGAACCACGACCGAAGAAGACGTGATGCGCCACACGATTCAATAACGGCAAGCGCATAAAGGCACAGCCCAGTTCGAGCAGTTCTCGTTGACGAACGGTTGCGGCGATGCGGCGCGCCCACAGACGCGATGCGAACCTCGACCTGAACAGCTTTCCCGAATAGGTTTTCAAGATTTGCGCATTGCCACTTGAAAGATACTCACCGACGACCTTCGCCGCGAACGCAGACAGCCGCATGCATGGATCCAAACCACCTGCTGTGAGTGGTGACACAGCACCAGCGGCATCGCCGATGAGCAGTCCGTGCGTATTCGCAATGTTTCTGAGGACGCCGCCGACCGGGATGTATCCTCCGCGTCGTTCGATCTGTTCGGCTTTTTGTAAGTCAACAATGTCGGCGACGCCTGTTTGAAACTTTGCCAGCGCTGAAGCGGGGTTGAATCGCTCTGGATAACCACCAACACCTACATGCGTCTCTTCACCGTCGTGAGCAATCCACGCGATGTAGCCGGGCGCCAGCTTTGGATCGAGAAAACAATGCAGGCGTGGTGGTCCTTCGATAACGGCGCCGGTAAAGACGCTCTCTGCACCGACGATCCATTCGCGATTGAGGTCGAGTTTGAGATCGCGCGCAACGCGTGAGCGCGCGCCGTCGGCGGCGATGAGATAGCGCGTGATTATCGAATGAGCGGAGCCGTTGATGCTGAGCTGTATGGTAAGTTTGCCGGCGGTCTCTGAATATCCGAGGTAACTCGTTTCCGGCATCCAGTGAACACCCGCAGCCAGACATTGATTCAAGTAGTGCTGGTACAACTGGCCCATGCGTCCGATGCGAAACTCATCGTGTTTGCTGACGAATTCGAACGCTCGACGTGCGGGTGAATAGAGTGTGACGTGTTTCAGGGGAGGGCCTAAACAATCCTCCTGGATATCAAAGTCGGCAAGCGTCCTGCGCACGAAGATGCCGGTAGTGTGAATCTTCTGATCGAGTGTCGACTTACGGTCGACCAGCACGACCTTGAGGCCTTGCCGGGCCAATAACCGAGCACATTGCAGTCCTGCCAGTCCAGCCCCGATAATCACCACGTCGTAACTATTCATTAAGTCCTTTGCACCACAAAGTCTTGGGACAAACATACGTGACCGCGAGCACTGCGTCAAGTACTTTGCAGAGTAAAGGGCGACAGGCTGCAACGGGTAAAGGAAAAGTGTTT
>Ga0126310_10001142_pt1 | contig 9966 bp, 9 predicted proteins | sample Plot60_FD_92540 | JGI IMG/M metagenome (GOLD analysis project Ga0126310, IMG submission 92540) | Serpentine soil microbial communities from UC McLaughlin Reserve, CA, USA - Plot60 | ecosystem: Environmental > Terrestrial > Soil > Grasslands | place: USA: UC McLaughlin Reserve, Lake County... | reverse complement strand
CGTCCGTGCTGATGAGGTACTCGCCCCGCCGCCACCTGCGCGTCATCGCGCCGCGGCCCGAACGAAGACCGCGCGCGCCAGCGGTTCCCCGAGGGCGTGCGACCCCCCGTCCTCGTCCTCCACGATGACGACACCGTCAAGTTTGCGCACCTCTCTGACACTCAGGAGGCGGCCGGGGACGAGCCCGTGCTCCCCGAGGTAGTCGAGCGTCGAGGGTTCGTCTCCCACTTTGGAGACGCGGACCCGCTGGCCGGCCGCCGCTTCGCTCAAGGGGAAGGAGTCGTCTGGCTGCATGGTGCCGTCCGCGGCTGGGATGGGGTCCCCGTGGGGGTCCTGGCCCGGATGCCCCAGGAACTCAGCCAGGCGTTCCGTGAACCCGTCTGAGACCGCGTGCTCGAGGCGCTCAGCCTCCTCGTGTACCTCGCCCCAGGAGTACCCGAGGTGCTCGAGCAGGAAGGTCTCTATCAGGCGGTGCCGCCGTACCAGCCTCAAGGCTTCCTCGCGACCGCGCTCCGTGAGCGAAACTCCCCGATAGCGCTCGTACTCGACGAAGCCCATTTCCCGCAAACGCACGAACATGTTGGTGACAGAAGGCGGGGCGATCAAGAGCCGGTCCGCGACGTCCTTCGTCGAGGCTACGTCCGCCCCGGCGATCTCCCAGATCGCCTTTACGTAGTCCTCCACCGAAGCCGATGGGGGCTGGACCGCCGCAGAACCATTCATCCCCCAAATGCTAGACGACCCGGACAAGTCCATCAAGTCCGGACAAAATCTGCCTTTAGAACAGAAAAACCTTGACAAGAGGTGAGTCAATCTAATAAATTAGCCTTAGCTAAATTATAGTGAGGACCTGTGGAACGGAGAGAGGAGCGACGATGAGCGAGAAAGTGGGCATCTCGCGTCGGGACTTTTTGCGGGCCGCGGGGACGGTGGGCCTCTCTGGCGGGCTGTTGGGGGCCTATGCTGGCAAGGCTCTCGGCCACAACGGGGAGGACCACGGGGCCGCCATGGTGCAGACTGAGCACATGAACTCCCACGGGGGGAACAGCACGGTGGGAGAGGTGGACACCTCGCGGTTCGACCCGAGTGAATTCTTGCGGCACTTCTACTGGGGAGAGGAGCGGCAGGAGGGGGGAAGAGTCGTCCGTGAGTACGAGCTTACGGCCAAGAACGTTGAGATCGAGGTGGCGCCTGGTGTGATGTATCCGGCGTGGGCCTACAACGGTCAGGTACCGGGGCCGACCTTGAGGGCGACGGAGGGGGACCGGATCAGGGTCGTGTTCAAGAACCAGGACGCTCATCCGCACACGATCCACTTCCACGGCTTCCATCCGGCGGACATGGATGGGGTCTTCGAGCTCGTGGGGGCGGGGCAGGAGTTCGTCTACGAGTTCGACGCCGAGCCGTTCGGGATGCACCTCTACCACTGCCACACCTCGCCCTTGAGGAAGCACATCGAGAAGGGGCTGTACGGGGCGTTTGTCATAGACCCCAAGGAGGGGCGCCCTGAGGCCGACGAGATGGTCATGGTCATGAACGGCTTCGACACCAACTTCGACGCCTCCAATGAGGTCTACGCTGTGAACAGCGTGGCCTTCCATTACCAGAAGAACCCGATAGAGATAAAGAAAGGCGAGCTCGTCCGGATCTACGTAGTCAACATGCTCGAGTTCGACTTCATAAACAGCTTCCACACGCACGCCAACTTCTTCGACTACTACCCGACGGGCACCAAGCTAGAGCCCTCGGATTTCACGGATACGAAGGTGTTCGGGCAGGGGGAGCGCGGGATCATGGAGTTCCGATATAACTTCCCTGGCAAGTTCATGTTCCACGCCCACGTCAGCGAGTTCGCCGAGCTCGGCTGGATGGGCCTCTTCGGCGTGAAGGAGTAGTGGGATGGGACGAGAAGGGCGCGGGCCGGGATGGGTGCTGCTGGGGCTCTTGCCGCTCCTTGGTCTCGGGGTGCTGCTGGCCTTCATAGTGCTCGAGGGGGCGGAGATCGGACGCCAGGATACCCCGCCCGTAGAAGATCTCAGCGTCCAGCGCGTAGCGTTGCCTACAGAGTACGAGTTCGTGTTGACCGTCCGTAACGGCGGCCCCGAGCCCGTGACATTGAGCCAGGTCGTGGTGAATGATGCGATCTGGGACTTCAAGGCGGAGCCGGACCGCACGATCCCGCGGTTGGGCTCGGCCACGGTGACCATCCCGTATTCATGGGTCGAGGGCGAGGCTTACGAGATAGTCCTCATCACGAGCACGGGTACAACGTTTGACGCCGAGGTGCCCGTGGCCGTCCTTACGCCGCAGTTTTCGAGCGAGACCTTCTGGCGCTATGCGCTCATCGGGATCTACGTCGGCGTGATTCCGGTGGCGCTGGGGCTCCTGTGGTACCCGTTCCTGAGGCGGCTGGGCTCCGCGGGGATGAACTTCGTGCTGGCGATGACGGTCGGGCTGCTTGCTTTTCTCGTCGTAGACACGCTGGAGGAGGCGATGGAGGTCGCCGCCGAGCTGCCGGGTGTCTTCTCCGGCATCCCGCTGGTGGTCTTGCTGACCTTGCTCACGCTGCTCGGGCTTCTGGGGACAGAACGGCTGCTCAGGAGGGGCCGCGAGGAGGCGAGCCGGCTCGGCACCTCTTACCGGATCGCCCTCGGGATAGGGCTGCACAACCTGGGGGAGGGGTTGGCCATCGGGGCGGCGTTCGCCCTCGGGGAGGCGGCCCTGGGAGCGTTCCTGGTCGTGGGCTTTACGCTGCACAACATCACCGAGGGTGTAGGTATCGCCGCGCCCATCTTGAAGGAGAGGCCGCGGCTCGCGCATTTCTTGTGGTTGGCGCTGCTCGGCGGGGGTCCGGCCATACTGGGAACCTGGATCGGGGGTTTCGCTTTCTCCAACCTCCTGGCTGCGGTGTTCCTGGCGGTCGGGGCCGGGGCCATCCTGCAGGTAATCTACGAGGTCACGCGGCTTCTTCTGAAGGACTCGGGCCGGTCGAAGAGCCCGGCCCTCTCAGCTCCGAACCTCGGCGGGCTCCTGACCGGGGTAGCCGTCATGTACGCGACGGCTCTGCTGGTGAGCGTGTAGATGGACAGGCTTCCTTCCGGAGAAGCCCGCACGGACGATAGGCTCGTCGAGGACGTCCTGCCTGGCGAGAGCGAGACCGCACGGGCGGCGCACGAGGCCCTCAGGGGGAAACGCCGGGGTCTGGCGCGGTTGTGGCCGTTCCTCGGGCCGGCGTTCATCGCAGCGGTGGCGTACGTGGATCCGGGGAACTTCGCGACCAACATCTCGGGTGGGGCACAGTTCGGCTATCTGCTTCTGTGGGTCATCCTGACCTCGAACCTGATGGCGATGCTCATCCAGTCGATGTCCGCCAAGCTGGGAATCGCCACGGGCAAGAACCTGCCGGAGGTCTGCCGCGAACGCTTCCCGATGTTCGTCACTCTAGGGTTGTGGGTGCAGGCTGAGGTCATCGCCATGGCCACGGACCTGGCGGAGTTCATCGGGGCGGCGCTCGCCCTCAACCTCCTGTTCGGCATACCGCTCTTCCCTGCGGGCCTCATGACCGCCGTGGGTGCCTTCGGGATCCTCGAGCTTCAAAGGAGGGGCTTCAGGCCGCTGGAGGCGGCGATCTCCGCCCTCGTTGGGGTAATCGTCATCGCCTTTGCCTTCCAGATGTTCTACGCCCAGCCCGAGGGGGATCGGATACTGGCCGGCCTCTTCACGCCGCAGTTCGCCGGCACCGAGAGCGTGCTCCTGGCCGCAGGCATTCTCGGGGCGACTGTGATGCCGCACGTCATCTACCTGCACTCAGCCCTGACGCAGCGTAGGGTGGTGGGCCGCACGGATGAAGAGAAGAAGAAGATCTTCCGCTTCGAGCTCGTGGACGTAGTTATCGCTATGGCTATAGCCGGGACCATTAACGCTAGCATGCTGATCATGGCCGCCGCCCTCTTCCACGCCAACGGCCTCACCGGCGTGGGCGACATCGATAAAGCCTTCGAGCAGCTGAACGTCCAGGTCGGGAGCACCTCGGCCATCCTCTTCGGGGTGGCCCTGCTCGCGAGCGGCTTCTCCAGCTCCTCGGTCGGGACGATGAGCGGCCAGGTCGTCATGCAGGGGTTCATAAACCGGAGCATCCCGCTGTGGCTGAGGCGCTTTATAACAATGCTTCCGGCCCTCGTCATCCTGGCCATCGGGCTCAACCCAAGCCGCTCCCTGGTCATAAGCCAGGTCGTGCTCTCTTTCGGCATCCCCTTCGCCTTGATCCCGCTGCTGATCCACTGCCGCAACCGACAGGTGATGGGGGCTTTGGTCAACCGCCGCGCCACCACGGCCATCGCCACGGTGGTGGTCGCTCTCATAGTCTGCCTGAACGTTTTCCTGCTCTACCAGACCTTCTTCGGCTCTTAGAGCCAGGGAAGAGTGTGCTAATAATCTAGGCGTGCAATCGACCGACCTCGCGCTGGGAAGCCTTTGGTGATCGACTCTCTCGCAGGTTTGTCGCCGGTCGTGCAGGCTCTCATAGCCACGTGTTTTACGTGGGGATTGACGGCGCTCGGGGCAGCGCTGGTGTTCGGCACGAAGAAGGTCAACCGCAAGCTACTGGACGCGATGCTCGGGTTCGCGGCCGGGGTCATGATCGCCGCCAGCTTCTGGTCACTTCTCGCGCCGTCCATAGAGCTGTCCGCCGAGGGGCCGCTGCCCGAGTGGGTCCCGCCCTTGATAGGGTTCCTGGCGGGAGGGATCTTCCTCAGGCTGGCGGCGCAGCGTGCTGCTGGTCTCGGCGATCACACTGCACAACATCCCCGAAGGGCTCGCGGTTGGGGTCGCCTTCGGGGCTGCGGCTTCCGAGATCCCCGGGGCTTCGCTGGGCGCAGCGATCGCGCTGGCCATCGGCATAGGGCTGCAGAACTTCCCCGAAGGCACAGCGGTCGCCATGCCCCTGAGGCGCGAGGGAATGTCGCGGTGGAAGAGCTTCTTCTACGGCCAGCTCTCCGCGGTCGTCGAGCCGGTCGCTGGGGTCCTCGGGGCAGCGGCCGTGGTGCTCGCCAAACCGATCTTGCCCTACGCCCTCGCCTTCGCCGCGGGGGCCATGATCTTCGTGGTCGCCGAAGAGCTCGTCCCCGAGGCCAAGCGTGGCAGCCCGGACATAGCGGCCATGTCCGTCATGGTCGGCTTCGCTGTGATGATGACGCTGGACGTCGCGCTCGGCTGACGCTGAGCTTGTCAGCTAGTGAGAACCTGACACGCTGAAATGCTGACCGCTGTAATATACTGCCGCCCGAGGTGAGGGTTTCGGGGGCAGAGAGATCGAACGACAGGGCGACCTCGCTCGCTGTCTGGGCCTGGGTCCTCTACGACTTCGCGAACACCATCTTCTCGATCAGCATCCTGACGGTGTTCTTCCCGCTGTGGGTTGACCAGCAGATCGGGGACGGCGCCTGGCTGGTCAACCTGGCCACTGCCGTCTCGGCGCTCCTGGTCTTTTTCACGGCGCCGGTCCTTGGGGCTATGGCGGACCTGCGCCAGCGCAGGGTGCCCTACCTGGTGGTACTGACCGTGATCTCGGTCCTCCTCACGGCGGGCCTCGACCTCGCAGGCGGGGTCGTGGTGGGGGTCGCGCTGTTCGTGGCGGCGGACCTGTCCTACCAGTCGGCGATCGTCTTCTACAACGCGCTCCTGCCCGCGGTCGCGGCAGGGCACGGGGCGGGCAAGATCAGCGGCTATGGCACCGCCGCGGGCTACGTCGGCACCATCCTCGCCCTCGTCTTCCTGACGTTCTTCGTCTCCGACGCCGAGACCGTGCGCTCTGTCCTCGGGCCTTTCGGCGGCTGGATGGAGGCCGGCGGTGAACAGAACTCCAACGCCTTCCTGCCGACAGCTCTCCTCTACCTCCTGTTCAGCTTGCCTGCCTTCTTCCTGGTGCCGGACCCGGCGGTGCGCCCTCCGCGCCCGGTCGCTCTGGGTATGGCCTACAGTGACGTCATTAGCACCCTGCGCAACCTGCGCAGCAGCTACGCGGGCGTGGGGACGTTCATACTCGCCACGATCCTCTACATGGACGCGGCGAACACGGCTGTGTCGAACATGGCGCTCTACGGCCGGGAGGTCTTCGAGATGGACAGCACGGAGGTCAGGAATTTGCTCCTCTTCTCGACGGTCTTCGCGGTCGTAGGTTCCACCGCCTCTGGGTTCGCAACGGACACAGTGGGCCCAAAAAAGACGCTGCTGGTTGTGCTCGCGCTGTGGCTCGTCTCCATAGCGCTCGCCGCGGCGGCGGTCGGTCCCTGGATGCTCTACCTCGCGGGGCCGCTCGTGGGGATCGCACTCGGGGGGACGTGGACTGTCAGCCGGGTCATGCTCGTCGCACTCTCCCCGCCCGAGAAGCTCGGCGAGTTCTTCGGGCTCTTCTCGCTCGCCAGCAAGTTTTCCGCCATATTAGGACCCGCGCTCACGGCGATGTTGCTGGTCGTTCTCGGGAGCCTCCAAGGGACGGCATACCGCATCTCCATAGGCTCGCTCGCCGTGATCATGTCTTTAGGCATCCTCCTGCTAGCGCGCGTTCCCGACGCCCGTCCAGGTCCCACCGTGGAAGAGTTCGCGCCGGAGGCGCACATCAAGTGAGGGGGTAAAGCGTGAGAGAGACGGAAGGCGACAGCCCGAGGCTAGTGGCGCTCCGGGGGCAGGTAGTGACGGACTACGAGGTCTGGCCGGAAGGGACCATCCTCTTCGACAGCGGGTCCATCGCCGACGTGAGCCCGGACGACTCGCTCCTGGACGACGCCGAGGAGGTGCACGAGCACCCTGACTCCCTGCTCGTGTCCGGCTTCGTGGACCTGCAGGTCAACGGCGCCTTCGGCGTGGACGTGGCGACGGAGCCCTCCCGCCTCGGGGAGCTCTCCGAGGCTCTGCTCTCGACCGGGACGACAGCCTATTTGCCGACCATCATCTCCTCCCCCGCGAGCCTCTACGAGGAGGTCCTGCCCGAGCTCGCCGCGGCGTTCGGGGGACCTTCTTCCGGCGCGGAGGTGCTGGGCGTACACCTCGAGGGCCCATTCATAAACCTGGATAGAAGGGGCGCGCACGCCGCGGCCCACATCCTGCCGCCGGACCCCGGCCTGCTCGCACACCTCCTCGACCTCGGTCCGGTGCGGATAGTCACCCTCGCCCCCGAGCTCGAAGGCGCGGACGAGCTCATGGCGCTCGCCCTGGGGCGCGGGGTGGTCGTCTCCGCCGGACACTCCAATGCCACGTTCGAGGTAGCCTACGAGGCGCTGGACGCGTCGGTGGCCGGCGTCACGCACCTCTTCAACGCCATGAGCGCAATGCACCACCGCGAGCCGGGTCTCCCCGGAGCCGCCTTCGCCCACCCTAGGGTCGTCTGCGGCCTCATCGCCGATGGGCTCCACGTCCATCCCGAGATGATCGCCCTCGCCTTCCGCATGCTCGGCCCGGATCGCGTCTGTCTCGTCACCGATGCTATAGCCGCCGCCGGCATGGGGGACGGCGAGTACCACCTGGCTACCCGGACCGTCTACCTGGATGGCGGCGTCCCCAGGCTGGGAAGCGGGGCGATCGCGGGCAGCGTCCTCACCATGGTCGAGGCTTTCCGGAACGTCCTGGCCTTCACAGACTGTACTCTTCCCGAGGCAGCCCGGATGACCTCGACGACCCCTGCACGTCTCGTCGGGGAGGGCAGGCACAAGGGCCGCCTCACCCCCGGCTACGACGCCGACGTGGTGGTGTTCGCTCCCGATCTCTCGGTCGAGGTCGTCTGGCGGGGCGGCGAGGTAGCCTACGAGAAGGAAGGGAGCAGCCGGTGAGCAAAACGGTGCGCGGCGTGACCGTCGAGTGCGTGCGGGGAGACATTACGTCGCAGGAGGACGTGGCGGCGATCGTAAACGCGGCGAACGCGGAGCTGCGGAGCGGGGGAGGGGTGGCGGGGGCAATCCACCGCGCAGCCGGCCCCGGGCTGGCGGAGGAGGCGCGCTCGCTCGCCCCCATAGAGCCCGGCGAGGCCGTCATAACCGGCGGCCACGACCTGCCCAATCGCTATGTGATCCACACTCTAGGTCCCGTCTACGGCCAGGACCGCCCCGAGGCGGAGTTGCTTGCCGGCAGCTACCGCAACTCGCTCGCGCTGGCCGAAGAGCACGGTATAGAGTCTGTCGCGTTCCCGGCGATCTCGACCGGCGTCTTCGGCTATCCCGTAGAGGAGGCCGCGAGGGTGGCGCTGGGGACGGTGGTTGAGGAGGCGAAGAACCTTCGGAGCGTGCGCCTCATCCGGTTCGTCCTCTTCGGCGAGAAGGACTTCGAGGTCCACGAGAGGGTTCTGTCGGAGATAGCGTGAGGGGCGGTGAGGCCGGGGCGTCGAAACCCCGGCCTCGTGGTAATAGCCCGGCTGCTTTGGAGGGGGAACTCACAAAGATTTCTCACTCTGTGGGCCGCCGGACTTCTTGACCCACACACGTACCCGGTGGCGCGAGTTCTAAACATCCCCGAGCACGCGCCGGCATCTTTCGATAGGATACGGGCGGCCGGCGGCTGACTGGGAGGGGGGTCGCCGGCTCTTCGGTACGAGTCTACGGCCAGGTGCTTGCGAAGTAGGTGTAGCTCCCGTTCCAGACCCCGACGCAGGTGACGGGATTAGCGACAACTCCCCCTACCAGCTTCGAGGCGGCCACTCTGATTGCAATTACCCGCTATCGAGTGCGTGGGGGAGACGCCGGCAGGGCGTTCACCACCGCCTTCGTCTAGGCGCACGCCGTTATTAGGACTTTGGGTCGCTTCGTGGGTGCGGGCAGACCAAGACTGGCTCCGGACCCGCCCTCACGACCTTGGTAGAGACGCTACCCAGCCTCATACGCTGTATCGGCCCCAAGCCCCTCGAGCCGACAGCGATGAGGGTCGGTTCTTCCTCCTCTTGGGTGACCTCCAAGATTGCGGCCGCCGGATCGTCGGACACCTTGATCGCAGTCGCCGGGCGACGCCCCAAGATGTCCTCCAACCGGTCCGCTCGTTCTCTTAGATCTGTCTCGGCCTGCCGGAACGCCTCCTTGACCTTCTGAGGTTCGCAATCTCCAACGCTTCGAGCTTCCTCAAGATGCATTGGGTAGACTCGCATCAGCAAGGCCTTGGACTCGAATAACCTCCCAATCTCTGCGGCTAATTCCCCAGCCTTCTTCGCGTCCTCCGAGGAGTCGTCAGCGATGACTATCCGCACCGGCGGCCAGGCGTTCTGCCCTCCGCGCATCACCAACACCGGGCGACGCGAGTGGTGGACGATGCCCTCGGAGACGCTCCCCAGCAGGATACGTTTCGCCCCTCCGAGCCCCCGGCTACCCACGATCAACAGTCCCATCTCCAGCTCCTCGCTCAGGTCGAGGATCTCGTCAATCGTCCTATCCTCCCTGAGGTGAGCCCCCGCAACGGTTCCCCCGGCATGCTCGATCTGTTCCACCTGCTTATCGAGCACCTCCTGAGCTTCCTGTTTGAGCTGTGCTCTTACGAAAGAGTGAAGATGAGGTGTCGGAACGTCGTGCCAGACGTGCACCGCGTGAAGCTCGGAGCCGCCCTTCTTCGAAAGGTCGATCGCCGCCCGTGCCGCGAGATTCGCGTCTTTGGAACCGTCGGTAGCCAGCAGAATCTTCGTCGGGAAGATGCTCATCTGCTGCCTCCACTGGAGCGTTTGACTACATCCGACACTATCTCGTGTAGTGGAGTTCAGCGCATCGACTAAATGCACCATTCTCTACTAGGGCAAACGAACTAGATCAGGAACTAGCTTGCCGAAGCTCCGAGAATGACGTGGATGCTAATTTCGGAGAAGGCCTCTACCGGTAGGTTTGTTGACGACGGGAAAGGCGATCGATGAGCCGGATCGACCAATCCGCGAGTGGGCATTATAAAGGCGAAATCTCGCGTCGAGAACCGCCACTCTACGTTGGCATAACCCCTTCGAACCCT
>Ga0126310_10001141_pt1 | contig 9974 bp, 8 predicted proteins | sample Plot60_FD_92540 | JGI IMG/M metagenome (GOLD analysis project Ga0126310, IMG submission 92540) | Serpentine soil microbial communities from UC McLaughlin Reserve, CA, USA - Plot60 | ecosystem: Environmental > Terrestrial > Soil > Grasslands | place: USA: UC McLaughlin Reserve, Lake County... | reverse complement strand
TTCCCCGCCGACGAGGAAACCCGAGCTTGGCTCGACGAGCAGCAACGCAGCGAGGACTTCATCGAGATGCCGACCGGCGACACCGGCGACTTCGACGAGGAGGAGCACATCGACCTGGCCGCGCTCGTTCCGCTCGTCGCCAAGCCGTCGAGCCCGGGCAACGTCGTCCCGGTCGAGGAGCTCGTCGGGACGCCGCTGCAGCAGGTCTGCATCGGCTCGTCCGTCAACTCCTCGTACCACGATCTTGCGCTGTGCGGAGCCGTCATGCGCGGGCAGCGGCTGGCCGAGGAGCTCGTCTCGGCGACGGCGACTCCGGGCTCGCGCCAAATCCTCGACCAGATCACACGGTCGGGGACGTACGTCGACCTGCTGATGGCGGGCGTCCGGATGCTCGAGCCCGCCTGCGGTCCTTGCGTCGGGATGGGCCAGGCGCCGCCCTCCGGCGGGAACTCGCTGCGCACGTTCAACCGGAACTTCCCGGGCCGGAGCGGCACGACCGACGACCAGGTCTATCTCTGTTCGCCCGCGGTCGCGGCGGCGTCGATGCTGAAGGGGGTCATCTCCGACCCGCGCGAGCTCGAGCCGCCCGAACTGCCGAAGCGGCCGCCGGCTCGGCCGGAGGTGGTGCAAAAGCACATTCTCCAACCCGCCCCAGAGGGCGAGGCCCTGTCGATCGAGATCCCGCGCGGGCCGAACATCTTTCCGCCGCCGGAGCAAAAGCCGCTACCGGCCGTGCTCGTCGGCCGCGTGCTGATCGTCGCGCCCGACGACATCTCGACGGGCGACCTCTCGCCCGACGGCGCGACCGTGATGGCGTACCGATCGAACGTCCCGGCGATCGCGGAGTTCACTTTCCAGCATCGCGACAAGGGATTCGCCAAGCGCGCGCACGAGTGGGGTGGAGGCTTCATCGTCGCCGGCGACAACTACGGGCAGGGATCAAGCCGGGAACATGCGGCGCTGGCGCCGGCGCAGCTGGGCGTCAGGGCCGTGATCGCGAAGAGCTTCGCCCGCATCCATCGTCGCAACCTGATCGCGCAGGGGATCGTCCCGCTGCTCTTCAACGACGCGGCGGACTACGACCAGGCGGAGCTTGGGCAGAAGTGGGAGATCCGCGACCTGCACGCCATCGCCGAGGGCGAGGACGAGCTCCAGGTCGAGATCGAGGGCGCGCCCGCATTCACGGTCACGCACGACTTCCTGCCGCGCGAGCGCGAGATCGTTGTCGCGGGCGGGTTGATTCGCTACCTCAAAGAACAGCAGCCGGCAGGCGTCTGACCCTCCTACGCGGCGTCGGCCGCGCGCGGCAGCTCGGCGACGACGTCGCCCGCGGCGTCGAGCTCGCGCGAGTCCGCGGCCTGGTCGAGCTTCGTCTCGAATTTGTCTAGCCGCTTGTCCGCATCCACGAACTTCGTCTGAGCCCGACCGAGATGGGTACCGACGAGGTCGAAATCCTCCTTGAAGCGGCCGAAGTCCTTCTGTAGCTGCGCGCAGTACGCCATCACTTCTTGGGCGTGCTCCTCGATCTGCATCCCCTTGAGGCCGAGAACGATCATCTGCAGGTACGCCGTGAACGTCGAGGGGGAGACGGGCACGATCTGGCGCTCGTGCGCGTACTTGAGCAGCTCGCCGGTCTTGCCGCACGCGAGCTCGTAGTAGACAGCTTCTGACGGGAGGTACATGAACGCGAACTCGTATGTCCCCTCGTCGGGCCGGATGTACTTGGACGCAATGGCGTCGATGTGGCCCTTGACGTCGCGTGCGAACGCCTTCTCGTGCAACTCACGCTCGGCCGTGTCCTGCGCCTCCGCGAGACGCGCGAAGTTGTCGAGCGGGAACTTCGCGTCGATCGGGACCAGGCGGCCGACGCGGATGACCGCGTCGACCCGCTCGCTGCTCTTGAAGCCGTACTGGAGCGAGTACGCCGTCGCCGGCAGGCGGTCGCGGAGCAGGTTCTCGAGCATGAGCTCGCCGAAGCCACCGCGCGCCTTGGGCGGACGCAGAGCGTGCTCCAGGCGTGACAGCTCCTTCGCCCGCTCGAGCATCTGCGCGTTCGCCTCGTCGAGCTTCACCAGGCGCTCGTGCACCTGCGTCGTCGTCTTGGACGCGCTCTCCAGCCGATGGTCGACCTTCGTGTCGAGCTGGGCGAGCCGCCGGTCCATCGTCTCGTTCAGCCCTTGCAGGCGGCGCTCCATCTCGGCATTCCGCTCGGCGAGTTGCGCCGCCGAGTCGACCCGAAGCGTCGCCAGCGCGCGCGGGAGCCAGTACGCGAGGGCGCCCATGGCGCCGAGAACCGCGAGCGTGAGGACGACCGTGAGCATGGCCGACAAACGCTAGACGCCGCGTCGGACGGCAAAGAAAGGGCGCCCGGCCGAAGCTCGGACGCCCTCCAAGCGGCGTCGCGAGCGACGCCTCGAGTCGCCGTGTTTTAGCTCTCGCGCTCGGCTTGGTGCTCGGCCGCGCGCTCGCGCTCGGATTGCGCCATCTCCTCGGCGCTCGCGGCTCGATCCTCCGCCATCCCCTGCTGCTCTTGATGCATGCCTTCGCGGCGCATGGAGCTATCGCCCGTCACATCGCCTGCGGCCTTCTTGCCCCGCCCGAGCAGCTTGTCCATGAATCCCATCTGTTCCCCTCCTTGAGTGAGAAACCCGGAGTATTGAAGATCGCGCTCGAAAAAGCCACCCGCCGCGCTGGTTGAAACTGTGGCTACCATCCAACCGCTTTGGCGAAGAAAGTGCAGACTCCTGCGCCGCCGCGGCGCGTTCAGGCGCCTCAGCGGCGCGATACGAAATCGCGGCGAGTGCCGCCCGTCGGCGGTCAGCGCAAGCCGCCGTGGCTGATCTACGGCTTCGCAGCACTCGGGCCGATCGCGCTTGCGATCGTCCTGCTGGTGATCTTCCTCGGCGGTGGCAAGTCGAGCAGCACCACGGTCACCGGCTCGGCCCCGAAGATCGATTACGCCTCGCTGCCGGGCCTCCAGAAGGGAAAGGCACCCTGGCCTCCCGAGTACGACTCACTGCCGGATCGGCTCGCGCCGCTCCAGCTGAGCTCTCTGGGCGCGGAGGGGACGACGCTCCACATCCACCAGCACCTGGACATCTTCGTCAACGGCAAGCACGTAACAGTGCCGGCGCTCGTCGGGATTTACGCCAACGGCGACTCGACGCAGGGGGGCTTCTTCGTCGAGCTTCACACCCACGACAGCTCCGGGATCATGCACCTAGAGGCGCCGAAGAAGGGCGCGTTCACGCTCGGCCAGTTCGTCGGCACCTGGGGCGTGAGGCTCTCCAAGAGGTGCATCGGCGGCTACTGCGCGACTTCCGGGAAGCCGCTCAAGTTCTACGTCAACGGCAAGCCCTTCACCGGCGATCCGAACAACATCGTTCTCCACAACCACGATGAGTACGTGGTCGCCTACGGCAAGCCGCCGAAGAAGATCCCGTCGAAGTACAACTGGCGCCCGTCGGGCCTCTAACCGGCGCCGGGCCGGGGCTATCCTTGCCGCGCCGGGGTGGCGAAACTGGTCATACGCGCCTGACTTAAAATCAGGTGTCTCCTCTGGAGGCGTAAGGGTTCGAGTCCCTTCCCCGGCACCTTCGGCGCTCAGCGTGGCGGCACGATCCGCATCGGCTGGTTGAAGTCCGTGTAGCGGTGGTGCATGAAGTGCGCGTAGGTGGTCATGTCGAGCTCGAGAGGGTGGTGCGTGCGAGGATCGACTGCCACCTCGAACCAACCCGGTAATCGCGGGTCGAAGAAGCTGACCACCCGCGCCTGCCCGCCGCCGACCCGCCTCCAGCCGAGGGCTCTGGCGTTCAGCCACCGCGGGCCCCACTGTGTGCCCGGAAGGTCGAGCGGGCTCTGCGCCGAGGGAACGAACGCGCCCTTGCCCACCGCGTCCCAGCGCTTCCCGCCGATCACGACCGCCCGCGAGCCGGCCGAGGTGCCGTACGTAAGCCGGTGAGGCGCGACGATCCTCCACGTGGTCGTGAGCTGGTTGCGCGGGCTAGAGGCCAGGCGCTCGTGGATCACGAGACTCCGCAGCCGTGCGTACGCATGCCGTGCCGCGGCCACGAGACCGCTCGCAGGCTCCGTGTGCCGGGGGACCGAGAACGCGACGGAACCTGAGCCGAGGAGGACGGTGACGCGGCTCGTGCGAATCGGCTCCCGGGCGCGGTAGCACCCCGGCCCGCAAGGGGTCGCGTCCAAGGTCCTGCCGCCCGCTCGGAACGCGACCGACAGGCCGTCGACACCGCCGTCCGGGCCAAGCACGGTCGCCTGAAGCTTTCCGCCGGGGATGATCGCGAGGCCCACCGCGCGGTCGCCCGACTCGCCGGCGAGGACGGTCGCGCCGGGCGGCGGCGCGGCGATCGGGCGTGGGGCCTGCGGGCGAGCGACCGCGTGGGCGAGCTGACGGCCAGGCGCAAGGTCGGTCAGGAACGCGACCGCGGTAACGATCGCGGCGAGCAGGACGAGCTCGACGGCGACGTTCCGGCGCAGAGCATCCAGGCGCAGTCTCGGCGCAAGCCGCGAGCGGTTGAACCAACCAAGGGCGACGACGCTCATCAGAAACGCGGTCTTGACCACAAGCGCCCGTCCGTAGCCCGAGCTCCAGAGCTGGCTGACGGCCGAGAGCTCCGAGAGCGCCCGGATCAATCCCGTCGCGGCGATCACGAGCACCGAGACCAGCGCGATTGGCGACAGCCGAGGCACGAGCGCCGCGGTGAACCGCGACCGCTGCTCGCCCGAAAGTCGGCGGCCGGCCCGCGGCAGCGCGACCGCGAGCGCCAGCAGCCCTCCGATCCAGACCGCAGCCGCTCCGACGTGGAGGATGTCGGCGGCTACGTTCAGCGGCCGCGCCCACTGGCCACGGTCGAGGGCGTGCCCCGCCACCGACGGGACCGGCAGGAGCGCCAATGCGCACACGATGGCGCCGCGCCCGAACCGCCGGTCGACGAGCGCGATTGCCGACAGCGTTGCCCCGGCGATCGCGACGATCCCGCCGACCTCGTACGCGAGCCCGAACCGCGTCGTCCCGGCGCCATGGTGGGGGATCAGCGAGGACGCGCCGAGGAACGCCAGAAAGAAGCCTCCGAATGCCAGCGGCCAGAGCGCGCCGTCGTCCCCGGCTGCGCCGGCTGCGCGCAGCGCCGGCGACCAGGCGAGCGGGAGAAAGAGCGCGACTCCGACCGCGATCAGCAGGCCGGCGAAGAACAGCCAGCGCGAGATCACTTGGTGCGTCAGGTTCGTGCCTCCCGTCGTCAATGCGGTCCCCGGCGGCGCGCGTCCCGCGCCCACGGCGAAGGCGAAGACACCCTCGATCGTGTGGCCGTCGTCCGAGAGCACCCGCCAGCGGACGGTGTAGTCGCCGTCGCGGAGCTTCCGGAGCGGGATCGTGAGCGCGCGGCCGTGGGCGCGCGTCTTGCCTGCCGTTACCGGGTGTTTGTCGGAATTGTCGACGACCGTGGTCCCGCCGAGCGCGCGGACCGCGTCGTCGAAGCGAATCGTCACCTGTCGCGGCGCGGTGGCGACCACCGCCCCGTCCCCCGGTGTCGTCGAGACAAGGCGGGCGTGGGCCCAGGCTGCAGGCACAGCCGCCGCGGCCGCAAAGAGCGCCGCGGCCGCGGCGAGCGTGCGTGTCCATCGCGTCAAGGTCTCAGCAGGGGTTTCGTGGTGGCGCCCAAAACGGTTCGCCGCCAGCCCATCTTGCCCGCACCTAGACTCTTCGCGATGGCCGAAGTGCAGGATGTTTCGCACGATTCGGGGCACCTGGAGTGGGAAACGCCCCTCTTCAACCAGGCGATCACGCAGTTCGAGCAGGCCCTTCCGCACGCGGCCGTGGGTGATGCCGTCGCCGAGCGGCTGCGCTATCCGGAGCGGTCGCTCGTCGTCAGCGTGCCGGTCCGGCTCGACACCGGCCGCTGGCGGGTCTTCCCAGGCTACCGCGTCCAGCACTCCAGCGTGCTCGGGCCGACGAAGGGCGGCGTCCGCTACGACGCGGACGTGGATCTCGGCGAGTGCGCCGCGCTCGCGATGTGGATGACCTGGAAGTGCGCGCTCCTCCGGCTGCCTTACGGCGGCGCCAAGGGCGGCATCCGCTGCAGCCCTCGCGAGCTTTCCTCGAACGAGCTCCAGGCGCTGACGCGCCGTTTCACCTCCGAGCTCTTGCCGGTGCTCGGTCCCCAGCAGGACATTCCCGCCCCGGACATGGCGACGAACGAGCAGACGATGGCGTGGATGATGGACACCTACTCGATGCAGGTGGGCCACGCAGTGCCCGAGATCGTCACCGGGAAGCCGATCGCGCTCGGCGGATCGCTGTTTCGGCACGAGGCGACCGGCGCGGGCGTCGTGATGGTGGTCGAGCGCTGCTGCCGGAAGCTGGGGATCCCGCTCGCCGGCGAACGCTGCGCCGTCCAGGGCTTCGGGAACGTCGGCGGGATCGCCGCGGCGGAGCTGCATGACAGGGGGGCGATCGTGGTTGCGGTCTCGGACCTCTCGGGCGCAGTCCACGACGAGGCCGGGCTCGACATCCCGGCGCTGCGTGCCTACGCCGAGGCGAACGGCTCCCTCGCGGGCTACGAACGAGGCGAGCGGCTCACGAACGAGGAGCTGCTCGAGCTGCCGTGCGACATCCTCGTGCTCGCGGCCCGCGAGGATCAGGTGACGGGCGAGAACGCGGCGCGCGTGCAGGCGCGAATCGTCGCCGAGGGCGCCAACGGCCCGACATCGGTCGAGGCGGACGCGATCCTCGCCGAGCGCGGCATTCTCGTCTTGCCCGACGTGCTGACGAACGCAGGCGGCGTGACCGTCTCGTACTTCGAGTGGGTCCAGGATCTCGGCCGGCTCTTCTGGGACCGCAACGAGATCCGCGCCAGGCTGGCGGACAAGCTGGGCGACGCGTTCGAGCGCGTCTGGCGCCTGGCGGAGGAACAGGGACTCTCGCTCCGCAGCGCCGCGCTCGTCGCCGGCATCCGCGAGGTCGGCGCCGCTCTGACGGCACGCGGGATCTACCCGTGAGCGACCGTGTCCGGGATGCGATGGTGCCGGAGCCCCGCACCCTGGGCGGCGACTCTCCGGCACAGGAGGCCGGCGAGCTGCTGTCGCGGCCGGAGGTACGGGCCGTGTTCGTCTGCGAGGACGAGCAACTCGTCGGCGTTGTCACGCGCGGGACGCTCGTTCGCGACGTCGTCGCCGCCGGGCGGGATCCGAGAACGACGCCGGTGCGCGAGATCGCCGAGCCGCCGCGGCACACGCTCGACCCCGAGCGGCCGCTCGACGAGGCTTTCCGCTTCCTCGAGGACGAGGATCTCGAGCGCGTCCCGGTGACCGAGGGCGGCAGGCTCGTCGGGGTGCTCTCCCGCAGCGCCTTGCAGCGGCGCCTGGCCGAGGACGAGCCGCTACCCGCGGACGACGACCCGGGAACCGCGTACTAACAGCAGGTGTAGGCGCCGGGCGGCGCCGCGCCCTCTTCGGGCTCAGGCAGCTCGAACGCCTCGAGCGCGGCGCCGTCGAGGATGTCGCGCTCGCTGGCCTCCAGGCCGTCGAGGCCGAAGTGATCGAGCACCTCGCTCAGGATCACGGCGCCCGCGACGATCACGGGCGCGCGCTCCGGCTCGAGCGCCGGAATCTGGCGGCGCTCCACCAGCGGCAGGGAGGCGAGTCGTTCGAGCTGCGCTGCGACGCCTGACCGCGAGACGCGATAGCGGTGCACCTTCTCAGGGTCGTACTCCTCGAGGTCGAGATCCAGCGCCGCGATCGACGTGATCGTGCCGGCGACGCCGATCGCCGCTTCTGGCCGGACCTCGTCCGGCACGCGCTCTGAGAGCAGGGTGCGGACCGCGGATGCGCAGGCGGCGAGCTCCTCTCCGGCCGGCGGGTCCGCATGAAGGAAGCGCTCGGTCAGCCGGACACAGCCGAGGTCGAGGCTCTCGTGGAAGCGAAGGCCGCCCGGCCCGCCGACGGCGAGCTCGGTCGAGCCGCCACCGATGTCCAGCACCAGCGTCTCGTCTTCAAGATCGCGCGCGAGCGAGACGCCCCGGAAGGTCAGCCGGGCTTCGTCGTCGCCCGAGAGCAATCGCGTCTGGAAGCCGTAGCTCCACTCGACCTCGCCGAGGAAGGCCTCGCCGTTCTCCGCGTCGCGGACGGCGCTGGTCGCGAACGCCAGCGTGCGCTCGGCGCCGAGCGCCTCGGCCTCGCGGCGGAAGTCGGTGAGGACGTTGCGAACGCGGGCGATCGAAGCGGGGAGCAGGCGCTTGCGCTGATCGACGCCCTGGCCCAGGCGTGTGATCTCGAGGCGTCGAACGACCTCATGGATCTGCCCATCAGCGACGTCTGCAACGAGCAGGCGCGTTGAATTCGAGCCCAGATCGACGGCGGCGACGCGCATGTCGACGATGCTAGCCGCGAGCTATACTCCGCCCTGCGACGCGGGGTGGAGCAGTCAGGTAGCTCGCCGGGCTCATAACCCGGAGGTCGCAGGTTCAAATCCTGCCCCCGCTACTCAGAGAGGCCCCGGAGACGGGGCCTTTCGTTTGCTAAGCCAACGTTCTTGTCTTGGGAGGGCGGAGTGCGCTCACCGTTCCAAGTCAGTCGCGTAGAGCGAGCACTCGCATTGTGACGACGGGCCGGCTGAGTCCCTTCAGCTGGAGATCCGGGATCGGCTCGCTTCGGACACGATCGTCGATCGTCGCGTGTGTTCGCTGGCTGACCAGGATCTCGCCGGGGGCGGCTGCATCGCTCAACCGGGAGGCGAGAATGACGACATTGCCGACCGCGCCGTAGTCGTAGCGGCCTTCGAATCCGATGCGCCCAAGCGTCGAATAGCCGGTGGCGATCCCGATGCCCAGTCCGAGGTTGTAACCACGTTTGCGCCAGTCCGTCGCGAGGCTCGCAAAACGCTCGGCCAGGGCGAGAGCGGTACGAACCGCCGCGAGCTCGTGCTCGGGAATAACGACAGGATCATTGAAAAAGGCCATCATTCCGTCACCGGCGAAGTGCTCGACAGTGCCCTCGTTGGCGATGACCAGCTCGCCGACCGCGGTGTGGTACTGGCGCAACACGCCCAGCACTTCCTCTGGATCTGCGGTCTCGGCAAACGCGGTGAACCCGCGAAGGTCGCAGAAGAAAGCGGTGATCTCGCGCCGGTGGCCCCCAAGGAGCTGCTCGCCCTCGTCGCTCGAGAGCAGGTTGGCGACCTGGGGTGCAAATCGCGCGAGCTCCATGCGCTGGCGCTCCAGTGTCTGGAACAGGCGGACATTCTCGAGTGCGATCGCGGCGTAACCCGCGAAGGTCTCGACCAGTCGGATTTCGACGTCGCTGAACGGGCGAACCTCGTTTCGAGCGACCCCGATCGCGCCGATCGGCGCTTCGACTCCCTCTCGAAGCATCGGAACGCTGAGGATCGTACGTAAGCCGCCGGCTTGCTGGATGTCGCTGAGCGCGTACTCGGGGTCGTCGAGCACGTCTCGGACTTGAACGACACGCCGCTCGAGCAGCGCGCGGCCGATCATGGAGCCACGTTCAGGGACGTAGATTCGGTCACGCACGAGTCGTTCGTAGTCAGGCGAGAGGCCCGTGAACGCCACGACCCTGTACACGTCACCGTCGCGACGGGCGATGTTGCCGGTATCCGCGTCGCAGAGGTGCGTTGCGCGGTCGACGACTGTCTGGAGGACGGCGTCGAGATCGAAGGTCGTTCGGGCGATCGTCTGGATCACGTCGCGGACTGCGGCCTCGCGCGCGTCGGCCCGCTGCCGCTCACGGCGAAGCTCAGCGATTTCCTCGCGCAGCGCCCGGACGTCCGTCGCATCCATCGCGGCCATTTTCGCGCGTCACGGCGAGGCCCGCTGTTGCGTCTGCGCACGCGGGGCCTCAGCCGCGACCGTTCCCAGCAGGCGTCACCGCCGCTAAGCACCGAAAAACCCAACTTGAGCACCGACTCACTGCAAGCGTTCTGCAAGCGTCGGGCTTCCGCG
>Ga0126310_10001139_pt1 | contig 9977 bp, 11 predicted proteins | sample Plot60_FD_92540 | JGI IMG/M metagenome (GOLD analysis project Ga0126310, IMG submission 92540) | Serpentine soil microbial communities from UC McLaughlin Reserve, CA, USA - Plot60 | ecosystem: Environmental > Terrestrial > Soil > Grasslands | place: USA: UC McLaughlin Reserve, Lake County... | reverse complement strand
GGATCGTGGTTCCCGAGCACGTAGTAGACCGGAACGCCGAGGAAGGTGACGATGTACTCGAGGTATTCGAAGGGCAGGTCTCCGCAGGAGATCACCGCCTCGACGCCCCCGGCGTAGGAGGTCAGGTTCGGGCCGTGGAGCATCGGCTCCACCCGGTCGCTGATGCAGAGTATCTTCACGCGCGCATACCCGTCACCCTGCAGAGCATACCCTCTTTGGCAGGAGATGCCCGGCCTTAGACGCGGACGATTGCGGGCCGTCACGGTGGCGGTGCCGCACTCCGGTCTATTGCCCCTGGCGGCACGAAACAACATAATGCACGCTGTCTTGCACCACGACACGGCCTAACCTTTCGACCACGCAGGAGGTACGAACCTTGGAAGGACCGGAGACGCCGAAGCTGATGGTCGATGTTGTGATCCCCTCCGAGGCTGGGGTGGTCTTGATCCGCCGTGGCAGCGATCCCTTCGAAGGACAGTGGGCGTTACCCGGAGGTTTCGTCGAAGTGGGGGAAACCGTGCACGAGGCCGCCGTGCGCGAGGCCGCGGAGGAGACGGGACTCGCCGTAGAGATCTCGCGCCTAGTCGGCGTCTACTCCGAGCCGGACCGCGACCCGCGCGGCCACAACGTGAGCGTCGCCTTTGTGGCCAGCGTCCTCGGCGGCCAGATGAAGGCATCCTCCGATGCCGCCGAGGTAGATGTTCTCGACCCAGCTACAGTCGAACTGGCCTTCGACCATGACCGAATCATCACCGACGCGATGGGGTAGCTGTCAGCAATTAGCGGTCGGCTTTCAGCTCTTTTTGGTGATACAGCCTGTTCGTCAGGCGATTGTTGGTTGACGGTGTTGGGTTGTTTTCTCAGGGTCGTACTTCTGCTGGATGGCTTTTTAGAGCTTCCATGAGACCGGCGAGTATTCGTGGTTCGTCGAGGTCCGTGACCACGTCCACTTCCCGCCCCGGCTGGGTGAAGTCATGCGCTCCCGCTGCGTCCAGGGTAGGGGCCGCTTGTGGCCTGGCCGTTACGGATTCGGGATCGGCGACCGCGGCGACGCAGGCCAGGTCCCATAGTTCCTTCCCACCTTCGAGCTGATCGCCGTACTCGGTTGCCCAAAATTGCAGGATCTCGGCCAGGTACGAGGCGATTGGGCGTCCGAGCGCACGCAACTCCTCTGCGAACGGGACCGGATCGACCAGTATCTTCGCCGGCGCGGGCCACGTGGGAATATGCAGGAGATCCACGGGTTCTTCGAGCAACGTACGCCAGGCCGCGATATCGGCCCTGCCGTTGAGCTCTCCCATCCTGTTATGCCAGAGTCTGTAGGTGGCTTCGTCCCCGAACCCTCCGAGCCAGACGACGCGCACGTTCTCCCGCGACTCCGGCGCCGCCAGAAACAGCGAGGCTACGTCCGTTGCTGGTCCCGTGGCGATGATGGTCAGCTGGACCTGACGCGCCTGTTCCACGAGGAACTCGAGGCCCGCGCTCGGGACCAACTCCTCCCTGTTCTCCATCGGGCGTTCCGCACCCGTAATACAGGGTACGTCGCCTGCGCAGAGGGCGACCACCCGCTCGGCCTCCTCCTGGTACACGTCACGCGAGCCCGGGCCATGGGCCGTCGTGTTATGCACGGAGACCACACCCCGCACATCCAACGCCCCGAGCGCGTGGGCGATGGCGAACTGGTCGTCTACCTCGTTCGCGGTGTCGCAGTCGAGGACTACACGTGTGGGGTCCATAATCTCCTCTCCTGGCGGACGGTATCCTCGTCCGTTTCAATGGTCACGGCGGCTCTTTGAGGCGGGGTCAGCATGGGCATGCTCGTATTGTAGGCCGGTGGGGTGAGGGCGGGTTGGTTCCGCACTGGCGACGGTGGTGTAAACTTATGCCAGGAGGCACGAGACTTGGACTGGGAAATCATTTTCTGGGTTGCGCTGGCGGCCCTTGCCTTCGTCGGTGAGCTTCTTACCGTCTCTTTCTTCCTGCTCTTCTTCTCGCTCGGCGCCGTCGTGGGGCTCGCGGCGGCCCTGCTCGGGTTCGGGATCACGGTCCAGGCCGTAGGGTTTCTCGCGGCGTCGGTACTCAGCATGGTGATCCTGCGTCCCGCAGTCTTGAACCGGCTCTCGCTGCGGGGCGGAGAAGGATACCTCGGACACCGTGGGATCACGGGCAAGAGCGCCGTGGTGACGGAGGAGATCGAGGCCGGAGGCAAGGGGATGGTACGGGTAGGCAGCGGTGAGTTCTGGACGGCCCGCTCCTTGCATCCCGACGAACAGATAGAGCGAGGCACCAGGGTGAGGGTGCTTGACACAGACGGGCTTACGGCCCTGGTAGATACCGTGGAAACGAAGGAGGATAAGTCATGACCGGTCTCATAGGGTTGGCGATACTTGCGCTCGTGGTCTTTCTGGTGGCGGCGCGGAGCATCAGGATCATCCCGCAGAGCAGGGTGGCCATAGTGCAGCGTCTCGGTCGCTACCACCGCACCGCAGAGAGTGGGCTAACCCTGGTCGTCCCCGTCGTCGATCGCATGCTGCCCAAGACTGACCTGAGGGAACAGGTCATCGCATTCCAGCCGCAGGCGGTCATCACGAACGACAACGTCGGGATGCAGATCTCGACGGTCGTCTACTACCAGGTCGTAGACGCCAGGGCCTCCGAGTACGAGGTCGCAAACTTCCACCTCGCGCTGGAGCAGATCACCCAGACGACCTTACGGAACGTAATCGGCAACCTCATCCTGGACAAGACCCTGACCTCCCGCGACGAGATCAACGCGAAGCTCCGCACGGTCCTCGACGAGGTGACGGAGAAGTGGGGCATCAGGGTGACGAGGGTGGAGCTCAAGGAGATCATCCCTCCCAGAGACATCCAGCAGGCGATGGAGAAGCAGATGCAGGCCGAGCGGACCCGCCGCGCTTCGATCCTGACCGCCGAAGGCGACAAACGCTCCGCGATCCTGAAGGCCGAGGGAGAGAAGGAATCCTCCATCCTCCGCGCCGAGGGCGAGCAGCGCTCCGCCGTACTGCGCGCCGAGGGGGAGGCCGAGGCCTACCGCAACGTCCAGGCGGCCCAGATAGAGATGACCGGCAAGCTCTTCGAGCGGCTCGAAGGCTCCGACCTCTCCCCCGAATCGCTCCGCTACCTGTACCTGAAGGCGCTCCCCGAGATGGCGCAGGGCCCGGCGAGCAAGCTCTTCGTCGTTCCCTCTGAGATACAGGACCTCGCGGGCACGCTCGGAGCCCTCGCCGGCGGCGCATCCCTCGCCACTGAGGACGGCCCGCAGAGCGAAGAGGGGCAACGCCGTCTCAGGGCTCGGAGCGCAGACCCGAACGGCGAGCTTCCGGCCCCCCGACGGGAGAACCCGCTGTAGGGGCGGGTTTCAAACCCGCCCCTACTTTAACGTTTGTGGTTCTGCTCGAAGAAACGTACCATTTCGGCAGAGGCATCGGGGCCTCTGGGATCCGTGTATGAGCCAGGGTAGCTGCCGCCCGACCAGGCGTGTCCCAGCCCGTGCACGCTCCACCGTTCTACGAGATCTCGGCCGTCCGCATCATGGTAGGTGAACCGGGTGTACTCGTAACCGCCCTGCACTCGACCCCGGCGCGTACTTACCCGCAGTGACGAGCCGTCCTTGCCTCCGGATAGGTGGGCCAGGAGGCGGTCACCGTTGCGCGGATGAACGGTGGTATCGCCGTCCCCGTGGAATATGATCGTCGGTAGGATCTCCCGTTTCTCTCCACCAGGGACGTCCTTGTGGGCGACGATCGGTCCGCCCTGTCGCATGGCGGTGAAAGCGGAGGAGAGGTCGCTGGCGGCCCCAGGAGCGAGGCCCGAGTGGACGCCGACCGCGGCGTAGAGGTCGGGGTAGGTCGCGCCCATGATCGCGGCCATCGCTCCCCCCGCCGACATCCCGGCGACGTATACCCTGCCCTCCGCGACCTCGTAGTCGCTAGTTACCTGGCTCGTGATGCCCGCGAGGATGGATGGTTCGCCCCGACCGCGCTGCTGGTCGGCGGCCTGGAACCAGTTCCAGCACTTTTGCATGTTGGCGTTCCCCGCTTGCGCGGGATAGGCGACGAGGAACGTACGCTCCTCTGCGAGCTCGTTCATGCGTGTGCCGGTGGCAAAATCATCAGGGTTCTGGGTGCAGCCGTGGAGCATGACGATCAGCGAGACCGCCTGCCCAACGTAGCCGCTAGGGATGTAGAGCTTGTAGGAACGGGTCCCTGCGCCGTTGGTGTACGACCGCTCGACGAAACGTCCCCCCTCGGGGACGCTGGTAGAGGCAGCGTTTCCCATCGTCATCCCGGGCGGACGCTGCACGCCGCGGGTGAGAAGGGTTGGCCGGGAGGTAACGTCTATCGGCCCGCCCGCGCCGCCGGAACGCCCCGGCGACGCAGCAGGGGAGAACGTGCCGCCGAGGGCGCGCTGGATGGTGGCGGTCGCCTCCTCGAGGCGGCCCTGTTGCGTGAGGCGCGTGGCCTCGGCCATGCCGTTCTGCGTCTGGTCGTTCATGCTCATGAGTTCCTTTCTCTACGGGGATTGGATCCGGTCCTTCAGCGCCGACTTTACAGCCGGGCTTGCTCTCAGGGCGCCGAGCACGATCACCGAGTCTATGGTCTCGAGGGCCAACCCGGGATCCACGTCGTCGGCGATGCTCGCCAGACCAAGAACTCGTATCTCCAGCATCTCGCCGGCCTCGCGCACCGCCTCGAGGTCGCGGCGCGTGTAATGCTGCAGCCCGAGCACCAGCGTCTTGCGCGCCACCGTCTGCCTGAGCGCCTCGGCGTGCGTCCCAAGCTGGTTGCGGATGGCAGTCCGGATGAAGTCGGTCCGGTTGGAGTAGAAACCCTCCTGCACCAGCAGGTCTACCTGCCCAAGATCCACAAGCCCCAAGTTGATCGTGATCTTCTCCGTCTCACTCATGCCGACGCCTCATCTGTCGTACTCCATAAAACATCCATATACCATCCATGCGGATGGTACCACAGAGCGTTACAGGTTTGTCGAGCAGATGCGGTCTCGAGGAGGTTTGGGGCGAGAGCGGAAAGACGGGGTGTGAGAGTAGGTGGGAGAGGTCATACGTTTCTGTAGGGCTGAAGAAGTTACCATGCGGCTAGAACGGAGGTTAGCGTTTGGAGGCAGAGCATGGACGTACTCGTGAGCGGGGGGAAGGGGTTTATCGGGTTGGCTTTGATCCCTGAGCTGGAGGCGGGGGGGCACAGGGTCAAACGTCTGACACGCAAGCCGCGTTCCGGCGAAGACATTCGCTGGGACCCCGATGCGGGCAAGATCGAAGGAGATCTGGCAGGATTCGACGCTGTGGTACATCTCGCGGGAGAGAGCATCGCCGAGGGCCGCTGGACATCCGAGAAGAAGCGGCGCATCCTGGAGAGTCGGAAGAAGGGGACGCGTCTGCTGGCCGAGAAGATCGCAGAATTGCCGGAGCCGCCGTCCGTCATGGTCTCGGCCTCTGCGACCGGATACTACGGAGACAGGGGCAACGAGTTGCTCACCGAGGAGAGCGAGCCCGGTACCCTGTTCCTCTCGGAGGTGTGCCAGGAGTGGGAGGCTGCGGCCGAGGCGGCGCGTGAGGCGGGGGTGCGGGTGGTGCACCCGAGGTTCGGCATCGTGCTCAGCACCGAGGGCGGGGCGCTCGGGACTACGCTACCCATCTTCAAGCTCGGCGGGGGAGGCAAGATCGGTTCGGGGAGACAGTACTGGTCCTGGATCGCTTTCGACGACGTGATAGGCGCTATCGTCCATGCTATCGATACGGACGCCTTGAGTGGTCCCGTAAATGTGGTGGCCCCCGGTCCGCCGACCAACGCGGAGTACACCAAGACGCTCGGCCGCGTCCTTGGTCGTCCGACCTTCTTCACGGTGCCGGCACCCGCGGCCCGCGTCGGGCTCGGCGGGATCGCCGACGAACTGCTCCTGGCCAGCGCCCGCGTCGAGCCTACGAAGCTCGAAGAGTCCGGATACGAACATCGTTACCCGGAGCTCGATGGCGCACTGCGACATCTTCTGGGGAAGTAGTAGCCTTCTAGCCCTGGATTTCCGCGGTGAAACCCGCGGTCCGGAGAAGCTGTCTGGCTTGTTGCGCTGCTTCGGCGTCCAGCGTCAGGACCAGTGCGGCCCTTTCGGTGTTCGAGTGCCTCACGTAGAGGTCGAGGATGTTTATGTCGTTCGAGCCCATAAGGGTCGTTACCTCGGCGAAGACGCCGGGGCGGTTCTCGACGGGGATGGCCACCTCCACGTTCGTGCCGCCCTTCTCGACGAGGATGCCCCCGAGGGCGTCGTAGGCCTCGCGGGCCTGCTGAAAGCGGCCTTCCATGATCTTGCGGTCTTTGATCTCACTCCCAAGCTGCGCCATCGCCCCGGCGAATGCTGCCAGGGCTTCGCCGAGTGCAGGAGCATTCTCCGCAAGAATGTCCGACCACAGCTCGGGGTTGGAGGCTCCTACCCTTGTCAGGTCCCGAAAGGAAGGACCGGCGAAGGAGAGCGCCTCAGGGGAGATGTCGGAGGCGACCTTCAGCAGCGCTGCCGCCATAAGGTGCGGCAGGTGCGAGAGGGCCGCCATAAGGAGGTCGTGCTTCTCGGGATCGACGGCGGTGGGGACGGCGCCAAGGTCCCTGACGAAACCTGCGACCTCGCGGTAGTCTTGCGGATCTGTGCGACCCGTCGGGGTAAGGAAGTAACGGGCGCCCTCGAAGAGCCTCGAGCTGGCGTTTGAGACGCCCGAGAGCTGGCTTCCGGCCATGGGATGCCCGCCGACGAAGCGTAGCCCAAGGCCCTCCGCCCTGCGCACTATTGCGCCCTTGGCGCTCGCGACGTCGGTGATGAGGGCGTCGGTCGGGGAGAGGTCTCCCATCAGAGCCGCCACCCTGGATATGGGTGCTGCGAGTACGATGAGATCCGCTTCGCGCACCTCCTTCAGCGTCGAGGTCCGGTCGATGGCGCCGCTCCGTGCCGCTCGTTCGAGGACCTCCGGGTTGTCTACGCCGACGACGTTCCATCCCGAGCCCTTGGCGGCGAGACCGACGGAGCCCCCGATCAGGCCGACCCCGATGATCCCAAGCGTGCCGGTCACGCGTCTCCGAGCGCCTGTATAACTCGGTCGTTCTCACCCGAGTCACCGACGGTCACCCGGCTCCAGCCCGGGTAGCCAAGGGGCTCTCCTTCGCGGACCAGGACGCCGGCCCGCTCGAAGGTCTCCGGCACGGTCTGAACCAGCACGAAGTTGCCCTGGGAGGGAACGTAGTTCAGGTCGGCCTCCCGGAAGGCGTTCTGGATCCTGTCGCGCTCCCCTATCACAAAACGGGCGCGGGCCTCTATCTTGTCCCTGGCGCGCATCGACGCGGAGGCGGCCACCTGGGCGGCGAGGTTGACGGAGAAAGGAAAGCGGACCCGCTCTACGTAGTCGGCCACCCTCCGTCCGGCTATCCCGTAGCCGACCCGGAAGCCGGCGAGGCCGTGCGCCTTGGAGAACGTGCGGACGCATACCACGTTCTCGCGCTCCAGAGCAAGCTCGTGCGATCCGCTGTAGGCAGGGTCGGAGACGAACTCCTGGTAGGCCTCGTCCAGGATCAGGAGCACGTTCTCGCGGAGAGCTTCGGCGAAAGCGCGGACCTCATCAAATGTGAGGTACGTGCCCGTCGGGTTGTTCGGGTTCGCGACGATGACGGCGCGGGTATCGTCCGTCACGGCGGAGAGCAGGACTTCCGGTTTGATCTCATGGTGTTCCGTGAGGGGGACTTTCGTGGTCCGTAATCCCAGCGTGGTCCCTATAGAAGCATACAGGCCGAAGGATGGCCACGGGAAGATCACCTCTCCTGGCCGCTCGAGGAGCTGGAGGAGGTTAAGCAGGATCTCACTCGACCCGTTGCCGACCAAAATGTTCTCGAAGGCACTGCCAGGATTGGCAGAGACAACCTCCTCACGCAACGCGCTCACGTAGCGGTCGGGATAACGATTGGCGCGGGGTAGCGCCTCCGCGAGGGCCACTTCGGCCTCGGGCAGGGGGCCGAAAGAGAGCTCGTTGGATGTCAGCTTCACGTAGCCCTCCGCGCCCCGCTCTGCGGCCGCCTCGTTCGCCGCCCGTGGCGGATTGTACGGGGATAATGGATTAAGCTCGGATCGAAAGGTTACAGGCATCAGCTTTCAGGTCGTCGTGTACGGATCTCAGTCGCTAAAGACTAAGCCCCTTTCCCGGGCCTTGCAACAGGGGTGGACGTCGGACCGATTGCGACTCCCAACGGTTTCCTGAAGCCTGTAGCCTGAAGCCTGTAACCTGATGCCTACACTGATACAATTCCAGATCCTATGGCGGATACCGAGATACAGGAGAGGGTCAGGGAGCTCAGGGAGCGGGTGGACGAGGTCGACCGGGAGCTCATCGAGGCTTTGAGCGAACGGGCGCGCATCGTGCAGAAGATCATGGACCTCAAGGCAGAGGTCGGCGCCCCCGTCTACGACCCCAGGCGCGAGGAGGAGATCCTGCGGAGGGTGGCCGAGCGCAACCCCGGTCCTATCTACGACTCCTCGATGAGGGACATCTTCGAGCTCATCCTGCATCGCATCCGCGACCTCGAGATCCAACGCGGGGAGTTTCCAAGGTAATATGGATGTTTCGGCAGGCGTAAAGACCAACGTAAAGACCGCCAACGGCATGATCCGGCCCGACACCTTCAGGGTGATCGCTGGCCCCTGCACGGTCGAGAGCTACGAACAGTTCCTCGCCTCCGCTAAGGCCGTAAGGCAGGCCGGCTTCGGCTACGTCCGCGGCGGCGCGTTCAAGCCCCGCACCTCCCCTTACTCCTTCCAGGGCTTAGGCGAGGAGGGGCTTAGGATACTCTCTGAGGTCTCCGGGGATTTGGGACTCAAGGTCGTCACCGAGGTCATGGACCCTTACGAGATAGAGATGGTCATGGATCACGCGGAGATATTGCAGATCGGCGCCCGCAACATGGCCAACTTCTCGCTCTTGAGGCGCGTCGGCGCCGCGATAGCCGGCACCGATCACGGCGTCGTCCTCAAGAGGGGGCTCTCGGCGACGGTCGAGGAGTGGCTGCTGGCGGCCGAGTACGTCACCGCGGCGGGCGGGGACAACGTGGTCCTCTGCGAGCGGGGGATCCGCACCTTCGAGACGAGCACGCGCTTCACGCTGGACCTCTCTGCGGTGATCGTGGCGAAGAGGCTGACGGATCTGCCCGTGATCGTCGACCCCTCCCACGCCGCCGGACGGCGCGACCTTGTCGTTCCGTTGTCCAAGGCCGCGGTGGCTGCGGAGGCCGACGGGTTGATGGTGGAGAGCCACCACGAGCCGCAGGAAGCGCTCTGTGACGGGGAGCAGGCGCTCCCCGTCGAGACTCTGATGGGTATGAAGGACGTGTTGGGACCCTTCGCCAGCGCCATGGGCAGGGAGGTCATCTAGTCTCGGGCATGGGTCCCGGAGGCTCTCTGGGCCGCCTCGGGGACAGGTTCGTGCTCGTGCGCGAGCTCGGCTCCGGCGGGGTGGCCCGCGTCTTCCTCGGCCGCGACGAGGTGCTCGACCGCCCCGTCGCCGTAAAGGTCGTGGAACCCGATCCCGACGACCCGGAGACCGGACTGCGCTTCCGGCGCGAGGGACGCGCCGCGGCCAGGCTCTCCCATCCCAACGTGGTCAGGGTCTTCGACGCGGGCGAGGACGAGCTCCACGGGCGCCAGGTCTCCTACATCGTCATGGAGTACGTGTCCGGCGGAGACTTCAAAGACTTGATGGACAGGTGCGGGCCACTCCCTGAGAACCTGCTCTCGCGGGTCGGGGCCGACGTCGCCTCGGGGCTCGCCCACGCCCACGAACGGGGCATCGTTCACCGCGACATCAAGCCCCGTAACATCCTCATGGACGAGCGGGGCAGTCCCAAGCTGGCTGACTTCGGTATCGCCCGGGCCCTGGACGGTACCACGAGCCACAACCGTCCCGGCGCCTATCT
>Ga0126310_10001138_pt1 | contig 9982 bp, 10 predicted proteins | sample Plot60_FD_92540 | JGI IMG/M metagenome (GOLD analysis project Ga0126310, IMG submission 92540) | Serpentine soil microbial communities from UC McLaughlin Reserve, CA, USA - Plot60 | ecosystem: Environmental > Terrestrial > Soil > Grasslands | place: USA: UC McLaughlin Reserve, Lake County... | reverse complement strand
TGTCCCGCGGCAGGAGGTCGGTGATCGCCACGCCGCCGACGGTTGCCATGCTCGGCAGCGGCACCATCGTGTCGCCATGACCGCCGAGCACAAGCGCGAATACGTCCCTTACCGAGACACCCACCTCAGCGGCGATGAACGTGCGGTAGCGCGCGGTATCGAGGATACCTGCCATGCCAACTACGCGCTCGCGCGGGAAGCCGCTCACCTCCATCGCTACGTGGCACATCGCGTCGAGCGGGTTGGCTACCATGACGAGTATCGTGTCGGGGGAGTGCTTGACCACCTCTTCGGTAACGCTCTGGACGATATTCTGGTTTGTCTTCAGGAGGTCATCTCGGCTCATGCCAGGCTTGCGGGGGCTGCCGCTGGTTATGACCACCACATCTGAGCCCGCGCTCTCCTCGTAGGCGTTGGCCCCCGTGACGTTCGAGTCGAAGCCGATCACGGGTCCGCTCTCGAGGATGTCCAGAGCCTTGCCCTGGGGTAGGCCCTCGACGATGTCGACGAGGACCACATCGGCGTGGTTGCGCTCCGCCAGCCTCTGCGCCGTGGTCCCTCCTACGTTGCCGGCGCCTACGACCGTCACCTTGCTCTTAGCCACCAGACCTTCCTCCTCTGCGTTGCGCACTGTGTGGGGCCACCATGATAGGTGAATCGCCCTCCCTTTGCCGCCTCTCCACTGCATTAGAATAGGGTCATATGGATGTGATCCTTGCCATAGAGACCCGCCGGAGCATCGGGCGTGTGAAGCAGGACCCCGTACCGAGGGAGCTGGTCGAACGCATCCTGGAGAGCGCCGTGCACGCACCGAACCACAAACTTACCGAGCCCTGGCGCTTCCACGTATTTATGGGCAAGGGCCGCGGCGAGCTGGCCCGCGCCAGGGCAGAGCTGGCACGCCTCCAGGCCAAAGCCGAAGGCGAGGACGAGGAGATGGCCGCAGGTAGGGTCAGCCGCGAGCGCAAGAAGGCGTTCCGCGCGCCCGTCGTCATAGTAGTGATCTCCGAGGGAGGCCGCGACGAGATCGAGACCCTCGAGAACTACGCCGCGTGCGCCGCAGCGGTCCAGAACATGCAGCTTACAGCACACGCCTTGGGGCTCGGCGCTATGTGGCGAACAGGCGCCCCCGCCTACCACGACTACATGCGCGGCATCTTCGACATGAAAGAGGATGACAAAATAGTAGCCCACCTCTACATAGGCTACCCCGACATAGGGGAGAGGCCCCGCAGGCGCACGCCTGCCTCAACGAAGACCGTCTGGCACGGAGAATAAGATCCCGCGGCAACTCTTGGGGTAGCGATACCGTATGTATAGCTGATACCCCTACCTAGGAGGAACTATGGGAATCTGGATGAGGCGGTTGTTGATCCTCGCGGCCCCGTTTATCTGGCGCAAGATCCAGGAGCGCCGCCGCCGAAGCTAATCGAAGTCTAGTCTTCTATCGGCACCCCTTCGAAGCCCTTCTCGGTGCTCCTGATGTTGACGAGGAAATCGCCTGGTTCGTGGTAGAGGATAACGGGGGCTTTCTTCGCCTCGGCCTCCTCCAGGACCTCGATGCGGTTCCTCTGGGCCGCTTCGGGGTCTGTATCGGCGCCGCTTATGAGGTCGGGGTTGAGCCAGATCTTCGCTGGCGCTAGGTCTGCGGTGTAGAGAGCTGCGTTGTCGCCCGAGCCGATCCAGGCGATCTGGTGTCCCGCCGAGTGCCCCGAGCGCACCTCGACCCTTACCCCTGGCACTACCTCGCCGTCGCCGCTCTGGAGCTCGCACCAGCCCTCCTCGACCCCTCTCTCCACCGCCGGAACCGCAGCGCGGCGGCCGTCGGTCTCAGGCATCTCTCGAGCTTCCTCGACGGCGGCTGCCTGGACGTAGACCTTTGCGTTGGATAAGCTCGGTGGCTCTAGCGCCCAGCCGACGTGGTCCGCGTCGAGGTGCGAGAGGATCACGTGCGTCACGTCCTCGGGGGAGTGACCAGCTTCTTTGAGGCTGTCCATGAGGTTCCTGTCACGCTGCAGCTCGTAGCGTCCGGCAAGGGCTTCTGGAAGCTCGGGACCGAAGCCGGCGTCGATGAGCACCAGGTGCTCCCCTGCCTCGACTAGGACCGCGTGCATCGCTCCGCGTATACGCATCTTGCGCGAGCCGCCGAACAGGTTGCCTGCGTCCGTCACAAAGATGCCGTCGTCGAGGATGCGTATCCGCACCGATCCCACGTCGAGGGTAGTTTCCGTAGCCAAGTCGCGCAAGCCTCCTCTGGTTGGTAGAAGGCAATAATAGCGGTAGCGCGTTCTGCCTGCTCCAGCTGGTGCGCGGCATCCCCTCGTGTCGAGGTCTGGAAAAAATGGCCACCTGGCACATGCAGGAAATAGTTTCTCACGGCATAATTCCCCGCATGTGGCACTGGATGGGGAGGCAAGACGGAGGCAGGGGTATGTTGCGCTACCTTTGGGTGGTTGTCGCTATACTCGCGCTCCTGATCTCCGGCGTCGCCGGCGAGAAGAGCGCGAGCGCGACTGCCTATGATGCGGAGGAACTGCAGTTTCTGCAGTTGATCAACCAGTACCGCAAGGACAACGGGCTGGGTCCCCTTCTCCTCTCGGACACGGTCTCGGTGGCATCCGAGCACCACTCCGAGGACATGGCCAGGTACCATTTCTTCGCCCACATCACGGCCGCGAGCTCCTACTATACCTCGGGTTCCCAGCCCTGGGACCGCATGCGGGCCGAGGGTTACGATTACAACACCTTCATGGGTGAGAACATAGCGGTTGGCTACGAGAGCGCCGAGGCTGCTTTCCAGGCCTGGCGCAACTCGCCATCCCACAACGCGGCCATGCTAGATGGCAGATACAGGGTTATAGGCATCGCCCGCTTGGCCGTCCCAGGGTCCCGCTGGTACTGGACGACGGACTTCGGCACCATCGTTGATCCCTCAGCCCACACGCCGGGTGAGGAGGGGGACGGGGCGCAGGCATCTCAGCGGCGGGAGGAGAAGCTCGTGCAAGACGGGCCCGGCCTAGAGAACGGGGAGATGGAGAGCGATGCGGTCTGGGAACAGGAGGCAACCGACGACGCCGATCTCATCCTCGACGGCCACGCCCGCCTCGGCGACTACGACAACGGAGAAGACGAGATCCGCCAGAAGGTTCGGGTAGGCGACAACGAGGAGCTATCCTACAGGGTCAAGATCGAGACGACAGAGCGCGAGCACCCCTCTGACCACCTGCTGGTTCGTCTGACCAACGAGGAAGGAAAGCAGATCGCCGTGCTCGAGAGATATTCGGACGCGGACGCGGGCGACTGGAGACGCCAGACTGTAGATCTCTCCGGCTATGCTGGCAGGACGGTCTACGTGAGCTTCTTCGTCGAGACCGACCCGCTACTCACCACCGCCTTCTACCTCGACGGAGTATCCCTCGAGAAAGGGACGGGTGGCTAGGATCGGATCGCCCCCTCGATGAAGCCTTTGAGAGCGCTCGCGAGCGTCCTCGGATGCTTGAGCAGGCTATAGACGGGGGCATCTCCGGTGAAGCTCTCGACGAGGGCGCGGCGGGCCTCGGGGTCCTTCTCGCAGGCCTTGAAGAGCGGCTCTAGCATCCCTAGGTTCGGGACGAGGTTGACCAGGGCGTGCCCGGAGAGGTGCTCGCGCGCCCGCTGGCGCCTGAGCTGGCGCTCGTAGCCCGAGAGAGCCGAGGCGGAGAAGTCCTTGCGAGCGTGTGCCTCGTAGGCCCAGGAGGCGGCAAGCCTGCCTGATTCGATGGCGTAGCCGACGCCCTCGCCGCTAATGGGGTGGACCATGCTCCCCGCGTCTCCGACCAGCATGAGCCCCTGTGCGTACCGCCTGGCACCCCACATTCCCATCTTGAGGGACCAGCTCTTGGGTGGTCCCTCGGGCACTGCGACCTCGAGCCACCTTGCCACCTGCGGCTCCTCGAGGAAGCGGTCGAAGAAGTCCTTGAGGTTGCGCCCCGTGCGGGCGAGTGCCCTAGTGGAGACGCCTGCCCCAACGTTGGCCGTCCCGTCCCCGAGGTAGAACACCCAGCCGTACCCTGCGCCGTCCGAGTTCATGTCGTCGGTGATGAAGACGTGCAGGTCCTCCTTGTTCGGACCGTCCACGCCGCGGTAGTACTGCCTTCTCGCTACGGCGTTCTGGTGCGTTTTCATGCCTCTGCCCGCGAAGCCCCCGACGCCATCGGCGGCGACCACGACGGGCGCCTCGAAGCGCAGGTCGTTCTCGTCGTTCCTGGCCTCGATAGCGGCGACGTCTCCGGCAGCAGAGCGGAGGAGCTCCGTTGCCCTCGTCCCCGCGCGAAACTCCGCGCCGGCCACGACCGCACGCTCCAGGAGCATCGCGTCGGTCTCCTCGCGCCTCGCCACGTACCCGCGGGGGCCGTGGAGGGAGGGAGGGACGCCCTGACGCAGGTAGGCCGTGTGGGTGTAGATGGACAACCCCGTGAACTTGCCGTGATGGGGCTCGGCGAGCCAGTCGCCGAGCCCCATCAGCGAGATCTCTGAGGCAGCGTGAGGCATGAGGCCGTCGCCGCAGACTTTATCCCTTGGAAACTCCTGCCTATCCAGGAGCAGGGTCGAGAGCCCCGCTCTCGAAGCGTAGTAGGCAGCAGCGGCACCCCCTGGTCCCGCCCCCACGACGATGAGATCGTAGCGTTCGCTCAATCGCCCTCCTTCTCAACCCGACTCAGGATGTGCCAGAATTGTCCACGATAGCCGCGCCGAGCGGCGCGGCGTTCATTATACGTTGGTATGAGAGCGAGAGGTGGAGATCCTGGTCGACCGCAACCGTCAGCCGCGCTACGACGTCGGGGGCCGCGCCACCCTCAAGGCCACGGGACAGCCCGTCGAGATACTCGAGGTAAGGCGAGGCGAGTTCATCCCCGACTTCGTCTACAAGGTGCGTGTGCTCGCAGAGAGACCCGCCCGTCCCTATAACTTATCCGTTCCAGAGCACGATCTTACGGACCTTCGGCCCTAAGCTTGTCAGCGCGGCGCGCCGGCTTGCAGCCGGGCGCCTTGTCAGCACGCTCCGGCCGCTAGTCTAGGCCTCGCTCTCAGCTAGTCAGCAAGAGGTCCGTGCAAGCTGAAATGCTGACAAGTCACCCGCAGGGTGGCGGGCTGACAAGCGAGGGCCTTCTTAAAGGCCCGAAGCGTGCTGACAAGGCGCTAAAAGCGCCGTGCTGACTAGCGAAGCCCTAAAAGGGCGTAGCGGGCTGACAAGCGAAGGCCGCAGCGTGCTGACCAGCTTTAGATGTCCGGGCTCGTTACGCTCAGGTACGCGATGTCTACGAGAGGGACGCCGGTTTCTATAGCCCTTTCGACCGACCTGCCAAGGGCTTCGGCGGCGACCCCGGGATCCGGGAAGTGGCTGTCGAGGAGGCGGGCGGCGCGAGCTATCTCGTAGAAGGAGAACCGGCGGCGTTCACCGGTGAGCCTGTAGACCGTCTCCAGGACCGCGTAGCGAAGCGAGATCAGCTGCTCGAGACGCCAGCGGATCTCATCCACCGTCAGGTTCATGGTCTGGTAGAGGCGAGCTATCTCGGCGATCTGAACCAGGGCCGGCCTCCGCTTCACGAGCCGTCCGACGGAGGTCTCGTCCAGGTAGCGGCGCGTTGTGATACGGGCGAGCGCTTCGCGTCCCTCGGGGCCGTCGTAGCCAGCGAGCGCTCTGAGATTCCCCTCACCGTGGATGCTCTCCGTCATTCCAACCTCTTCATCGCCTATGAACACGCGCGGGGTGTGACCTCCGGCGTAGTAGGAGATCTGACGCGCCATCTCTCTCACCTCGGGAGCTGCGCGCCCGGCCCGGATCTCGACCCACCGGCGAACGGTTCCCGAGTACAGCCGTTCGAGCGCCCGCCAGGTCGCATCCCCCCTGAGGTCCAGGTCCCCCGGCCTCTCGGTCACTACGCAGACCTCCGTGCCGGGAAGAACGTCGCTGTATGCCTCCCTGACAGCAGCCAAAAGCGCCTCGAACTCCTCATCCACCGTTCCCGAGAGGTAACGGCGCCTCTCTGCCGGCAACACGTACATGAGGCGGCTCTTGATCCTGCGTTCCTTGCCCTCACTAGCCTTGAGACGGTCGATGGCCTCGTAGAGCTCCCGCCTCCTCCGGTAGACCAGCGCCGTGAGACGTTCCACCTCGGGATCTTCGGCGAAGCTCTCCGACCAGGCCTCGTCCCGCGCTGCGCACGCCGCCTCGTGGGCGTTCTCTGCCCTGATGACGGCCCGCTGCTCCTTCTCCCGCTCCGTCTGGGCCTCGCCCAGCTCTCGCTCCAGGGTCTCTATGGTCGACGTCACAGAAGAGTCCGATTTCCTACCAAAACGCACATGTTAGTAGGTATTCTACAGCACCTGAGTCGCGCTCGGGACCCGCGAAACGGCTACCGACCAGGCCGTTGCGGGGCCACGTAACTGTTGCGTTATGCTTACATAAAGGGTAAATTTCCTATAGAAATCAAGAGTGCAGTGTGAAAGGAGAGCCGCATGGACTTTAACACGGGATCGGGTGGCACGGAGGGCCCGGGCGGTTCTCCTTCTGGCCCTTCGGCTCCACCGCCGCGGACGTCCGGCGTCGCCCAGGCAGGGGAGTTCACCTACACGGACCCTGTCCAGAGCTTCATAAGCACCGTGCAGAGGGTAGTCCTGCAGCCTGCGGAGTTCTACCGAGGCATACAGCGCCGGGGGGACTTCATCAACCCCTTGATCTTCGCCATAATCTGCTACGGAATATACGCTATAGTCGGAGCCCTACTCAGACTGATTGGAATCGGAGCAGACGTAGGCTTCGGAGGCTTCATAGCAGCCATAGTCCTCGCGCCGATATATGCTGCTATTGGTCTGTTCATAGGGGCCGGCATCCTGCACCTGCTCGTGATGCTCATCGTCGGCTCGGGTAACTCCGGCTACGAGGCCACGTTCAGGGTGGGTGCGTATGCTACTGTGACGTCTCTGGTCAGCTGGATCCCCTTTATCGGTTGGATCGCCAGCCTGTACGGCATCTATCTTGCCATAGTAGGCATTCGTGAGGTTCACGGCACGACCACAGGTAAGGCAGCGCTCGTCGTCCTGATACCGGCCGCGGTAGTGCTCTTGCTGGTATTCCTGGTGATAGGCGCCGCCGCGTTCTTTATCTTCAGTCAGAACCGGTAGACTCGGTTAGCGTTGCTCCCAGGCATCCAGCGGCAGTAATCCATAGACGTTAGCCGCCCGCGCACCGGGCCGCTATACTAGGCGCGGTTTCGGAGCGAAGGGAGACCCCAAGTGGCGCGGACGGTTACTCTCATACCTGGTGACGGAATAGGCCCGGACCTGACGGATGCCGTCAAAGTGGTCATCGGCGCCTTGGACGTTGATATCGAGTGGGAGATCGCCGAGGCGGGCGAGACGGTGATGGAAACGGAGGGTACTCCGCTACCCGAGTCGGTACTCGAGTCCATCCTGCGCAACAAGGTGGCGCTCAAGGGTCCGCTGACTACACCGGTAGGGACCGGGTTTCGCTCCGTGAACGTTGCTCTGCGCAAGGAGCTGGACCTCTACGCCAACATCCGTCCCGCCCTGAGTCTGCCTGGCTTGGAGCTCCGGTACAAGGACATTGACCTTGTCATCTACCGCGAGAACACCGAGGACCTCTACGCCGGCGTGGAGCACATGGTGGGCAAGCACGCCGCGGAGTCCATCAAGATCATCACCCGCGAGGGCACCGAGCGCATCTGCCGGATGGCCTTCGAGCGCTCGAAAGAGCAGGGACGCAAGCACGTCACCGTCGTCCACAAGGCCAACATCATGAAGTACACCGACGGGCTCTTCAGGGACGTCTTCTTCGAGGTAGCGAATGACTACGACAACGACTTCGAGGAGATAGACGACCGCATCGTGGACAACATGTGCATGCAGCTCGTCATGAAACCCGACCTCTACGACGTGCTGGTCTGCCCCAACCTCTACGGCGACATCCTCTCCGACCTCTGCGCAGGGCTCACCGGCGGCCTTGGGGTGGCCCCGGGGGCCAACATAGGGGAAGAGGTGGCCGTCTTCGAGCCGGTACACGGCTCCGCTCCCAAGTATGCGGGACAAAACCGCGCCAACCCGCTCGCCACCCTGCTCTCTGCGAAGAACTTGCTCTACCACCTCGGCTACAACGAAGAGGCCGAGCGCATGCAAGGGGGCATAGAAGCGGCGCTGAAGAGCCCCGAGACTCGTACCAAGGACCTCGGGGGTACGGCGGGGACCAGGGAGTTCACGCAGGCCATCGTCTCGAACCTGTAGAGAAAGGCGGCCGGCGGCTCTTTGCGCATCGCGTTCTTCACTGAGACCTTCTTGCCGGCGACCGACGGCGTCGTCACCCGCCTTCGCCACACCATCGAAGAGCTAGCCCGCCTGGGTGACGACATGCTCGTCATCGCCCCCAGATACCCTGACGGGGGACCGAACTCTCACGCCGGGGCGCGGATCCACAGGGTACCCGGCGTGCCGTTCCCGCCGTACCCCAGGATCAAGCTCTCACCCGCCCATCCCGGCGTGGGGCGCGCGCTAAGGAGTTTCGGGCCTCACCTCATTCACGTCGTCAACCCTTTTATCCTGGGGCCTGGCGGCATCTACTTCGCCCGGCGCCTGAAGGTTCCCCTCGTGGCCTCCTATCATACCAACGTGGCGACCTACGCCCGTTACTACAACCTCGGTCTTCTGGTCAACGCGACCCGCTGGTGGACGAGAGAGCTGCACAACCGGGCGGAGATCAACCTCTGCACCTCGGGGACCACCATGGAATATCTGCTCAACGAGGGGATAAAGCGGGTGCGCCTCTGGCCGCAGGGCGTGGACGCCCGGCACTTCCATCCGGCCAAGGCCTCGGAGGAGTGGCGCGAGAGGCTCTCCGCCGGCCACCCCTCGGAGAGGCTCCTGCTCTACGTCGGCCGCCTGGCCCCCGAGAAGGGTATCGAGCGCCTCAAGGTGGTTCTGCGGGAGGTACCGGGGACCCGCCTCGCAATCGTCGGTCACGGTCCCGCCCGCGGCGACCTAGAACGCGAGTTCGCGGGTACGCCTACGGTCTTCACCGGCCTCCTGCAGGGCGAGGATCTGGCCGCCGCCTACGCCTCCGCTGACGCCTTTCTCTTCCCCTCGACGACCGAGACGCTGGGGATCGCGATGATAGAGGCGCTGGCCTCGGGGCTGCCGGTGATCGCCGCTCGTGGCGGCGCCTCCCACGAGGTCGTAAGCGACGGAGAGAACGGGCTCCTCTACGAGGCGGCCTCCGCAGCATCACTCGTCACCGCCATCCGTGAGCTGTTCTCCGACGATGAAGCTCGCGAGGCCCTGGCGCGCGCTGCGCGGGCGACCGCCGAGGAGCGCGACTGGGAGTCCTCCACCCGCGTGCTCCGCGGCTACTACGAGCAGGCGCGGGCGGGGAGATGAGCTCTATGCTCGCCAAGCTCAAGAAGGGCACCGTCCGATTCTCCAAGTTCACGGTAGTTGGGCTATCCAATGCCCTCATTGACATCGGAACGCTCAACCTCTTTCTCTGGCTGGCGCCCACGCGGGACCCGACGTTGCTAGTGCTCTACAACGGGGTAGCGCTCGTCCTAGCGAACCTGAACAGCTACGTGTGGAACACGCGCTGGACCTTTCGAGGCAGGGCGAAGCGTAACAACCTCAGGCAGAGGGCGCTCTTCGCGCTGCAGGCTCTCGTGAACATTTCGATAAGCAACGGGCTGTTCTGGGGCATGATCCGGCCCCTCCTCATCTACACTGACATGCCCGCATATCTGGCTGGCAACGTTGCCAAAATAATCTCGGTCGTGGTCGCATCTACGGTGAGCTTCTTCTTTATGCGCTACGTCGTTTTTACCAGAAGAAGGTGGTTCAACGGCCGCTTGTAAGAGGTAGGGCAGCGTGCTACATTAGTCCGTGCACGCGGACGTAGCTCAGATGGTAGAGCATCACCTTGCCATGGTGAGGGTCGCGGGTTCGA
>Ga0126310_10001137_pt1 | contig 9982 bp, 11 predicted proteins | sample Plot60_FD_92540 | JGI IMG/M metagenome (GOLD analysis project Ga0126310, IMG submission 92540) | Serpentine soil microbial communities from UC McLaughlin Reserve, CA, USA - Plot60 | ecosystem: Environmental > Terrestrial > Soil > Grasslands | place: USA: UC McLaughlin Reserve, Lake County... | reverse complement strand
GTCGGCCAGAGAGGCGTTCGGTGAGGAGGTCGTCGAGCATTATCTGAACATGGCGCGGGTCGAGATCGAGGCTTTCGAGGCCGCCGTCACCGACTGGGAGCGCTACCGGACCTTCGAGCGCCTGTGAGCCGTCCCAACATCGGCATAACGGCCGCCACCGAGAACGTGAGCTACGGCGTCTGGGACGAGGTCCCGGCCTTCATCAGCCCGACCAGCTACGTGCGGGCCGTCCAGAGGGCCGGCGGACGGCCCATCTTGCTCGTCCCCGACCCGGAAGACGCCGAGGAACCGATCGGGGTGCTGGATCTCGTAGACGCGCTGATACTCACCGGCGGGGCGGGGGATGTGAACCCCGCCTTCTACGGCCAGGAGCGGCACCCGGAGACGGGTCCGATCCAGGAGGAGCGAGACGCCTACGAGCTCGCGCTGGCGCGCGCCGCCGTCGAGCGCGAGGTGCCTATCCTTGGCATCTGCCGCGGGATGGAGGTCCTGAACGTCGTATACGGCGGCAGCATTGAGCAGCACCTCCCCGAGGTGCTCGGCCACGAGGAGCACCGCCACACCCCCGGCACCTACGCCGACCACGAGGTGCGCCTCGTACCCGGCTCGCTCGCCGCCCGCGCCGCCGGGTCAGAGAGCACGCCGGTCAAGTCGCACCACCACCAGGGCATCGGGGAGGTGGGGAGCGGGCTGGAGGTGACCGGCTGGGCGGCCGAGGACGACGCGGTCGAGGCGCTCGAAGATCCGAGCTGCCCGTTCGTGCTCGGCGTGCTCTGGCACCCCGAGGAGGACGAAAAGAGCCAGCTCATAAAAGCCCTAGTTTCGGAGGTCTCCTAGATGCTCGAAGTTCTGAACCCCGCCACCGAGGAGGTAGTAGAGAAGCTCGAACCGGCGACTGAGGAGGACGCCGACGCCGCGGTCGCCCGCGCGAAGAAGGCCTTCCCGAAGTGGAGGGACGTCGAGCCCGCAGATCGTGCGCGTTTGTTGCGCCGCCTCGCCGACGCCCTCGACGCCGAGCGGGAGAACCTGGCGCGGCTGGAGTCGAAGAACACGGGCAAGCCCATAGGCGACTCGCGCGGAGAGATGGAGATGGTCGCCGAGACCTTCCACTACTACGCCGGGATGCCGGAGAGATTGCTCGGCGAGAGCATCCCCGTCTCGGGCGGTGTTGACGTCACCTTCCGTGAGCCGCTGGGCGTCGTCGGGCTCATCGTGCCGTGGAACTTCCCGCTCACGATCGCGAGCTGGAAGATGGCCCCGGCGCTGGCCGCGGGGAACACCCTCGTCCTCAAGCCCGCCGGGCTCACGCCCCTGACCGCCGTCGCGTTCGAGCGCATAGCCAGGGAGGCCGGAATCCCTGGGGGCGTCGTGAACGTCGTCGTCGGGCCGGGGAGCAAAGTCGGGCAGCGCCTGGTCGAGAGTCCGGACGTCGCGAAGGTCGCCTTCACCGGATCGACCGAGGTGGGGAGGAGGATCGCCGAGGGCGCCGCAGGCACCATAAAGCGCGTAACCCTCGAGCTCGGCGGCAAGTCTGCGAACGTGGTCTTCGCCGACGCCGACCTCGAGAAGGCCGCCAGCGAAGCTCCAGCCGCCGTCTTCGGCAACGCCGGGCAGGACTGTTGCGCCCGCTCGCGCATCCTCGTTGAGAGGAGCGTCTTCGACGACTTCCTCTCCCTCATGCAGCCGGCGGTCGAGAGCTTCCGCGTCGGCGACCCATTCGACGAGGCGACCGACATGGGCCCGCTCATCTCCGCCGAGCACAAAGAGACCGTCTCTTCCTACGTCCCCCAGGACGCCCCCGTGGCGATAAGGGGCTCCACCCCGGAGGGGAGTGGCTTCTGGTATCCGCCGACAGTTCTCGCGCCGCTCTCCAACGAGGACAGGGCGGCGAGGGAGGAGATCTTCGGCCCCGTCGTAGCGGTGATCCCCTTCGATGATGAGGAGGATGCGATACGCCAGGCGAACGACACGATCTACGGCCTCTCGGGCTCGATCTGGACGGAGAACGGCGCCCGCGCCATGCGCGTAGCCCGGCGTATGGAGACGGGTGTCATCTCCGTAAACTCCAACACCTCTGTCCGTGTCGCCACACCCTTCGGCGGGATGAAGCAGTCCGGCGTCGGACGCGAGCTCGGTCCGCACGCCCTCGACTACTACACCGAGGTAAAGAACGTCTACATCTCCACGGAGGAGGGCTGACATGCCGGGACGTCTCGAAGGGAAGGTCGCGGTCATCACCGGCGGGGCGAGCGGCATCGGGCGCGAGACGGCGAAACGCTTCGCCGAAGAAGGCGCGCGCGTCTGCGTCGTGGATCTCGCCGATGAGCCGGGCGAAGAGACGGCCAGGGAGATAGACGGCCTCTACGTTCACGCCGACGTCACCGACCCGGACGACGTGCAGGCGATGTACAGGGAAGCGGCGGAACGCTTCGACGGGCTTGACGTGCTCTTCAACAACGCCGGCATCTCCCCGCCGGACGACGACTCGATCCTGGAGACGGAGCTCGACGCGTGGCGGCGCGTGCAAGACGTCAACTTGAAAAGCGTATTTCTGTGCTGCAAGTACGGGATACCGTACCTGCTGGAGCGCGGCGGTTCTATTATCAACACGGCGTCCTTCGTCGCGGTGATGGGGGCGGCGGCGTCCCAGATCTCCTACACCGCCTCCAAGGGCGGCGTGCTCGCTATGAGCCGCGAGCTCGGCGTGCAGTTCGCCCGCCAGGGCGTGCGGGTCAACGCCCTGTGTCCGGGCCCGGTGAACACGCCGCTTTTGCAGGAGCTCTTCGCCAAGGACCCAGAGAAGGCCGAGAAGAGGCTGGTTCACCTACCGATGGGCCGCTTCGCCGAGGCCACCGAGATCGCCAACGGCGCCCTCTTCCTGGCCTCCGACGAGTCCTCCTACGTCACGGCTTCCACGTTCCTGGTTGACGGGGGCCTCTCCGGGGCATACGTTACACCGGAATAGGAGGTTCCGATGCAGACACAAGGAGCACGTAACCGTGGCATCTCGGAGAGCGTCCTCGACGCCATAGGCGACACGCCGATGCTCGAGATCGAAGGCATCTACTGCAAGCTCGAATACCTCAACCCCTCAGGCTCGATCAAGGCGCGCATCGCCAAGTACATGATCGAGCGGGCAGAGAGGGAGGGCCTGCTCTCGCCCGGCGACACCATAGTCGAGGCCACGTCCGGCAACACCGGCAACGCCCTCTCGATGGTCGCCGCCGTGAAAGGTTACAGGATGCTGGTGGTAATGCCGGAAGGGATGACGGGCGAGCGGGTCGCCATAAGTCGCGCCTTCGGCGCCGAGGTCCTGCAGGTGGGCCATTTCCACGTGGATGAGGCGTTAGCGAAAGCTAAAGAGCTCGGACAACAGGACGGCTACTTCTGCCCTTCGCAGTTCGAGTCGGAGTGGAACGTCGAGGAGAACCGGGTGTGGCTGGGGCCGGAGATACTCTCTCAACTGCCCGAAGGCAAATTCCCGGATGCCTTGGTTATGGGTGTGGGCACCGGTGGAACCCTGGTCGGGGTCGGCCAGGCCTTCCGCGAGGTCAACAAAGACGTCAAGCTCTTCGCGATGGAGCCCTCAGAGTCGGCGACCATACTGTGCGGGGAGGTGGGGGAGCACCTGATCGAGGGCATCGCCGACGGCTTCGTGCCAGGCATCTTCCAGCGCCACCAGCGGCTCGTGGACAATACCCTCACCGTGGACTCCGGCGAGGCGGTCGAAAGCATGAAGGAGCTCGCACGGCGACACGGCCTCTTCGTAGGTCCGAGCAGCGGGGCGAACCTGATCGCCGCCCGCAAGGTCCGCGAGACCTACCCTGAGCTCGAGACGGTCGTCACCCTCTTCTGCGACGAGGGCGAGAAGTACATAGCCGACCACTTCGCCGATGAGGTGCGGGTTACCTCAGAAACTTTCACTTAGATTGAGTGCTGCTGGTTCTCGCCAGGACGAACGGAAATTGACAGGTTACACCAAGTAGCAAGGGAGAAACTTCGCGTCTCCGGCGGTGCTGGCGGCGCAGGGCTCGGTATTAACGAACAAGTACGCCGGTCCACCGGGTTAACGTAGAAGGGTTAACCGGAGGAGGAAACACGCATGGAAACCTTGAACAAGGCTACGATGGAAGAGATGCTGAGCACTCCGAACCGTCTGCTCGTCGGCGCGGGACCCGGTAACCTGGATCCCTGGGTGGTGCGGGCCTTGACCCTGCCCTTGCTCAGCCATCTGGACCCCACTTTCTGGGAGATCATAGACTCCACGGCAGACCTGCTCCGCCGGGTATTCAGGACCGAGAACGAGGCTACCCTCCTTCTCCCGGCGACGGAATGGCCGGAATGGAGACCATGTTCGCCAACCTCATAGAGCCTGGCGACAAGGCCCTCATCGGGTACCCTGGGCACTTCGGGACTCTTATGGTGGAGGTCGCGTCCCGCCATGGGGCGGAGGTTACCGAGATTCAGGGACCCGAGGACGTAGCGATAGACGAAGAGGAGTTCATCGAAAAGCTGGACTCTGACGACTTCGCGGTTGTGGCCACGGTCCACGCCGAAACCGCCACCGGGACCTTCCAGCCGGTCCAGAAGATAGCCGCCGCCTGTCAAGAGCGGGACACACTCTTTTTGATGGACGCGGTTACCTCGCTGGGGGGATGGACGTCCGCGTAGACGACTGGGGTGTGGACGCCTGTTACTCGGGCACCCAGAAGTGCCTCTCCATACCGTCGGGAGGTTCGCCCATAACCTTCAGCGAGCGGGCGATGTGAAAGGTGCACAACCGCAAGTAGAAGCCCTACCCCTATTACTTCGACGTCCAGGAGCTCAGGCGCTACTGGAGCGGCGGGATGGAGAAATCCTACCATCACACCGCGGCCATACCTCTCGTGTACGCTACCCATGAGGCGTTGCGCGTCCTCCTGGAGGAAGGGCTGGAGAACGCCTTCGAGCGCCACCCCCGGTGCTCCAGGCTGCTGCTCGAAGGGATCGAACCGCTGGGCTTCAAGCCGTTTGCCCAGCCCGAGTACCGGCTGCCCATGATCACCGCCGTCACCATGCCCGAGGGCCTGAACGCCAAAGACGTCCGCATCCGCCTGCGCGAAGAGTGGAACATAGAGACGGACCTGGGCCTCGGTGAGATCGCCGAGAAGATCGTGCGCATAGGTCTCAAAGGCTACTCGGCCTAGCCGCGCAATGCGGCCTACGTAACCCTGGCGCTAAGCACCATGGTCGAGGCGGCCTGAAGGACCCGAGTACGGCCCGCGAGACGAAGGCTAGTAAGCGGCGCACCTGACGTTCGTGTGCTAGGCTTACCCCGTCCGAAGACGGGCGCGGGAGAGAGCCGCCTTAGGCGGCCGCCGAAGGTGTAAGGCCCGTGGGGTGTGGGCCGAATCTCTCAGGCAAAAGGACCGCGCGCCGGAGGGCGTCCTGGAGAGTCCGGTCCCAGTACTGGGACCGGCGCCGACGGGGTAATACTCTCAGGTTATGGGGACAGGACGGAAAACCAAAAACGTCCACCCGACACAGGGGGTAGTACCGCGTGGCGCGATTCACACCGCACACCCAGGCCGACGTAGAGGAGATGCTGGAGGCCATCGGGGTCGACTCTTTGGACGACCTCTTCTCCGACGTCTCGCCGAAGCTCGAGAGGGAGCTGGATCTCCCGCCTGCGCTCTCCGAGCACGAAGCGCTCGCCGACGTGAACGAGGCGGCGAAAGAGAACGTCGCCGCGTTGCCGATCTTTGTCGGGGCGGGGGCGTACGATCGCATCGTGCCCACCGCCATAAGCACCATCACCCAGCGTGGCGAATTCCTCACCTCATACACCCCGTACCAGCCGGAGATCAGCCAGGGGCACCTGCAGGTCGTCTTCGAGTTTCAGTCCGTGATCTCCGAGCTCACCGGCCTCGAGGTCTCCAACGCCTCGGTCTACGACGGTTCCAACGCCGTCGCCGAGGCCGCCCTCATGACGGCTCGCCTTACGAAGCGCGATCCTAAGGTCGCCATCTCCGCCGGTCTGAACCCGCGCTACCGCCAGGTCATAGGGACCTACGGGGTCGAGGTCGCCGAGCTCCCGTTCGAGGGCGGCACGACTGACTTCTCACAGGTGCCGGACGACGTCTCCGGCGTCTTCGTCCAGTGCCCGAATTTCTATGGAATAGTCGAAGACATCGAGGCCGCCTCGGAGGCGGCGCACGGCGTGGACGCTCTGGCGGTCGCGGTGTGCGATCCCATCTCCCTCGCCGTGCTCGAGAGCCCAGGCAACCTGGGGGCAGACGTCGCGGTTGGCGAGGCCCAGCCGCTTGGGATGGCGCTCCTCTTCGGCGGTCCCTACGCCGGGTACATGGCCACGCACGAGAAGTTCGTCCGACAGCTCCCCGGACGTATCGCCGGAGAGACGGTGGACCAGGAGGGCAGGCTCGCCTACGTCCTCACTTTACGGGGCCGCGAGCAGGACATCCGGCGCGCGAAGGCCAACTCGAACATCTGCACCAACCAGGCGCTAACCGCTCTGGCCGCGACCGTCTACGCCGCTCTCATGGGACCAGAGGGTATGCGCGAGGTCGCCGAGCTCTCCACCTCGAAGGCACACTATCTGGCGAGCAAGTTGGGAGAGGCTGGCTTCGAGCTACGCTACCCAGACGCGCCGTTCTTGTGGGAGTTCGCGGTCGAGCTGCCGGACGTAGAGAAAGCCAACGAGGCGTTGCTGGAGGCCGGGATCGTCGGGGGGCTGGACCTGGGAGATGGGGCGATGCTCGTTGCGGTTACGGAGAAGAGGACGAAGAAGGAGCTCGACGCCTTCGCGGAGGTGGTTTCAAATGCTGGGTAACCTGATCCGGGACAAAGGCCGCGAGGGCCGGCGCGGCTACACTCTTCCGAAGCTCGACGTGGAGGAGACGAACCTCGACGAGGTCCTCCCCAAGAAGGCGCGACGCAAAGAGAAGCCGCGCCTCGCGGAGGTAGACGAACCGACCGTGATTCGTCACTACACCAACCTCTCGCGCGAGAACTGGGGGATAGACACGAACTTCTACCCTCTGGGCTCCTGCACGATGAAGCACAACCCCCGCGCCAACGAGGCCGCCGCCGCGGTGCCTGGCTTCGCCGGGCTCCATCCCCTGCAAACAGAAGATCAGGTCCAGGGCGCCCTGCGGGTCATGTACGAGGTCCAGGGCTTCCTGGCGGAGATCTCCGGCTTCCCGGCCGTCTCCTTGCAGCCGATGGCCGGCGCCCAGGGCGAGCTCACAAGCATACTGATGATACGGAAGCACTTCGAGGACGCCGGCGACCACGGGAGGACGACGGTCATCGTGCCGGAGACGGCTCACGGGACGAACCCGGCGACGGCCACGATGGCCAACTTCAAAGCCGTCGAGGTCGGGCTCGACGAGCACGGCTGCGTGGATGTCGATGAGTTGCGCGAGATGGTGGACGAGACGACGGCGGCGCTCATGATCACCAACCCCAACACCTGCGGCGTCTACGAGCGGAACATAAAGGAGATCTCGGACGTCCTGCACGAGGCCGGCGCCTTCCTGTACATGGACGGCGCGAACATGAACGCCAACATGGGCCGGATGCGCGCCTCCGACGCCGGCGTGGACATCATGCACTTCAACCTGCACAAGACCTACTCCACGCCCCACGGCGGCGGCGGACCTGGCTCCGGCGCCATCGCCTGCTCCGAAGACCTCGCACCTTTCAGGCCAGATCCCGTGGTCGAGAAGGATGGGGATAGCTACACCTTCGTCCGTCCCGGAAAGAGCATCGGGCGGATAGCGGCCTTCCACGGCAACTTCGGCCAGGTCCTGCGCGCCTGGAATTACATCAAGATGCACGGACCCGACCTGAAGGACGTGACGGACATGGCCGTACTGAACGCCAACTACGTGAGGGCGAGGCTCCGCGGCACCTACCGCGTCCCCTACGACGAGCTGTGCAAGCACGAGGTCGTGGTACAGCCGCCCAAAGGGAAGAAGGCCCTCGACATCGCGAAGGGGCTCATAGACCACGGCTTCCACCCGCCTACGATCTACTTCCCCCTCGTCGTCAAGGAGGCGATGCTCATAGAGCCCACCGAGACCGAATCGAAAGAGACCCTCGACGACTTCGTCGGCGCGATGCTGGAGCTCGCCGAGAGCGACGCCGAGGAGCTCGAGGAGGCCCCGAAAGAGGCCCCCACCCGCCGCCTCGACGAGGCCCGCGCCGCCCGCCAGCTGAAGGCCAGGTGGTAACGATGGCCAACGAAGACCTCCGGCGCACCCCACTTTACGACGAACACAAGGCTCTGGGCGCCCGGCTCGTGGACTTCGCAGGTTGGGAGATGCCCGTGCAGTACGAGGGCATAAAGGCCGAGCACAACGCTGTCCGTAAGCACGCCGGACTCTTCGACGTCTCCCACATGGGCGAGGCCGTCTTCCGTGGTCCTGACGCCGAAGAAGCCGTCCAGCGGCTAGTAACGCGAAACGTGTCACGGCTGGATGAGGGACAGGCCGGCTACTCTGCGGTCTGCTACGAGGACGGTGGTACGGTTGACGACGTGATCGTCTACCGGCGACCCGATGACTTCCTCATCGTCGTGAACGCCTCGAACCGCGAGAAGGACCTCGACCACTTCCGCGAGAACACCCGGGATCTCGACGTGGAGGTCGCCGACGAGTCGGACGACTGGGCGCTCCTGGCACTGCAAGGCCCCAAAGCCGCCGATCTCCTGCAAGACCTCACCGACACGGACCTGTCCACCCTGAAACCTTTCCGGTTTGTGGAAGAAGAGGTAGCCGACGCGAAGACCATCATCTCCCGCACCGGATACACCGGGGAAGATGGCTTCGAGCTCTACCTGTCCCCCGACGACGCCCCGCGCGTCTGGCGGGAGATCCTCGAGGCCGGCGCGACCCCGGCCGGACTGGGGTCGCGCGACACTTTAAGGCTCGAGGCCGGGATGTGCCTCTACGGCAACGAGCTCGACCCCGAGACGACCCCCCTGGAGGCCGGCATCGGCTTCGCCGTCCACCTGGACAAGGAGCAGGAGTTCATCGGTCAGGAGGCTCTGAAAAGGGAGAAGGAGGAGGGGCTACGTAAGAAGCTCGTCGGCTTCGAGGTGGGGGGGAGGGGCATCGCACGCCACGACTACCCCGTAAAAGTGGAGGAAGAGGATGTCGGGCGCGTGACCAGCGGAACGTTGTCCCCGACGCTGGGCAAGGCCATAGGGCTTGCGCTCGTCTCCCCTGGGGTAGAAGATAGGTTCGAGGTGGTGATCCGGGACCGGCCCGTCGAGGCCCACACCGTGCCGCTGCCGTTCTACAAGCGCGAGAATCAGTAAACAGGGGAGGAGTAAGCTTGAGCGTACCGGAGGAGCTCCAGTACACCAGGAGCCACGAGTGGGTCCGCACCGAGGGCGACACCGCCACCATAGGCATCACGGACCACGCCCAGGACGAGCTCGGTGACATCGTCTTCGTCGAGCTGCCCGAGGAGGGTGCCACCTTCGAAGCCGGGGACTCCTTCGGCAACGTCGAGTCCGTCAAGGCCGTCTCGGACCTCTACACGCCGGTCGGCGGCGAAGTCGTCGGGGTCAATGAGGCCTTGAGCGACAGTCCCGAGAAGATCAACGAAGACCCCTACGGGGAAGGCTGGATCGTCAAGATTCGGGTCTCCGGAGAGGGAGATCTCCTCTCCGCCTCAGACTACGAACAGTTCCTCGGAGAGGAAGAGTCGTAGGACGGAAGGCCCGCGCCAAGGAGATGACCTCCGAAGAGAGGTCTGAGTCAGCCCGCAAAGCAGCTAAGGTGCCTTGGGCTAAGAAGCGGCAGCAGGAAGAACTATGACACTTCCGGTGGTAGCTCGGTTGCTTCTCGTTCTATCAGTGGTTTGTTGGAGTAGGGTTCGAAGGGGTTATGCCAACGTAGAGTGGCGGTTCTCGACGCGAGATTTCGCCTTTATAATGCCCACTCGCGGATTGGTCGATCCGGCTCATCGATCG
>Ga0126310_10001136_pt1 | contig 9992 bp, 9 predicted proteins | sample Plot60_FD_92540 | JGI IMG/M metagenome (GOLD analysis project Ga0126310, IMG submission 92540) | Serpentine soil microbial communities from UC McLaughlin Reserve, CA, USA - Plot60 | ecosystem: Environmental > Terrestrial > Soil > Grasslands | place: USA: UC McLaughlin Reserve, Lake County... | reverse complement strand
ATACCCCCTCAGGGAGCCCCCCCACGACACGGCCCGCGTGGCCCGGCCCCAGCGTGACGTGCCAGATCACCCTCACCCCGCGCCCCTGCAAAAAACGCGAGACAGTCCCGCGCCACCGATCGGCCCGCCCTCTGTCGGCCGCCGGGTTAAGCATGAGGTGTGCCTCTCTCCTCCACAAAGTAAGGGAAAAATACCAGAATAGACCTCTCCAACCCCGACGGCCGATCTGCTTGAGGCTCGACTTGAAGGTAACGGTCTGTGCCGGAGACCTTCTCTGCACCCGACGTACGGGCCAGACTACCTCCGCCCCGCAGGCGCAGACCTCCCCCTCTGTCTCGATGTTGCTAATAATGCAAGGCCGATGGACTCGCCGTTTACGGGTAGAGCAACCCACGGGTTTCTCGAAGATGGCCAGGGAGCATCCCACAGCACGTATCGACCTCCCGTCGATATCAAGTTAAAGTATAGGTAGAGAATATCCCCGGATCCCGGATGAGAGTCGCGCGGGGGCGGGAAAGGGGTACAATACTGATCTACATGGCGAGCGCGACGGAAAATTGCCTGCATCTATGGGGCTTGCGGTCCTCGGGCGGGTCCGAGTACCGGTGTCCGGCTTGTGGTGAGACGATGGATCTCAAGGGTGTAGCTCGGTGGGTTCGGGAGGCCGAGAGGGCTCGCGATGAGTCTTATTCTCTGGTTGAGGGTGATGGGGTTGGCGACTTAGTACGCGAAGAGTTACAAAGGGAAGTCTACCGCAGGCGGGGGGTTATGTACGACTTACAGAGCGTACCCCGAGTAGCGACGGCGAGGCCGGAGATGATCCTGATCGTCTACGACGCCCGGAGTGTTTCTTACGAGTGCCGGATCTTCTACAAGGAACCGCGGCCCGCTGGGATTGTGGAGCAGCTCAGCGTGGTGGCGAAGTGGCGGGCGATCCTCGATCTGCGGACCGACCCTGATCCCGTCGTGCGGCTCACCTCCGAGAAGGTGGAAGAGTTCCACGTGCTGCGCCGTAAGTTCTCCGACGAGGGTGCGCCGGCCCCGGGCCGCCGCGTGTTCTACGCCAACGAGCTCTAGAGAAGCGCCGCTGGCGCTCTGGGCGCCCGGCGGCTAGAATAGGCCGACCGTTGGTGTTCTCCTGCAGGGATGAGGTGCGATGAGCGGGAACAACTTCATAGCGTTAGTCGTTATGATCCTGATACTGCTCTTCATCCTCGTGTCCGTCGGGCCGCTAATCTCGGCTTTCTGAGAGAGGGTAGGTCGCCAGGGTCGAGTACGTGGCCCCGGTCTTGCCGAGCACGCTCTTCACCAGATCCACGTGACTGACGAGAAAGTCGGGTATCGGCGGGGAGGTTTCCATAGCCTCCAGCGTCACCTGTCGTCCGCGCGCCCGCCCGACCGTGAGGTGGGGAACGTAGGCCCGGTCCTCGTGCTCGAAGCCAAGGGGCTCAAGAGCCACTTCCACGTCGCGGGCCAGGATCTGTAGTCTTTCGGCGCCCTCGCCGATGCCGGCCCACAAGATGCGGGCCTTTCTGGGGGAGGGGAACGCGCCGAAGCCGGAGATGCCGGCCTCGAACGGCTCGTGCCTCTCGCGGATCGGTTCGAGGGCTTTTGCTACACGGTCCAAGTCGTCCTGTGGGACGTCGCCAAGGAACTTGAGCGTCAGGTGGAGGTTTTCGGGGTCCGTAAGGCGGACCTTGCCGAGCACGGGCAGGTCGCGGGAGGCGCTGGCCAGCGCTTCGCGGATCTCGGGCGGCGGGAAGACGGCGACGAAGGCCCGCACGCGGGCTCAGCCGGGTCCCGGTCCGGCGCCGTTCCCCCGGGTCCCGCGGCCGAGGGCGGCCCGGTTGGCGACGAGGGCAGCGGTGACCCCGGCGCCGATCCCGTTGTCCACGTTCACCACGGAGAGGCCGGGCGAGCAGGTCTGGAGCATACCGAGTATCGCGGCTGTCCCGTCGCCGCCGAGACCGTAGCCGGTCGAGGTTGGCAGGCCGACGACCGGGATGGCCACGAGTCCAGCGACCACGCTCGGCAGCGCCCCCTCCATGCCGGCGGCCACAATCAGGCAGTCGGGGTCGAAGCGGCGAAGCCCTTCGAGGGGAGCAGCCAGGCGGTGGATCCCGGCTACCCCGACGTCGTGGAAGCTCATGACGTCGGCGCCCATCTCGCGGGCCACGGCTGTCGCCTCCTCCAGGACAGGCAGGTCCGAGGTCCCCGCGCTTATGGCGCCGACGCGGCCGCCCGAGGGAGCGGGGGAACCAGATCCGACGACGACGGCGCGGCCTGCGCTCCTCACGGGTGTCTTGGGGAGGGAGCGGCGGAGCTCTGCCACAGCTTCGGGGGTGAGGGCGCTCACGATCACGCGCTTGCTCGAGGCGAGGAGGGTCTCGCAGATGCGGACCACCTGCTCGGGCGTCTTGCCCCTGGCGTAGACGACCTCGGGGACGCCCTTGCGCGTGCGGCGGCCGAGATCCAGGACTGCGAACTCGTCTAGGTAGCGCACCTCCCCGCGCCTCAGGCGTCCTGCGGCAGCCGATGGCGAGAGGGCGCCACCGGCCACGGCCGCCAGGATCTCGTCCAGCTCTTCAGGAAGGTCGGGCATGGGCCTAAGTGTAACCGCTGGCACGCCAGGGTAGAATCCTCCGATCCGGCGTGGCTACCGAAGAGAGGTGCCGATGACGATCATAGAGTTGGTGCTCTCCGCGGCTGCGATCGTGGTGGCCGCGGCGCTGTTCACCAACGCTGTGGAGATCCTCGGCGACCGGCTGAACCTCGGTCGGGGGGCGGTGGGGAGCGTGCTCGCCGCCGTCGGAACCGCGCTGCCTGAGACCATGATACCGATCATCGCCGTGGTCGCGTCCCTGTTTACCGGCAGCAGCGCGGCGGGCGAGGTTGGCGTCGGGGCGATCCTCGGCGCGCCGTTCCTCTTGGCCACGCTCGCGATGTTCGTCGTGGGGATCTCGGCGCTCGGGTTCCGCCGCCGCCGGGAGAGCGACGACGACGTGATGATAGACAGGGGAACTGCGAGGCGAGACATGCTCTTCTTCCTCGTCTTCTTCGCTCTAGGTGCCGGGAGCGGTATCTTGGATCTGCCGTTCTTCGTGAAGGCGACGCTGGCGGTCGTGCTCGTGGTAGCGTACGGACTCTACGTGTGGCGGACCATAAAGTCCGGCGGGGAGAGCATCGAAGCCCCGCCGGAGAAGCTTACGCTGTGGCGCTCGGGGTCGGAGGCTCCAATGTGGGCCGTGGCGGCGCAACTCCTCGGGACCGTGGTCGTGATGGGGGCGGGGGCCCACTTTTTCGTCGGCGCCGTGGAGCACCTCTCGAAGTCCATGGGGCTGCCGCCAAGCCTCATAGCGCTCGTCCTGGCCCCTTTGGCCACGGAGCTACCCGAGAAGTTCAACTCCGTCATCTGGCTTAGGGGCAGCAAGGACACTCTGGCCCTCGGGAACATAACAGGGGCGATGGTCTTCCAGAGCGCGGTGCCCGTCGCTCTGGGCCTCGCGTTCACGAGCTGGAGCTTCGATCTGCTCAACACCCTCGCCACGGCGCTCGCGCTCGTGGGGGGTGCCTACCTCTACTTGCTGGTCAGGAGGAAAGAGCCGATCGAGAGCGAGTACCTGCTTGTCGGGGGCGTGCTCTACGCTGTCTTCGTCGTCGTGGCGATCCTCACCATCTTCTGACCGACCCTGGGAGGTTGACCTGGGATAGGGAGCCTGGATGCTTGGTAAGATTGATGTGGGGACGCGGCACAACGAGTAGATACGGTCCCGGCTCTACTGTCTAAAGGCACGGGGCGGAGGAGGATTACACGTTGGATGCGGAATTCTGGGGTCGGCTCCTACTCGTACTCTGGGTCAACCTCATCCTCTCCGGGGACAACGCCGTGGTCATCGCCATGGCCGCTCGCCGCCTCGAAGGCTCCCAGCGCCGGACGGCGATCATCTGGGGCGCCGTCGGAGCCGTCATATTGCGGCTCATCTTCGCGGCCGTGATCACCTTGCTGCTGGACATCCCGCTCCTGCAGGTCGTAGGCGGGCTACTCCTAATCTGGATCGCCTGGAAGCTCGTACACGACGACCCCGCCGACGAAGAGGAAGAAGATAAGGTGCAGGCCGGGACGAGCTCGTGGGAGGCGATCCGGATCATTATCCTAGCCGACGCGGTCATGTCGCTGGACAACGTGATCGCCCTCGTCGGCGCCTCGAACGGCAACTTCGTGCTGCTCACAATCGGTTTGGCCACGACGATACCGCTGGTCATCTTCGGGGCCGCGCTGCTCACCTCCCTGCTGGACCGGTTCCCCATACTCGTCTATGCCGGAGCCGCGCTGCTCGTCTACATAGCCGTAGAGATGTTCTTCGAAGACAAGTTCGCCCATGATTACCTCGAAGCTTTCGAGAGCATCGAGTTGATCCTGGCCGTGGCCGCCGCGGCCGTCTTTACCACCTTCGCCTGGCTGTGGAAGAGGCGCACCGAAAGAACGGCGTAGGACGGGGGGAGGGGCCGCGGAACACGAACGCTCTTACCTGGCCTCGCAGCCTCCCGAGCTGCGCGTCGAGGGGGCCCTGGATGAGATCCGGGCCCGGATCTCCGAGAGCGGGAGGCGCGTCGCCGTCCTGGACGACGACCCGACCGGCGTCCAGAGCGTGCATGGCGTGCCGGTCCTCACCACCTGGGCTGTCGACGACCTGCGCTGGGCGCTCACGCAACAGAGCCCGACGTTCTATATCCTGACCAATTCCCGCAGCCTCCCGGAGGATGAGGCCGTCGCCCTGAACCGCGAGATCGCCCGCAACCTCTCTGAGGCCGCAGGGCGGAACATGGACTTCGACGTCGTGAGCCGCAGCGACTCGACCCTGCGTGGCCACTACCCGGCGGAGACCGACGCTCTGGCGGAGGCGCTCGGGACGGCCGGGCGCAGGCCCGACGGCCTCATCCTCTGCCCCGCTTTCTTCGAAGCGGGCAGGATCACGGTGGACGACCTCCACTGGGTGCGCCAGGACGGAGAGCTGGTCCCGGCGGGAGAAACGGAGTTCGCCTCCGACCACAGCTTCGGCTACCGAGCCTCGGATCTCAAGTCGTGGGTCGAGGAGAAGACCGGGGGACGCCTCAAGGCCCGGGAGACCCTGAGCGTCGGCCTCGCCGACCTGCGCGAGGGTGGCCCCGAACGCGTCCTGGAGCTCCTCGACGGGGCGAGCGGCGGGAGGCCCGTGGTGGTCAACGCCGCCTCCTACCCGGACCTCGAGGTCTTCGTCCTGGGGCTGCTCGCGGCGGAGGCCGGGGGTAAACGCTTCCTCTACCGCACGGGGCCATCCTTCGTGAGGACGCGCGGGGGTATCACTGAGCCGAAGATCCTCGAGGCCGGGGACCTCTACCGCAGGAGACCCGGAGAGGGGCATGGGCTCGTCCTGGTCGGCTCCTACGTGCCGACGACCACCCGCCAGCTCGAGGCTGCGCTCGCGCTCGACGGGGTGCGCGGCGTGGAGGTGTCGGTGCGGCGCCTCTTGGAGTCTGGGAGCAGGGAGGACGAGCTGGGACGGGTCTCCGAGGAGGTGAACGGCTCTCTAGCCTCGGCGGAGGTCGTCGTCTACACCAGCCGCGAGCTGGTGACTACTGGCAAGGCGGGGCTTTCGAACTTCGAGATCGGGGCGTCTGTCTCTGACGCTCTGGTCGAGGTGATGCGGCGGGTGGACCGGGTGTTGCCGCTCTCCTTCGTGGTGGCGAAGGGCGGCATCACGTCCAGCGACATAGCGACGAAGGGGCTCGAGGTGCGGAGGGCGGAGGTGGCGGGTCCGCTCCTGGAACCGGGGATCGTGCCGGTCTGGATCCTGCCCGAGGAGAACGACTTCCCGGGGCTGCCGTACGTGATCTTCCCCGGCAACGTCGGCGGGCCGGATTCCCTGGCCCGGGCCGTGGAGATCCTGCGCGGGGAACCATAACCTCTCGCCGAGACCGCCGGGACGCGAAGGAGGCATAGCTGTGAGACATCTGGGGTTCGTGGGGCTGGGGGCGATGGGGCTACCCATGGCGAGGAGACTGGCGGACGCGGGCTTCGAGCTGAAGGTGTTCGATGTCCTCGCCGAGCGCGCCCGTCTCATCGTCGAGCTCGGAGCCGCGAACACCGCCTCCCCGAAAGAGGCCGCTGAAGGTGTCGAGGTGTACGTCGTCATGGTGGCGAACCCCGAGCAGGCCAAGAGCGTCCTATTCGGCGAGGGGGAAGCCGCCGGGGCGCTACCCGCGGGCGCGGCCGTGGTCGTCATGAGCACCATAGGGCCCGAGGCGGCTCGCGAGCTCGCCGACGGCCTAGCCGAACACGGCCTGCGGACGATGGACGCGCCCGTGAGCGGGGGCGTAGCGCGGGCTGAGAAGGGGGAGCTCCTGATCATGGCCGGAGGACCGGCAGACCTCTTCGAGGAGTTGCGCCCGGTTCTGGGGGCCATGGGCTCGAGCGTGGTCCACTGTGGCCCGCGGGTGGGCGACGGACAGGCCGTGAAGCTCGTGAACCAGCTCCTGTGCGGGATACACATCGCCGCGGCGGGAGAGGCGCTGGCCTACGCCGAGGCCCTGGGCCTGGACCCGCGCTTCGTCTTCGAGACGATCCGGCACGGTGCCGCCAACTCCTTCATGCTCGAGGACCGCGGCGAGCGGATGCTCGGGGAGGAGTTCGTCCCCCCGAGGAGCGCCCTGGACATATTCGTGAAGGACATGGGTCTGGTGCGCAAGGCCGCCGAGCAGCAGGGCTTCGAGACCCCGCTGGCCTCATCGGCGTTCGGGATGTACCTGGCAGGCCGGGACGCGGGCCTCGGCGCCGAGGACGACTCCGGCATCATCCGCGTGTTCCGGCGTCGGGTGACCTAGGCGGCCCGAGGGTTCAGCCCAGTCTCTCGCGTAGCTCGGTCGTGGCCTTCGCGCGGTCGTAATTAATGCGGAAGAGCTCTACGGCTCCGAGCACGTCTTGCGCGCTTCTTACCCGGTAGGTTCGGCACCGGATGAGACCTGCTCTACGCCTTCTGCGAGGCGCGGAAGCATCCTGGCGAAGTCCGCTCCCGGCCACGTCTGCGGGACGCGCGCCCCGAGCATACGCCCTAGCTTCGACCTGTCCTCCAGCACCGCCCGCGCGAGCTCGGGCGTGAGCACCACCAGTACGAGTCGTTCGGTTCTGAGGGGGTCAGCCCGCGGCGTGATCCGCCCCAGGCGAAGGCTCGAAGTCGTGACCCGCCTCCTCGATGGCCTCGCCGATCCTCTCCAGCTCCGCCTCTCCACCCTCGTAGGAGACGGCGACGAGGCCCTTCTCGGAGTCCACGTTCACCAGGTTCACGAATGAGAGGCGCCCGAGGGCCCGCTCCAGACGCTCGGCGTCCTCCGCTCCCGAAAGGTCCCGCACCACCAGCGTCACGTCAGGCATCTTTGCCTCCCTCCGGTCGGCAGCATTGCAGCTATTCAGTACGCTCGGGCCTTGTGGCCTCGCCTGTCAGCATTTCAGCTTTTCCCCGTGCTTACAAGCCGAAAGCCGTCGAAGATGGCGTGCTGACTAACTATTCTGCTGGCAGCTCCTGTGGGCGCACGCTCAGGGTCTGTTCCCTGTTCCCTCGCAGCACTTTAAGCGTGGCGTCGCGCCCGATGGCGGATTCGTCCAGCCTGCTCAGGAGGTCGTCGTTGGAGCGCACGGGCTCGTCCCCGAAGCCGACGATGACGTCCTGCGGCTTGACGCCCGCCCTCTCAGCCGGGCTGTTAGGGGCTACACTCTCCACGCCGGCGCCGCCCTCGAAGCCGTTCCGCGTCCTCGCCGGGCGGCTCGCGACGACCACCCCGAGGTAGGCGCGGCGCACCCGGCCCTCGGTGACGAGGGTGAAGACCACACGCCGGAACGTGTTAGAGACGGGGATGGCGAAGCCTATCCCTTGGGCGCCCCCGATGATGGCTGTGTTGATGCCCACGACCCGCCCCGAGGAGTCCGCCAGAGGTCCGCCGGAGTTGCCGGGGTTTATCGCCGCGTCGGTCTGGATGACGTTCTCAATCAGGCGCCCGCTCTCGCCCCTTATGGAACGCCCCAGAGCGCTCACCACCCCCGCCGTGACGCTCCGCTGAAACCCCAGCGGGTTGCCGATGGCCACGACGAGTTGCCCGACCACCAGGTTCCCCGCCTCCCCGAGCGTGGCAATCGTGGGCTCCTCCTCGGGTGCGAAGCGCACCACAGCGAGATCGCTCGGCGGGTCCTCGCCGAGGACCTCCACCGGGACCGGAGACCCGCCTGAGAGCGTCACCTCGATGCCGCCGCCCCTGCGTCCTCTGGCCCTCCTCAGGCCCCGCACGACGTGGGCGTTGGTGACGGCGGTCGCCGACCCACCCTCAGCCCCGAGTACCACCCCGCTTCCGCCGCCCCTGCCGTCGCTCAAGCCCACCGAGATGACCGCCGGTTCCAGCCTCTCGGTCACCTCCCTGACCGCCCGCGAGTACGCGTCGAGCGCGTCTTGCTCCGCGCGGGAGCTGGCAGATAGATTCTCGAAGATATCCATCCGCTATTTTTACCGCATACAGATCATGACGACCCCGGAAGAACGGCTAGGTTTTGGGGGAAGAGCCTCCTCGCTTAAAGAACCTTTTGCTACCAGATATAATCCCGCTCTAGTGAGCGGACCTCTCGACAACGCGCGTCTCTCGGCGGCGGTACTGGCCGCCCGGATGGCACGGCTCGCGAGTCGGACGCTAGGGAGGGGTGGTGGCTCAACGGTTCCTGGGGTGGTGGCACGGCGCGTGGACCCAGGAGTGCTCGCGAAGCTCTCGGCGCAGCTGCCTCTGGGGTCGGCGGCGATCACCGGCACCAACGGCAAGACGACGACGACGCGTATGATCTCCAGAATCCTGCAGACCGCAGGCGTGCGCGCCGTGAACAACTCGACGGGAGCGAACCTGGTCACGGGGGTCACGGCAGCCCTGATCTCGGACTCCGACCTCTCCGGGAAGCCTGCCTCCGAGATGGGGCTCTTCGAGGTGGATGAGGCGAGCGTCCCGAGGGTCGCAGCGGAGGCGGAGCTGAGAATCCTGGCCGTCCTGAACCTGTTCCGCGATCAGCTCGACCGCTACGGGGAGCTCGCCTACACCGGCAAGGTCATCGCCTCGGCATTCCCTGTCCTGCCCGAGAACGGCTCTATCGTCCTGAACGCCGACGACTCGCTCGTCGCGAGCCTCGGGCGCTCGGCCAGCGAGCCGGTTTATTACGGGGTGGACGAGCCCGCCCTCGACACCGGCCGTCTGCAGCACATAGCCGACTCCAAGGACTGCCCAGTCTGCGGGACGGCGCTCGTCTACGACACCGTCTACATGGGGCACGTAGGCATCTACGACTGTTGCAACTGCTCCTTCGGGCGTCCCGAGCCTGCGTACAGGGCGAGCCGGGTGCGGCTTGACGGCGCGCGCGGGGTGGACTTCCTGCTCTCGACGCCGGCGGGGGAGACGGAGGTGAGGATCAACCTGCCCGGTCTCTACAACGTCTACAACGCCCTGGCGGCGGCGACCGTCGCTGCCCAAGCGGGGGTCGGGCTCGCGGAGATCTCTCGTGGCCTGAGTGAGTTCGGCGGCGCTTTCGGGCGGGTCGAGCGGGTGAGGGCGGGAGACAGGGAGGCGTTCTTGCTCCTCATAAAGAACCCGGTGGGCTTTAACGAGATAATGCGCACCTTCGTCGCGAGCGACGACGCCCGCCACGTCCTCATAGCCATAAACGACAACCACGCCGATGGCAGAGACGTCTCGTGGCTCTGGGACGTGGACTTCGAGATGCTCGCAGAGGCCCGCGTTGAGGGCAGGACCAAGGGCGCCTCCCCGTTCATGGTCGCCGGCCTCCGCGCCGAGGACATGGCCGTTCGCCTCAAGTACGCAGACCTCCCCGTGGGACCCGTCGTCCCCCACCTCGAGGAGGCCATAATGAAGGCCCTCGAAGCGACCCCGCCAGGCGAGACGCTCTACGTCCTGCCCACCTACACCGCGATGCT
>Ga0126310_10001135_pt1 | contig 9997 bp, 11 predicted proteins | sample Plot60_FD_92540 | JGI IMG/M metagenome (GOLD analysis project Ga0126310, IMG submission 92540) | Serpentine soil microbial communities from UC McLaughlin Reserve, CA, USA - Plot60 | ecosystem: Environmental > Terrestrial > Soil > Grasslands | place: USA: UC McLaughlin Reserve, Lake County... | reverse complement strand
CTCGTCGCTCGCCACAGGAAAACCCACCTTCATCAGCAGCTCCGACCGCAACGGCGGCGCCTCAGCCCCCACCGGCTCCAACAGCCACCCCTCGAAGAACTCCCGACCCTCCGGCGTCGCCTCGTAGTACACGCCGATCGCATGCGCGCCCTGGCCCACGGCGACCTGCCCGACTGCCCGGATATACCCCCGGTCACGGAGCCACTTCAGGTCCGCGTGCGGCGAGCTCCCCGGACGCCAGAGACAGAACCGCTCGTTGAAACGCCGCTCCAGATCCCCCGCATAGCCTGGCTGCTCGATCAGCAGACCGAGCAGCGCGTGCTTCATGGCCATCCCGATCTCCCCGCTGCAGTAGTCGCCTCCTGAACCGCACCGTACAGCAGAACCTCACCAATCGAGTCGCTTCAGCTAGAACCGGGCGCTCCCCGCCAAGCTGTACTTCGATGGAGTCGAGCGTCCGGGGAACCGCTCGGCTCCCCGGACACCCTTTGACTCGCAAAGGCCCGTCCGTGGACCGTTACCTGCTCATGGCGCTCAGGACCGTAGCTCTCCCGGAGCACACCGACAACGTCCTATTTCTCAGTATTCAGAAAAAGGGCCTTGACCGGCCGCTTCTGCGCCGCATAGCGTGACGGACCTCCCCCACAGGCGGGTGCGCCGCAGCCGATCGGCGGCCACGTATGCGCACACGGCGCGCCCGCCTCCCCCTTTCTGCTCATGCTTATCCCCCACCGCCCACCCACCGTCGCGCTGGCCGCACTAGCCGCGTGAGCGCCGCTCGAGGCCGAAGGCGCGCCGCGCCTCCCCAGGTGCAGATGACGCTTCGCCTCCCGGCCGACCTTCACCAGCGCGCAGCCCTCGTAGCTCGCGCCGACGGTTCGACATTCTCGGCGTTCTTCCGCGCCGCTTTGGAGGATGCCATCGCAGCTCGAAAGGCCGATCCTGCCTTCCAGCGGCGCCTGGCGGAGCTCCAAGCCGCCGACGCTGACGCATTCCGCGAGCTCTCGGCCGCCGAGTCCAACTAAATAACGCGCCTGTTTCTCACTATTCAAAATCAGCCCCTTGTCCCTGCGTGCCTTGCCGCCTACCGTCGGTGAAGAAAGTGCTTCTCATGCCCGCTTCCGCCAACACAACTTCTCCGCAGGCGCTCGACGCAGAGGCTGATCTTCGCGCCGCCCAGGCCGCAGCAGCGGCACTGGCGGAATTGCTTGAGTTTGGACGTGCCGGCCACGACGGCGTCCCCAATATCCCTAGCGGGCATCTCGCAGTCGTAGCAGCCGCGTCGCGTAATTTGGCCGGCGCAGTTGATGACACTCTGCTGCCCACTGGCCTCGCACCAGTTGCTCGACAGCGCGTAGAGATCGCCGCTGCCCGCGTACGCGCAGCGGCCGCGCCTGCTCCCTCCCTCGCCGAGGCTCCGCGCCGTGGATGAACGCGGCTGCCCACCGTCGGATCGCTCGCCGGCTCCGCGGACTTCGCTCGTCGCCATCGGCGGGGCGACCGAGCTAGGCCAAGCACTCCACGAGATGCGCCGCCTCGCGCATCTCGACCGGAGAGAACTCGCGGACGCCGCCGACGTCCATCCTGCAACCGTCGCGATCATCGAGCACGGGCAGCGCGAAAACCCGCCGCTTGCGTTGATCGCAGCGTTCTCACGAGCTCTTGAGGTGAGCGTCAAAGCCTTGACCGACCCGTTCGTCCTTCCACTTGCCCGCACCACCCTCGAAACACATCCAGCTGCGCTCAATCCTCCGCTGCCACCCAACGTTCTCCCGATCGACAGGAACGACCCCACCGGCGTCGAGGGCATGGGTCGCGTGCTGCGCACTCTGCGCAAGGACCAAGGCTTGAGCATCACCCGCGTCACGGCTCTCTCCGACCTGAGCCCGACGACAATCAGCGTCTTTGAACGAGGGCTCACACACAACCCCGGCCTCCTCAATCTCACACGTCTGATGCGGGTCATCACCAGCGACGTGCATTTCCTCGCCGTCGCTGACGGGGTTGGCCTCGCCGCTCAGGTCTTTGCCGATGAGATCAGCTCGTTTGAAGCCATCCGTCGTTATCGCCAGCGCAGCCCCGCGACGCCACACCGTTCAACGCTGCCGGCCGACATCGCTGCGAGGTGATCCGCCCCGGATGGACCGCCGGCTCGTCAAGGCCCTGTCCCATCCGCTGCGTGTCCGAATCCTTAACGAGCTGGAACAACGCGATACGGCTAGCCCCACTGAGCTTGCCGACGAGTGGGGGGAATCGCTCGGAGTCGTTTCGTACCACTTCCGGCGACTCTACGTCCTCGGCTACATCGAGATCGTCCGGCGAACGCCGCGGCGCGGTGCGATCCAGCACCACTACCGCGTCCGCGACGTTCCCCGCTCGCTCGCAGCGGCCGACCTCCCGCCTCCTGTCCGGACGGCAATGCTCAACGCGCAGCTGAAGCTCCTGATGCAAGACCTCGCAGGCGCAGTCAGTCGCGGCGCGTTCGACAGCCCCTTGGCGTCGCTCAGCCACTCGCGCCTCTTGCTCGACCGCGAGGGCCAACACCAGCTGGCCGGCGTCATGCGCACCTGGGGCCAACGCATCCGCGACATCGCGCTCGAGAGCGCCGCCCGTCTTGAGTCGGACGCCTCCGATCCCCGTCCCGCCGTCGTCGCGCTCCTCCATTTTGAGGACGCCGACCTTCCAGAAGACCCTGTGTCGATCGCCGCCGCCCGACGCGTACGCGCCCGGGTCCATTCACGCTGAGCCGAAGTTTGTCCGCCACCTCGATGCTCGTCGTCCATCGAGACGACTGCCATAGATGCGGACGCTCCCTCTGCGGCCGCTGGACAGATCGTCCGACCCACTGCGCCTTCTGCGGCACGCCGACGTTCTGGGAGGCGCGCCGAAGACCGCCGTCCGGAACCCCACCGCTTTCCCACTACGTCTCCGACGCCCACTGTGAGACATGCGGCATGTCCGTGCTCGGTCGCCTGCAGGAGCTCCCGGATCCCTGCTCCTATTGCGGACGGGACTCCCACCGCTGGGGCCGCCCAGGCCCGCTGGAACAGCGTCTACTCGCGCACCACTTCGACCGCATCTCACAACGCGACCAACAGCTCCTCCTGTTGCGTTGGCGGCGGCCCGAACTCACGCTGGCCGACGTCGCCGCCCAGCTGGGCGGCCTGTCGCGCGAGCGCGTGCGCCAGGTCGAGCACGGCGCGATCAGGCGTCTTCGGGGCGCTGCATATGAGGCCGCCGATCCCGGGGCGAGAAGCCGCCCTCCTCGTCGGCGAATCTGATCCAGCCTTTCCCACCCCAATACTGCACCCACCAGAGCAAGGAGCACAGCCAATGGTCGTACTAGCGCTCGGCGTCCCTGAAGGGATCGCGTCAGTAATCCTCATCGCCTGCGCCGTTTGGCTGCTCGTCTATCTCACCCGGCGGCGGCCGAGCTCCACGTCCGGTCGCACGCACGGACCACGCGTGCGAGCGACGGTCCCCGTCCGCAACGGGCTGTGCAACCCGTTCGGGATGGTCCACGGCGGCATCTACGGCTCGATCGCCGAGAGCATCGCGACCGCCGCCACGATCTACCGCGTCCACACAAACGGCAGTTGCACCCCGGTCAACACGGCGAGGCAAGCCCGCACGGTCCGCCGGGGCGACTCGGCGCGCATCACGCCCACGGGCAACTTCACAGCAGCACGGAAGCACTACGGATAGCCCGCGCCAGCGCGGGCTATCCCGCAGTCCCGTCTAGCTGACGCCGGTACCGCCGCTGATCGGGCCACCCTCGTCGCCGCCCTGGTTCTGGCCGGTCGAACCGGTCGGGCTCGTCGAGGATCTACCAGGGTCGCAGCCCTCGCTGCCGTTGCCGCGCCCAGCGTTGCAGTTGATTCTGGTCTCCGGCGGAGGCGGACAATAGCCCCCAGCCAATGCGGCTGCAGGTGCGACAGACCCTGCGAGCAGAGCTGCCGCGAACACCGCTGCCATCCGGCGCCTGAGCGTCGTCCGTCATAGACGACCTCCTTCGCTGTCGGGATCGGAAACGTAGGACTAGTCCCCCGCAGCTTCTACCCACTTCAACCCGCGAAATCTCCAATCGACATGTAGCTAGCAAAATGCTGGGGTACCGCGCGAGCACGCTCGCGCATCCGTCTCGGTCACGTCAGCCCACAGTCACGCCCGCCGCAGACGACCGAGCGCCACACCGCCGATGCCAGACGCGCGCCAAGCCCGGCACAAGCGGTTTCGAGACGGGCGCCGGTTGGGCAGGCCACCGGAACCTGGGTCAAACGGCCAACTGGGATCCCGGCCCTCACCTACGAACCACGACTAGGAGGTGCACGATGCTGACCAAGCGACGTGCATGGATTGCCCTTGGGGCGACCATTGGCGTTCTCGGAGTCGGGCCCACCACCGGCGCAGTCGCCAAGATCAGCCCGCCGCAGTGCGAGACGAGCAGCGGCCAGACACCACCCGGCCAGCAGCCCACCTGCCAGGGCGGCGGCCTGGAGCAGCAGCCCGCGACCAACCCCGCCGGGCACGCTCCCCCCGGGCAGCAGTAGCGCCCGACCGCTGCACCCACAGCACGACTGATCCCAGCGTCGCCCGGCTCCGCAGCACTCTTCCTCCGGGCGGCGCGGCGGGGCGGATAGTGCCCGCTGCCAACGGCCACTCGCGCGAGCCCGACTCCTCACGGCTCGCCCACTCGCTCATAGAAGCGCCGGGCGGCCTCAGCGGTTACACCGCGACATACAACTCGTGCAGGACCCGTCCACTGCCATTTCGCCGCCAGCGATCCGTGCAGTTATGCAGGCAGAGTAGGGGCGCGCTGCACGTGAAGTTTGGGGAGAGGATGGGTCGCCAGGTCGCTGTGCAATCGTGTAGGCGGCGATGAGCGACTGCGACGAGCCTGACAGTCCGAGGCCGCCCCGAGAGGCGGCGCGCCGGGAGGCGCCGGAGTGATCGAGGTGCTGTTGCTCGTGGTGGCGTTCCTGCTCGTGGTCGCGTGCGGGGCGTTCGTGGCGGCGGAGTTCGCGTTCGTGACGGTCGATCGCTCGTCGGTCGAGCGGGCGGCTGCTGGTGGGGATGTCCGGGCGCGGGGTGCGGCGACGGCGTTGCGGTCGCTCTCGACGCAGCTGTCGGGCGCGCAGTTGGGGATCACCTTGACGAACCTGTTGATCGGGTTCTTGGCGGAGCCGTCGATCGCGGACTTGATCGACGGTCCGTTGGAGGCGGCGGGTGTGCCGTCTGGGGCGGTGACGGGGGTGGCGCTCGTGATCGCGCTGACGCTCTCGACCGGGTTCACGATGGTGCTCGGGGAGCTGGTGCCGAAGAATCTCGCGATCGCACGGCCGTTGGAGACCGCGCGGGCGGTGCAGGGATTCATGCGCGCGTTCACGCGCGTGAACGGCCCGGTGATCCGGGCGTTCAATGGGCTCGCGAACCGGATCCTGCACCGGCTCGGGGTCGAGCCGCAGGAGGAGCTGGCGTCGGCGCGCTCGCCGCAGGAGCTGATGTCGCTGGTGCGTCGCTCGGCGGCGCAGGGGACGCTGGAGCCTCGGACGGCGGCGCTGCTGCAGCGCTCGTTGGCGTTCGCGACGCGTCGCGCGGAGGACGTGATGACGCCGCGGGTGCGGATGCGGACGCTGGGCGCCGAGGAGCCGGTCGCGAACGTGATCGCGCTGGCGCGCGCGACCGGGTTCTCGCGCTTCCCGGTCCTGCGCGACGGACGGGAGGAGGTCGTCGGCATCGTGCACGTCAAGCATGCCGTCGGCGTTCCCCACGAGGATCGCGAGCGCGTCGCGGTCGGCGAGGTGATGGTCGCGCCCGTGCTGGTGCCATCGACGATCGAGCTGGACCCGTTGCTGGCCACGCTGCGCAACGGCGGCTTGCAGATGGCGGTCGTCGTGGAGGAGTTCGGTGGGGTGGACGGGATCGTCACCTTCGAGGACGTCGTGGAGGAGATCGTCGGGGAGGTGACCGACGAGCACGACCGGCCGGACCCGGCTGCGCGGCGCAACCCTGACGGCAGTTGGACGCTCTCGGGCTTGCTGCGTCCCGACGAGGCGACGAGCCTGACCGGCTTCGCGCTGCCGGAGGACGAGGAGTACGAGACGCTCGCGGGGCTGGTTAGCCTGCGGCTCGGGCACCTGCCCGCGTTGGGCGAGACGGTCGAGCTGCGCGCTCGCTCGCTCGGCGACGAGTCGCGGCTGCTGACGCTGACCGTCGCGCGGATGGACGGGCTGCGCGTCGATCGCATCCGGCTCGCGGACCTGCCCCTCGACGACGAGGCCGACGACGAGGACGGTCCGCGATGAGCGAGCCGCTCGCAATCGCGATCGCCGTCGTGCTGCTGGCGCTCAACGCGTTCTTCGTCGGCGCCGAGTTCGCGCTCGTCTCCGCGCGGCGCAGCGCAATCGAGCCGCGCGCCGAGGCGGGCTCGCGCGCGGCGCGGATCACGCTCGGGGCGATGGAGCAGATCTCGCTGATGCTGGCCGGCGCGCAGCTGGGCATCACGATCTGCTCACTGGGGTTGGGCTATCTCGGCGAGCCGGCGATCGCGCACCTGATCGAGGGGCCGTTCGAGACCGCCGGGATACCCGAGGCGCTGCTGCACCCGCTTGCGTTCGCGATCGCGCTCGGCCTGATCGGGATGCTGCACGTCGTGCTCGGCGAGGTGGTGCCGAAGAACATCGCGCTCGCCAGACCCGACCGGGCGGCGCTCGCGCTCGGGCCGCCGCTCGCGCTGCTGGTGAGGGTCGCGCACCCGGCGATTGCCGCGACCAACGCGATCGCCAACCTCGTGCTGCGGATCGCCGGCGTCACCCCCAAGGACGAGGTCACCAGCGCGTTCACGCGCGATGAGGTCGCCGGCCTCGTGGAGGAGTCGCGCCGCGAGGGGCTGCTGGACCCCTCCGAGAGCCAGCTGCTCACCGAGGCGCTCAGCTTCGAGGAGCGCACAGCCGAGCGCGTCCTGCTCAACCGTGACGAGCTGAGCACGATCGCGCAGGACGCGACCCCCGAGCAGATCGAGCGGCTCGCGGCGCGCACGGGCTTCTCGCGCTTTCCGGTGACCGACCCCGCCGGGCACCTGGTCGGCTACCTGCACCTCAAGGACGCGCTCGAGACCCAGCACGTCCACCGCACCCGCCCGATCGCGCCGCGCTGGATCCGGCCGCTGCCGACGGTCGCCGCCGACGACCCGCTCCACACGGTCCTCTCAACGATGCAGCGCACCGGCGCCCACCTCGCATGCGCGCGCGATGGCAACGGGACCACGCTCGGGATCGTCACGCTCGAGGACGTCCTGGAGGAGCTCGTCGGCGAGATCCGCGACGAGACCCAGCAGCACGCCGTCGAGGCGGGTCCGCGCCGGGGCGCTGCCTAGCAGCATCTCGCGAATCTGCCTACGCCGCTCGTAGCATCATGCGCGCTCGAGCGGCGCGGCGAGCACCGCGTCAGCTCGAGCGCCACGACACCACGATCGCCCTACGGACTGCCCGTGTACTCGGCGATCCAGTCGTCGCGGAAGTCGATCAGCGTGTCGATCTCCACGCTGTCGCACCGCAGCTCACGCGCGAGCGTGGTCGCGATCAGCGCCTCGTCCTGACCCGGGGCGGCGCCGCCGAGCAGCCCTTCCTGGCCTCGCTCGACCGCGAGCCGAAGCTGAGTGAGATCGTCGGCCGGGATGTCGGGGCGGTACGTGACGATCACGTAGCCGTCCATGAGCACGTGCCCGAAGTCAACGTCCGGATAGGTCTCATCGGGTCCGTAGAACCGCTGCGCGGGGTGACCGCCGCCAGGGCCCAATGGGGGCGCCGGCGTCCCGATCACGCGGCATGCCGGTTCGGGCGTCTGCGCGGTCGTCTCGACCGCCGCGGCACCGATCGGAGCGCCGGCGACCGGGTCGTCGTCGAGGCTCTGGATCGAGAGGACGATCGCACCGACCAGCCCGGCGAGGGCTATCACTGCGAAGGCCGGGCGCACCAGTCGCTCGGGGCGTCTCCAGAGCCGCACCAGCAGCCAGCCGAGCGCCGCGAAGCCGAGCACCGCGACCGCTTGTCCGATCTCGACGCCGATGTTGAACAGCAGCACCCGCGCGGCCAGCGAGTTGTCGGAGACACCGAGGTCCTGCAGCCGGGTCGCGAGGCCCATGCCGTGGATGAGCCCGAAGATGAACAGGCCACCGCCGAGGATCGCCCAGTCGGGTCTGCGCCAGCGCAGGCCGGTCACGGCGACGGCGACGACGCTCAGTGCGATCACGACGTCGACGAACGTGGTGCTGATCGTCCACTCCTGAAAGGTCGCCAGCGCGAGCGTGATGCTGTGCCCGAGTACGAACAGCGAGAGCAGCTTCGTCGCGCGCCACAGCGAGCCGGCGACGAGCACGATCGCGAGGATGAACAGCAGGTGGTCCCAGCCGGCGAGCAGGTGCTTGGTGCCGAGCCAGAGGTAGTCGCGTACGGGCCGGTTGGGATCCTCGGATCCCAACCCGTGCGCTGACGCCGCGGGGGCCGCCGCGAACAGCGCCATGAGGGCGAGGATGATCGTCGTGCGCCAACCCGCGCGTGCGGGCGTCGTGCTCGATCCCATCGAGGTGAGTCCTTTCCGCCACGCCGAGCGCCGGGCGCGGAACGATGGTCCGCCGCCGGCTCGCTCAGCTCGATGAACGTATCTGTGGCCCACGCATGAGCGCGGGCGTCAGACCGTTCGAGGTGGAGCGCGACCGGCCAGCTTCGTTGCCAGGACGTGCGAGAGGCGCCGGCGAGCGACGCTGCGCGGCATCGCGACTCGCGGCAGCAGTCGCGCGAGCGCGACAACAACCCGCCGGGTGCGAGCAACGATCTCGCGTGTCATGCGCGCGCCGCGCAGCAACAGCACCAGTACGGCACTCACGGCGACCGACAAGGGCAGTGCGATCCACCCGCCGCTTCCGAAGACGCCCAACAGCACGTTCGGATGGCGAGGCGCGAGCAGGCCCTCCACCGTCTCCTGCGCGCAGTAGATGAGGATGAGCGCCGTGGACGCGCGCAGCCACACCGCGCGCGAGCCCGTCATGCCCGTCCGCGAGTCGGGCCGCGCGAGGGAGATGACCCACGTCGCGAGCGCCGCCGCCACCGCCCACGCGAGCAAGGGACTCGCGAGGTCGAGGTACTGATGCGCGTGCGCGTCGACGTGTGCGGAGGCGTCGCTGCTGAAGACGAGCGCGTAGCGCAGCTGATGGACAACCCAGGCGCCCATCGCCACCAACACCGCGACGCGCCAGCGGGGAGCAGACAGCGACATTGCCTGGGGACCGTAGAGGCTCGAGCGCGTCGGCGTCGCGACACCCGCTACCAGCGGTGCCCCCCGTAGACTCGCTGGGCGTCAAATGGTGGCAATCCCGTTCGCACATGCCGGTCACTGGCTCATCTCGCTGGTCTACGCGGCCCCGGCGTTCCTGATCAGCGCCGCGCTGCTCTGGCAGGGCGCCAAAGAGCGACGCGCCCGACGACGCCGCGCCCGCCACGACGCCGAGAACCTCCCGGCCGACTGATCGGGCGGCAGGAACGACCCGCGAGCCGGCGAACAGCCCAAGCGGGGCGCTCGGCCCCGGTCGTCCATGCGCCAGCTCATCGCCACCTCCGCGGGACGCCTCGCAGCCGGCCTTGTCGCGCTGCTCACGCTCGCCGTCATCGCCGGCTTGATCGTCCTCTGGCCCGGCGACATCTCCAGCCCGCAGAGCGCCGGCGTCACGCACAACGCCCCGGCCAAGCACGAGGCCAAAGTGACCGCTGTACGTGCCGTGCGCTGCCCGAACCCCGGGATGCGCGCCTGCATCCAGGCAGTCGGACGGTTCCTCGAGGGACCGCAGCGCGGAGAAGACGGCCGCTTCGACGCGAGCTTCTCCGGCGCCTCCGGCGCGCTCGACGTCGGCGACCACGTCTTCCTCGCCGCCAACGAAGTGCCCGAGGGAACAGTGGGCGTGCAGCCCTACTCGCTCGTCGGCTTCCAACGCCACCAACCGCTG
>Ga0126310_10001133_pt1 | contig 10007 bp, 10 predicted proteins | sample Plot60_FD_92540 | JGI IMG/M metagenome (GOLD analysis project Ga0126310, IMG submission 92540) | Serpentine soil microbial communities from UC McLaughlin Reserve, CA, USA - Plot60 | ecosystem: Environmental > Terrestrial > Soil > Grasslands | place: USA: UC McLaughlin Reserve, Lake County... | reverse complement strand
GCGCTCGCGGCCGACCCGCCGCTGCTGCTGATGGACGAGCCGTTCGGCGCGATCGACCCGATCGCCCGTCACCGCCTCCAGGACGAGCTGCTCCAGCTCCAAGCGCGCGTGCGCAAGACGATCGTCTTCGTCACGCACGACATCGACGAGGCGATCAAGCTCGGCGACCGCATCGCGATCCTGCGCGAGGGCGGCGTGCTCGCGCAGTACGCGCCGCCGGACGAGCTGCTCGCCGCGCCGGCGGACGACTTCGTCGCGAGCTTCGTCGGGGTCGATCGGGGCCTGAAGCGGCTCGCGCTCAGCCGCCTCGGGGACGTCGAGCTGCTGCCGCTCGACGGCTCCGCGAACGGCGGCCCGACGGTCCGCCCGGAGACCTCGCTGCGCGATGCCGCGTCGCTGATGCTCGCCGACGGCGCCCGCCCGCTGACCGTCGTCGACGACGACGGCAGACCGCTCGGCCGCGTCACGCTCGAGCTGATCAGCACCGCCCTCGATCGCCCCGCCGCCTCATGACCGAGCTTGCGCCCGCGCTGGCGGCCGCCGCGCCGGTCATCCCCGACTTCGGCAGAGGCAGCTCGTGCGTGCGCGAGAACGGGACCTTCTGCTGGGACTGGGTCGGCGACCACTGGGGCGACACGCTGCGCCCCGCGCTCGTGCAGCACGTCGCCCTCACCGCCATCGCCGTCGCGATCGGCTTCGCGATCGCGTTCGCGCTCGCGCTGCTGGCCCACCGCCGCGGCCGGCTCACGACGCCGGTCGTGCTCGCGACCGGCCTGCTCTACACGATCCCGTCGCTCGCGCTGTTCCAGCTGCTGGTGCCGTTCACCGGCCTCTCGCGCACGACGGCTGAGATCGCGCTCGTCTCCTACACGCTGCTGATCCTCTTCCGCAACACGCTCGCCGGGCTGGCCGGCGTGCCGGAGGAGGTGCGCGACGCAGCGCGCGGGATGGGCCTGACGAGACGCCAGCTGCTGTGGAGCGTCGAGCTGCCGCTCGCGCTGCCGGCGATCGTCGCGGGCCTGCGGATCGCGACGGTGACGGTCATCAGCCTCGCGACCGTCGCCGTGTTCGTGGTCGACCAAGGGCTCGGCGCGCCGATCTACGCGGGCTTGCAGCAGACCTTCAAGACCGAGCTGATCGCCGCCGGGGCGCTGTGCGTCGCGCTCGCGCTGGCGGCCGACGCGCTGCTCGTGCTCGCCCAGCACGCGCTCACGCCATGGACCCGCGTCGCCCGGAGCCGCTGAGCCGATGAACGACTTCCTCGACGCGTTCCGGTTCATCGGCGAGCACACCGCGCTGCTGTGGCAGCTGACGCTCGACCACCTCGCGCTCAGCGGCGCGGCGGTCGGGATCGCGCTCGCGCTGGCGATCCCGCTCGGCGTGACGCTTGGGCACATGCACCGTGGCTCGACGGTCGCGATCAACGTCTCGAACGTCGGGCGCGCGCTGCCGTCGCTCGCGCTGATCTCGATCGGCGTCGCCGTGCTGGGGATCGGCTTCGCGAACGTGATGGTCGCGCTCGTCGTGCTCGCTTTCCCGATCGTGCTGACGAACGCCTACGTGGCGGTCGACGGCGTCGATCCGGACGCGGTCGAGGCCGCGCGAGGGATGGGCATGAGGGCGCGGGAGGTGCTGTGGCAGGTCGAGCTGCCGCTCGCGCTGCCGTTGATCTTCGCCGGCATCCGCACCGCGGTCGTGTACGTGATCGCGACCGCGACGCTGGCTTCGGTCGCCGGCGCGCACAGCCTCGGCGACGTGATCGTCGACCAGGCGACCTACCGCCTTCCCGGCGTGCTCGGCGCGGCAATCTGCGTCGCCGTCCTCGCCTTGCTCGCGGAGCTGCTGTTCGCGGCGCTCCAGCGGGCCGTCACACCGCGTGCGCTGCGACTGGAGGAGCGCGGCGCCGCGCCGTTGTTGGGGGATCTCACCACCAGCGAAAGGACGGCATCGACGTGAAGCACGGTACGTTGCGCACCATTCTCGCCCTGCTCGCGGCGCTCGCGCTGACCGGGCTCGCCGCCTGCGGAGGCGACGACGACGACGGCGGCAGCACGCAGGCCGCCGACTCGCAGCCCGGAAAGGGCAAGCCGGCGGTCACGCTCGGCACGAAGAACTTCAACGAGCAGTTCGTGCTCGGCCAGCTCTACAAGCAGGCGCTGGAGGCGAAGGGCTTCAAGGTCGCCTTGAAGCAGAACATCGGCTCGACGGAGATCGCCGACAAGGCGCTGCGAAGCGGGCAGATCGACCTGTATCCCGAGTACATCGGGATCTTCAACACGGCCGTCGCCGGCGACACGAAGGCCTATCCCGACCTGGACGGCGCGTACGCCGCCGGCAAGACCTATGCGGAGCAGCACGGCTTCACGCTGCTGGAGCTGACGCCGTTCACCGACGTGGACGCGCTCGCCGTGCTGCCCGAGTACGCGAGAGAGCACTCCTTGAGAAGCCTCGCCGACCTCGCGCAGATCAGAGGGCTGCGGCTCGGCGGGCCGCCCGAGTTCCGGCAGCGCGAGACGGGTCTCGTGGGCCTGGATCGCGTGTACGGCATCAGCGACGTCGACTTCTCGCCGCTGACGATCGGGCTGCAGTACCAGGCGCTCGACGACGGCAAGATCGACACGGCCGACGTGTTCACGACGGACGGCCAGCTGCAGGGCGGCAGATACGTCGTGCTGGACGATCCGAAGAACGTCTTCGGCTTCCAGAACGTGACGCCGATCGTCTCGACGAGAGTCCTGGAGGCCGAGGGGCCGGCGTTCGAGGAGACGCTCAACGCCGTCAGCAGAGTGCTGACGACGGAGGCGATGCAGAGAATGAACGCCGCGGTGGCGATCGACAAGCAGTCGCCGGCCGACGTGGCGCAGCAGTTCCTGGAGGCCAACGAGCTGACGTAGCGGCGCGGGTGCGGAGCCGGCCGCCGCTCGGCGCGCCGGCTGCGCCCCACCCGGGTATGGCTTCGCCCGGCATGCGCCATCGCGTCCGCATCGGCTGCTCCGGCTGGGTCTACAAGTCGTGGGCTCAGTCATTCTATCCGCCGAGCGTGCCGGGCGCGCGCTGGCTGGCGCACTACGCCTCGGTGTTCGACACGGTCGAGCTGAACTCGACCTTCTACCGCCTCGCGCGACCGGGGGCAGCCGCGAGATGGGTCGAGCAGACGCCGCCCGGCTTCACATTCGCCGCGAAGGCGAGCCGCTACCTGACGCACATGAAGCGACTCACGGACCTGGAGCGTGGCGTCGAGCGCTACTACGCGTCGATCGCACCGCTGGTCGAGAGCGGCAAGCTCGGTCCGGTCATCTGGCAGCTGCCCGCGAACTTCCATCGCGACGACGACCGCCTCGCGGCGGCGCTCGGGCACGTGGCGCAGCTTCCTCCCGGCCGCCACGGCTTCGAGTTCCGCCATCCGTCGTGGTTCGTGCCGGAGGTCGAGGCGCTGCTGCGCGCGCACCGCGTCGCGCTCGTGATCGGCGACCGGCCAGAGCGCCCGTGGCAGCCGCACTGGATGACCGCCGACTGGACGCTGATCCGCTTCCACCACGGCTGGAGAGGCCGGCGCGGGAACTACTCGGAGGCGGAGCTGCGCGCCTGGGCGCAGCGGATCCGCGGCTGGTCGGAGCAGCTCGACGTCTACGCCTACTTCAACAACGACTGGGAGGTGTTCGCGCCGCGCAACGCGCTGCGGCTGCGAGCGCTGTTGGAGCGCGAGCGGTCCTGAACGTCACCGGGGCCGATGCGCCTGACCGCACCGGCCCCGATGTTCCCCACCGCGCGACGTCCCCCGGCGCCACACGCCCCGGCCGTCCCCCGGCGACCGAGCCTTCGGAAGGAGACGGTAGCGCGCGCTGGGTGTCAGGCTGGTGACGAGCCCGTGAAGGACCGGCGGTCGTTTGGTGAAGCGGGCGCGACGCCGCTCAGCTGCCGCTGGAGCCGAAGCCGCCGCCGCCGCGCTCGCTGCCCGGCAGCTCCTCGACCTCGACCGTCGCGGGCAGCTCCAGCTTGACGAGCACGAGCTGGGCGATGCGGTCGCCGACCGCGATCTCGCACGGCGTCTCGCGGTCGGTGTTCAGCAGCAGCACGCGGATCTCACCGCGGTAGCCGGCGTCGATCAGGCCGGGCGCGTTGACGAGCGCGATCCCGCTGCGGGCGGCGAGTCCGGAGCGCGGGAGCACGAGGCCGGCCTGCTGCTGCGGGATCGCGACGGCGATGCCGGTGCCGATCGACGCGCGCTCGCCGGGTCTCAGGGTGACGGCCTCGGTGGCGTGCAGGTCGAGGCCGGCGTCTCCGGCGTACGCGCGGCTCGGGAGGATCGCGTCGGGATGGAGCCGTTTGACCGCGAGGGGGGCGATGGCGGGGGCGGCGCTCGTGCGATCGGCCGCGGGGCCCGACAGCAACGCTTCCCCTCCCTCTCGATGCCCGTCGTTCGGTGCTTCGCTCACGCCGGCCGTCCGTTGACCGCGTAGCGCTCGAAGCGCGCCGCCACCGTCGCGGGCAGGCGGACCTTCACGAGCACGCCCTCGGGCGTGTCCTCGCGCTCGAGATCGCCGGCCACTTCATGCAGCTCCGCGAGCCGGTCGCCGTCGCGGTAGGGCAGCAGCAGCTCGACGTCGCGCAGCGAGCGGGCGAACTCGGCCTCGATCCGCTCGCCCAGCTCCTCCAGGCCCTCGCCGGTGAGCGCGGAGACGAGGATGCCGTCCGGGTGGCGCAGCCGCACGTCCTCGCGGGCCTCGGGATCGATCGCGTCGGCCTTGTTGAGCACGAGCACGCGCGGGCGGTCGCCTGCGCCGAGCTCCTCCAGCACCTCGTGGACGGCAGTCATCATCTGGTCGAGCTCGTCCTCGGGCGCCGACGCGTCGACGACGTGCAGCAGCAGGTCCGCCAGCCGCGTCTCCTCCAGCGTCGCGCCGAACGCGTCCACGAGCTGGTGCGGCAGCTTGCGGATGAAGCCGACGGTGTCGGTGAGGAGATAGTCCCGCCCGCCGAGCCTCCACGCCCGCGTCATCGGGTCGAGCGTGTGGAAGAGCCGGTCGCGCACGCCGACCTCCGCACCGGTGAGCGCGTTGAGGAGCGTCGACTTGCCGGCGTTCGTGTAGCCGACGAGCGCGACCTCGGGGAGCTGAGCGCGGGTTCGCTCGGCGCGCATCGTGCTGCGCGCGCCGCTGACCTTCGCCAGCCGGCGCTTGAGCGCGGTGATGCGATCGCGAGCGAGACGGCGGTCTGTCTCGATCTGCGACTCGCCCGGCCCGCGCGTGCCGACGCCGCCACCGAGGCGCTCGAGGTGGGTCCACAGGCCGCGCATGCGGGCGAGGTTGTACTCGAGCTGCGCCAGCTCGACCTGGAGCTTGCCCTCGGCGGAGTGGGCGTGCCCGGCGAAGATGTCGAGGATGATCGCCGTGCGGTCGACCACCGGGACTCTGAGAGCCTCCTCGAGGTTGCGGCCCTGACGCGGCGAGAGCTCGTCGTCGCAGGCCACCACGTTCGCGTCCGCCGCTCTGATCGCCTCTCTGAGCTGCTCCAGCTTGCCGTGCCCGAAGTAGGTGTTCGGGTGGGCCTGCTCGCGGTGCTGGACCATCTGCCCCACCACGGCGACCCCGGCGGTCCGCAGCAGCTCCTCGAGCTCGCTGAGGTCCTCGCCCGAGTCCAGAACCCCGATCGCCAGCGCACGCTGACGCGCGCGGCCGACCGGCGTCTGAGGGCGCCCAGGCGTCGGCGCCACGCGCCCGTTGCGGTTCTTCGCGTTCGACACGCGCTTGAGTCTAATTCGTTGCGAACCGGGGCCCCGACGTCGCAGGCGACCCGTCAACGTCAGCGCCATGCCCGAGGACCGCGAATCTACCCGTCCACCAGACGGGCTAATTCGCGGTCCTCAGGTGGACGCGGCGATCGCAGCGCTCGCGGCAGGGCAACACGGCGTGGTCTCCCGCGGCCAACTCCTCGATGCCCGAATCAGCGAGACGATCATCGAGAAGCGGATTGCCAGCGGCCAACTGGTGAGACTCCACCGCGGCGTCTACGCCGTCGGTCACGCGCACCTGCGGCGGGAGGGCCACTGGCTCGCGGCGGTCCTCGCGGTCGGGGACCGGGCCGTTCTGAGCCACCGCGATGCGGCTGCGCTGCACGAGCTCAGGCCGTCCAGCCGCCCACGCATCGAGGTGAGCACACCGAAGGAGCGCAAGTCGACCGCCAAGATCGACGTCTACAGCCGGCGCCTCCTCGACGCCCGCGATGTCACGACCGTTGACGGCATACGGGTCACCACCATCAGCCGCACACTCGTGGACCTGGCCGAAGTGGTGGCGCTGGATGGGCTCACCAAGGTCTGCGGCGAGGCCGAGCGGCAGCACAAGCTCGATGTGAAGGGCATCGAGGAGGCCATCGAGCGCCTGCGGGGGCGGCGGGGACCGAGCATCGCAAGGCTTCGGGCGGCGCTGACAGACCTGAAGCACCACGGCCCCACGCTCACCCGCTCACACCTGGAGAACCGCTTCCTCTCCCTCCTCGATGCCCACGGCCTCCCCCGCCCCGCGACGAACGCGTACGTCGCGGGCTACGAGTTCGACGCCGTCTGGCGCACAGAGCGGCTCGCCGTGGAGCTCGACGGCTGGCGCGATCACAAGACCCGCCGAGCCTTCCAGCGCGACCGCACCAAGGGAAACGCGATCCAGGCGGCCGGCTACGCGCTCCTGCGCTTCACCCACCCCGACGTCATGCGGCGCCCGCAGGAGGTCGCGGCCCACATCGCCGCGCAGCTCAGCCCAGCTGGCGAATCCGCTCGACCGCCTCGACGAGACGCTCGTCCGGCGTAGTCAAGGAGATGCGGAAGAAGCCCTCGCCGGAGGCGCCGTACGCGCCGCCTGGCGAGATGACCACGCCGGTCTGCTCGAGCACGTGCTCGCAGTACGCGGCGGCCGACGCGTAGCCGGCAGGCACGGGCGCCCACACGTAGATCGTGCCCTTCGGCGGCGTCACGTCGACGCCGGCGGCGCGCAGCGCGTCGCACACCAGATCCCGGCGGCGCCGATACACCGCGTTCATCGCCGCGACGTCCGCGTCGACCGCCGGCTGCAACGCCGCCACCCCCGCCAGCTGCACTGCCTCGAACAGGCCCGAGTCGACGTTCGACTTCAGCCGCCAGTACTGCGCGATCGCGTCGGCGTTGCCGGCGATCGCCGCGCAGCGCCAGCCGGTCATGTTGTAGCCCTTCGAGAGCGAGAAGACCTCGACGCCGACCGCCTTCGCGCCCGGCGTCGCGAGGAACGACGGCGCGACGTAGCCGTCGTACGTCGTCTCGCTGTAGGCGTTGTCGTGGACCACCAACACGTCGTTCGCGCGAGCGAACGCCACCACCCGCTCGAACAGCCCGTCCGGAACCACCGCGCCCGTCGGGTTGTTCGGGTAGTTGAGGAACATCAGCTTCGCCCGCGCGGCATCCTCCGCGCTGATCGCATCCAGATCCGGCGCGAACCCAAGCGACGGCACGAGCGGCATCAGCACCGACGACGCGCCCACGAGCGTCGGCCCGCCCGTGTAGACCGGGTAGCCGGGATCCGAGGCCAGCGCCACGTCCTCCGGGTCGAGGAACGCCAGCGACAGGTTGAAGATGCACTCCTTCGCCCCGATCGCCGGCATCACCTCGACCTCGGGATCGAGCGTCACGCCGAAGCGGCGCGCGTAGAAGGCGGCCACCGCCTCGCGGAAGTCATCACGGCCCCGGTTCGACGGGTACTGGTGCGTGCCCGCGTCCGCCACGGCCGCCTGCGCGGCCGCCACGATCGGCGCGTACGTCGGCGTGTCCGGATCCCCGATCCCGAGCGAGATCACATCGACCCCCGCCGCCTTCTTCTCGGCGATCTTGCGCTCGAGTTGCGCGAACAGGTACGGCGGGATCAGGTCGAGGCGCTTACTCGGTCGCATGCAGCTCCTTCAGGAAGTCGTCGGAGAGCGTTCCCGAGAAGACGGGGACCGCCCAGCCGGTCAGGTTCACGTGCAGGTCCTCGCCCACCTCGACGGTCAGCTCGCCGCCGTCCAGCTCCACCACGACCGGCGAGTCCCCCCCGCGCAGCACGTGCGCGACTGCCGCTCCGGTCGCGCCCGTGCCGGACGAGAGCGTCTCGCCGACGCCGCGCTCGAAGATGCGTGCGCGGATGCGGTCGGGCGCGAGCTCGGCGTACCAGGAGACGTTCGTGCGGTTCGGGAACAGCTCGGAGTGCTCGAACAGCGGGCCGAGCGCCGGCAGGTCGAGGCCCTCCAGCTCCGCGACCGAATCGACGCGCATCGCGCACTGCGGGTTGCCGATCGAGACATGGTGGAAGGCCCACAGCCGCCCGGGCGTGCCGATCTCGCCCTTGCCGTCGTCCGCGCCGCCGGGATAGTCCTTCGACGTCAGCTTCGCGCGGCCCATGTCGACGCGGCAGGTCGCCGGACCGGTGATCGTCGGGCGGATCTCGCCGGCCGCCGTCTCGATCGAGAAGACGTCCGAGTCGGTCCAGCCGCGGTGGCGCAGGTAGAGGACCGCCTCGCGCACCCCGTTGCCGCTCAGCTCGGCCTCCGAGCCATCCGGGTTGAAGATCGTCAGCTTCGCGACGAAGCCCGGCTGCGTCGGCGCGGACAGCAGCAGGATCCCGTCCGCGAAGACGCCGAAGTGGCCCGCGCAGATCGCCCGCACGCGTGCCGGCGTGAGCGCGAACGGCAGCGCCGTCTCCTCCACGACGAGATAGTCGTTGCCGAGCGCCTGCCACTTCTCGAACTTCACGTCGTGCCTCCGGTCATCGCGGCGCCGGAGCCTATCGGCTCGCGATTTTGGGCATCCACGTCTGTAGAAGCCTCGATCCCCTCAAGAACGGAGCGACGGATGTCCCCCATCTTCGCCGACTTCGATCTCGGCGACGCCTTGCTCACGACGCTCGGGATCTTCTTCGTCGTGATCTGGATCTGGATCCTGATCACGGTGCTGATCGACCTCTTCCGCGATCAGGAGCTGTCCGGCGGGCTGAAGGCCCTGTGGGTCTTCTTCCTCGTCTTCCTGCCGGTGATCACCGTGCTGATCTACCTGATCGTGCGCGGGAGCGGGATGCGCGAGCGCGCGATCGCCGAGCAGACGCAGATGAAGGAGGCGAGCGACGCCTACATCCGCTCGGTCTCCGGCTCCTCGCCGGTCGACCAGCTGCACAGACTCGACGAGCTGCGCGCCAGAGGCTCGATCACGCCGCAGGAGTTCGAACGGCTCAAGGCGAGCGTGCTGGCGTAGTCAGCCTGAGCCGATCGCCGTGCCCGCGGCGGCGGCGGACGCGATCTCGTCCGCGACGTCCTCCGCTGTGCGCCCGGTCACGTCGATCGCCCGCACGCCGGCCAGCTTGCGCATCCACGTGAGCTGCCGGCGTGCGTAGTTGCGCGTGCGCCGCTGCATCGCCGCGACGTCGCCGGTCAGCAGGTCCTCGAAGCCGAGCGCCTTGCGCGCCGTCTCCGACGCGCCCGCGGCGTGCGCGCGCAGCACCTGCTCGCGTGCGCCGGCGGCGAGCATCTCCTCCACGCGCGCGTCGATCCGCGCGTACAGCGCATCGCGCTCCATCGTCAACCCCGCGAGCAGCGTCGGGTGGCGCACCTCGTCCGTCCACAGCTGCGAGGGACCCTCCGGCGGTTCGAGCTCGCCGGCGTCGAGCAGCTCCAGCGCCCGCACGATCCGCCGCCGGTCGTTGGGATCGATCCCCTCCGCGGCCCATGGCGCGCGCCGCGCGAGCTCGGCGTGCAGCGCGACGGCGCCGCGCAGCTCCAGCTCGTGCTCCCAGCGCTCGCGGACGCCCTCGGGCGGCGGTGGCTTCAACGCCAGCTCGGTCAGCGCGGCGCGCAGGTACAGACCGGTTCCGCCCACCACGATCGGCCGCCGGCCGGCATTCAGGGCTCCGTCGATCTCCGCGTGCGCGAGCGCCGCGTACTGACCGACGCTGAACGTCGCGTCCACCGGCAGGAACGAGACGAGGCGATGCTCCAGCTGCGCCTGCTCGGCCGCGCTC
>Ga0126310_10001132_pt1 | contig 10012 bp, 9 predicted proteins | sample Plot60_FD_92540 | JGI IMG/M metagenome (GOLD analysis project Ga0126310, IMG submission 92540) | Serpentine soil microbial communities from UC McLaughlin Reserve, CA, USA - Plot60 | ecosystem: Environmental > Terrestrial > Soil > Grasslands | place: USA: UC McLaughlin Reserve, Lake County... | reverse complement strand
TGACCTTGTGCCAAGGCGGCGGCGGCAGGCGGTGGCTGGGGTGCAGACGCTTGACGCCGTTTGCCGCATATTAGGAATGTTCCGCAGCCCGCCGGTGAGGTTCAATCGGAGGCGCCGGCGCCGGTGAAGGTTCGACGCGCGCGAAGGGCGGAGTCACATGAGCAGTAAGAAGAGCGCCATCTCGAATGTCTCGGAGCGGTTGGCGGAAACGGGTGAGCTGCTGGAACGCGGCATCGGCGTGGCGTTCCTTGCTGGTGCCCTAGTGGTCATCACATGTGTGGTGGCGCTGTTCGCGGCGTTCACTTTCGCCGTGCTTCACAACGGTGACGACTTCAACTTCGGTCATGGGTCCGACTTCGGTGGGTCCGGTGGAGGGGGCGACATCATCGTCCTGCCAGGGCAGCCGTTCTAGTCCGCCTGCGCCCATTGGTCAGATGACACCGGTCCCGAGGCCGGGGCATCGTCATATCTTGAGGAACGCACTCACATGCCGATGAGGCCGATGCCTGGGTCACGGGGTCGCAGGTTCAAATCCTGTCAGCCCGACTGACTTTGAGAGTGAAACGAGGATCTCTCAGTTTGGTGAGAGGGCCCCTTTCCGGTTTGAGCCCGGACTGTCCCTCTTACCCTCCTTTGCCACACAGATGCCACACCCTGGGCACACGGCCTGAGCCCTTGTCCACGGTCAACGGGTCGTAGGACCTTCTGCCTCCTCTCGAGTCCCTCGGAGAGGGCCGCGAGCCCTTACGCGCGTTGGGCCTGATCGCCGAAAAGCGGCACTGGGCCGAGGCGTCCAGTTCCCCCATCTTCGGGTCGCGTTCTGGGTGGCTCGTCGGTGACCATCACATAACGGCGCTCGCGGACTGGATCCACGTGCCAGGCCATCCATGGGCACGCCGGTAACGCGGGTCGTCCGGGTGGATCCAGAAGGGGTCGAGAAGTGGCATCGGGCCTATTCCTGCACAGCGAGGTCGTCGAGGTCCTCGGCGGTCTGTGGTGCCGGGATTGCACGATGTCGTCGGCTGTGCGGTTGTTCTACACGCGGGAGCTCGGCTCCGCGATAACGCTGATTCAGTTCGACCGGTGCACTCAGTGCGGCGGCGACCAGGTCGACCCGCCCGAGGAGTGACGGCGATACGGCGGCATGCCGCGCCGCTTCGGCGGAACGTCTGCACCTGATCAATGTCGCAGCAGCGTCCGGTCCCGGACCAGGTTGGAGGGTTGAGTCAGGTTTCGCTTTGAGCCGCCTTCCTTTCGTCTCGCCGAAGTGCGGCTTCCCAGGCGACCGCCTCCAGGACCAGCCAGATGCGACCGCGGGCACCGGACGTCAGGTCCCGCCTTCAGCGGGCTGCACTTAGCATCCAGTGGCCGCTGGCTTATGAGGATGGGGCCTATCCGAGGTCGAGCGGTCCAGGGCATCATTGGGGTCCGCTTGTCCTTTGGGGAGCGGTTGGTGGGTGAGGAGACATCTCTTGGTGTGTTCGGCGTGTGGCGCGCAGAACGTGGCCACTAGGCGGTTCTGTCGCAGCTGTGGGACTGCTCTCGGTGCGACATGCGGCGTCTGTGGTGCGGAGAACGCGGCCGATGACCGGTTCTGCGGTGAGTGTGGCGCCCAATTTGCCGACGGCCCACAGCACAGCGTGAATGCTCCGGGCAACGGTGAGACCGTCGTTGGTGCGCGGGGCAGTGAGCTAAGGCAGGACCGCGAGGCATCTTCGGCTGTGCCGGTGGCGGAGCGTCGGGTCTGTTCGGTCTTGTTCTGCGATCTTGTCGGGTTCACGACCTTGTCAGAGTCGCGTGATCCTGAGGAAGTGCGTGAGTTGCTGTCTCGCTATTTCGAGGTGGCGAGGACGGTCATCGGCCGCTATGGCGGGGTGGTGGAGAAGTTCATCGGTGATGCCGTGATGGCGGTGTGGGGCACCCCATCGGCAGCCGAAGGGGACGGCGAACGGGCGGTACGGGCGGGCTTGGAGTTGATCGGCGCGGTCGCGCAACTGGGTCGCGAGGTAGGGGCGGACGGGTTGGCGGCTCGGGCAGGTGTGGTGACCGGTCACGTGGCGGTCACGGTAGGGGCCACTGGGGAGGGGATGGTGGCGGGCGACGCCGTCAACACGGCCGCGCGTGTTCAGGCCGCCGCCGAGCCCGGGAGCGTGCTGGTGGATGAGGGCACGCTCCGGGTGGCTGAGGCCGCCATCAGTTTCTCCTCGGCCGGTGTGCATGCGCTGAAGGGGAAAGTTGACCCGGTGCCGTTGTGGCGGGCGACGCGGGTGGTGGGCGGCAGCGGTGGTTCGCAGCGTATCGACGGATTGGAGGCCGGTTTCGTCGGCCGCGACGCAGAACTGCGGCTGGTCAAGGAGCTTTTTCATGCCTGTGAGCAGCGCCGGACGCCGAGGTTGGTGTCGGTAACGGGCGCTGCAGGGGTCGGGAAGTCGCGGCTTGGGTGGGAGTTCCGCAAGTACATCGACGGGCTGCTGGTGACGGTGTGGTGGCACCAAGGCCGGTGCCTGTCATACGGCGATGGAGTGGCCTTTTGGGCCCTGGCGGAGATGGTGCGCCAACGGCTGCAGATCGCAGACGAAGATTCCACCCAGCATGCGACAGAGAAATTGGCAACGGCACTCCAAGAGCTGCTCGGCGATCCCGGGGAACGAGCCTATGTCGGCCCCCGCCTTGGGCAGTTGTTGGGAGTCGAGTACGGCGAGCGAGACCTGGCCTTGGGGCGAGAGGAACTTTTCGCCGGCTGGCGATTGTTCTTCGAGCGGCTCGCCGCCACCGGTCCCGTGGTCATGGTCGTGGAGGACCTGCAACATGCAGATGCCGGGTTGCTGGACTTTTTAGAGCACTTGTTGGACTGGTCCAGCGACGTGCCGATCTTCATACTGACGCTGGCGCGCCCCGAACTGGAGTCCCGCCGAGCCAGTTGGGGGACGGGCCGGCGTAACAGCACCGCATTATCGCTGGATCCCCTCGACGACGCCGCAATGCATGAGCTTGTGGAAGGTCTCGTCCCGGGCATGCCAACGATAGGTAAGGCCGCGATCGCTACCCGGGCCGAGGGAATCCCTCTGTATGCCGTGGAAACCGTGCGGATGCTCATCGACCGCGACATCGTTCAGCCGATCGACGGCGTCTACCGGCTCGTCGGTGATGTCGGGGAGTTGGCGGTGCCGGCGACGCTGCACTCACTGCTGGCTGCCCGCCTCGATGCCCTGGATCCAGATGAGCGGCGGTTGGTGGCCGACGCCGCGGTCCTGGGGGGCACCTTCCCAGCCGAAGCACTCATCGCGGTGTCCGACCTACCAGAACCGCAGGTACACCCCATCCTCGCCGAGCTGGTCCGCCGCGAGGTCTTGGGTGTGCGCGCCGACCCCTTGTCTCCGCAGCGAGGGCAGTACGGCTTCGTGCAAACCATGTTCCGACAGGTCGCCTACGACACGTTGTCAAGACGGGAACGCAAGGCGCGCCACCTGGCCGTGGCTGACCACCTGCAGTCCACTTTCGCCGACCAAGGGGAGGAGATCGCGGAAGTCATCGCGACCCATCTCGTCGATGCGCTCAATGCCGTCCCCGACGACCCCGACGTGGCGGATCTTCGCCAGCAGGCCGTCACCATGCTGACGCGGGCGGGTGATCGCGCCGAGCGAACCGGCGCTCCGGCCGCAGCCGCCAAGGCCTACACCACAGCCGCAGAGCTGCTTGACGACACCGGTACTGCTGACGCGGAAGTCGCGGCAGCGGGCCTGCAAGAGCGTGCCGGCCTCGCCACCGGAATGACAGGCGATTTCCTGGCGGCCGAGGACCACTCTCGCAACGCAGCGGAGGCCTATCGGCGACACGGTCGTGTCCGCGATGCTGCCCGCGCTGATACCCGCATCGTCACTTCGCTGCGCAGGCAGGGGCGGCTGGAAGAGGCCCGCGCTCAGATCACGGCAGCGCTAGCCATTCTGGAGGCAGACCCGGACGTGGACACGGTGTCGGCGCTTGCCGAAAAGGCGACACTGGAAGCATTCACCGGCAATGCTCAGGAGGCGGACATCGGATCCGTTGCGGCCCTTTCCGAGGCTCAGGCCCTCGACCTCAACGAGCAGGTGTTCGCCGAGCTGTTCATCATTCGAGGCCTCGCGCAAAACTGCGGCAATCGCCCGACGGAGGCGGCGGTGAGTCTTCGGGAGGCGGCCCGACGTGCCGAAGTGACCCAGGACAGCGCAGCGGCAGCAAGAGCTTTGCTGAACCTCGGGGACGTACTGATCACCGTCGACGCACCGGCTGCGGTGGAGGCGGTCAAGGCTGCGATGGCCCATTGCCGTCGCATCGGTCACCGGTATGCGCTGAGTGTCGCCACAGCGAACCTTCTGCAAGCGTTGCTGATGACTGGCGGATGGGACGAGGCGCGGCGCGCTCATGCCGAGGCGTTGAACCGAGACGAGCTCGCGGACGACCCCACGGTGGCTTCCAGCGCCGGGCTGCTGTACGCCTTGTCAGCCGACAACGGGAAGCTGGCGGACGCCTTGACGATCGTTCAGAGTGACGCCGAGAGCGAAGATCCGCAAACCCGTGCAGCGATGTCGACCATTCATGCCCTCGCCGCCGCGTCGACCGGTGACCACCGGCAGGCGCTTCACCATGCCCGAGTGGCCCTCAGCTACACGAGCGCAATCAGCCTCCGCCACGACGCCGTGCGCTGGGCATGGACCATCGCCGCCGACGCGGCCTTGGCGTTGGGTGACGACATCGAGGTGAGCGGGCTCGTGACCGCCCTAGACAGCCACCGGCCAGGCCACGTGCCACCCGTCCTCCGAGCAGAACGGCTGCGCATCCACGCCCGAGAGCTCGCCAACAAGAATGATCCGGCGGCCACCGAGGCCTTCGACTCCGCGACGCGGGCGTTCCGAGAACTTCGATCGCCCTATCACCTAGCCGTCGTACTGCTCGACTTCGCCGAGCACCTTTTCGCCACCGCGGACTTGACCACAGCCGAGCGGCTTACCGTAGAAGCCCGCGGGCTGGCCGATGAACTCGGCGCCAAGGCGCTGATCGGCCGGGCAAACCGGCTGATAAGTCCCTTGGACCAAACGCTCACCACTGGATCGCCCACCCGACCGTAGACCTTCGCCACGCTGGGTGATGGCGCGGATGGGTGGTGCGTGGGTCGAAGTTGTGCACCACGTGAGGGTGTCGACAATGCGAGGTAGGTCTGCGGCGCGCCGTGTCGCGCTGCGTTACCCGCAGTCGACATCAGCGGCGGTCCCGGGCCACGCCGAGCCGAACGGCAGGACCTTTCCACCACGTGGATGCGCGGTCACCTAGGTGCACACCTCCCACATCGTTCGCTGCCGTGACTACTTCGACCGAGCCAACATGAACAGACCTATTGATTGCTTCACATCTTCAATACCTGAGGCCAGCCCCGCGTGATCGGAAGGCACTGACATGCCTGCGCGGGTTACAAGGCAAAGCCCGTGGGTACCGGCTGAATGCGGAGGACTGGTGCCATCTCGGCATCCGGCGCCGTACGAAGACGGAGGGATCTGCGATGTCCACAGGCGACGAACGACTGGACGGCCGCTACGACGATCGAAGTACCGACGGGGCGACGCGCCTCGACTCGACGCACCGCGGCGAGCGCGAGTACGGCGAGGACGACGCCCGAGACCGGTTCGGAGGGCTGAACCTCGGGGCGGCGTTCTTCGGCTGGTTGGTGGCGGTGGCGATTTCCATCCTGCTCACGAGCATCGTCGGCGCTGTCGTCGCTGCGGTCGGCTCTTCGACAAACGTGACTCAGTCCGAGGCACAGCGCGACGCTGGGACGATCGGTTTGCTGTCGGCGGCCGTACTCGTGGTGGTCCTCATGGTCGGCTACTACACCGGTGGGTACGTCGCCGGGCGGATGTCGCGTTTCGACGGGGGTCGCCAGGGTTTCGGCGTGTGGCTCATCGGGCTACTCGTCTCGGTCGTAGCGATTGTTCTGGGCGCCGCCTTCGGCGCCAAGTACAACATCCTGGACAGAGTCCAACTGCCCAGAATCCCGGTCAGCACCAGCTCCTTGGGCTGGGGAACGGTCATCACCGCGGTGGTGGTCGTCGTGCTTACGCTGTTGGCCGCCATTGCGGGCGGCAAGGTGGGGCACCGGTACCACGATCGGGTCGACCGAACGCTGTGGGAGGGGTAACGCGGCGCTCCGTTATCCGCGAAGGTCGCCGGTACCAGAGAGACGCAGCCCCGCGGCACGCTTCTGCCGAAGGTCGTGTGTGTCAAGGGAGAGCGCATGAAAGCGCGGGCTTCGGCTGTGACTCTGCCGTCCTCGGGTGTCAACTGCCGCCAAGGTCCTCACTGTCGCCTTCGATCACAACGACGTTGTAGTTCTCATCGAGGCGCACGTCCACGGTCTTGCCGTCGGTCTTGGTCACCTCGACCTCGTACGTCGCGCCGTTCTCGCTGTCGGTCTCGACGCTGTTCGCCGTCCCTCCAGCCGTCGCTTCGAGCGCCGCCTTCTTGGCGGCGTCGGCCTGCTCCTGGGTGTACCGGTGGCTGGCCCGGCCGTCGTCTCCGCCAGTCGCCACGGCGACTCCAGCGGCGGTGACAGCCAAGGCAGCGCCTGCTCCAGCGGCGGCGAGCACTACTCGCTTGCGCATCCGACCTTCCCTTCTCTGTGCCTGTCCATGGGGCGGTTGAGTCTGCCCTCGCTAGATGAGGCCTCCATGAAGACTTCGTCACCAGATCGTCGGCGGCCGCATACGTCGCGCCGGGCACAGACGACAACAACGTCTCACAGCGGCTGACTGCCTTTCCGATCACGTCGTGCGGCGAAGCGGTCGTTTGCCACGCCGAGCCTCGGTTCGCGGCCCCACGGTGGCGGCGGCTGCGGGCGTCGTTGGGGGACTTCGCCATTGAACCCGCATGGGTCCGGGTCAATAGGAGCGGATGCCCGGGATCGAGAAGCTTCCGAACCCTCCGGGATGGTGCGTGCTGGCCGTTGTGCACTCCGCATGGATGCCGCACCGCACCAGGGTGCCACCGGTCGCGTCGTACACCGGGAAGAGCATGTGGCCGGTGTCCTCCCAAACCAGGTCGACGAAGCCCAGCTGCACTCCCGACCCGATGTCGGCGGCCGTGATCGTGCGGAGCAACGCGCCGTCGGACACGCGCCGGATCTGGACCGCGTTATCGGTCGTCCGGCGGCCGACCCCACGCCGGCCGGTGTCGTTGAGCGTCTCGGCCGCGAACCGCGCCCGCCAGCGAGAGGCGGCAGGGTGCGCCAGGCGCGTCCAGTCGATCTTCTTCCCGACGCGGTGACGGTCTACCATCAACGATCCCGACGTCAGGTCGCCCAAGACACCGCCGTCGAGGCTCACCCGGCGCCTGATGCCGGCCCGTACGCGCCCCAAATGCGAAGTAGTCCCACGGCTCCTGACCGTACCGGGCTAGGCGTACGCGATGGCGGCGCTCGACGGGCCAGCGAGCGGGACGATCTCCGTCCGCTCGAACCCTGCGGCCTTGCACCAGCCGTCGAACTGGCGGCCGGTGTAGTCGAAGCCACCCGGCAGTTCAATCAGCATGTTCAACGACATCAGCAGGCCGAACGTGTTCTCCCGGCGGGCGTCGTCGATGATGTTCTCGACGGCGATCAGGCGACCGCCGTCGTTCAGTGCCCGGCGCGCCTTGCCGATCAAGGACTTCTTTTGCGCTTCGTCCCAGTCGTGGAGGATGTTGCCCATCACGATCACGTCCGCACTCGGCAGGTCGTCGACGAAGAAGTCGCCGCCAATCAGCGTCACTCGCTCTGCGACCCCGACCGCGTCGAGATGCCGCTGTGCGATCGGCAGCACCGGAGGAAGCTCGAAAAGCGTCGCGTTCAGATCCGGGTGTCGCTGGACGGCCAGGCCGCAGAGGGCCCCGTTCGCGCCGCCGATGTCGCACATGGTCGAAGCGGTCGTCAGGTCGACCTTGTCCAAGAGCGCCAAGAAGCCGCCCATCTGCACACCCTGCATGGCGCGTAGGAATTGCTCCAGCCGCTTCTCGTCGGCATACACGGCGCCGAAGAAGTCGCCGCCGTCCTTGATTTCGTTCTGTGGCGCGCCAGTTCGCAGAGCCTCGGTGAGGTTGGCCCAGAAACCGTAGAGCCGGGAGTTCGACATCTCCAGGATGCCGCCGACGTAGCCGGGCTGCCTCTTGTCCAGAAATGTCGCCGTCTCCCTGGTGTTCCGGTATCCCGCCTGCTGGCCGTCTCCGTCCCGGTCGAGCAGTCCAAGGGACACCAGGGCGTCCAGGAAGTCGAAGAGGCTGCGAGGATGAAGGCCGAGCTGGTCGCCGATCTCAGGACCGGTCATCGTCTTATCGCCGAGCACGGTGAAGAGCTCGAGCTCAACAGCCGAAAGAAGCGTCTTCGACGCCCAAAAACCCATCCCCACTTGCAGGATGTGCTCGGGTGTCGCGTTCGGTGTCGATGTCATTGGATCCCCCCGCCTGCCGGCGCACATGAACGTGCGCTGCCCCAGCCTCGATCCCGCGGCCTACGACGTCAATGCCAACCCAGGTGTTGCCGGTCAGGACGACCTTCCGGCTCTAGTCTCATACCGGTCCTCCGGGTCCCGTGCGGGTGGACGGGCATGACTCTGCACGCGAGCCGCGCTCGTCCGCTGTGCCGATGCTCGGCCGCGGTCCCTTCGCTACCCGGCGTGCACCTCGGCACACTTCGGTACTCCTGCCTCCGCGGCCGCACGTTCGAGCTCTGGCTGCGCCTCACCAAGGGCCTCTGTGGCCTTGGCGAACGCGTCGGTATCCTCCTCCTTCGCGGCATCCACCTGGGACGCGTTCAGGTTCGCGATGTGCGTCACTGCGGTGAGCACCTTGGCCCAAGCCTCTCGACCGGTGGGAGGGGTGCCCAGCGCGGTGAGTCCATCGCGCCAAGCATCGAACGTCGGAGCGACCTCCTGCTCCAGCCAAACGGCCACTTCGGGGAGGTCCTGTGCGTGGGGCTCGGAGGGGTCGAAGTTCGAAACCGGGAACGCGCTCCAACCATCCTTGGACTTCTGCGCCGACTCGCAGACAGAGAGGGCCTTGGTCGCGAACACGCCGCCGACACCTTGGGTGGCGGCAGGCTTACTGTCGCTGCAGCCCGCCAGGGTGATTGCAAGCACCACGACGACCAGTACACGTGAACACCGACCCCTCAGCTCAGACTCCTGTCACTAGGCTTCTCAGTATTGGGCGGCGGGTGAGCTGTGGCCACCGCCAATCGACCGCTCATGCCCGCTTCCCGGTCGACCGGCGCGGTCATTGCCTGGTGGTTCTTCTCTGTTGAGTGTGCGCATCAGCGCGACGGCTGCCTTTCGTGGTAAACCGGCGACACGGACCAGAACGACATACGGACATGACGAAGTCGCAGCGGCCGAGCTCTCGCGACGTGATCGAGCTCGTCGACGAGACGTCACGTCCGGGGCCGCCATCGGACCCGGACATCCCGGTCACGCTGGAGTCCTTCGAGGACTTCTACCGCCGGGAGCTGCCCCGGCTGGTCGTGCTGGCGCGCGCTCTCACGGGTGACCTGGCTGCCGAGGACGTCGCCCAGGAGTCCATGCTCCTCGCCTACCGGCAGTGGTCTCGCATCTCCGCGCTCGGGAGTCCTGCGGGTTACGTCCGCGGCATCTGCGCGCACAAGTCGGTCTCGCTCGTACGTCGCCACCTGTCCGAACGCCGAGCGCTGCACCGGCTCGCCAGCCGGCTGACCTCGATCGTGGACCCGCTGGCAGGCGACTCGGAACGGTTCTGGGCGGAGGTACGCCGCCTTCCCCGGCGGCAGGCACAGGTCACGGCGCTGTTCTACGTACTCGACCTGCCCGTCAGCGAGGTCGCTACCACCCTCGGATGCGCGGAGGGCACGGTCAAGGTCCACCTGTCCCGCGCTCGTGCCCAGCTCGCCACTCGACTCGGGACCACGGAGGATCCGTCATGATCGAACAGCTCGCCCGCTCCAGCGCCCAGGATCTCCGCACCGGAACCGTCGCAGACGTGG
>Ga0126310_10001131_pt1 | contig 10016 bp, 8 predicted proteins | sample Plot60_FD_92540 | JGI IMG/M metagenome (GOLD analysis project Ga0126310, IMG submission 92540) | Serpentine soil microbial communities from UC McLaughlin Reserve, CA, USA - Plot60 | ecosystem: Environmental > Terrestrial > Soil > Grasslands | place: USA: UC McLaughlin Reserve, Lake County... | reverse complement strand
TCGATCACACTCAATGGAATTGGTCTGCCGTCCGTGCTCAGCAGGTTGGCTGCTCTGACGCCCTGCGAAACATACTCGGCCACTTATCGCTGACGTTTATGCTGCGCAGAAGAATAACCAGTCTCGTGGTTGCATTGCCGTTACTCGCGGGGTTGTGCATTGCCGCTTATAAGCTGGGACCGAGCCCGAGTCGCGTGGTTAAAGAGGAGACGACAACGGCGCCGGTTGCTGATCCAGCAGTGCCGGCAGCGTCCACGCAAGTCGCAAGCGGACAGGTGTTTGAACTTTTCGGCATGTATCAGACCGCGGTTAGCAAAGGTACAGCGGCAGTTTCGCCGGGAGAGTATTTGAATTTGCTCGAGGCGCGATACGTGCAACGCGGATACCGCCGGATCGAGGACTTCGATCCGAGTCGCATAGTTACTCGGAAACGCGCTCCACGACGGAACCCGCGCGAGTCAGTTAAGTATTTTCAACGTGACGACGCCCACGGCATTTCGAATATTTCAGCGACGGGTGAGGATGCTGATCTCGATTCAAATGACGCGGCAAGTGAGCCGTATACGTTCAGCACTCTGGTTGCTCCAGCAGCCGGTGGCGGCACCGATTGGGCCACGTACCGAATAGGAATCGATCGCACGAAGCTCGCGGAGTTGCGGCGCCTCGATCATGGAGATTTTCCGGGAAACGATCCGTTAGAGATTCCACGTCCGCCCGGTCTGCAAAGAGTTTACGCCCTCGGCTCAGGCGCTGCGTCTCTCGCGATCTACAAGAGCACTGATAAGTCCGACGCAGCTTTGATAGCGCTTTACCTCGAAGAGATGCAGCGCCACGGATGGCAACTGGATTCAGCGGCTAGTTCAGCCGCAAACAAAATCGCTTCGGGAGTCATGTGTTTTAACAGAGGAACAAGATCGTGTCTGGTCTGGGTTAGTCCGGGCAAAGAGCCGAACACTACGACCGTGACAGTCAGTTCACACTAGAAAAGGAGTCCCCCAATGGCAGCCATCGTACATCCTTCACCGCCGGTTCGCGGCAGCAAAATCCTGCTCGTGGTTGCGCTTTTGCTCGGCTTGATTGCGGCCGCGATGAACTGGCTGTACCTGTCGCGGCTGGAGGCTTCCACGATTACGGTACTGAAAGTTAAAAGCCAACCCGTGCTCGCCGGCACTCCTGTATCGAAGAACATGTTCGAACCGATACGCATCTCCGGCAATCTAAAGCAACTGCAAAGCATGGTGCTTACCGAAGCCGAGTTTCCCGCATTCGATCAGAAGCCCGTCGCCGAAACACTTCAGCCGGGTCAACTGTTGATGCTGCGTTCTTTTGAACTTACGAGCGCCAATCCGGTGCGTGACAGCATCCGGTCAGGTGAACGTGCGTTGTCGTTGAATTTAGCGGACGAGGCGGGAGCAGTTGCTTACTTCGTTCGTCCTGGGGACAGCGTAGATATTTGGGGACGCGTCGGCGGCAGTGCTTATCGCTTCAAGGAGCGCGCGTGTGTCAAGGCAGTTGGCGAATCGCACGTCATGCCCGAATCGAACGGGGCCAACAGAAACGGAGTCACTTACCGGACGATCACTGTGCTGGTTGCTGAAAGTGATGTACCGACTCTTATTCAAAACGTTGCCCTTTCGGGCGATGAGGTTACGTTGAGTCTGGTTGGGCCATGCGATACGAACGCGGCGCCGATCCCGGCTATGACTCCTTTGCTCGATCCAAAGGCGAAGATTCCACAGCCGCCCGCCGCCGGCCAGAAGAGTATGCCGTTAGCTCGAGAGACTTCAGCGCCGTCCGCGGCGCCGGTCAATCCTTAGTTTGGTATCGAATCCTGTGGATAGAGAAGCGTAAGGTACGACTCTATGTTTCTGATTATCGACGAGACGTCGATCCATCGTTTCAACGGCTCTAAGGTGCTTATTGGCCGTGCGAAGGAGTGTGACCTGCGGCTGGAGGACGTACGAATTTCTCCCGCGCAGTGTCGCCTTACTCGCACTTCCGATGGTACCTGGCAACTCGAAAACGTCGGCGACAGCCAGATCTTCCTCAACCGTGTTTCTGTTCCGAGTCAGCAGTCGTCAAGGATTGGCTCTTCCGACCGTCTTCATATCGCCGATTTCAGTATCGAGCTGCGTGAGGCAGAGCGCGGCGGAGCGGTTGCGCGTGCGTTAAGAGCGAAGATGTTTAGTCTTCAAGTCGAACTGCATGCGACCGTTCTCGACATCGTCAGAAATAGCGCCGGCGCGCTCAGCGAACGTGACCATCGCAAACGAATCGAGACTGAGCTGGACCGCCTGTTAAAAGATCTCGAGCTAGGCAATGAGCTGGAGATCCATCTCGCCACGCAGGCGGCGCAGGAGATCATTTCCGATTACGTTCAGGGCTTCGGCGTCAAGCCGGGTGCGCAACCCCGGCGTGGGGACGCACAAAGAAACATCAGCCGTTTCGCGACCATGATTCCGAATCTGTTGCGGCTCATCAAATTCGATGCGTCAGAAACGCCCGCGCAAAAATCTGAGCGAGTGGCGGTGCTTTTGCCGTGGGGCATAAAAGCAAAGAACGTCATTCAACCGTGGGAGCATCGCGAGCTGGCGGTAGGTCTGATTCGCGAGCAACTGCTCGATGTGATCTTTGGACTTGGACCGCTCGAGGATCTCATGACCGCGCCCGACACGAACGACATCATGGTGTTGCCCGCCGGTAACATCTTTATCGAGCGCAACGGCCAGATCCAGGACACCGGGCGGCGAATGTTATCCCCGGAAGTCTCGAGAAACATCGTCGAGCGGATTGTGGCTCGTGAAGGAAGGCGCATCGACCAGACTTCGCCGATGGTAGACGCGCGCATGAGCGACGGCTCGCGACTAAACGCGATCGTGGAGCCGGTGGCGGTTAATGGGCCAACGTTGACGATTCGCCGGTTTGCGACGAAGCACTTAACTATCAACGATCTGGTTGCGAAGGGATCTCTCACCGAAACCGCGGCCATGTTTCTGCGCGCCTGCGTGCTGGCCCGCAAGAACATCGTCCTGGCTGGTGGCACCGGATCGGGAAAAACCACGCTACTCAATGCCCTCGCGTCTTTTATTCCCGCGAGCGAACGTATTGTGACGGTCGAAGACACCGCCGAGATGAAACTCGCGCAAATTCATGTTGTGACGCTTCAGGCGCGGCCGCCAAACCTCGAGGGCCAGTACGGCATTCCCATCCGGCAGCTCGTCAAAAACACTCTGCGCATGCGTCCCGATCGGATCCTTGTCGGTGAGTGTCGCGGTGGTGAAACACTCGACATGTTACAGGCGATGAACACGGGTCATGACGGATCGTTGACGACCATCCACGCGAATTCTCCGGCGGATGGAATCCGGCGCCTTGAAGTGATGGCAATGGAAGCGGAAGGGATAGATCTGCCGAGCAGAGTTTTACGAGAGCTGATTTCGTCCTCGGTTGACGTGATGATTCAGGTGGCGCGGTTTCCGAACGGCACTCGCCGCGTCTCGGCGATTTGCGAAGTAGTCAATCTGGATGAAGAGACCGGCGGCGTCATTGTTGAGGAGATTTATCGAATTCGACGTCACAAAAAACAAGGGCGGTTAACAGAAACCAAGCTCGCGTTCACCGGCTACGTGCCGACGTTTATCGACGACCTGTTACGAACCGGGATCGCAACGATGGAGACGTTGTTTTAGCCCGGATCTGCGTAACCTGTGGATAACTACTGATATGACTGGCCGCTTACTCGCCTCCTTAATCGTATTCGTGAGCGTGCTCCTGCTCATCAGGGCGGGCTTTCCTGTCATCCGCGATTTGTTCGAGCGGCGAGCCAGGAAGGACATGGCCCGCTTTGAGGCATGGTCGCGCGAGTTGTTTCTTGACTGGTCGCCACAGAAGGTTCGCTACGCTGCCTACGCTGCGAATCTCGGAATCATTTTTATCGCGCTGTTTGTACTCGTGATAAGCGGCCGGGTGGTGTTTGCAGTCGCTGCCGCTGCGGCAGTGTTCTTTGTGCCAACGTTACTTTATCGCCGTTATCGACATAAACGTCTGGAGAGACTTGAAAGCCAGCTTCCGGACGCACTCAACATCATGGTCTCGTCAGCACGGTCCGGTCGTTCGTTGCCTCATGCGCTGGCTGCGGTTGGTGAAAAGATGAGCGGACCGGTTGAAGAAGAGTTTAGCCTCATGGCTAGAGAGTATGGCGAAGGTGGCATGAATCTGGAAGGCGTACTCGAGCGAGCCAAGAACCGCGTAAACGTTGAGAGTTTCAGAATGATTTGCAGTGCCTTAATCATCAACTCTCATCGCGGCGGCGACGTCCTGCACATTCTCGAACGCATGTCGGACTCGATCCGCGAACTGCAAAAGTTGAAAAAGAAACTCAAGACTGAGACTGCCGAAGTGCGAATGCAGGAGAAGATCATTTTGGTGATCACTCCCGCCTTCGGACTTCTGATCTGCGCTTTCGACGCTGATATCCCGCGGCTTCTCTTTGGGACGGTGCCGGGCAACGTCTTGCTGATTATCGTCCTCGCCTTACAGTCGCTGGCTGTGTGGTGGGTGCGGCGAATCGTGAAGGCAACCATATAACGAAGGAAACTGATGGTCATCCTTAAGTTATTGTCGACCGCTTGCGTGATGAGTTCGCTGTACCTGTTCGTAGTGTGGACTGTTCGCATGAGTGCGCGTGTTTATTACATCAGCCAATCGGTGGCGCGGGAACCAGACTTCTCACCGCCACGCGAAATAAAAGAGCTTCCAATCGTTTCCACCGCGGCGAAGTATGGACTTTCGTTTTTGCCCGCTGTTCGAAAGCTCGTCAAGAGGAACCTGCTTGGCATTACGGACACACTACAGGAATTCGAAACCTCATTGATTCGCGGCGGTGTGCGGCACCTGATAACACCCGAACAGCTTTATGCGGCGACGATCGTTTCTGGTTTGTTCTTCGGTTTGATGATCGCTTTATTGGGTATCGTGCTGCTGGGACCGATTGGAGCGATGCTTTTCGGATTTCCGTCAGGGTTCCTCGTAGGGTTCTTTTTACCGCGGCTGCTGGTAAGCGCGCACGTGAGTAATCGCGTCGCGCTGATTGAAAAGCGTCTGCCGTATGCGATCGAATTTATGCTGCTGACTATGGAGGCGAATGCCACCTTTCCGATGGCGCTGGAAGTCTACTGCGCGCAAATGGGTGATGACGATCCGCTTTCGCAGGAGTTTCACCTCGTATTGAACGACATCAGCGCCGGCCTGGGAGTGCAAAACGGCTTCGTGAATCTGGGGAAGCGAATCGAGTCGGATCAGTTATCGGCTTTGATACTGGCGATCACGTCAGGTCTGGAAACCGGCCAGCCCATCGCTACTTTGCTCGCAGTCGAAGCCGATGCGGCGAGACTCAGGCGCTATCAAAATGCGGAAGAGATGGCCAAGACTGCCGGAACGCGAGCGATCTTTCCCCTGTTTCTCGCGGTGATCGCGATAATCCTTCTAATCGTTGGACCAATGGCCCTGAAGTTCGCTGAAACGCCACTGATTTTCTAATCATTATGTCAACTGAGATCCGCCAATTGATTGACTACCGCAACGATCGCGATGCGTCTCTGAAGCTGATCGACTGGTTTGACGTGGAACGGGTACGGGCGGCAAAGATTCTCGTTGTCGGCGCAGGTGCGATCGGCAACGAAGCATTAAAGAACCTGGCGCTTCTCGGTATCGGTCACATTTTCATCGTCGATCGCGACACGATCGAGATGTCGAATCTTTCGCGCTCGGTACTCTATCGCGCTACCGACAACGGCAAAGACAAAGCAGAGGTCGCCGCACGCGCAGTGCGAGAGCTCAACCCAAACGTAAACACGACTTTTCAAAAAGGCGATGTGACATTGGACGTCGGGCTCGGCTTGCTGCGCCGCATGGACGTGATCGTTGGCTGCCTCGATAACAATCAGGCACGTCTCTACATAAATCGCGCCTGCTGGAAAATTGGAAAGCCGTGGATTGATGCGGGTATTGGACAGTTAAACGGGCAAGTGCGCGTTTTCATGCCCGGAAACGGCGCCTGTTACGAATGTGCTCTTTCGGAAGCGCAATACGAAGAGCTGCGCATTCCGTGCAACCTGCTCGCAAGCAAATACGAGAATGAAGGAAAGATTCCCACCACGCCTACGATCGCTTCAATCATGGGCGCGGTGCAGGCGCAGGAAGCTTTGAAGCTTCTCGACGCCAGTCGTTGGGAAGGCCGAACGCTCAGCGGGCGCGAGTTTCTCTTCAACGGCACGGTCGGCGAGGCCGGTGTCTTCATTCTCCCAGTGAAGGAAAACTGTTTCGCTCATTCGTCTCTCGATTTAAGCAAGCTCATCGAGCTGAAGGAAACGAGCGCCGCTAACACTACTGCCGCTGAACTGCTCGCGATCGCTCGTCAACACTTAAACGACGAAGCTGTGATCGTGCTCAACTTCGAACTTTGCGTGGAAATGCGTTGTCCAAACTGCCATCAATCGACTCGCATGTTACGGCCTGAGCGAAAAATCTACCGCGAGGAGTTGGAATGCGATCAATGTGGCCGCGATCGTTATCTCGTGACCACTCACACGCTCGGTGGCACGCAGACTGAATACGAAGAGGATTTTCTCGATACGAAACTAGCTGATTTAGGAATACCTTCGCTGGAGATTCTCGAAGCGCGCGGGCAGAACGGCGTTTCAGTTTATCTGGAGTTGACCGGTGACCTGGCGCAGACGCTAAGTCCGGCTGTGTTTGATTAAAACGGAGAGGTGAGAATGGCAGATCTCGTTATCAATATCCAAACGCCCGGCAACATGACTCTCGAAAACACAGTCATACCTGGTGACTATCTGAACGAACAAGTCATCAGCGAGCTGATCGACGAGTTGAATTTGCCGCGCATGACTGAAAACGGGCAGCCGGTGGAATACGTTCTATTTTCGCTGAGCCATCGAGCGACGTTGCCGCTGGGGAAGAGTCTCAAGGACAGCGGCGTGCAGAACGGCGACTCGGTGAAACTCGTCTCGTCACATGACGTCGAGATCGACGGCACCGGTCGCTTTGACGACAGCGTCCAGCCTGATGACGGATTCATCGACGTCATTCTCTCAGTGCTCGACATAAACAAGAGCGAGCGAGTGGCGCTCGAACTTGATCGTGAAATCGGTGACGTTTTACGCCAGGTGGTCCATACGTACAATCTGCCGCTGCGAGGAAAGTTTGACGAGTTGCTTACTTACCACATAACGAGCAAGGCGATGGGTACAAGGTTGGATCGTTCGAAGACATTGAGGCAGGAAAAGATTCCGCATTTAGATCGTTTGACCGTGACCAGGGAAGAAGTTGCCGGGGCTTGATATGGCACACAACGCAAGGTACGCGCGGCTGGCAATCGAATACACGAAGTTGATAAATCTCGCTGCGCGCAGCAATTTTATAGAAATTCATCCCGTTGAGGTGCAGCTCGGCTGGCCGCCGGAGAAGTACATAATCACCTACCGGTGTCGAGGAATTGCTTCCGTGGATGCCCACGGCTTGCCGCTCGCTTCCGAGCTTCATCAAGTCTCGATGTACATGGGTAGCGATTACCCGTTGAAGGAGCCTTACCTCCGCTGGCTGACACCGATCTGGCATCCGAACATCGATCATCTGGAGCCGCATCACGTCTGCACCAACAACGTTCAGAATTGGTTTGCAGCGAAGCCTCTGGCGGAGCTGGTGCTCGCGATGGGCGAAATGGTCCAGTACAAGCACTACCATGCAAAATGGGTCAGTCCGTTTCCACTCGATCGCGCCGCGGCTGATTGGGTGCTGCAAACAGCCGAGCCAAAAGGAATCGTTGGCCCAAACAAGCCATTCGACGATCGGCCGCTACTCAGGGCGCAGCGGATGCGCAATAAGGGTAGTCACCTTAAACCCGGTAGCACCGCGCCTGCATTCAAGGGGATCCGGCTGGGCCGAGCGCAAAAAAGCGATCCTGCAAACGAGAGCGATCTTCTTGAAGAGAACAACCTCATGCTCTCGTTGTCGGGCAGCAAACCTTTGCAACCTGTTGCCAAAGCAATCAGGTTTGGTGCGCAGACCAGGGCTCCCGGGGACACCAGGCGTCTCGTGAAACCGCTTGAAGCCGGGACCGAGATGCTGCCTGCCTACTCACTCGAGATCAGCAAAGACGGAAAATTTCAGCGCGTCGAACAGATTGCGAAACAACAGCTTTCCATTGGACGTGGCGCAACCGGACCGCCGGTGGATCTTGCCCTCGAAGGCGATCTCACGATGAGCCGTCTCCACTTGATCCTCGAGCGAGATAAGACCGGCGCTTTCTGGGTGACCGCGAAAGGACAGAATCCGGTGCTGGTCAACGGCAGAGCCATACCGCGCGATCGAAGTATCGGAGTAGACACGGGGCAGGTTATTCAGATCTGTAGCTACAGTGTAACCATACGTTAGTTGGATTTACTGACCTGGCCGGAGTGACGCTATGTCTGATGTGCCAGATCCTCAGGACGGGTTTGAATCTACGGATTTTGAACCGGCCATTCCTGGCGACAAGAGGATCATATTCGGAGCAAAGAAACCCACGGAAGAGGCTTCGCCTCTGACCGCTGTTCCCGTGCTCATCGAAGCACCGTTTCCGCACGAAAGAACGCTGCACTGGCGGCCCGCTGAGCTTCCGTTCGACTTGAATACTAACGGCGACACCGCTGTGGTCGTCAGTCAGGAAGTGCTCGTTAAAGTCAATGAGCACGTTGCGCAGTCGTTGGATCAGGAACTGGGCGGGTTTTTATTAGGCAATCGTTACCGGTGTCCGAACAGTAGCTGCGACTACGTCATCGTCGATCAATACTCGCCGGCGAAGTACACCGAATCGAGTGAAGTAAGACTTAACTTTACTCACGACACCTGGGCCCAACTCTCAGATGAGCTCAGCGGTAAGTTTTTGGGCAAGCTTCTCATCGGCTGGTATCACTCGCATCCCCGAATGGACGTATTTCTCTCTTCGCACGACATGGAGATCCAGACTGAGCGTTTTCCTGAGTCGTGGATGGTTGCCCTCGTGTTGGAACCCGAGAAGCATCTTGGAGGTTTTTTCTGTTCGCGTGATGGTCGCGTTCGGCCCAACTCACCGGTGGATTTTTTTGAGTTACTGGAACGCAACTCGAGGGACTCAGTCATCGGGTGGGACAACTACAAGCCGACGGATCCGGCAGCGAGTTCGACGCCTGCCGTTACTACAACCAGCACGCTGGAATCGGCCGCGACGTCTTCGCCTGAACTGCCCGTAATCGTGGCAGAAGTGATTGAGGAGACTCCTGTCAGAAATAAACGAAGAGGTCGATTGTTTTTCGCCGCGGCGGTGGTGGTGCTTCTGGCAGGCGTCGTAGCCGTAGGTGTGATAAAGCGAAACAGAATTAGAGGCTGGCTGCAAAACAGAGGTATCGCTGCGGCATCAACATCTCCCGAACCCACGCCAACTCCGTCGGTGGAAGCGTCGCAGACACCAACGTCAACGCCAACGCCAACTCCAACGCCACAGAACGTAGCAGCAACACCGGAAGGCTCCCCGGTCAGTTCACCAACACCGGAGCCGCAGCCTTCGCCCACGCCTGCTGAGCGGGCGCGAAAACACGACGCGCCAAAACGGTCGACAAAGCAACGACCGCGAAAGCGAAATTGATGAAACGGCATTATCCGAACAATTCAGAACCGACTTGGACCGGGTCAGTACCACCTCGCAGTAGCGGGCGGGTGCGCAGCTGTGCAGCGACTGACCTAATCAGCACACACGTAAAGGCTCCGCACCCAGCCGCTACCGCGAGGTGGTACTGACCCGGTCCAAGCACCGCTATTGTGATATGAGGCGATTCCTCTCACCAAATTCTACAAGTCGAATCAGGCGAGCAGTCCTCGCACTATTCACCCTTAATGTGATCATGCCGTCGCACGTTCTGCTGGCGCAGACTTCGGTGGCTCCCGTTGCGAGTCCATCTGCCTCGCTCACGAGAACCGCGGAC
>Ga0126310_10001130_pt1 | contig 10019 bp, 10 predicted proteins | sample Plot60_FD_92540 | JGI IMG/M metagenome (GOLD analysis project Ga0126310, IMG submission 92540) | Serpentine soil microbial communities from UC McLaughlin Reserve, CA, USA - Plot60 | ecosystem: Environmental > Terrestrial > Soil > Grasslands | place: USA: UC McLaughlin Reserve, Lake County... | reverse complement strand
TCCTATGTGACCGGCGATTTCATCAACGTGACGGGCGGAGCGCGCTAGCGACGACCTTTCCGCGAAATTCGGTTATCCTCCGCGCGGATCAACCTGTGAGCCACCCATGTCAGCCTCGCGCCCACGCATTCGCGTCATCAATCCGAACTCGAACGAGGCCATCACGCGCGGCATCGACGAGGCGCTGGATCCGCTACGCTTCGAGGCAGGGCCGGAGATCGTCTGCTCGACGCTCGCCGAAGGGCCGTTAGGCATCGAAAACCAGCAGCACGTGGAAAGCGTGACGCTGCCGCTGCGAAAACTGGTCGAAGCCGACAACGCATCCGATGCCTTCGTCATCGCCTGCTACAGCGATCCCGGCCTGCACGTGTGCCGCGAGGGCACGGAGCGGCCGGTGTTCGGCATCGCGGAATGCGGCGTGCTCACTGCGCTCGCGCGCGCCGAACGCTTCGGCGTGATCGCGATCCTGCAACGTTCGATCGCGCGCCACATGCGCTATCTGCGTCAGATGGGATTGATGGGTCGCTTGGCCGGAGAGCGGCCGCTGGAATTATCCGTGGCCGAGTCGGCGAGCGAGACGACCTTGCCCCGCATGATCGAAGTCGGCCGCGCGCTGAAAGATCAGGATGGCGCCAACGCGATCGTGATGGGCTGCGCCGGCATGGCGCGGCATCGCAAGCCACTGGAGGATGCGCTCGGCATTCCGGTGATCGACCCGACACAGGCGGCTGTGACGATGGCAATCGGCGCGGTGCAACTGGCGCGCTGAATTACTTCTTCTGCCCGGCCGCCCATTCGTCGTAGCTCTGGCGCACATGCGTGAACGGCTCGCCGAGCGAGGCGTAGAAGTTGCCGAAAAGACGCGCGAGAGGGTGATAGGCCTTCATGTTCACGCGCATTTTCACAGGGTCCCAGATATCCTCGCGCACGTTAACGTGCACGATCTCGCCGATTGCGAGACGCCGCATGGCGCTGACTTCCAGCGTGGTGAAATGACGACATTCGAGCGAGGCCGGCGCCTCGGCGATGCGCGGTACCTTGATTTTCTTGCTCGGCAGCAGGTTGAGCTTTGCGGCCTCGATCTCGCTGACATCCGCAGGAAAATCGACCGCGCACTGATTCATCTGCTGGCCGAGCGCCTCGTCAACCAGATTGATGACGAAGACACCCTGATCACGGATATGCGCTGAGGTGTCCTTCAGGCTGCCGTTTGGTTTTGACTGCAGCCCCAGGACCGCAAGCGGTGGGTCCTCGCTGAAGATATTGAAAAATGAAAAAGGCGCAGCGTTGACGATTCCCGTGGGCCCGAGCGTCGTCACCAGCGCGATCGGGCGCGGGATCACGAGGCTGATGAGCAGCTTGTAGCGGTCATGCTGCTTCATCGCGGCGAGGTCGTAGGAGAGGTCGGGCATTACTCCGGCAACTCCACGCCAACCTGGCTGGTGATCCGCCCATAATGCTCGATGCGGCGGTGGCGCTTGAAGTCGAAAATCGTGTCCTTGTTGAACTTTGTGTCGTCGAGATCGATCGTTGCGACGATCAGCTCATCATCCTCGGTTTTCGCCGATGCGATAATCTCACCATCCGGATTGACGATGCAGCTTCCGCCAAACAGCGGATTGCCATCTTCCACGCCGCACTTCGCGGTGGCGATCACGAACGTGGAATTCTGGTAGGCGCCGGCCTGCACCGAGAGATTGTGGTGGAACAGGCGCTTTTCGACACCTTCCTCGGCCTTCTGCGAATTCACCGACGGCGTGTTGTAACCGAGCACGACCATTTCGACGCCCTGCAGACCCATGACGCGATACGTCTCGGGCCAGCGGCGATCATTGCAGACGCACATGCCGAAGATGCCGCCCATCGTGCGCCACACCGGAAAGCCCAGATCGCCGGGCTCGAAGTAGCGCTTCTCCAGATGCTGGAAGGCGCGCTCGGGATCGAACTCGGAATGCCCGGGCAAATGGACCTTGCGGTATTTGCCAACGATCTTTCCGTCGCGGTCAACCAGGATCGCGGTGTTGTAATGATGCCCCTCGGGCGTGAGCTCCGCATAGCCAAGATAGAACCCGATCTTGCACTGTGCGGCCTTCTCGAACAAAGGCCGCGTCGCGGCGCTCGGCATCTCGCGCTCGAACCAGCTGTCCACCTCCGCCTCGTCCGTCATGTACCAACGCGGAAAGAACGTGGTGAGCGCCAGCTCGGTGAACACGACGAAGCTCACACCCTGCGCATGTGCCTGATCGAGCAGGTCGCACAGGCGCTTCACGACGGCCTGTCGCGATTCCGCTTTTTGAATTGGGCCCGACTGGGCGGCAGCGACTTTGAGGACACGAGACATCAGGAAGCCATTCTCCGTTCAAGGCGGCTGATCAGCCGGACCACCGGCCATAGCATGACGAGATAGATCGCGGCGGCAAGCACGATCGGCGAGGCATTGAAGGTGAGCGATCGCGCCATGTCGGCGGAATAGAGGAGTTCCGGCAGCGCCACAACGCTCGCGATCGAGGTGAGCTTGACCACCTCAACAGTATTGGACACGAGATCGGGTAGCACGTTGCGGATCGCCTGCGGCAGCACCACGGAAGCCAGCGTGTGGAACGCGGAGAGACCGGTCGAGCGCGCTGCGTCCCATTGGCCGCGCCCGACGCTTTCGATGCCGGCGCGGTAGATCTCGCCGTAGTAGCTCGAGGTATTGAGGAAGAACGCAAGCGCCACCGCGGCGAGCGGCGAGAGGCGGATTCCGGCGAACGGCAGGCCCGAATAGATGAAGATGAGGAGAACAAGTGGTGGAACCGCACGGAAGAAATCGATTGCCACGATCATGCCCCAGCGCACGCTGAGCGAGCTGGATAAGGAAGCGAGCGCGAAAATAAGCCCGCCGATCAGCCCGAGCGGAATGACGATCAGGCAGAGCAGCACGGTTTGCTGCAATCCCTGCAATACGAGTGGCAGGGCGCGCGCCATGATGTCGAGATTGAAGAACTGATGCAGCAGCGCATCCATTCAGCCTCTCCGCCACGCAAAGCGCGTTTCGAGGAAGCGACCGAGCGCCACTACCGGGATGAACAGGACGATGTAGGCGAGCGCACCCATCATCAGCGGCGTGGCGTTCCCGGAAAACGATTGCGCGCTGGTAGCCTGATTGAGAATTTCGGGCACGCCGATCACCATGCCGAGCGCTGTGTTCTTGGTGATCGCAACTGTGCGGTTCGTAATCGGCGGCACGGTCAGGCGCACGGCCTGCGGCAATACGATGTAACCAAGCGTGGCGAGAAAGGTCAGTCCGGTCGAGCGCGCCGCCTCCCACTGCCCTTTTGGCACCGAGAGGATGCCGGCCCAGAAGATTTCCTCCGCGAATGCCGCCAGGACGAGCGACAAAACCAGCCACAACACTGCAAACGATGGAATACTGATGCCGACATTAGGCAGGCCGAAATAGACCAGCAGGACGATCACCAGCGGCGGCAGCGCGCGAAACATGTCGACGAAGATGACGATGAGTGCATTCACCGGCTTGATCTGGAATGACCGGATAATCGCGAGGAGAAGGCCAAGCACGAGCCCGGTGACGACGACCGCGAACGCGATCTCGATCGTAGTGACGACACCGCGTAGGATCGAGGGGAGATACTGCGCGATCAGGTTCGGCTTGAAGAAGGTTTCGAGGAATGCGTTCACCGCGTCAGCTCCGCGATGAATGCTCTCGTGCGTGGCTCCTTCGGCGCGCCGAACAGCTCCGCCGGCGCACCCTCCTCCACGATCACTCCGTGATCCATGAAGATGACCCGGTCGGCGGCATCACGCGCGAAGCGCATTTCATGGCTGACCACCAGCATGGTCATGCCGGCAGCCTTCAATTCTCGCATGACGGCGAGCACCGACCCGACCAATTCCGGATCGAGCGCAGAGGTCGGCTCGTCGAACAGCATCACGGTTGGCTCAAGCGCGAGCGCGCGCGCAATTGCAACACGCTGCTGCTGACCACCGGACAATTCACTCGAGTAGGATTTCGCCTTCGCCGCAAGCCCGACGCGATCGAGCGCCGCCATGCCAAGCGTGTCGGCTTCGGCGCGCGACTTACCGGCGACCTTGCGTAGCGCGAGCGTGACATTCCCGAGCGCTGTCATGTGCGGGTAGAGATTGAAGGACTGGAACACCATGCCGATCTTGCGCCGCATGGCATTGATGTCGGTGCCGCGCGCCATCAGGTCGACGCCGCCCAGGTGGACAGCTCCGCTGGTCGGCTCCTCGAGCCGGTTACAACAGCGCAGCAGCGTGCTCTTGCCGGAACCCGAGGGCCCGATGATGAAGACAAGCTCCTGCGCGTCCACCTTCAGGTCGATACCGCGCAGGACTTCCGTGGCACCGAAGCTCTTGCGCAGCGCGCGGACGCGGAGGATGGGCTCGGTCACCGGCAGTGTTAGCTGCACTCCGGCTTGTGCTCGGTCGGATCGTGTCCCGCCATCCCGGGCACGCCGTACCCGGGGAACACCGTCACCGCCGCGGAGCCGGCAGGCGGCTTGAAGCCGAACCATTTCTCGTGCATCGCCGCCATGGTGCCATCGAGCTTCATGCATTCGATGGCGTTCTCGATGGTCTTGCGCAGCTCGGCCGAGTCCTTGCGCAGCGGCGCGCCCCAGACTAGCCCGGTAGAATGCAAGTACGACAATTCGAGCTGCGGGTTGTTCTTCACCGCCCAAGCGATCACCGTATTGCCCGCGACGTTGGCGTCGGCGCGGCCGGCGAGCACCGCCTGAACGGCATCGGTCTGAGTGCCGAAGCTCTCGACCTTCCAGCCGATCTTGGGCTCGAGCTCGCGCGCCCAGGAGTCGTAGGCCGAGCCCTTGTTCACCGAGACCGTCTTGCCCTTGAGGTCCTCCAGCTTCTCGACCTTCGGCGCGCCCTTCTTGATCAGGAACTGGAAGTCGGTGTTGAGATAACCTTCGGTGAACAGCATGTTGTCGGCGCGCTCTTTGGTAACGGTCGTAGGCGCCGCGAGGTAATCATAGGTTCCGGCCTGCAGCGCCGGGACCAAGCCGGAGAACTGCAGCGCATCGATCGAGGACTTGCGCTTGAGGCGCTTGGCGATCTCGTTGGCAAGATCGATGTTGAAGCCCTCATAGCCGCCGCCGAGCTTTGGCATCGCGTGCGGCGCGAAGGTACCATCGACCGCGGTTTTCAGCGGCGCGCCCTCCTGCGCCGCCAGCGGTGACGCAGCCAGCAGCAACGCAGCCGCCAGCAGAAACACGCGATCTGTCATGGAAAACTCCCGTGGAGACGCTGCCTGGCGTCAGCCATGAGGGAGCCTAGCGCAAGGGGCGGAGGCGCGACAAGACGAGGAAAAGGGCGAGCGACGACGGTGCCGAGTTGTCGCCCGTGCCGTGCGCACGGAACCTACGCGCCGGAGTTGCCCTCCTAATGATGCCGGAACGGGAGTGCCGTCGGGGGCGCCGCTTTTTCGAGGCTCACCTGCACAACAGTCATCATGCCGCGGTCCTCATGTGCCAGGATGTGGCAGTGGAGCACGAACCAGCCGGGATAATCGACGAAGCGGCTGCGCATTTTGAAGTAGCCGGGAATCAGCGGGCCGTTGTTGGGCGCGAGGATGCCCGATGGAATCGGAAACACGTCCCACCAGACGCGTGGAGACGGCGGTGGCGGCGGAGTGGAAGACGGCACGGGCGGGCAAGGCTTCCACGTCGTCTGATCGTTTGGGTTCAAATAGCATTGTCCCGGCAGCAGCCCCTGGTCGGTAAAGAGATACATCGGAAGGGTCGGTGGTTGGCCCCGCGCGGTATTCGGGTTGGGGATCGTGTCGTTCGGGTTGAACACTTCCACGATCTGGAACGGGTTCACGTGAATGTGGAACGGATGCGAAATGTTTGGACCTGCCGTCGCATTGGTGATCTTCCACTCCTCGACGCGGTTGAGCCAAACCGGCTCGCCGACGACCGAGCCGTCGAATTTCTTGCCGTTGATTGTGTGCATGCCATAGGCGTTCGGATTGCTCTGCGGCCCCGGCGGGGTCGACGCGAAGGTGACCTCGCGGGTGCCCTGTACCTCGGCATCGGTGATGTCGCCGAGAAAAGCGGGCGGCTTCGGCATCGCGGGGATGAACTGCGAAGCCTTGCCGGTGACCGGCTGATCGCCGGCCTTGATGCGAACAGACACCAGCGTCACCGGATAGGCGCTTTTGAGATCGGATGGGTCCACTGCTTGCTGCACAACTACGGGGTAGATGGCTGGCGTGGTCGGCGCCTTCACCAGCAGGTCGACACGATTTCCTGACGCCATCATGAAGGGCTGGCTCGTGTTGGCCTGATAGTTCGCGTCGGCGAACTGAACGCCATCCTGCGCGATCTGCTTCCAGCTGAAGCCGGGTGGCGGGCCGAGAAAGAATGCGCCGCTGCGTCCCGAGGTGTTGGCGATGCGCCAGAGCTGCACCTCGCCCGGCCTCATGTCGATCACTGGCTGGATCCTGCCGTTGACCGAGAAGTCCGGGCCCTTGTCGGTCTGGCCTGGTCCCGAGCGCAGGAGGTTCGGCGTGACACCGAGCTGGTTGATCACCAGCACGGGCTGGCGCTGCGTCCAGCCGTCGCCATACCACCTGTTGAGTTCATCATCGTAGGTCGGGCCCTCGATGATGAACACGCCGGTCATGCCGTTGGCGACGTTAATCGCCGTCGAGCCATGTTTGTGGGCGTGGTACCAGTGCGTACCCGGCGCCTGCCCCATCTTGATCGGGCCGGAGTTTATCTCCTGCTCGGGATCCTTTGCAGAGATCTGGAAGCAATAGGGGAACGCGCCGATGTAATACTGAGGCCAGAGGTCCTGCTGAATCTGCTGGAGGTTTTGCGGCCATAGTTGCTGCGAGGGTATTCGGCCCTGATCGTAGGCTTGCAGCAGCAGCGCCTGTTGGCCCGTCCAGGTGTTCGGGTTGGGCTGGCCCGGATTGTTGGCAAGATTCCATGGCCCGAGCGGCGCGTCTTTCCAGGTTGTCGGCCACTGGGCGGGCACCATCTTCAGCCTGTCGTAGCAGGCTTTGAAGAAGTCGTTGAACGGCTTTGCCACGCTTTTGTCGGTGACAGTCGGCTTGCCCTCGACGATCGGCGATGGCCGGACTTCGAGAAATACGTTGTCGCCGGTACCGTTCGGGTTGGTGTGCGTGCCGTGGAAATGAATGTTGCCGGTGCTCGATCCATGGAAGCAGTCGGGAAACGCATCGCCGCCCAAAGTCGGATAACCCGACGTGCTGGAATCGCAGCCCGCGGCCGTCTGCTGGGCCGGCGGCACTTGCGTCTGGTTCTCCGCCTGATCGATGGAATAGGGAAATTGATTCGGCTTGATGTTGTTGACGAAGGTGAGCTGGACGATATCGCCGAGGCGTGCCCGCAGAGTCGGCCCGGGCATCGGGTCGCCGATCCTGTTTTCCGGAACGAGCGGCATCGGAGGCTGCGCGTTGAGGCCGCGGAAGACGCGCACGATCTGCTCCTGACAGACAAAATAAAGACCGGGCTTGCCGGCGGTATTCCTGCTGCCCGTGGGCTGGCGGGTAACGATACGCTGCCTTTCATTCGCCAGCAGCACCGTGCCGCGCAGCACATTCGCCGCACCTGCCACGCCACTTGTCCTCTGAGTAGCGATCTCGGGAATTCTCGGCAGCGGCTGCCCAATCGGCAGACAGTCCAGCATGCCACCGCGCGTGGGCCTCGTCTGGCCGAGGGCTGCTTGCGGCAGCATCAATCCGAGCGCGGCGCCGGCCGCGAGCCATCGTGTCCCGTTGAACTCGACCATGTGATCCTCCTAGGATTGTCAGCCTTTGCGGCCCGCCTCACGGCGCAGCGGACGCTCAGCCCCTCACGCCTGGAACCTTCAACGCCTGCGGTATCGCCGAGACGATGATCTGCCCGCACGTCTTGGTGGCATTGCCGTTCGCGTCGAGCAGGCAGTAGTAAATGACGTTGCCTTTCGTAGGCATGACCACGTCGTACGCCGGCTGCGACGAGAGATTCGCCGGGATCATGTCCGACAGATACAACGCAGGCGAAGGCAGCTCGAATGCGGGTGGAGCGGGCGGTGGAGCGATCCCGCCGACAGCGAGCGGCTTGTATTGATTGTCAGTTGGCCACGGCTGGTAAGGCTGGTTCGTCTCGTTGTCCCAACTGATCAGATCGTCCTCTTGGACCTCCAGGGGATCGCCAGGTTCGGCGTCCTCCAGATCTGGCACTAACAGTGCGGGTTGGTTCGCGATCTTGCTGGGATTTGGAATAATCCTGATCGACCAATCGGCCATGTCGGCTTCTCCTCAGCTTAAGCCGATAGTTGCAAAACAGCTTAAGATAGTCGAGAGGAACTTTCTGCCTCTACACGAGAATTCGACATAAAGCCAAAAAAGCCGATTGCGCTTTAGGCATGGATCAGCGTGCCGACCGGCTCGCCGGCGAGAGCGCGCGTGAGATTGCCGGGCACAAGGCCGTTCACAATGCGGATGCTTTTCGCCAGCTTGGCGCGCGTGACGAGGTCGAGCACCACCGGCTCGATCGGCAACGTCTGCAATTGCATCCGGATCAATTCGGCCGCGCTGATCTCGGGAACGAGCTTGGCATCGCGGTTTGTCTTTGGATCGGCCGTGTAGAGCCCGTCGACGTCCTTCACCAGGATGATCGAGCGCGCGCCGAACACCTCGCCGACCAGGTACGAGCCCGCGTCGCTGCCGTGCGGCGGAATCTTGCCGACCGCAGGCGGATGCTCCCACAGGTCATAGGGCGGGATGCCGTTGAAGACGGCGCCGCGCGCCGCAGCCAGCATCGCGGGCAGCAATTGCACGATGAACGGGGCTTCAAGATAAACAAACCCGTGATTCGCAAGCAGGCAGGACACCATGTAGGCGTTCTGCGCCGAGGATTTGGCCGCCAATGTCGCGAGCGCGCCGGTGGGCAGTCCGAGATCGAGGCCGACAGAGAGGATATGCCGCGCGCGCACGCCCGGTCCCACGCCAACCACCTGCGTGTGCTGCTCCTGATTGGCGATGATCTCATCGAGCAGCGGCAGAACGGCCGCGTGCCCACGGTCCATGATCGAAAGCCCGCCGATCTGCACCACGTTGAGGCTGGGCAGGATCGCGCGCACCTTCGACTCGGTACCAGCAATCAGCGCCTTGTCCATCAGCGATTCGCGCATCAGCCGCGAGACGACGTGCTGCGCACCGGAGACGGTGTCGTTCATGCGTGGCCTCCCGGCGCGGCAGCATTGAAGATGATGGTGCCGACCGGCTCGCCATTCAGCGCAGCCGTGAGCTGCCCGGGCTTCAGCCCATTGACGAACTGGATTTCGCGCATGTGACGCGCGTTGAGCATCATGTCGAGTACCGCGCGCTCCACCACCAGATCGTCGAGATCTCGCTCGAGCAACTCCTGCACGCTGATGCGCGGAATGTGCGTCGCGTTGCGATCCTTCTTCGGATCGGCCGTGTAGAGGCCGTCCTCGTCCTTCACGTAGATCATGCGGCGCGCGCCGAACACTTCAGCGATGAGGTAGCAGCCGGTGTCGGTCCGCTGTGGCGGGATGCGGCCGACCTCGGGGTTTCCTTCCCACAGCTTGTAGGGCGGCATGCCTTGCACGATCACCGCGCCGCGCTCCATCAAGTAGTGCGGCAATGATGGAAAGCCCTCCGGCTCGAGAAAGGCGATGCCGTGCTGCGCCAGCATATACTGCAGCATCTGCGCATTTTGCCACGCGACCGCGGTGCCCAGCACGGTTAGGACGCCGATCGGCAGGCCGAGATCGATCGCCAGACTGTAGACGTGGCGCGCGCGCGTGCCGGCGCCGGTGCCGAGGATCATCTTGTGATCCTTGAGATTCGCGACGATCTCATCGACCACCGGACCAACGGCGTTACGCCCGCGGTCCATGATGCTTTGGCCGCCAATCTTCACCACGTTGACCCATGGCAGGATCGCGTGGCTGGGCGTCGCCTCGGTCGCCTTCTGAATCGCCGCATCGCTGAGCGATCCGCT
>Ga0126310_10001129_pt1 | contig 10022 bp, 11 predicted proteins | sample Plot60_FD_92540 | JGI IMG/M metagenome (GOLD analysis project Ga0126310, IMG submission 92540) | Serpentine soil microbial communities from UC McLaughlin Reserve, CA, USA - Plot60 | ecosystem: Environmental > Terrestrial > Soil > Grasslands | place: USA: UC McLaughlin Reserve, Lake County... | reverse complement strand
GCCTCTGCGTGATCGGCGCGCACCACAACCCGCACCGGTATCCGGTGCCGACCCTTGGGCGGGATTGGGACGGGCAAGATCACGCGCCACTCAACCGGCATCTTCGGAGTCACGTTGTCGATCTGGCGCTCGATGTACTGCGTCTGCAACTCGGGCCCGTTCCCGAAGTCGTAGAACTTCACGTCTGGGTCCGTGATCGGGCGTTTGCGATCCGCTCGCCCGTGCTCGTCATCCCATGCCATGAGGTCGCGACCGGCGGGCATGTAGACGCGGATGAGTGCCCGGCCGCTGTTGCGGTTCCCAACGTTGCGTACGCGTACAAGTGGCCGGAACAGAGCCTCGGTTGCTTGCACGGTGTGGATTAGCGGCGAGATGTCTGCCTCCATGACGGCGCGCGCCTCCGACTGCCTGATGCGCTCCTGATCTGCCGCCTCCGCCAATGCGACACCCCGCGCGCTGTGCTCCAACGCTTCATGGGCTATCTCATTCGACTCCTTGGAGAGCGTGTTGGATCCCTCTGCGATGGCGTTCGATTTTTCCGAGAGCCTGTTCGCTTTGCGCGCCTCCGTTGCCGACCACACCGCGACGAGGAACGCGAGCAGAGCCACGATGCCCGCGCCGAGGGCAATGCCATCCGATACGTCGATCGCGGCCAGCATCGTTGGCCTACTGCCCGTGTTGGGCTTCAGGAGGCGGCGGATCGCCCTCCGGGCTGCGGCGGTCGTCTAGGTTCATGAGCTTGAGCAACTTCGATCGAAGCCCGATCCCACGGGGGCGATCCATAACGGCATCCTCTCTCACCTGGCGGACACCGATGTCCACCTTCCGAGCATGGAGTCGGTCGCGCTTGCAGGCTTCGTCGTCGGCGTGGGTCAACTCGTCGTCGGCTTTCTTGCCCTGCGCTCGCCGCGTGGGTCGCGCGCCCTGGCTCATCGCGGTCTTGCTAGCACCGGGAGGCCCTCAACGCGCTGCTCAGCAGGCCACCTGAACGCGATGGCCGCGTAGGGACGGGCGGGGACCCGCTACAGCCTGACCGCGTCGGCGATCTTGGCGGCGATGTCGTCCAGCGACCCGGCGCTGGTCAGACCGGAGCGCGCGGCAAGCAGGGGACTGATGTCGCGCAGCGCGTCGAAGGTCGTCTCGTGGGCGACCGGGATGACGCGATCGGTCGCGAGCAGCGCGGAGAGATCTTTGTCTGCGATCCCCTGTCCTTCGAGACTCTTGAGCAGCGCTGGTGTCGCGAGCACGATGCCAATCCGAGAGTTCCGCAACCCGTTGTCGATCGCACGGAGCAGGGAGCTGCCGAGGGCAACGTCCTTCTCGCTGAACCAGACCGACACGCCGCGGGCCTCCAGCAGGTCGTGCAGATCCTTCGCGGTGTCTCCTCGATCGCCCCAGGCGTGGCACAGGAAGACATCGCGACGCTCGGGGTGAGTCTCCGCCTGCTGCTCGACCGCCTCAAAGACAGGCCCCATCGTGCGCCACTCGGTGTCCGTGTAGGCCAGAGAGGTCAGGCGTCCGGATCGCGTCGAACGAGTCGCTCGCGTCGAACCGCCGCCGCTGGACGATCCGCCCCCGCCCCCGCCCCCGCTGTACCAGGACCGGGGCGCAGGCGGCGAGTAGTAGGACCGGGAGTAGGACCTGTTTCGGCACGCGGGGCACCGCGCGGCGGCAGCAGCCGAGCGATGGCCGTATACGGGGGCAGTGCATCCCATTAGATAAACGTTACAGGCCACACCGAACGGCACCTCTTAGCGCTCACGTCACGAGCGGCGTTGCTGAGACGCCGACGCGGTTTGCGCGACGCCAAGTTCTCTCCATAGAGAAACCGCGCTTCGGAGAATCGTCGTTCCGGTGGGTCTAGCGGTACCGACCGAGCGTCACATCCGGTCTGCGAGGTACTGCACGAGCAAGTGAAGCTGTGCGCGGGGCAGGCTTCTGAATGAGGGCATCGGATCCTTCGGATCGATAAGGGCTCGTTCGATCGCGCGCGCGTCGAGCCTCATGCCGACATGGGTAAGCGAGGGTCCAGGCCCGTCGTTGCCCGACGTCCCCACCCGATGACAGGCAAGACACCCCGATCGAAGCAGCACCTGTCCGCCGGGCGATGCTCGCTCCGGCACGCCGGCGGAGCCCACGATCCCGTCGATGGGCGCTGTGGCTCTCGTCTGCGTCGCTCCGTCTGAGCCGCATCCGGCCACGGACATCACCAGCCCGATCGTCAAGACGCAGGCGCCTTTGCACCACACCAACGACAGGCTACGCGGCTCGCCGACATCCGACGCCGATCCTCTCCGTGCGGAGGATCACGTCGCCATGCCCGCTGGCTGGACGAGGACCGCGTGGTTTGCGCGACGCCAAGTTCTCTCCATCGCTGGGGCTTTTGCGTCCTAGACTAGGGGCTTGGATCGCCGGTGTGGCGGGGAACCCTTGGCTCCCGTTGTTCCCCGGCGCTCCGGCCGGGCGTCGAGCCGGGGACGTGGGGGAGCCGGTCGCCGCGAGCGGGTGTGTCAGATTTGTGCCTCACGGCCGGTACGCGATGCGGTCGCCGATGCCACACAGCGCGGGTGGCGACTTCGCGTCCGCTTCGGGAAGCTTCAGCGATGACCCAGGAGGATGACGAGTACGCGCGCCTGCGGGACCGCTACGTCGAGTGCAATCCCGCGATCATGGGCGGCGAGCCGTTGATCCGTGCCACGCGCGTTCCGGTCCGGACGGTCGCCGGGCTGATCGAGCGTGGCGAGTCGCGCGCGGTGATGCGCGAGGACTATCCGCAGGTGCCGGAGGAGGCGTACGCCGTCGCGGTCCGCTGGACGCGTGCGAACCCGCGTCGTAGTCGTCGGGCTTGCGCATAGCCCGATGCGTGCCGACATCCGGCCCGCATAAATGCGACAGCCCCGCCGTCAGCCCGCGGCGAGTGCGGGCGCGAGGTCGGCGGCGGTGGTCTCGATCGCCTCGGGGATCGTGACGACGAGGTGCCCGTCACGTTCCAGGATGCGGCGTGGGCCGAGCATGGTCAGTCCGGCGATGCGGCTGGTGCCGGGGACGTAGCGGATGACGTGGCCCTCGGGGGTCTCCTCGCCATCGCCGGGCTGGGGCCCGCCGACGTGCAGGTAGAGCACGTCGTGCTCAGCGTCGTAGTCGGCGTGGTCGAAGGTGACCGGGCCGATCGTGATGTTCACGTGCTCCATGACCGTGGGTCCTTTCGGTTCCCGAACGCGGAGATGATCCGCGCCGGCTCCTGCTCATAGCTTACGACCACCAGAAGCCACCAGCTCGGGCCGACTCCGCGCAGGTGGAAGCGCGTGCGCTGCTCGTAGGTCGGATCGGGCTCGACGTGGTCGGGCGCGCGGACCGCGCGCAACACGTCCGTGACGTAGCCCGCCAGCTCGACGTGGTCGTGCAGCACCTTGTCGTCCCATACGCGCGCCAGCAGGATCACGCGAGCGCCGTCTGGGTCGATCGCCTCCCCGATGTCATGTCCAGAGGCCGGCGAATGAGCAGGGCCCCAGCTGCGGTCACCGAGGGGCGTGGTTGGTGCGCCGGCGGCGAAAACGCGCGGAGCGTGCGTCGGGTACATGCGGAGGACGTGACCCCTCGTCACGTCAACGCGATGCAATCCGCGCTGGATCCGCCGTGGTCGACGTGCCCAGAGGCTGAGGAAGCGGGTGCTCCCCAGCCGCTGCGATGCTCTATGCCCGCCCTACCGCCAGCAGCACCAGGTTCGAGAACTTGACGGTGCCGGCGTCCGAGGTCCTCTCCTCGACGGCTTCCAGGATCGCCTTCCACACCGCATCCGGGTTATCCGGCGCGTTCTTGTCGATCATGGATACGAGGGGCGGAACCGTGTCCTTGACCATGCCGACGAACTCGGCGGCGGACTTCCACTCGAAGCTGACCTCTGTCTCCTCGACCTCGACGTCGGAGAAGCCACCGCCCTCGAGCAGTCCGCCAAGGGCCTCCGGCGTCGGGCGCGACAGCGGCCCGGGCGTTCCGGGCGGCGGCGGATCCACCCCGAGCGTGTGCATCGCCGTGCCCATCGGAACCCCGATGAAGGGCACGCGCTCCGGCGGCCCCCACGAACTGATCACCATCCTCGAACCCGGGACGAGGAAGCTCCGCACCCGGCCGGCCGTGACCTCAGCCTCTGGCTCGAAGATGATCCCAAAGCGGGACAGTGCGGCATCGAAGCTGTCCGCCGGGAAGTCGAGGCTGGCCGCCTCCGACTCCACGAACGCGACGTTCTCGAGGCCGGCCGCCGCTGCGCGCTCGCGGCCGTAGAGCAGCATCTCGGGAGAGATGTCGGTTGCCACGACCTTGCCCTTGGATCCTGCAACAGCCGCCGCCGTGAGTGACGGCTCGCCGTAGCCCGCAGCCACGTCGAGCACGCGGCTCCCGGGCCCGACGTGCGCCAGCTCCACCATGCGCTTGCTGACGTGACCGATCGCGGCGTCGATGAAATCCGACCACTTGCGCCAGCCCTCGGCGCCCTTCTGCCACTGCTGTCGCTGTCCGGCTCGGAACTCAGCGGCGTTTACTGCCTGCGAATCCATCCTGACCTCCTGGTGGACCAGCGCCAACCCTATGCGATTCCCAACGCCGGGGGAACGGCTTCGGTCGAGGAATCCTTCTCTCATAGGGACGCGCTTCGCGGAACGATCACGCCCACGTCGGCCCTCCTTCGCCCGTGCGGCGCTCAGTGACAGCTTCGCAGTCGGTCCGTTCCCGGTTGCCATCTGGTGCACTCGCGCATGAGAATGCACGTCGTGGGAGGAGTCGTCATGCAAAGACGCCCATGAGCAGAGACACTTGGCAGATCGCCTACGAGGAGACCGGCAAGGTCGCCATGTCCTTCTGGGAATGGCGGCACAAGGTGATGACGTTCTTCTTCACTGGCCTCGGGGGCCTCGCCGTCTTCGCCGGCTGGGTCTACGACCATGGGCTCGGCAGCGCGTTCCTTGCGCTGCCACTCTTCATCGGTGGCCTTGGCGCCACGATCGCGTTCTTCTTCGACTGGCGCATCGCGAGCATTCTCGACGAGGTCTACATCTCCGGAAAGGCGCTCGAGCAACAGGCGGAGATCACGGAGGGCGTTTTCACCGGGATCCGTGATTCACAAGACCTCGCCCGAGCGAAGCACCGGCCAGTGCGAATGGCGACGGTTCTCCGTTCGACGTATCTGTCGTGAGCGTACTGCTGTTGACCCTGGGGGTCCTGGAGCTGTGGACGCCCCTTCGGGACCATCAACCGGCGCAATCGGATCGCGTTCAGCGAGTAGGACAACCCGGCGCCGGGCGATGATGACGACGCCAAGGTGAACTGGTCGTCGCGCAAACGCCGCGCGATTGATCAGTCCAGGTCCAATGCGGCGCGGATCGCGTCGCTGAGCGTCTGCTCTTGACGGTCCAGCAGCACGCCGATCTGCTCGCCGAGTGCGCTGGTGGGGATCGTGGTGATGTTGTCGCAGCTGACGACCGAGGGTCCCGCGAGGCCGTTGGCGCTGTTGACCGGCACTTCGGTCGAGAGCCCACGGATCGTCGTAGTGATCGGGGCGATCGTCAGGGTCGTCATATGCGGGCGCACAAGCTCGCGCGTGAGGATCAGGACCGGCCGCGCCTTGTCGAGCCGGGCAATGTGAATCGGCCGCATCAGGCAAGCTCAGACGGCAGCCCGAGCGCATGCTCGGCGAGACCGGCAAGCTCGGGATCCTGACCGGTACGTGCGAGGATCGCGGCGTCGCGTGCAGCGATCGCACGGCGTCGCTCACGCTCGAGCGCGTGGGTCACGACCGCAGCCCGGCTGCGCTCGGTTCCGGAGCTGACGAGTTCGTCAACGAACTCGACAAGCTCATCCGAAAGGCGGACGGCGATCTGCTTGCTCATCCCATAATGGTACCAGATTGGTATCAGTACGCCAATGCGGGGCCGATCGACGCTGTAGCAGCTGAAGTGGACTGCGTCGCGCGGTACGCTCCGCGCGTGGGATCCTCGGCAGAACAACCCGGCCCCGTTGAAGGGACCGATGCTGCTGCGGTCCGCGATCCGCTCGCGGTTCCCGAGGCGGTCATCGACGCGCGGCGGCGGCCGATGTCGGAGCGGCTGGAGCTGGCGTTGAACTGGAACACAGTCGCCTCCGAGCTGCGCGCTGGGCTCGCGGCCGTCAGGCGCGGCACCCCGGCGGACCAGTGAGCGAGGGCGACACGTTCCATCCGCGCGAGCTGTTCCGGGCGCTCGCGCGTCACGGTGTCGAGTACGTCACGGTTGGAGGGGTCGCCATCCAGGCGCATGGCGCGCAGCGCTTGACGCGGGATCTTGACGTGGCGATCGCGACATCGAAGGACAACTTTGATCGACTGGCGGCGGCGCTGTCCGACGTTGATGCACGCATCCTCGGCCCGGACGCTCAGCGCTCGCGTTCGACTCCCAGCGCCGCCATGCTCGCCTCAGGAGACCAATGGCACCTCGTTACGAATCACGGTCGGCTGGACGTGCTCACGCTCCCGGCGCACCTCGGTTCGTTCGCTGAAGTGCGCGTTCGTGCTCACGATGTCCCGCTCGGTGATGTGACGGTTCCCATCGCGCACCGCGACGACCTGCTGAGGATGAAGCGAGCCTCCCGACGGCCGCAGGATCTTGAGGACGTGCGGCTGCTCGAATCGCTTGACGACGAGTCCTGAGCGGTTACCCCCGGTTTCTGGGCCTGAACAGGTTCTTCGCGGTCTCCGCGTCACCGCAAGTCCAGCTTTCTGCAGCGAACTCCTGCACCGGCGCCGCCACGGCGGCTTGGGCTATCTGATCATCGTGCCGCTGACCGAGTCCCAGATGTGCGTATCGCCGTCGTCGATCGCGATCTCGTGGCGCCGCCGCCGGACCTCCACCTTGGCGACCTGCGAGCAGCTTCCGCCGCTGACGTCGAACGCGACGAGCTTTATGCGGTAAACCCGCCCGTTTCGCTGTGGGCTTCGCTCGGCACGCAAGGCCACCTGGTTGTTGTGCCCGCCGCCGATGAGCTTCGCGTCGGGCGACGTGGGATCGCCGACGCCCCGCCCCGTGACGGGCTCGTCCTGCGATACCCGCTCGAGCCGGAAGGAGAGCTCGTCACCGTCCGGATCATGCGCTCCGGTGACGGTTACGGTGTGGAACTGACGGCGTTCTGCGTGCTCGATCCGCTGCGGGTCCGCCCTGAGCGCCGAGCAGTCCGGCGGGCGGTTGGTCTCGGCGGGCAGCGGCTGCCAGTCCTGGGCGTAGTCATCGGCCGGGTTCTGGGTGAGGTTCGTCTGGTTGGACCCGTCCGCGTTCATCGCGTAGACCTCGCTGTCGCCGTCGCGGACGCTGGTAAAGGCGATCTTGCTGCCATCCGGCGACCAGGCCGGATGAAAATCACCCGCCGAGGTCCCGGCGAGCTCGGTCTGTCCCGCACCGCTCGCGTTCATCGCGTACACCCCGTAGTTGCCGCTGCGCAGGCTGGTGTAGGCGATCTTGCTGCCGTCCGGCGACCAGGCCGGCTGAAGATCGTCGGCCGGGTTGCCGGTGAGATTCACCTGATTCGTGCCATCGGCGTTCATCGCGTAGACCTCGTAGTTGCCGTCACGCGTGCTGCCGAAGGCGATCGTGCTTCCGTCCGGCGACCAGGCCGGCTCGTAGTCGACGGCCAGGTTGTGGGTGAGCTTGGTCTGGTTCGTGCCGTCGGCATTCATCACGTACACGTCCCAGTTGCCGTCGCGGAAGCTGCTGAAGGCGATCTCGCTGCCGTCCGGCGACCAGGCCGGCTCATAGTCGAAGGCCGGGTTGTCGGTGAGGTTGACCTGGCCCGAGCCGTCCGCATTCATCACGTACACGTCCCAGTCGCCATCGCGGAGGCTGCTGAACGCCACCTTGCTGCCGTCTGCGGACCACGCCGGGGCGAAGTCGCTAGCCGTGTTGTTGGTGAGCCGAGTCTGGCCCGCGCCGTCGGCATTCATCGCGTAGACCTCGGTGCCGCCGTCGCGGGTGCTGATGAACGCAAGCTTGCCGTTCGCTCCAGGGAAAGCCGCCTTGGTCGCCCCGGCCGAAACCCACAAGATGACCCCCAGAACCCACAGGGCAAGTGCCGCTCGCAGCCAGGTGCTTTGGAGGGTTTTCGACATCTTCGCCACGCGATCTCGGGTTGCCCGTCGAGACCTGGGAGCCGCGCTCGATAAGAGCGATAGACAGGGGCGAATACAAGGGCGGCAGACAAATGACCGAGGCGCTCGCCATCGACCGATACGCGGCGCGCTTGCGCCGGAGCGCTGCCGCGCGAACGCCTACGCCGCTACGCCGACCGGCTGCGCACCGTTGCTGGACGCGGCGCCTGTGGAGGCGAAGCGCCCGCCGTGCGGACCGTCGAGGGCGAAGTCGGGGTGCGCGATCTTCAGGTAGTGGCCGAACGACCAGTCGACGAATCGCTGGGCGGTCATCGCTCTCAGGCCGAACGCCAGCGCACGGGGCCACACCTTGGGGATCGATCTCTGCACGCGCAGCATCGAGTCGAACGGGAACTGGTGACTCGCGCTGAACGCGTGGTACTTCGCCAGTGCCTGCTCGCGTGACTGACGACCCTCGAGAACCGCGCGCAGCTCGCGCCCGCACGCCAGCCCGAAGTACATCGCCGTGCGGATTCCCTCCGCCGTCAGCGGCAGGCAGTGGCCCGCGGAGTCGCCGACCATGAAGACGCCGTCGTCGGTCGCCGGCCGCAGCTTGTGCGGGATCCAGTTGCCCTGGAATCTGACCGGGTCGCGCGAGAGATCCTCGGCGAGCCGCACGGTCGGCTCCTTCACGTGGAAGCGCGGGTCGAACGAGCCGACGCCGACGCGCACCTCCCCGTTGGCCGGGAACGACCAGCCGTAGCCGGCCGGAACGTAGGAGCGGTCGATCCAGATCTCCAGGTCGGAGCCGCCGCCGCCCGGGTGCACCTCCAGCCCGCGCGAGAGCAGCGCGTCCGGCGGCTGCACGTTCTCGCCGCGACCGAGGATCCGCCGCCACCCGAGCCCGTCCACGATCAGCGGAGCGGTCAGGTCGCCGCGGTCGGTGTGGACGACGTCGCCGGTCCGCCCCTCCACCTTCGCGATGTCGAACTCGGCGTCGCCGCCCTGCTCGCGCAGCAGCCCGCACAGCATGCGGTAGTCGAACGTCGAGAACGTCCACGGAAGGCGGAATCTGACCGTGACGTGCGGGGTGTGCGCCACGAGCTCCGTGAACGTCTGCTGGTGGGCGCTCGTCAGCCCCATGGTCTCCAGCCATCCCGTCGGGATCCCGCACGCCGAGGTCTGCTTCTCGCCGATCTCGTAGCGGTCGATCATCAGCACGCGCGCGCCGGCGCCCGACAGCTCGCGCGCGACCGCGAGCCCGGCGAACGAGGCGCCGCAGATCAGCACGTCGGCGTCGCGGTTGAGCGGTGTCCGCTCCGCGCCGCGCTTGGTCGCACGCTTCGGCATGGGGAGGACGGATTGTACGGCGAGGTGGCGGTCCCCCGTGGAGGCCGCGCTCCGCTAACCTCTTTCGGCTTATCTCTTCGTCCCCGACCGGTACCTACATGTCAATTTCGACCGACCCCACGACCGACGCCAAGATCGTCGAAGGCAGCGACGGGCTGCTGCTCGAGATCGACGGCAAGATCGTCCCCAACTACGACGCGACGCTCCAGCCCTTCGAAGAAGGCGACGTCGTCACCGGCAACGTGGTCCGCATCGACAAGGACGAGGTCCTCGTCGACATCGGCTACAAGTCCGAGGGCGTCATCCCTCAGAACGAGCTCTCGATCAGGCGCTCGATCGACCCGGCCGAGGAGGTCTCGCTGGGCGAGGAGGTCGACGCGCTCGTCCTCACCAAGGAGGACCAGGACGGCCGCCTGATCCTGTCCAAGAAGCGCGCCCGTTTCGAGCGCGCCTGGCGGCGGATCGAAGCGGCGGGCGAGTCCGGCGAGCCGGTCGAGGGCACCGTGATCGAGGTGGTGAAGGGCGGCCTCATCATCGACCTCGGCGTGCGCGGCTTCCTGCCCGCCTC
>Ga0126310_10001128_pt1 | contig 10022 bp, 16 predicted proteins | sample Plot60_FD_92540 | JGI IMG/M metagenome (GOLD analysis project Ga0126310, IMG submission 92540) | Serpentine soil microbial communities from UC McLaughlin Reserve, CA, USA - Plot60 | ecosystem: Environmental > Terrestrial > Soil > Grasslands | place: USA: UC McLaughlin Reserve, Lake County... | reverse complement strand
TTGACGACTGGTTCCTTAATCACCCTCGTTGTGGAGCCGAACGAGATGGCGTTCCACGACCTCGAAGAGTAGCCTCTCCAGTTCCGGCAGGAGCTGTATCGTCCCCGCGAGCCGATCTCTCTTCTCCTGAAAAGGTAGGAGCGCTATGTCCTCCAGGAGCCGGTCGCGACGCTCGAAACGGCCTAGCAGATCCCTTAGTAACTGGTCCCGATGTTCCCGAGGCAGGTGGGACTCCAGTTCGTCGAGTAGCCGGTCTTCCAGCTCGCACCGGCGCTTCAACACGTCCAAGATCTCATGTAGCTCGAGCTCCTGGTCACGCCCACGCTCCAGTTCACGCTGTAACTCGCTTACAAGCGCTTGCTGATCCGGCGGCCCGAACGGCTCCTCCGCCCCCTCCTGTATCCAGGAGTTTCGCATCTGGACGTGCCGGTTCTCTATCTCTTCCAATAGCCGTTCCTGCCGAGCGAGACTTCTCCCCATCTCGTCCAGCAATCGGAGCAGGACCTGCTCGTGCTCTCGGAGTTCATCCTTGTGCGCCACGGATCTCCTCAATTGCCCCTCTCACTCTCGCCCATGATTGTAAACAAGCACGTACCGGATGGTAAGCGTAGAGACGCCGCGGTGGTCCGTGACGTCGAGACCGAGTTAGAATCGTAGAGAACCGCGCTCCTGCTCTCGACTACGCTAAGAGAGCCTTTCAAAACCGCCATACTCGGGTAAGTCAAGGATATGGCTAAAGAGTTAGTGAGTGACGAGCTTTGGGAAATCGTAGAGCCGCTTTTGCCGGAGGAGTCGCCCAAACCCCAAGGCGGCAGACCCCGCCTAGACGACCGCGCAGCCCTAACCGGCATCGTCTTAGTGCTAAAGAGCGGCATCCCTTGGGAGATGCTTCCTAAGGAGATGGGCTGCGGCAGCGGCGTGACCTGCTGGCGGCGCCTCAAGGAGTGGCAAGAGGCGGGCGTGTGACAGCGCCTCGTGCAAGCTCTGCTCGACCGTCTCGGAGAAGCAGACCAGATAGACTGGGAGCGCGCCTCTTTGGACTCCGCGAGCGTCCCGGCCAAAAAAGGGTCCGAAAAACCGGCCCGAATCCGACGGATAAGGGAAAAGCGGGAATGAAGCTGAGGTACGTCTCTATGCGGTTCAGGGAAGCCCTAGCCGAGTAATATGCGACGGAGGGTTCCGGCGGTGCAGCTCTAGCTGCGCGCCACCAGGACCGGGCAGCGTGCGTGGCGGACCACGCTCTCGGAGACGCTTCCCATGAGCCTGCGCTTTATGGGGCCTAGTCCCCGGCTCCCCATGACGAGCAGGCCGATGTCACCGTCCTCCTCGCAGTGACGGAGTATCTCGTCGTCCGCGTCGCCCATCCTCAGGTGCGCCCCCGCGATGGCACCCCCGGCTTCCTCTACCTGCTTCACAGCCTCCTCTAGCGTCTTCTCGGCCTTCTCCCGGACCTCATCCAAGGAAGGGCTGCGGGGGGAGAAACTCTGCGCCGCACCAGGGGCGACATGGAAGTCCTTCGTGTTTCCGACGTGGAGGATATGAAGCTCCGAGCCGCTGACGCTCGATATGTCGCTAGATATCTGGGCCGCCTTAACCGCGTCCTTCGAGGCGTCGGTCGCTAGCAGGATCTTCGTCGGGAAGTAGTTCATCGTTGCCGTCCTTTCCTCCGCCTCCTTCGGAATCATTCTACCAGTGGTGCTACCAGTCGCGCCATCTCTCGAAAGGCTGGTCAGCCATTAATGCTGGTCAGCATTTCAGCTTGCTACCCTTCGGATCATGCCCGGTCTTGCATTGCGTAACTAATGCGCACGCGGCGCTTTCTTAGGTACGACGCGACAGCCGGTGAGTATATCTACAGCTGGATGACAGAGAAGGCTCAGGTCAACACTTACAGGGAGCTTGTCGTAAAGCTTAAGGATGGCACAGAGCACCCGGTCACCGCCAAGTTCAAGTAAGGGAGGAAGCGACCTTATCGAGGGCCAGGGTTCCTTTGCCCCAGCCCTCGTATCTTGGTGTTGGTAGTAGAATCGACCGGGTGAGCGCGGCAAACCGATTCCTGCCCTAGAGGGTGTTATGAACTTTGACTCGGAAGCGATAGCATTTTGGCATGGCGAACCGAAAACCATACCCAAGTGACGTTTCCGACGAAGAGTGGGCCTCTTTGTCGTCCCTTATCTGGCTCTCGTTCGACAAGACGCCCCTCAGCGCAACCACGAGTTGCGCGAGGTCTTCAATGGTCTCAGGTGGATAGTCAGAACCGGTTCTGCCTGGGGCTATATGCCACACGATCTTCCGCCGTGGGGGGCTGTCTACCAGCAGATGAGGAGGTGGCTGGAAGCAGGCGTCTTCGAGGGGATGGTCCACGATATACGCTTACTGTTGCGCCTTTCGGAAGGCAGGGCCTCAGAACCCACGGCAGCCATACTCGACTGTCGGCGCCTGACTTCAACCGGATGGAGTTAACGATCATGTGGCACATCTCGATGCGGATCATTATCGGAGTCTTGCTCATCATCCACGGCTTTGCCCACTGGGAGATCACCAGTGCATGGGGATCTAAAGAATCAGCAACCTCTTGGCTCCTGGTTCAGGTTGGAGCGTTTGATACGGTGCTGTGGGCGGTGACGCTCGTGGGATTCAACCTCGCGGGGATCGCTGTGTTTATCGGTTTGAGGCTGTGGAGAGCTGTGGCGATAGCTTCTGCGATCCTTCCCTCGTCACGATGGCGCTCTTGTGGCACTTCAGCATGATTATAGGAGCCGTCGTGGACGGAGGGATACTGTTTGCGCTGCTGTGGGCGAGGTGGCCGCAGCCTAACCTTGTGGGATCCTAGCCGCACAGCGGCTGGTGCATTGCGAGGAGTTAAGGAGGCAGCGGTATGAGCACTCAACTGAAGGAGATGCATTCCCAGCCCAACCAGATGAATGTGTCGTGGCAGGACAAGACCTACATCGCCGAGCAACTGCGCGGTGCGGCCGTTATGTACGGACCCGCCGTCGTGCTAGACCTCTACGAGGGGATAAGCGTGCTGGTAACAGCCTTGGGCAGGCTGCCTGATCCGCAGGGCAGCAGGATGGCCCGCATCCTGCGCGCTCGCGGCAGTGGGAGCGCTGGCTCCGTGGGCATACCTGCTCATTGTCCGTCCCTGGCACATCAAATGGGGGGCCACAGACGAGGACGTACGCAAGGGCCTACCGGGAGATGAGCTCGTGCCCCATCCGGCGTTGGAGAGCACCCGAGCGGTCACCATCCTGGCTCCAGCAGAGGAGGTCTGGCGGTGGCTGGTGCAGCTGGGGCAGGATCGGGGAGGATTCTACTCCTACGATCGCCTGGAGAACCTGGCGGGTGCCGACATCCACAACGTAGACCGGATAGTTCCGGAGATGCAGCACCTGAAGGTCGGTGACTTCGTCCCCATGGCACCTGTCGAGTGGAGTGTGCCCATGGGAGGTTTCACGGTGGTGAGGATCGAACCGGGGCGGGCGGTCGTGTGGCGCCAGGGATGGCCGAATGATCTTGTCAAGATGAGCTCCTCAGAGGTCCAAGAAAGAGGTACTTGGGCCTTCGTCCTGGAAGAGGTCGACGAAGGCACCACGCGCCTGCTCCTTCGGGAGCGAAGCGGGCTCAAGCCGCGTATGCGGGATGTTCTCTTCAACTACCTGCTTATAGAGAGGCAGCACTTCATCATGGAGAGAAGGATGCTCCTCGGGATCAAGGAGCGGGCAGAGATGGCGCTAGCCGCGCGGACGGCCAAACGATCTTAGGAGAAATGGAAGGAGCACGACGTGCTGGTACGCTATCTGATAACCATAGCGCTCTTCGCTCACGGCGTCGGGCACCTGCTCTTCTTGGCCAACTCCTTGGGGTACTGGAAGGGAGGCGAGGAGGCTCGCTCGTGGCTGTTCTCGGGGATGCTGGGCGCAGGGCAGGCGGTCGAAGGAATCTTGGGAGTGCTGTGGTTCATCCCGCTGATAGGCTTCGTAGCCGTCTCCTGGGGCTACCTCATCCACCAGGGGTGGTGGCCACAATTAGCGCTTGCCTCTTCAGCTGTCTCCCTAGCGATGATTATTTTGTGGTGGGGTAGCCTCGTTGCGGGGAGTGCCTTCTTCGCGCTTGTGTTCGACTTAGCGGTGATCGTGGTGGTGCTCTTGCAGGTACGCTCGGGTGCGGGGCTTTCGGCCCGGTAAGCCGTTAAGTGTCTGCAAACCGAAGGCCAGGTGCTTTAGAGGCACGTGGGGCATAGAGATACGCATCGTTATAGGGATTCTTCTGATCGTGCACGGGTTCTGGTACACAACCGAGGACTACCTGGGACCATACATGGGACCGATGATTGCGGACATGTCCTGCGTTGTTCCTACAGCGGGGGCTACCCGACGAGCGCTGACTCGGGGTATTCGAGCCCAAGAGTGGAAGGAGAAGTCGTGCTGCCGATCAAGAACAAGCTCACCCTGGCATATGCGTTGTCCGGAGTACTCGCCGTGCTGCTGGTTGTCTCCTCTGTAGCCGGGCTGCTCTATGGCAGCCGCGGGCTATACGAGACGTATCCCGCTAAGCTAGCCGGACTCGTGGGCCAAGACGTGATCACCCTCGTCGTCGAGCTGCCTTTGCTTGTTGCCTCGGTGTGGCTGACTGCGCGTGGTTCGACCCGCGGCCTCCTCTTGTGGACGGGAACGCTCTTTTACTTCGGCTACTCCTACTACTTCTACGTCATCGGAGGCTTCAACGCGCTCTTCCTTACCTATATCGCCATAGTCTCCACCAGCCTGTACGGCCTGCTCTCACTGCTGTTCAACACCGACCCGGAAACCCTCAAGGCAAGCTTCGGCCCCAGGACGCCCACCCGCCTTGTCGGTGGCTTCTTGGTCGGCTATTCGCTGCTCTTCGCCTTGATGTGGGTAGGCCTGAGCCTCACCAGCGCGGTAGCTGGCACGCGGCCGGACGAGGTCACCCACTCGGTGGTCGCCATCGACTGCACGGTGCTGTTACCGTTGTTGTTCTTCGGTGGCCTACTGCTGTGGCGCAGGGGGGCGTGGGGTTATGTCCTTGGTGGGTTCTTGCTCGTCAAGATGGCCGCCACCGGTTTCACGCTCGCCTTCACCACCGCCCTGGGGGTGTGGTGGGTACGAGGCATAGATCCCTTCAACGCCTTCCTCTTAGTCCTCTTCGCTCTCATGGCGATAGGGTCTGTGGCCCTGCTCGTTCCATACCTGCGTGGCGTAGGAGGGAGAGCCAGCCTTAGCAGTGACCGTGTTAACGCAGCTAGATCTAGGTTGGATAGCCGATGAGGAGAGAGTTCGCCAAGACCATCCTCGCCACAGGAAGCTCGCTAGCGTTGCTGGGCAGCGTCGGTTGGCTAGCGCTGCGAGTTAAGCCCGCGCCCTTTCCTCCGCACTCCGAGAAAACGCCCGGGTTAAGCACGGCCGAACTGCCCTCTAACCTGCCCGACCCACTGATCTGTGGCCCAGTGACGCTGACGCGCCGCCCGGGATAAGGCATGACGTGGTCTAGAACGCCCTAGTGTTGCGGGCCGTGGTATGCCGCGCGGTTTAGGCTCCCCTTCGCGTGCTCGCGCGCAAAGCCCCCAGAATTGGAGAACCAGTCCCTAGCACATACCAGTTTCCGCTCCTTGCCTCATTGTAGATGGGGAATTGCTCCCAGCCGCCGAAGACGTGGACGATGAGGACGATCCAGGCCGTAATACCATTCCAAAATCCCCAGAGTAGGTCCGCCCACCACACGATAATTGCCTCCTTCAAGAGAGGCGCAACATAACCTCTTCTTTCAAGATGCCTTACCAAGCTGGAAGAGCCTTCGGGCAACCAGGACGTTCCATATCGTCAAGAAGGGGAAGACAGAAAGGATCGAGAGGAAGAGGCCTATCGTCGGTATATAGAGGGCCCAGTTGAATATGGCCGCAAGAATTCCCATGTAGGCGGTTACTCTGCCGAAGATATTGCTTCGCAGCATGACGCCCGAGACTATCAGGAAATAGATGCTGAAGAGGTTGATACTCAGGTGGAAAGCTGTGCCGGTGAAGGTAGACAACATCGCTTCCCCAGCCGCCAGGAACATGGCCCTTTGGGCGTCCGTTGTCGCGGCCGCGTACCCTTCGCTGAGGTAGAGCATCTCGAAGGTCGGACGCGCAAGCATGAAAGTCACGGCCTCTACGAGGCCAAGAGCCAGAGCGATCACCATGAAAGATTCGTCGACTCGTCTGAGGGCGATGTAGAGGGCGAGGGTCGTCGCGATCCCAACAGCAACGCTAACAATGAGCAGGAGTTCGAAAGCCAGGAGTCCCGCGAGCTTGTTGTCCTGGAACAGAGTAAACCAGCCGATTGCGGTGTCGGGTTGCCCCCATGCGATGAAGACGATGAGCTGGATCGGGATAATTGCCACTCCGAACAAGGCGGCCGAGCCCCCTATCTTGTAGAGCCAGTTCCAGCGAGGATCTGCTGGTTCTGCCTCTGTAACCTGGCTTCGCTTCATTTGCGACACTCTATTTATCCTGTACGCTGTTCTATTACGATTCCACGATCCGTCGCGCCCATTCCGCAGCTCGTTCTAGTTCGCCTTCTACGTCAGGGATTAGTCCCGACTCATCCAGCATCACTTCTCCCATCGAGGTTATCCTGGGGCCGTTGCACTGGGGCGCGTAAGAGAGCGATGGCCAGAACCGCGATCCACAGCATGGTGGCGTAGATGTCGATGCGCTCCCAAAGCCCCATCCACGGCGTGGGCAGGTTTGCCTCAAGCTGGGGCTGGTCCAAACCTGTCAAAACGCCAAACACGACGAGTATCAGCATAGTCGCGATCGAATAGAGGCGGAACCGCTTTCCGAATGCCGTAGCCCCGAACCCCATGGCGAGCAGGTAGCAGAGAGCACCACCAAACGTGAGAATTCCCCGTGCCAGGTATCGGTAGCCGTGCCCTCGCCCGCTGCCAGTGCCTCGCGCAGATGCATCGGGGCAAATAGCGTCGCCACAGAGCCAAGGACTTCCTTTCCGATCAGCCCGACCGCCACGACGCGCAGGGCGCGCTTTTCACCAGCCGATATCCAGATACCCAACCCGAATGCTATCGCAAGCATGCCGTACGTGAGCATAAGCAGAACTGCCAGTGGTCTCGTCGGAGCGCCGATGGCGAACAGCTCGCTGACGGTTTGATCGGTGTAGCTGTAGCCCTCCCATCGCGTAGCTACAAGGAAATCAGTGGCGACATAGAATAGCGGCCCCACGATGCCGAGGGCGAGCAAGACCTTTCGTACCATCCTTCCGCTCGGTCTGAGCTGTCCATGGATCGGGTGGTGCCCTTCTCGATCCGCGCTCATTATGCGCTCGGTGGGTGTGCTGCTGGTCTCATCCATTAGCGACTTCTTCCCGTAGGCCGCCCCTCTATTATGACGTCCTTAGCCTAACTCTGGAGTAGACAGCTGCCATAGCATACATTGCCCAGTTTAGTGGTCAAGTTGTGCCATTAGCTTGCGGAACGTCAGAGAAGTTCTCTTCCAGGCACTCCGGTGAATACTCCTCATAGCCGCCTAGCCTGAGATCTGATCAAGGTGTACCAGCAGAATGCTCAATATGTGTCATGGAAGATCATTCCCTTGTAGCACACTGATACTGAAGGAACCCCTGGCCAGAAAGGAGGCCATCATGATTATCATCAGGGCTTTCATCAACAGGCACCCGCTGCTGGCCTACTCCGCCCTAGCATTCGCTATCTCATGGGGCGGCTTTCTCATGGTGGTCGGTCCTGGCGGCTTCCCTGGCACCAAGGAGCAATTGAAGACACGCTTACCGTTCGTGGCTTGGGCGATGCTCGCGGGCCCCAGCGTGGCAGGCGTCCTGTTGACCGGCCTTGTCCATGGGAGGGCTGGCCTTCGCGAGCTTCTATCGCGGTTGCTCAGGTGGAGGGTGGGCGCTCGCTGGTACGCAGTGGCGCTTCTTACAGCCCCGCTCCTGGCGGCGGCGGTACTCTTCGCGCTTTCGCTAACCTCCCCTATATTCACCACGGACGACAAGGCTAGCGTTCTGCTGGTCGGTATCGCGGCGGGGCTTACGACGGTCTTTGAGGAGCTAGGCTGGACGAGGTTCGCCGTACCCACCCTACTGAGGTTGCGTCACGGCGTCCTTGGCACAGGACTCATCGTTGGCCTCCTGTGGGGAGCGTGGCACTTGCTTCAGATCTCGTGGGTAAGCGGCTCTTACTCCGCAGCGCTTCCCTTGGCCCTCTTCTTGCCCCTGTACATCTTCTCTGCTGTAGCGCAACTGACGGCCTTTAGGGTGCTGATGGTGTGGGTCTACGACCGTACTAATGGGAGCCTGCTCGTGGCGACGCTCATGCACGCGAGCCTTACAGCCAGCACGGTCTTCACCTTCACACCTGTAGCGACAGGGGTAACCTTCTTGACCTATATCCTAGTATTGGCCGCCGCGCTGTGGGTGGTCGTTGGAGCGGTCGCCGTGGCCCAAGGCGGGCATCTATCGCGACAACCACTCCCCAGGCGTGTGACCTAACAGAGGAGTAGCCCTTCCGCTCGCGGGGAGAACGTACGCAAAGAGTCCGCGTAGCCCCGGTCCGATAGTCTAAGACCCGCCGTACGCCGTGGGGTGTGTAGCACCTCCCACAGACAACAGGTAGATAGCTTCGCCGGAGCCTATCCTCAGCCGCCAGCGGGCTGCTCGTCTGGGCCACGCTCTGGGGCTGCGTCGTAAGCGAGCAGCCCGCGGGAGGCGACGATGAGAATGGCCACGGCGCCGAGCAGGGTAACGTTCTGCACCACCAGGAGTGCCATGTAGGTTCCGCGCTGGAGGACCTCGAAGGACGCCGGGAGGAGCCCGATCGCGGCGTTGAAGCTACCGTGTAGCAGCATGCACAAGAGGACGCTTCGGGTGGCGTTGTACACCCAGGTGTAGAAGAACGCGTAAAAGAAGATGGTGAGCATCGTCAGTAGAGCGAGCAGGATCTGGGGTGCCGCGGACGTGAAGCCGTGCGGGAACCTGGGGTCGACGAAAGCCAACGGCAGGTGCCACGCCGCCCAAACGCCACCAAGGAGCACAGTCGCGAGCACGGTTGCATGGCGGGTTTGCAGGCGCGGCAGCGCGAAGCCGCGCCAGCCCGGCTCCTCACCCAAGCCGGCGATCAGGGCGAGTATGACCGCCGAGGGTAAGAAGTTGACCAGCCTCCCAGGAATCGACGACAGATCGAGTGGACACTCCAGCAGGCCGAAAACCGCACCCTGCACCCCTATCAGCACCGCAGGCAACCCGAACGCGACGACGTACCACCGAGGCGAAACGCGCCAGCGGACGATTTGGCGAGCCCAACCTCGAATCGAAGTTCCCGTGTAGAAGACGGTAACGAACGCGGCGGTCTTGCTCCTCGATGACCCCGTAATCGTGATGATCGCTTTGCACGGCTAACTCCTCTCTACCTTTCGCTTCTGCCGTCCTTGCACACGAGATTGTGCGGCGGTGAGAGCTCCTTGCCATGACCAAGATTGCTTTTGTCTCTGGTCAATCCTGATCAATGTGTGCCTACTGCCCGCTGAGCGGGAGACCCTCGTGTACTACAATGGTGCTTGCGACGCCACCCGAGCACCCATCGCGATTGAGGATTGAGGACGGGATCTACTTGAGCGACGGGCGACATGAGAAGCCCACCACCTCCAGGCCACAGGAGCCTACGCTGCAACGGGAGGGATCGGCGCGCGAACTCCCCGAGGCGGTGAAGAACCTCGTCGAGGCCCGCACGGGCGACGCCGTCTACGTGGTGGACCCCGACTACAGGATCGTTCACTGGGATTCTCAGATGGAGTCCCTCACCGGAATGCTCTCGCAGGAAGCTCTGGGACAGCCCTGTTACGAAGCCGTCATGGGTGAGCGGGAGGGCGGGGGACCTTTCTGTGCTCACGGTTGCTCGGTGATGCACCTTGCCCAGGCCCATCGTCCCGTCTCAGCCTTCGAGATGCGCATAAAGACCCGCTCGGGAGACAGGCGATGGGTGAGCGTCAGCAACCT
>Ga0126310_10001127_pt1 | contig 10028 bp, 9 predicted proteins | sample Plot60_FD_92540 | JGI IMG/M metagenome (GOLD analysis project Ga0126310, IMG submission 92540) | Serpentine soil microbial communities from UC McLaughlin Reserve, CA, USA - Plot60 | ecosystem: Environmental > Terrestrial > Soil > Grasslands | place: USA: UC McLaughlin Reserve, Lake County... | reverse complement strand
GGGGCCGTCCCCACGCTGAACGAGGTGCTGCTGCCCGCCATGAAGGAGGTGGGCGACAAGTTCGGCGCCGGCGAGCTGATCCTGCCGTTCGTGCTCCAGTCGGCCGAGGTGATGAAACGCGCCGTGGGGCGGCTCGAGAACTATCTCGAGAAGGCCGAGGGCCACACGAAGGGCAAGGTGGTGATCGCCACGGTGTTCGGCGACGTGCACGACATCGGCAAGTCACTGGTGAACACGATCCTCACCAACAACGGCTACACCGTGGTGGACCTGGGCAAGCAGGTTCCGGTCGACACGATCATCAACGCCGCGATCGAGGAGAAGGCCGACGCGATCGGGCTCTCGGCGCTGCTCGTGTCGACCTCCAAGCAGATGCCGATCTGCGTGCAGGAGCTGCACCAGCGCGGGCACGAGTTTCCGGTGCTGATCGGCGGCGCCGCCATCAACCGCGATTTCGGCCGCCGCATCCTCTACCCCGGCGGCAAGGAGTCGGACGAGGTCTACGAGCCCGGCGTCTTCTATTGCAAGGACGCCTTCCAGGGGCTCGACACGGTGGACCAGCTGATCGACGACGAGGCGCGCGAGGCCCTGGTGGCGCGGGCCCGCGACGAGGCCCGCCAGCTGCGCCAGAAGCCCGAGAAGGTCGACGACTCGCCGCCGACCACCGACGACAGCGTCCGCTCCGGCGCCCGCACCGACCTGCCGCTGCCCGAGCCGCCGTTCTGGGGCGTGCGCGATCTCGACGTGGACCTCGACGACGTCTACCCGTACCTCGACCGCCACGTGCTCTTCAAGCTGCACTGGGGCGGCCGCGGCAAGAAGGGCGAGGCGTGGCGCAAGATCGTCGAGGGCGACGGGGAGGACGAGGGCTTCAACCCGAAGCTGGAGCGCATGTGGCGCGAGCAGGACTACCTGGAGCCGAAGGCGCGGCTCGGATACTTCCCCTGCAACGCCGACGGCAACGAGCTGGTGGTGTTCGACCCGGAGAACCCGGGCCGGGAGCTCGAGCGACTGAGCTTCCCGCGCCAGCCGGGGCACGACCGCATCTGCCTGGCCGACTTCTTCCGGCCGCTCGACTCCGGCGAGCGCGACGTTGTCGCCCTCCAGGGCGTCACGGTTGGCCCGGAGGTCACCGAGCGGATCGGGCAGCTCGAGCGCGATGGCGAGTTCGCCGAGCAGCTGTTCACGCACGGGCTCGGCGTCCAGGCGGCGGAGGGCCTGGCGGAGTGGCTGCATTCGGAGGTGCGCCGCGGGTTGGGGATCGAGCTCGACCAGGGTCGCCGCTACTCCTGGGGCTATCCCGCCTGCCCCGACCAGTCCGAGCACGAGAAGGTCTGGCGACTGCTGGACCTGGAGGAGATCGGCATGACGCTGTCCGACGGCTACGCGGTGATGCCCGAGCAGTCGACGGTCGCGATCGTGGCCCACCACCCGCAGGCCGTCTACTTCGGCATGAAGTCCGGCTTCATCCCCAAGGACAAGGCGCCCGACGAGCTGATCGCCGGCACCGACCGGGGGGGCGAGCTGCCGCCGGAGGCCGATCCCGAAGACGGCAGCGTGGAGGCCGAGGGCGAGCAGCGCGCGGCCGACGAGATCCCCGCGTAGGCGCGGCCGGCCGGTTCGCAGGCGGCTGCCCTCGATCGACCGTTGGGCGCACAAGCCCGCCGGGATTTTGGACATCTGGCTAGAGGCAGGGAGGACATCCGGTCCTAGCTTGGTGCGAGTACCCGACTAGGAGGACTCGCACGATGAGATCCAGGCTCCTCAGAGCCGCTCCCATGGCGCTTCTGGCAACGCTGATCCTGCCGGCGACTGCGCTGGCCACGGATGTAGACCTGCAGCAGGCGGTCGACGGCAAGCTCGACAGCAGCATCCCGATCAACACCCTCTGGGTCGTGGTGGCAGCCGTGTTCGTGCTGCTGATGCAGGCTGGCTTCGCGATGCTCGAGATCGGCTTCTCGCGGGCCAAGAACGCCGGCACCGGAGTGGCGAAGATCCTGACCAACCTCTCGATCGCCGCCGTCTGCTACTGGGCGGTTGGATTTGCCTTCGCGTTCGGGAGCGCCGACGTGTTGGGCATCTCCGGACACATCCTGGGGAGCAACGGCTTCTTCCTGCAGTTCTCCGGAAATCCCGCGGACGCGCTTCCGGTGATGGGGGTGTCGAGCGCGACCATCGAGTCGAAGTTCCTGTTCCAGTTCGCCTTCTGCGCGGTGTCGCTGGCGATCGTCTGGGGGTCGACGCTCGAGCGGATCAAGTACTCGGCGTACGTGATCTACGCGGTCGTGTTCGCGGCGATCATCTACCCGATCGGCTCGCACTGGGTGTTCGGCGGCGGCTGGCTGCAGAACGGCGACACGCCGCTCATGCCGACCGGCATGCAGGACTTCGCCGGCTCCACCGCCGTGCACCTGATCGGGGCCACCGGCGCGCTCGCCGCGCTGCTCCTGTTGGGGCCGCGCAAGGGCAAGTACGGGCCCGATGGCAAGCCGCGGGCGATTCCCGGCCACTCCATGCCGCTGGTCGGCCTGGGCGTGATCATCCTGTTCTTCGGCTGGTTCGGGTTCAACCCCGGCTCGACGCTCGGCATCACGGACACCCGTCTGGCCGACGTGGCCGTGGTGACCCTGCTGGGCGCGGCGGGCGGCGTGATCGGCGCCTTCGCGGCCAGCCAGCTCAAGCTGAAGACGATCGACATCGGGATGATCGGCAACGGCATGATCGCCGGCCTCGTGGCCATCACGGCGCCCTCGGGCTACGTGGAGGCCTGGGCTGGGCCGATCATCGGCTTCGTCGCGGGCGTGATCGTGGTGCTCGGCGTGATCGCGATCGACAAGCGGATCGACGACCCGATCGGCGCCACGTCCGCGCACGGCCTTGCCGGCATCTGGGGCACTCTGTCCTGCGGCCTCTTCACGGCGCCGCGGCTGGCGGAGTACAACGCCTTCGGTGATCCCGACGGCGGCCTCCTGTACTCGGGCAAGTTCACGCAGCTGATCGCACAGGGCGTGGGCGTGCTCGTGGCCTTCTCCTTCGTCTTCATCCTCAGCTACCTGACCTTCGCGGCCATCAAGGCCAGCGTCGGGTTGCGGGTGAGCGAGGAGGAGGAGGACGCCGGCCTCGACATCGTCGAGCACGGCATGTACGGATACCCGGAGCAGTTCATCCCGCTGCCCGAGATCGGCGCCGCGTCCTCCGGCCCGGCGGCCAAGCCGTCGACCGTGGGCGCTCCAGCCAAGACACCAGCGACCCGAGCAGGGGAGGTCCCCGCATGAGGATGGTCGTCGCATACATACGCCACGAGGCCTTCGAGCCGATCCGGCAGGATCTGCTCGAGGCGGGCTTCCCGAGCCTCTCGATCACCGAGGTGAAGGGCTCCGGCCGCCAGAAGGGGATCACCGAGCACTATCGCGGCTCGGAGCTGCAGATCCACCTGCGGCCCAAGCTGAAGCTCGAGATGGTCGTCGAGACCACCGACGTGGAGGTCGTGAAGGACGCGATCCTGCGCCACGCCCGCACCGGCAACGTCGGCGACGGGAAGGTCTTCGTCCTCCCGGTGGAGGAGGCAGTTCGCATCCGCACCGGCGAGGAGGGCGAGGAAGTGCTCCAGGCCCACCAGGGCGAGGAGATACCGGCGGAGGCCTGACCCTCCCCGCGCAGGCCGGGGGGCGGGGCGTCGAGAGGGGATACCACCCTCCCGCGCCCCGCCCCGCCCCGCCCCGCCCCGGCCGCCGCCCCCGATCCCTTCCGCGATGGAGGCATCCCTGCCAACTCCGGAGCAGCTGCCCACGCCGCGCTCTGCGCACCTCGAGATGGTCGGCGCCGTGCTGGCCGGCGACGGGCTCCCGCGGCTGGCCGAGATCGCCTCGCACTATGCCGGCGCGCCCGTGCACGTGATCGTTCCGCACCTGAACGGCGGCCGCGCGGCCCGGCCCGCGGAGGTCACGGCGGAGGTGCCGATCATCTCGGGCGACAAGGAGCTCGGCTCGGTGCTCATGCTCGGCCCGGGCCGCCCCGACGCCGGCGAGTACCTGCACGTCGCGGCGGTCGCCGCCCTCACGGAGGTGGCGGTGGCCGAGGCGCGCGACGAGACCGAGCAGAACCTGCGCGGCTCTTTCCTCGAGGAGCTGCTCACGCGCGCCGAGCTCGACGCGGCCGACGTGGTGCGGCGGGCGGCCCGGCTGGGCTGCGACGTGTCCGGGGGCGGTGTCGGCCTCTGCGCCGACTCGGGAGAGCGGGCGCCCGGGCGAGTGCTTGCCACGATCGCCAACGAGAGCCCGGAGGCGATCGCCCAGGCGGTCAACGGGCGCGTGTACGCCATCGTGCCCTGCTCGATCGAACAGGCCCGCAAGCTCGCGGCACGGCTCGGCCAGAGCGCGACGGTGGGCATCTCGTCCTGCTACTCGAACCCGGCGGATCTCGGCCGCGCGCTCGAGGAGGCCGAGCTCGTCCTCGACGTGACCGCGGCGGGCGGCGACCTGCCCGGCGACGACATCGGCGGCGGTACCTACAGGCTGCTGTTCCGGGTGCTCGCCAGCCACCCGCAGGAGGTGCGCAGCTTCTACCAGGACACGATCGCCCCGCTCGTGGCCTACGACGAGCAGTACTCCACGGATCTCGTGGAGACCCTCGGCGCCTATCTCGCGCAGAACTGCAACATGAACGCGACGGCCCAGAACATCCATGCCCACCGTCACACCGTGAGCTACCGGCTGGAGCGCGTGAAGGAGCTGACGGGACTCGACCCGTTCACCTCGGAGGACCGTGAGCGGCTCAGCCTGGGCCTGAAGGCCTACCGCATCATCGCGCCGAGCCTGCCGCGCTGAGCCTCGACATCAGGTCGAACTTGGCCGGTCCGATTTTGGCCAGCGGTCGGTACGGGGCGAAAGCCCCAGCGGCGAACATTGGAGGCATGAGAGAACCGCGCCCGATAAGGAGCTACAAGCTGGTTCTCTCGCAGGCGAACGGCTCCGAGCCCGCGCAATCGCGGGGCGTCCGCCGCTATCGCCTGGCCCGCGTCGGGGTCGCCCGCCGTTCGGCGCTCGGCGGGGACCGCCACGAGCGCCTGGAGCGGATCGCGGGCCTCGGACAGGAGTTAGGATCGGACCGCTATCGGAGCGAAGAGGGGTCATAGGGGACTCGCGGCGGCGCTGATAGTCGCCCTGGCCGCGATCGGCGTGGCGGTCGAGCCCGCTGTCGCCGCCAAGCGGAAGCCGTCGAAGACCTGGCGGGTCCTCTACGTCGGCAACAACTGGGACGGCACCGCCGACGTGGTCGGCCCGAGGCGCTTCAGGAAGTACTCGCGCCTCAACATCATTCCGGACAAGGACCAGCGGATGGCCGAGATCCAGTCCAATCCGGACGACCTCGCGTACTTCCTCGGGATCCGCGAGGCCGTCGGCGAAGGGCACGACCAGTTCGTCGACGACATGTTCTCTTCCAGGAACGGCCGCCTCCTGTTCGTCTCGCGGCCCAGCTTCGCCGACGTGGTGGCCATCAGCCTGCGAACGCGCAAGATCGTGTGGCGCGCGAAGGTCGACGGCAACCGGGCCGACCACATGGCGATCTCGCCGGACGGCAACACCCTGTTGGTGTCGGCCTCGACCGCGAAGCTCGTGGACGTGATCGACACCCGCAAGGGCCAGATCGTAGGGCGCTTCCCGTCCGGAGACCAGCCGCACGAGAACAACTTCTCGAAGGACGGCAGGCTGATCTACCACGCCAGCATCGGCTCGGTATTCACACCGCTGGACGAGCCGGCGTTCGACTCCACCAAGGGCGAGCGCGTCTTCCAGATCGTCGACGCGCGCACGCTGCGGGTGCTCAAGCGGATCGACATGGGCAAGAAGCTCGACGAGTTCGGCGCTCCGGACATGAGCGGGGCGGTCCGGCCGATGGCGCTGTCGCCGCACGAGCGCTTCCTCTACTTCCAGGTGTCGTTCTTCCACGGCTTCGTGGAGTACGACCTGCAGCAGGACCGGGTCACGCGACTGGCCAACCTGCCGCTCAGCGACGAGGCGAAGGGCAAGCGCCGCGACGAGTACCTGCTGGACTCCGCCCACCACGGGCTGTCGATCAACCGGAGGGGGACGAAGCTCTGCGCGGCGGGCACGATGTCCGACTACGCGGCGATCGTGTCCCGCAAGACGTTCGCCTACCGCTTGGCCGCGTTCGGGAAGAAGCCGTACTGGTCGACCAACAGCGCCGGCGGCCGCTACTGCTTCGTCTCGTTCAGCGGCGACGACGTCGTGTCCGTCATCTCCTACGCAAAGGCGAAGGAGATCGCGCGCATCCCGGTGGGCGATCACCCCCAGCGGATGCGGATGGGGAAGATCCAGAAGGGCTACCTGGGCACCAAGCGCCCCGCCCGGCGCAAGCGGCGCTAGGCCGGCGCCAGACCGTGGAGCGCGGGCTCTGCGACAGTTGCCGGCACCAGAAGCTGATCCGCAACACGCGCGGCAGCACGTTCTCCATGTGCGAGCGCAGCAAGGCGGACCCGGCCTTCCCGAAGTACCCGCGCCTTCCCGTGCTGGCGTGCCGCGGCTACGAGCGGCGCATCGGAGCCAAACGCGAATCGGACAGCGGGGCCTAGCGGGTGCCCTTGACCACCGTCTTGCCGTCGCCGTCCGCGACCCGGGTGGCGGGGGCCTTCTCGGAGACGACGCCCGCGAAGCTGCCCGACAGGATCCCGTCGCCAGCCGCCACCGCCTTGGCCCTTCCGTCGAGCCCGGCCGCAACCCGGTACGAGAGCTTGTACCTGCCGGCCGCCACAGCGGTCACGTTCCACTCGAAGGTCCTGTCGGCCCGGGGCTTGAGCTTTCCGCAGGCCCAGGTGTTCACGTACACCGTCTCGCAGCCGAACGGCGACTGGTCCTTGGCCTCGGGCACCCCTCCGATCGTCTGAGGCCTGCCGTTGATCACGAACTGCGGCCGCTCGGGGTCGGCCAGGTCGGGATCCTTCTTGCGCCTGCCGAATCCGTTCACGGTCATCGCGATGTTCGGCACCGTGGTCGAGCCGGCGTTGCGCACCCGGATCACCAGGCGCGAGCTCTGCGCGAGCTTCTGCTTGGCCGGGAAGTTCGCGTCGACGATCTCCACCCGGTAGTTGCCCACGGGCTCGTTCTCGTCCTGTTGCTTGGTGCTCGCACAGCCGCCCAAAACGAGCGCCGCGAGCGTGCATGCGGTCGCCGGTCTCCTCGCCTCCAAAGCGGTCGGAACATACCACGGGCCCGCGTGCGCGAGCCGCAGTTCGCGGCCCTGTCCGGAGTCGCCGGTTCCCCCTTGGCAGCTGTGCATTCGATGCCGTAGGCTTCGGCCGCGAAGCGTTTCGCGGGGTTCGCGACGAGCCCCAGGGAGGAATCGAAGAGTTGGTCAGTTCAGTAGCGGATCGGGTCTTCCTGCCGGCGAAGAGCCTGCTCGAGCAGGTGGGCGACATGATGATCCTGACGGGTAAGACGATCGTGTCCGCGGTGCGGCCGCCCTTCCCCTACGGCATCGAGTTCGTCCAGCAGTTCATGTTCCTGCTGCGCCTCTGCTGGCTGCCGCTCACGATCACCACGATCGCCTTCGGCTACGGCGCCCCGGGCCTGCAGGCCGGCAACTTCCTGGTGATCTTCGGCGCCGTCGACCGCCTGGGCGGCTTCTTCGTGCTCTCCTCGATCCGGGAGTTCGCGCCGATCGCCTCGGCCATCATCCTCGCCGGCGTCGGCGGCACCGCCATCACCGCCGACCTCGGCGCCCGCAAGATCCGCGAGGAGCTCGACGCCCTCCAGGTCCTGGGGGTCGACCCGATCAAGAACCTGGTCGTGCCGCGCTTCCTGGCGCTGATGATCGTCACGGGCCTGTTCAACATCTACGCACTGATCTTCGGCATCTTCGGCGGGGTGCTGGCCACGCTGACCTTCAGCGCGCCGCTCGGCCCGTTCTTCTCGACGCTGCTGAACAACGCCTCGACCACCGACCTCTGGGGGTCGGTGGTGAAGACCACGCTGTTCGGCGCGATCACGGCGATCGTCTCCTGTTACAAGGGCATGACCACCTCGGGCGGCGCTGAGGGCGTGGGCAGGGCCGTGAACCAGGGCGTGGTGATCACCTTCCTTGCGATCTTCGCGTTCAACTACGTCTTCACGCAGACGCTGCTGGCCACGCACCCCGAGATCTCGGTGATCAAGTGACGACCAACGCCCGCACGCGGCGCGGGCTCTCCGGCTGATGGGCCGCACCTGGCTGAGCGTCCCGCGAGACTGGGTCGAGTCCTTCGGGGAGATCTGCCGCTTCCTCGCTCGGATCACCGCAAACGTCTTCAACGGCCGGGTGTTCGGCTTCTTCGGCGAGGCGCTGCGCCAGTCCGGCATCCTGATCCTCGGCTCGGGCCTCGTGATCGTCGGCCTGGCCTTTATTCTCGGCCTGACCTGCGGCATCGAGGGCGCCTACTTCAACCGCTCGGTCGGCGCGCCCGCCTACGCCGGAGTGTTCTCCGCATGGTGCGACCTGCGCGAGGTCATGCCCTACGCCTTCGGCTACATGATGTCGGCGAAGGTCGGTACGGGGCTGGTGGCCGAGCTCGGGGCCATGCGCATCTCCGACGAGATCGACGCGCTCGAGGTGATGGGCGTCAACTCGATCGTCTTCCTGTGCTCCACGCGCCTGCTGGCCGCCTGGATGGTGCTTCCCTTCATGTACATCTCCGCGGTCGGCGCGGGCTTCTTCTCGAGCTACCTCGCCGTCGTCCAGCAGATCGGCGAGGTCTCCTCCGGCGGGTTCTTCTTGATCTTCTGGATGTTCCAGAATCCCCCAGACCTCTTATACAGCCTCATCAAGGGCATGACGATGGCCACGGTCATCGTGCTGGTCGGCTGCTACTACGGCTACAACGCCAGCGGCGGCCCGGTCGGCGTGGGGACGGCGACGGCGAAGTCGATGGTCCTGAACACCGTGATGGTCCATTTGATCGGCATGGTGGGTACGCAGATCTTCTGGGGCTCGAACCCCAGGGCCCCGATAGGCGGCTGAGCGAGCAAGGAGAGCCAGATGGCGGATGAGAGAGGGCGAGACGAAGGCGATCGGCCGATCGACCCGCGCTCGTGGGAAGAGAGCCGCGAGGGCGAGCAGGCCACGCAGGAGCACGACACGCGCGTCCAGGACGACGCCGGTGACACGCACGTCCAGGACGACGCCGGAGACACGCGCGACCGCGACGACGCCGGAGACGAGCGCGACCGGGACGGCGCCGGAGATGAGCGCGACCGGGACGGCGCCCAGGCCTCGCGCGACGACGGCCAGGATGACGGCTCCGACGGCGACGACCAGACGCGCGAGCAGGACTCGGAGGGCGGCGCGAGCGTGAAGAGCGAGCCGGACCAGGACGAGCGCCGCGAGGGCGGCGAGGAGTACGAGTACCACACGGGCGAGCAGCGTGACCACGGCTCGGAGGACGCAGTCGAGTTCATCGACGTGGTGAAGGCGTTCGGCCGCAACCGGGTGCTGAACGGGCTGAACCTCGGGATCCCCGACGACCAGATCTCGATGATCATCGGCCCCTCCGGCACCGGCAAGTCGGTGTGCATCAAGCACATGGTCGGACTGCTCTACCCCGACGAGGGCGACGTCCTGGTGCATGGCGACTCGGTGCCGAACATGGCCGACGACGACCTGTTCGGCATGCGCAAGAAGTTCGGCGTGCTGTTCCAGGACGGCGCGCTGTTCGGGTCGATGAACGTGTTCGACAACACGGCCTTCCCGCTTCGCCAGCACACCGACAAGAGCGACGACGAGATCGAGGACATCGTGAACCGCCGCCTGAAGGAGGTCGGTCTGGCGGGAGCGATGGACAAGATGCCCAACGAGCTCTCCGGGGGGATGCGCAAGCGCGCCGGCTTCGCGCGGGCGCTCGTGCTCGACCCCGACATCGTGCTCTTCGATGAGCCCGACTCCGGGCTCGACCCGGTACGCACGGCGCTCCTCTGCGAGCTGATCCAGGAAGTGCACGAGGAAAACGGCGGCGCCTACGTGGTCATCACGCACGACAT
>Ga0126310_10001126_pt1 | contig 10031 bp, 11 predicted proteins | sample Plot60_FD_92540 | JGI IMG/M metagenome (GOLD analysis project Ga0126310, IMG submission 92540) | Serpentine soil microbial communities from UC McLaughlin Reserve, CA, USA - Plot60 | ecosystem: Environmental > Terrestrial > Soil > Grasslands | place: USA: UC McLaughlin Reserve, Lake County... | reverse complement strand
GAGCGGCACCTCCAGCTCCTCGCACCGGCGACGCAGCTCCTCGAACCCCTCCCGCCATGCTCCGCGCCCGCCGAGCAGCCGCACCATCGCGATCCGGGTTCCAGGAAGCGTTTCATCGAAGAAACTACTAGCGTCCTCGAGCCTGGAAGGGTTCGCGCAACGAACCTCTAGGAAGTCCTCGGGGAGTCTCTCCACGGCCTTCGCGGCAGCGAGGATCTCGGTGTCCGCGGTGGTAAGCAGCAGAAGCCGGCCACCTTCTGCTGCGCTGTCAGCTATCAGTCTGTCAGCCATCAGCTCATGCCTCGTCGCTCGGCGCTACTCGGCATCGCAGACTTGGGGGGGTAAGAAGGACACCGGACCCTCGCCGTTCGCAGAAGGCGACGCCTCCGTGCTGGAGGCACCGCCGATCACGGTTTGCTGATAGCCGATACCTGATAGCTGACTTCTGACAACCGGCAGGTCGTCTGGCGGTCCGTCGTGTACGAGACGCAGTAGAGTCTCCCGGTCGATGTTCTCGGCCACGATATCTCCCAGCCTCTCCAACCGGGCCTCGCGCGCGGCGGAGAAGGAGATCTCACCCGGTTCCCAGTCGAGGCCGCGCTCGCTCGCGACCCAGCGCAAAAAGCTGCGGCGGAAGCCGTCTGATTCCATCACCCCGTGCCACGAGGTCCCAAGGACGGCGCCCTCGCGGCAGCCCTCCTCGAAGCCGTCACCCACGAACACCGGCTCTCCCCCGCTTCGGAAGACCCTTCCGTGCCGGATCTCGTACCCCGACACCTCGGAGCCCCCGAAGAGGGGCGCCCTCCCCGAGGGACGCGCGAGCAGCTTGTGCTCCTCGAACACCGTCCGCACGGGTAGGAGGGCCAGGCCAGCCACCTCCCCCACCTCACTCTCCACGCCATCGGCTATGCGCTCCCCGAGCATCTGGTAGCCGCCGCAGATGCCGAGGGTAGGGAGGCCGCGCCGCGCCCGCTCCGCGAAGGCGTGGCTCAAGCCGCGGGAGCGTAGCCCTGCGAGGTCGGCGACCGTAGCCTTGGTGCCTGGCAGTACGGCCAGATCGGCGGCCAGTATCTCGGCCGGCGAGGTCGTGAAGGAGACGGAGACGCCTGGCTCGTGGGCGAGGGCGTCGAAGTCCGTGAAGTTGCTGATGCGCCCGAGCCTGGCGACCGCGACCCGGATCACGTCGCGTCCGAGGGGCTCCTTCGTCTCGATAGGAGCGTCGAGGGAGAGCGAGTCCTCCCCGTCGAGTTCGAGCCCGGATACGTAGGGGAGCGTCCCAAGAAAAGGACGACCGGTTAGCCGCGTGAGGCTCTCCAGACCCGGCGCCAGCACCGCAGGATCCCCGCGGAACTTGTTGACCACAAAGCCGCTGATGAGCCTCTGATCCTCCGCCGAGAGGAGCGCGAGCGTGCCGTAGAGGCTGGCGAAGAGCCCGCCGCGGTCTATATCCCCTACCAGGATCACTGGCAGACCCGCCGCCCGCGCGAGGCCCATGTTCGCGAGGTCGTGAGGCCGCAGGTTTATCTCGGCAGGACTCCCTGCGCCCTCGCAGACGACCACGTCGAAGCGGCCCCTCAGATCCTCGAGGGCCTCGAGAACTACGGGCAAGAGGTCCTTCTTCATCCCCTGGTAGCTCCTCGCGCTGGCCGTCGTCCATGGCCTGCCGCGCAGGATCACCTGCGTGTCCGCCGCGGAGGGCTTCAGGAGCACAGGGTTCATAACGGCCTCGGGTGCGACGCGGGCGGCGGCGGCCTGGGCTGCCTGGGCGCGCCCTATCTCAGCCCCTTCCCCCGTAACGTAGGAGTTGAGCGACATGTTCTGCGCCTTGAAGGGGGCTACGCTGATGCCCTCCCTCGCGAGCCAGCGGCAGATGCCGGCGACCACCACGCTCTTGCCTGCGTCAGAGTGCGTCCCGGCGACGAGCAGGGCTCCCATCAATGCAGCTCCCTACGATTCGCCCGCTCGCACAAAAGACCGAAGATCACCCCAAGCCCGCTCCAGAAGACGAGCTGGGTGCCCAGAGACGAAAGCCTGAAGTCCCACAGTAGCCCAGCGGGAAATGCGCCAGGGTCAGGAGCGGCCGGGAGCCCGAGGAACAGCACCGTTACCGCGAGCACGAGCCCCAGGCCCACGGCCAGATGTCGCACTGGTGCCATCACCTTCCTCTCGCGCAGGAGCCTCGCGGTCTGCCAGGCCACCAGTACAGCGAGCAGAGAGAGCGCAACCATCGCGTAGTACGAAGCGGTACGTTCTCCTATCGTTGCGGGATCTCCCACGGTCGGAGGATTGGCCGGGTACTTGATAAAGGGGATCAGGAACGCACCCGCAAAGATCGCCGCCGCCAGAGAGAGGCTCCTGATCCAATCGGTCTCCGAGGCCAGGCGGCTGCTGAAGTACGGGTAGGCCAGCCCGAAGATCCCTCCGACGGTCGCTCCAAAGAGACCCGTGGCGAAGAAGAGACCTACTCTCTGGGTAGCGCGGCCGAGAATCTCATCAGAGTGGCCGCCGGCGGCCTCTTCGAGGTGGATTGCCTGATCCACGAACGGCTCCGCGACGAAGAAGGCAAACAGACCCGCGAGGAGTCCCGCGAGCAACCCGGCCGCCATCCCGCGGCGCAGGTACGACGTTATCACTTTGGTCTCCTAGTGGCAGGGAACGCCGAGCAGGTGACGCCCGTCATGCGCAAACTCGTGCAGGTAGTTGGCTGCATCGGCCGCCTGCCCGAGCAACGGAGCGAGCAGCGCTCCGCTGGCCGAAAGGAGCAAGAAGAGCGCTACCAGAAAAAGCGCCAGCGCAGGCCAGCTCCACAGGGGCATCTCTCCCAACGAGATGTGCTGCCCGAGCCTCTTCTCCATAGAGACCTCCTCCTCGGGGTCCTCGCCCCGGTCGGGTTTACGACGGGCTGAAGGCCTGTCTCCTGGCTCCCGGATCTGCGCTCCCCCTTGGCCTTCCCGCTCGCGCAGTGGCCCTTTATCGGGTTCGCTCCCCGGTTACAGTGGCGGGACCGCGCCGGACTCTCACCGGCTTCCTGGCACCCTTCCGCCCCTTCCTGGAAGGGCAGCATAGCCGCGGCACCGGTGCGCGTCAACCGTCGCGCATGAGATGGTCTGCGGCGTGGTATAACACCTCCTTTATGCAGAGCCTCGCGAACAGCATCGGAGCCATCCCCGACTCCCCGCAGGCCATCCTCCGGTTCGTCATGAACCTGCTGCTCGCCCACGGCTACGCCGTGATCTTTTTCGGGGCGGCGCTCGACAACTTCGGCCTGCCATCCTCGGGGGACATCGTCCTCTTCGCGGGGGGATGGTTCGCCAACAAGGGGAATGCCGCGTTGCCGCTCGTGATGCTCTCGGGCTTCGCCGGCGCTCTGACCTCGGACAACGCCGTCTACTGGATAGGGCGCATCGGCGGGCGGCCACTCATCATTAGCATCCTCAAGATGCGTTTGCTCCACTTCCTGATCAACGAGAAGAACCTGGCGAGGGCTGAGCGCTACTTCGAGTCCCACGGCGGGAAGATGGTCTTCGTCGGCCGCTTCGGGCCAGGCCTGCGCAGCATGACCCCCCTTTTCGCAGGGGTGAGCAGGATGAAGTACTACAGGTTCCTGCCATACAACGTCTCGGCGGCCGCCGTCTGGGCTGTCGCTTATTCTTTCGTAGGCTACGCCTTCGGCGCGTACTGGAGCGAGCTTCTAGCCGTCGCCAAGACTTTCGGCTTCGGGCTCGTAGCCCTCGTGATCCTGATCCTGGGCACCTTCCTGCTCCGGCGTGTCCTCATCAGGCAGCGGCGAGAGAGATAATAGGGAGCGCCGCCGTCAGCGTTTCAGCCTGCTCTTCTCTTATCGCTGATACTTAGAGACGAAGGTTCGAGCGTGCTGTCTAACTGGGAGCGCCAAGGGATTCCACTACCGTCAGGACGAGCATCGAGAGCGCCACGAGCGCCACGAACGCGGGCGAGGGCAGGAGAGCGCCAAGAGGGGCGAGGACGAGGAGGAGCGCCGCGGTAGCGAGCCTGAACAGGACCGTGCGGTCCCCCGGCGCGCCCTCGTTGATCCTGTCGACGAAAGCAATGCCGGCAAGATAGAGAGCGACGCCTCCGGCCAGCACCAGACTCGCCCCTAGACCGTAGTCCCCGCCAGCGGGGGCGGCGCCAGCGAGAGCAGACTCCGCACTCGCCGCGGCCTCGATGGCGAGCTGGGTGCCCACGCCGAAGGCGGCTATCCCCGCGTAGACGGCGAAGTGGCCGTAACCCCAGTAGAAAGCGGGACGCGGACCCAGCTCGATCCCCTCGGATCCCACGTGGTCGAAGTAAAGCCACCAGACGCATGCGGCCACTACGAAGCCGAAGACGGCGGCAAGGACCGCGGCCGGCTGCCAATCCGTGTCCGCAGTACCCACGACCACGGCCAGCACCGACTCGCCGAGCACGATGATCGCGAACAGGCCGTAACGCTCGGCGATGTGGCTCGGGTGGAAGCTCATCCTCGGGTTGGACATGGTGCGCACCGCCAGGATCGGGCCAAGAAACTCCACGAAGAGCCCCGCTGCCCACACCGCGTACCGGCCCGGCCCCGGTACGAGGAGCGACGAGAGCCAGATGGCGGCGCCGAGCGCGTTTCCGGCTGCGTAAACGGTAACGAAGGGGCGGAGGCTTGCGGGCACGTGCCGCCGCGCTCTTAGAAAGAGGCCCATCGCCAAGAGCCGCATTACCACGTAGGCGAGCACGAAGCTCACGGCGGCGTCCGGCTCGACGCCGACCTCTCCGACGGAGGCGGCCAGACCCAGCATCGAGAGCATGGCCGCGAGCAGCGTCACGCGGTAGGGCACGTCGTCGTTGTCGAAGCCTGTGGCGTACCAGGTGAAGATCATCCACGACCACCAGACCGGTACGAAGAGGCCGAAGAAGCGCAGGGCTCCGCCGAGGTTGGGTTCGTCGTGCAACCCCCTCGCGAGCGCCGCGACGGCGACGACGAAGCAGAGGTCGAAGAAGAGCTCGAGCGGGGTGGAAGTGCGCTCCTCGGAGCGCTGTTCGGGGGTGAGGTTGCGCGGTGCCTGCGGCCGCACGAAGCGCTGTCCCCGCCGGCCGGTCGTACCTACTGAAGCTCTTGTGGACCGTCCCGTTGCCCCGCCGGGCCTCGGGACGCCGCTCATCGCGACGTGCCCGATGTCCTACCAGCGAAGACAAGCAGGTCGGCCATCGTGAAACGCCCCGGCTCGCTGGAGGGCAGCACGGGCCGCCAGCCAGGCTCGGCGTTCCTGTAGGCTCCCGGGTCGGCGTCGAGCAGCCCGATCAGGACTTCGGCGACGATGCGTCCCCCCACCGGCCCGAGGTGCTCCCCGCCAGCGCGCACCTCTGCCTCTTTCAGGATGTAGTACCACAGAGGAGTCTCGCCTTGCCATCCCTCGCCAAGCCCGCACTCGCCGGCGGTAAGCGGCTCGGCGCCGATGGTCCTGGCCACCGCTTCTCCCGAGGGCAGCCCGAGGGCCGCGCCGCGCTGGAGGTCGCGGACCGCGAGGGAGTGGTGCTCTGGAACCTCGGTGTGGCCAACTATCTGCTCGGGCAGGTCCATGAGCGCGTGCGTAAGGCTCGCCACCAGGCGCCGGCTCGGCTGCGGCGGGTGCTGCGCGCCCGGTACCTCGAAGAACCACGACCAGTCGATGGCGCGCTCGGGCGGCGCGCTCCTGGATCCGAGGCAGTCGGGGAAGATGGCTACCTCACCCGAGCCGTCGTTAAGCCTGTAGGTAGGTGTGATCTGGCTGTGCCCGAACCGGTAGGCCGCGTCGGAGAACTCCATAGGGATGCTCGGCTCGTCGCCAGGCTCGTAGAACCTTCTCCCGCCCCCCTCGACCTCCGATGCCATCTGCTCTCCTACAGAGAGGGGAACAAACTCGTTGGCGACGATCCACTCGTAGTGCCAGCGCACCAGGCGCCGTGCCTCCTCGAAGACCTCGGCGTCAGGTGTCCCCCGCTCGCGCAGCCAGTCCACCACGCAGTTGTGGAACCTCAGGAAAGCCAGGTGCATCTGGGAGATGATCAGGTGCACGTCGTTGCGTGGATCCCCGACCAGCGCCCTCCTCTGGTGGTTTCGGGGCAGGTCGTGAGGCTCCCCCTCCTGGGTGCTTCCCAACAAGAACTTGTCAGGGTCTTGCGCGTCGTAGAGAAACGGGGCTCCGACCGGACCGGCCCCGTAGAGACCGTCGAGGTCGAAGCTCGGCGTCCTGACGTTGCGCAACCGGTCGGCGACCGTGTGGTGAGCCAGCGCGGACTGGTCGTAGGTGATGTCGTGGGCAACGAACTGCCCGAAGATGGCGAATCCAGCAGGTATGCGCGGGTTCTCGAGCGCAGCGTCGACGACGGGTAGCGTGGCGTCCATACGCGAGGCCACCAGCCCCAGACTCACGGCCGCCTCCTGGTCGACCGCGCACGAAGGAAGGTCAGGGAACATCCGGCCGTACCTGCCCCCGAGCGAAGGACTCGCATCCTTGAGCCGCGGGTTCGAGACACAACTGTGGGTACCAGGCCTGATGCTCTCGACCACCGCTACCTCCTCACGATTTCCACCGTCGAAGTAGAGCTTACTCTATACCAGGCCCACCGCTTCGCACACCGCCCGAACGTCTAGGTTCTCGCCCTGCGCGTTCGCGGTCCTACTCGTCACCGGCCTTGCTCGCGCCCTGGGAGGTGAGCCTAAAGCGCCCGTTTGTCGAGGACCAACCCTCGACGTCGCCCTGCTCCTGGAGGTCCTGGATCATGCTCCTCAGATCGGCCTGGACCTCTTCGTCCCTGATCGGGTCCTTCAGCCCCATCACCCTGGCGACCTCGTGAACGTGCACGGAGGCGGTGGGTCCCCCTTTTGGCACCGCTACCTCTCGCGCAGCCTTGAGTAGTTGCTGTCCCTTCTCCCCCGATTCGTCAGCCATTCTCGCCAACCTCCTCTCCTTATCTCGCCCTTCCTGTGCAAGCACTCTAACCGGCCCTGAGATGCTTCGCTACGGTTCCCACCTTGTGGCAAACGCACTACCTCGGACACGGTTGACACCGCGATGAGGTCCCGACCAGCGAACGAACCTCAGCAGGGGTGCTTCGGGTCATCCCCGCTCCAGGTCCTTCTCACGGCGTATCCCCCGGCTCCTTGCCAGCTATCCTCGGGCTCGGCCCCTCCCTCACCATCGTTATGGCGACTGACTGGGGATAGAGTCCGCCGCTCTGGGGGTTGCGCCAGATGGTCTTGCCGCCGCCGCGCTCGACGAGCTCCCAACCCGCCGCCTCGAGCTCGTGCTGCTGCCGCTCCCTCTCGTTGCGCGCGCCACGCTCCTCGCTCACGCCGGTTCTCCTTCCGCACAGGATTCAACGTGGATCTTCAATACGGTTCGTAGCTGCTCATGCCTCCGCCGATTCTAACGCGTGTATCGCTGGATAAAGAAACGTGCGTAGTACCTGGCCCAGTTAGCGCCAGGGGCGCGCAAAGGCTGCTCCGTGGAGACCAGGATCAGCAGGTAGACCAGCTCGCTCTGCGTGAAGCTGGCGTCGAGGAGCGGACCCAGCCTCTCGCGCAGGTAGTCCGCGTACCAGAGGGGCCACTCGGGGTCGGCGCCATCCGTCGCGATGTAAGCCTGATGATGAGCCTCGCCGGTCTCACGGAAAAGCTCCTCGAGTTGCGCAGCGAGATCCTCGGTCACCAAGTCCTCCTCCGTAGCCCGCGGGCCACTATAGGCACGAAGTACGGCTCGCGCAACGGCGGCACTACCTCCCTCGGCGCTGGTAGACTTTCAGTGCAGGAGGCGCGATGTCCGAGTCATCTAATAGCAATAAGGGTCTGCGGCGTCTCAACCACGAACTCTCTGTGCTCAACGCGATCGCCAGGGAGCTCAACCGCTCTGTGAACCTGGGCGAGGCGCTCGAGTTCACCCTTGCTCAGGTAGCCGAGTTGTTGGGCCTGAGGACCGGTTGGATCTGGCTGACCAACGAGGACTCTTCGGAGCCCTACCTGGCCGCCGCGCAGAACCTGCCGCCGGCCCTCGCGAACGATCCCCGCCGCATGGACGGCTCGGGGTACTGCTACTGCCTCGACACATACAAACGAGGCGACCTGGAGGGCGCGGCCAACATCAACGTGCTCACCTGCAGCCGCCTGAGCGGTCTCGTTGACGGCACCGATGGGCTCCGCTACCACGCAAGCATCCCGCTCTACGCTGGGGAGAAGAAGCTGGGCGTGATGAACGTCGCCAGCCCAGACTGGCGGAGCCTCTCCCCCGAGGACCTCCAGCTCCTCTATACCGTAGGCGACCTCTTGAGCATCGCCGTCGAAAGGGCCGGGCTCTTCGCCCGGAGCACCAGGCTCGGTGCGGTCGAGGAGCGAAACAGGCTTGCGCGTGAGATACACGACACTCTAGCCCAGGGCCTTACCGCCACCGCGCTGCAGCTCGAGTCCTCAGACGCCCTGCTCGACGCCGGCTCGGAGAAGGCGCGCGAACCGCTGCGCCGCGCTCTCTCGCTCACCCGCTCCAACCTCGAGGAGGCAAGGCGCTCTGTGCTGGACCTCAGGGCCGCCCCCCTCGACGGACGCCCGCTCTCCGAGGCCCTCAAAGCCCTCGTGGAGAGATGGGAAGCGGAGACGGGCATCGCCGCCCGCTACAGAGCCGTGAACGGCAGCCGCCCGCTTCCGCCGCGCGTGGAGGCGGCCCTCTACCGCATCTGCCAGGAGGCCCTCACCAACGTAGAGCGGCACGCTGAGGCCGCTCGTGTGACGGTGCGGCTCGTAGCCACCCCCGACAGGGTTCGTCTCGCCGTCGAGGACGAAGGCAGGGGATTCGACGCCTCGGAGACACCAGAAGGCCGGCACGGCCTCCTAGGCATGAGGGAGAGAGCGGAGATGATCGGCGGCGCGCTCGAGGTGCAGAGCGAGCCAGGCGCGGGAACCAGGATCGAGGCGACCGTACCCCTGGACAAACGCTGATGGGGGAACCCAAGAAGATCCGGGTCCTCGTCGCCGACGACCACCCCATGCTGCGCGAGGGACTCGTGGCCGTCCTCGTAACCCAGCCCGACTTCGACGTCGTGGGCGAGGCGGCCGACGGCGCGGAGGTGGTGCGCCTGGCGCGGCGGCTCGAGCCTGACGTGATCCTGCTCGACCTGGAGATGCCCGAGGTAGACGGCGTGGCTGCCCTGGAGGGGCTGCGTGAAGCCGGGTCCGAAGCCCGCGCCATCGTCTTCACCGCCTACGATACAGACGAGCGCATCCTCAGGTCCCTGCGCGCAGGGGCAAGAGGTTACCTGCTCAAGGGGGCTTCGAGGGCTGAGATCTTCGAGGCCATCCGCACCGTCCACTCGGGCGGCTCGTTGCTCGGACCAGCCGTGACGTCGCGTCTTCTCGAGCACATAGAGCAACGCAAAGAGCGCCCAGACGACCCGACGCCAAGGGAGCTCGAGGTGCTCTCCCTCCTCGCCCGCGGCCTCAAGAACGCGGAGATCGCCGAGGCGCTGTTTATCAGCGAGCGGACCGTCAAGTTCCACGTGAGCTCCATACTAGCCAAGCTCGGCGCCGAGAACCGCACCGAGGCGGCCAGGATCGCCGCCCGCCGCGGCCTCATCGAGGCTTCGTAAGCCTGTACCAAAGTACAGGTCGAATTCCCGTCCTACGGACGATCACAAGGGCCTCCTTCTGGGGTAAATTCCGTTCAAGAGACCAGATCATCCGAGGAGGAACTATGACCGAGAACCATGCCGCCCTGATCACCGGCGCCTCCCGTGGTCTCGGCCTCGCGCTCGCTAGAGAACTCGCTCGCAGAGAGTGGACCCTGATCATCGACTCCCGCGGCGAGTGGGACCTCGAGGTGGCCCGCGCCGAGCTGGCCGAGCAGACCCGTGTGGTGGCCATCTCGGGTGACGTGAGGAGCGGGGAGCACCGCAGGGCGCTCGCCGACGCCGCGCGGGAGGCGGGTGGCCTTGACGCGCTCGTCAACAACGCAAGCATCCTCGGCCCGAGCCCGCAACCCGAGTTGCTGGACTACCCGCTCGAGGTGCTGGAGGAG
>Ga0126310_10001125_pt1 | contig 10032 bp, 11 predicted proteins | sample Plot60_FD_92540 | JGI IMG/M metagenome (GOLD analysis project Ga0126310, IMG submission 92540) | Serpentine soil microbial communities from UC McLaughlin Reserve, CA, USA - Plot60 | ecosystem: Environmental > Terrestrial > Soil > Grasslands | place: USA: UC McLaughlin Reserve, Lake County... | reverse complement strand
TGCGGATTACCTTCCCAGATGGCACCCACATTTTCTCATCCGATCAGGACAAGATTGATCACACTTTGTCATCTGTTCTTGGTAGAGAGGTTAGGCTCATGAGGGCTACTGATTTAGAGAAGCCAAGGTATGAAGAGTACTGGCCGGATATAGAAGGCCTAGCACAAAGAGAGAAAGTCACCGACGAAGCTATGCCTTCCAAAACTTTCTTCGATATTGCTGTAATCCATATCTTGACTACTTCTACAATCGACCGTCTACGAGAACTCTATCCTGTAGGGCGCTTTGAGGTTAGACGGTTTAGACCAAATATAGTAGTAGAGTCAGCATCATCGTCTGAAGAGAAGAAGAAGGACTTTATCGAAAATTTATGGGTAGGTAAGAAGCTAAAGATAGGAGAAGATATTGTACTGAAGATCATTGGACCTTGTACTAGGTGCGTGATGATTACTCTGCCGCAAGCGGACCTTCCCAGAGATTTAGGTATCTTGCGTACAGTAGCACAGTACAACAGAGTGACTGCCGGAGTATATGCAACAGTCCATGAGGATAGAGGAACGATTCGCCGAGGAGACCAAGTCCGACTCGCAGAAGAGACTTAATACTGTAGGCTTCTTTATTGCACAATTTGTTTCACATCCTCCCCCGTCATTGACACTTGGCATAATCGATGAATGAGCTTCAGTGTATTGGATGTACTAAATGAATGAAACCCAAATAGAACCTATTCAAGATAAAACAAGAAATAGAATTAACATCAAATGAAATTCCCAATCTTGTTTGTAATCCTCATCAATCTTAAGTTGTCTTTCATACTACTGCTATCGACACGGTTATTCTAAATCTGATGAATTTACATGAGCTTTAGTTGTAACAGTAATTGTAGTAATCTGTTCCATATTATGGTAAAGTATATGTACTATTTGTATTATAAGTGACTGTAAATATACTTTATATTGACTAGAAAAGTCTACTACAAAAGCTATAGCTCTTGTAGACAAATAGATTATTACATGCTACAAAGAAGACAAATTGTTGTCAAAGCCTTTGTATGGCAAGTAGACACAGAATATCTAAGACGCATAAAATATGCTATCACAGGCTTTCATTCGGTAGCCCTTCTTATTAAGTTGATAAATATGAGCTGCATTGTTGCATGAATCTGATATTAGTTAATTAACTTCGGAAAACTTTAACCAATGATAGCTATCACTTCTGAGCTTTTCATAGTTGATCCTGAAATCATCTACCAACAACGATTTTTCCAAATTATGCAACAAAGCATTTTATCGGCACAATTTCTCATTATTTCTCCCATGTTCTAATTATATACGGCGTGTTGCCTTCTGAGGAGATAAACTGATATATTCCTAATATATAGTAGATTATTATGGGAAATTATTATATAATATAATTACTATCTGTAGAAGTAACCTCAAAAGACCTTCAGGTGAAGGGAACTGAAACCGTACTTCTGAATATTATGGTAAGAATACGGAACAATTCCCTACCCAATATCTTAATTCTGATGGACTTTGTTCTTTAATTAATCCAGCTTCATATTCAAGTTTTGTAAGTGTAAGAAATGCGTTGTACTCTTCTATCGATAGCTTTGTAGAAAGTACTTTTGATAATTTCTTATTGTTCTTTCGATGGTTAAGATGATGATTAATACCGGTCTCCATTCTACAAGTAGATACTATATCAGAAGCTATAAGATTATGGGTAGACTAGTAGACATAGGTATACTAGCCTTGCAATTTCAGCGCCATACATGGAATAAAAGGTGGAAATCTCCGTTCATGTGCCTTTTTGTGTGCCTTATTGTGTGGAAAAGTGTGTGGAAACGAGTCATTGTTTAGTAGACATCATACAATGCTAATAGGGTTCTGTTAACATATCAGCTCTTTTAAAGGCTGCTAGCTGTCGGCTCTTCAATAACTTATTTTATATTAGCTAATTCTATTACACATACAATCTAATCATCATGTAATCCAGATGGACCATGGCCAAAATCTTTATTAAATTTCCTTCGTTCTTCTTCTGCTTCTTTCTGTCTATCGAACCTTGGTTTGAATCCCCAAACTAATATGCCGATTATCCCAGTAATCAAAGCACCGGCTACAAAAGAAATAATGTCAGACAATCTTAACCAACCAAGACTGATAAATAATAATAGCATTAAAGAGAAAATGACAGTCAATATTATTGATGTCTTTTCCATCTGTGAAAGTTTTATGCTTCTTAATTTTCCGCCTTTTATAGGCTTTTTATAGGCATCAGAGAAGCTAGGATTGTTAGGTATTAATAAATGAACAACGCTACGATAATCTGACAATCCATATGGCAGTTCTGGTTGAAGGATTTGGTAGTTAATATTCAATAGCTAAAACTCCCATGAATCAAGCCGAACATTTAATGTCTTTAGTCCTTATGATAATGAAGTTCAAAGCTAAGTAATAAGTCATATAGGATGATCATTCTTTTCAACGAGGATATTGTGAATTTTAGATAACTTGTTACCATATTCTGCAATTCGCCTTTCAACTCTTTCAATAGGATTAAAAACGTCATTTATGAAATCGATAGCAGATTGATTTGGATGTTTTCTTTCTTCTACTCTGCACACAGTATCCTTTGCCATTGACTTTATGTATATACTAAACAGATGGTTGAGATGTTTTACCTGAACCTTTATTGCTGAAAAGTGGAGCAAATCGCTAACTTTAATGTCTTTATTGATATCACATTCAGTCAGCTCCCATTCTAACACATCGTCGACTATTCTCTCATGCTTGTCATTTAGCAGGTTTATCAGTGCAGCTCTAATCTGTCCAAAGAATTCTATAATACGGAAGTGATCTTCTTCTGTTTCTAGTTTATAGGAATTATTGCTGCAGCTTGCATGGATATCCACTGTTCCCTTGGAATAGAACACATAATCAACTCTGGTTCTACCTATAATTTCTGTATAGTGTTTTCCTTTATTTCCCTTGTAATACGGAAGATCTAACTGCAAATAGCATTCTGGAAGGACCTTAGTTTTAAGATGCATATTATGGATGAATAATGGAGCTTGCGGAAGCAATGGAAGCACGTAGCCTTCTAATGTATGGACAACCATATGTTGAAGGCATTGAGAAAGAGGTGATTTAGATGAAGATAAATATGAATGTGTCATTGGTAATATGCCTACCCCTGTGGGATCAATTGGTGTATTCTTTGCCATTATTCTCTTCATTACTTCAGACTTTAAGCAGGTTGGATAGTACTGTTGCGGCCTAGTATTTTCTGGCGTGAAAAGAACTTTCCTTTCGAGGCAATACTTCAAGGTAGTCTGAGCCTGGTCTTTATGAGGAGCAAGTCCACTTGAAAGTAAATCCTCAAAAATGATACCCTTTCCTGTCTTCCTATAGTGGTTAATTGCTAAGACAGAGATTTCATCTGATCTGGTGTATCTTCTCCTCTTGACAAAAGATTGTCCCACTAGCGTTAGTGGTATATTCTGATCAGACTCTAGTGGTATATTTGTAGAAGCTTTCAATCAGATATTGCTGACTCCTTTTCCAAGACTATGTGTAAACCCTTTTAGATCTGACTTCCTTCCTGGGTAAACCTCAATAATCTTTCCTGTTAATTTATGAAATCTGCCATGGAACCAGACCTCTAGCGTCCTTCCAGACTTAAATGTCAAGCTCATGTATTCACGCACAGTTTCCCATGAGAGACGAAATTCAAAATCTACGACATCATGATTACAAGGAAGCTTATCCACGTTGTTAGGATTATTTGATAATCGCAATTGTTCTCGAAATTTAACCTGAGTTGACAATCCTGCATTTTGGAATACGTTATCTTTGAGGTCATAGTCGTGTTGATTTAAGTTATCTTCTAATTCTTGAATTCTTATCTCTTTTTCATAGTTGTGGTTTTGTCCGTCGACAGACTCAACTTTGGTACCCTCCTCTTTAGCAACCCCTAATTGTCCTGCTGTATCAATTTTGATTTCAGTATTTTTATGACGTGGCGTCACAACTCTTCTTGGAATATTGGGATTATCAGATGGCAGGTATCTGTATAAGTTACGCATACTGAATCCCGGAAGATGTTTATGATCATCACGCATCCTTTCAAGAGCCTCTTTATGAGTTAGTTTGTTAACTAAAGTCAACCGATTATACATAGCTGGTATCAATTGAAATGCTCTTATTGCACTCGTGTACAGATTTTGAAATTCATTGGAAAGCTCTTCATATGTCCTGGACTGATAATCAATGTCCAATTCATGCGTAATCACTCAATATCTCTCCTTTCTTTACAATAGTCGCACGTACATCTTATGCTTACGATACTATCACTTGTATGATTATTCCATAGTCTTTTCCCAGAGCAAATTTGATGCATTCCTTCGCGGCAAGCTTTACATTCGATCTGGACTTCATATCTACTCATGTATTCTTTCCTCCTGCTTTTTTGTAGAATAGCCGAATTCGTCCAATGCTTGTGTGAGTAGGGATTCAACCGCTGTATTCAGTGATAAATTCCTGACAGTTGCAAAATCCTTCACCTTCCCCCATATGTAGCGGTTGATGTCTATGAGAGTCTTCATCTAAATTTGTAAAGTATTTTAAATTTTTAAATATATTGGTTTTATATGATTTGATATCAAAACCATATATTTAGAAAAAGATGGGAAGTTGTATGAAGGAAAAAGACCCACACTGCGAATAGAGATATTGAGCTGTTTAGCACTAAATGGTAAGGTATCAAAAAGCAAAGCCGAGTATCTGTTGAAAGACAAACATGATTATCCGAACATATCTAACGCCTTTGATGTTCTTAGAGATAAAGGACTAATCAAGGTCTCACACAAGGAGCCGGGCAGAGGAAGACCAGAAGTATACTATAAAATTACAGAGAAAGGACTTGCATTACTTATTAATGATGATCCTATTCCAGAGAAGTTTTGGCGAGCAATGATGGGTTTTTGTTATTATAGTGATGAAGAGGTTAGTCTAGAAAGTAGAAGAATTTTATCAGTTATTTCAACGCAAGTATCTAAAGCGTCTATCAGGATATAGCTTCTCTTTTGAATTAGACCTTTTTAATAAAATGTCTAAAGGTTGGCTCCAAAACATGATATTTAATGTAGATAATAAAATTAGCCTTGCTCAAAAGATTCTTGAAGTTTTAGCTATAAACCCTACAATAACTTTGCATGAATTAGTTAGAGATACTGGTGAATCAGATGAGGAAAAAGTCAAAAAGATTCTTTCCTACTATACACCTATACTACATAAGCCGTTAGTTGTTGGTCCCGACAATGTCGATAAGTTATTAGCTGGAAATATACATACAGCTCAATATGGAATATTCTGCTTCACAATGTGGTTAAAGTAAGGCGTAATGCCAGAGGTACTAATACCTATGAATTATCATTGTTCGGGATAATGCTAGTAATAACACTTGTACGATATCACGACATGAACAGACTAAAGCTTGGACTTTACTACAACAATATTCTATTTGGAGAATATTATGACAAAATAGCATCGAATTATAAAAAGAAGCTTCCCCTAATTTTTGGCAAATGGTATTTGCTAAAGAGAATTCTGAAGATATTCTCAGCATATAACTTTGATATTATATTAGACAAAGAGGCGCGTTCTAACTTTATGACAGGAGATAATAGCAAATTTTATAATAGTTTCATCACAGTAACAGTACATAATCACAAGCAATTAGGCGAAGTTCAAGTTAAAGGTTTAGAAGAATACGGTAATTATATAGAAAGTAAAATTAGTCAGTCCCCATATAAGAATATTCAAGAAGCTCGTAAGTACATTAGCCATAAGACCAATGCTGTTTTCCAAATGATTATGAAAATTTCAGTATTATCGAATCCTGTAGAGTATGATCCTGTATCATTTAAAGAAAAGGCAAAAGAATGGACATTTTTTAATTCAGAACAATTAAAACAGTTAAGCCATTTATATGAAATAGAAAATACAATAGAGAAAGCATTAGCAGATGAAGTGTCTTTTATATACTATCTTAATCTTCATAATGACTACCGTTTTCAAGTAATGCAGCCAATGAAATATTATTCTGTACTTGTACCCGATGTATCAAAAAGTAAGTATATAGAAGATTTACTGTTTCCTAAACAGAGTTTATTGCAATCCTTAGGTGTGATAAAGAGATTGGAGAAAGATTCTGTTCTTTGATAGAAGATTTGGTAAAATATCAAAAAGAAGTAGCTGAAACAATGTCTCAGTTTTATGAAGAGATTTCAATTGAAGAGTAAAAATAGTTTGTCCTTGTTTACAACTAGGATAGGCAAACAACAATTAAGACTCTTTCAATACTCCTTCTTTTATCAGCGTATTCTTTAATGCTAGCAGAGGCTCTAATTCCTTACGCAGTGCTGTTACTTCATCTTTATCTTTTTCAAGAGCATCATTGCGCTGCTTAATTTTTTGATTCTCCTGTTTCAAACGGTTCTCGTCTGATACAGTTAGCAAATCAACTGCTTTCAAATAGTCTTGCAAAAGTTCGGAATCATTAGGTCTATAATAGCTATTCTCGAGACCTATACTGCTTCTATGACCAAGTAACAGTTCCTTATTTAAGGACTTTAAATCAGCTCTTATCATTGCAGTATTGACATATTTACGAAACGCATGAGTAAGCATTGCATCTTTACGTCTTATTACTGGTGTTTGCTGTCTTTCAAGTAATGGCTCTCTTTTACGTATGCCACATGCGATTAACAGATTATCTAACAATCTTGTAAGAGTTTTTACCGAGATGTGTCTAGGATGTTTTATATGTAGTATGTCATTACGGTCAAATTCATCTCTTATTAATGGACTATTAGGAGTAATGGTTTCTCCATATCGTCTACGACATTCCAAATAGCTATCTACACTTTTGGTGCATTCAGGCGTGCAAAATGTAGTGTATTGCTCTTTAGCTTTTTCATAGACTGTAATCTGGTATAAGCCATATTCTTCTATTTTCTTTAAATTTCTAATTTTTAAGGTAGGTATCACACCAATACGCATTCCGGTACTGGCCAATAACAAAATTACTACTTTCATACGGTCATATGATTTTTCTAATAAGGCAGCAATTTCGGGTTTGGTGTATGCTCTGTCGTTTACAACTTTGTTGCTTTGACCTAGAAAAGCATTGATTTTCTTCCAGTTAAGTAAAATGTCATTAATGTCATAAAAATGTCGTAATACTGCAGCATACAAATAGCGTGTTCCATGGGATATTTGTTGAAGACTTACAAGATATTCTATAATGTTTGACTGTAGGAGTCTTTGATCACCAATAAGCAATTCATCTACTGCTTTGACTTTACGATATTGCATATATTGCTTTAAGCATTGTATATATGTCGTTTTAGTATTTGGTGACTTTAAGGAATTTATGAAATTAAAATAAGCATTACCAGCAAACAATAATTGTTGGGGCTCTATTTGATATTCCGCCGGTATATCCTCCATAATATAGCTTGTCTTAGCGAATTATTTATGCTTACGTAAGAGCGTATAAATTGTAGTATATTATCATAGCAATCTAACGCGGGGGTTGCCAAGCCCGGTCAACGGCGTGAGATCGGCACACTTGTCCGGCACGATGCTCAGATGTCAGCAATTGACTGGGTCACCTCATCCTTAAGGGGTTCGTGGGTTCAAATCCCACCTCCCGCACATCACTTTACTATTGGATATGATCAGTTATAGTGCATAGGATTTTTGCAAAATTATTATTTGTAGCAATAATAATTCTAGATATAATCGACATTGATCATATATCTCTATAATTAGTTTCGTTTGTATCTTCCTTCACCGATGACTTCATCAAGATAGTAGTCTAACATTTTCTGTTATCCGCGGATTAGTTAATCATTCAAACTATCATACCTTCATATTCCATCGGCAGCAATTCAATCCGAGAGTCTCTTCACTAGTGTAATATTGGTCGAATTAATTGATGTAGCTTTTATCTATTTACATCACAATACGTGCATTTAATAATCTGCTCAATCAGATTGTTGTTATTTATCTAGAATAGTATCATTGTTTTAAATTGGCTATATTATAAATTATAGAATTGTATTTTAATTTATAGATATATATTATATATTTTATATCATACAGTAGTCATATTTACTAAAGAAGATATAGTTAGGCTGCAAAAATAAGCCTACTCATTGCATTAATAATATTCATAATTATCTAACCAACTAGGTTTTAGGATATATAATATAATGGTTTCAAAACTACTTTCTTATTATTGAGCAGCAAAGAAGATAAATATATAAGTATCATATCATAACTCAGTTTTAAGTGGAAGCAAACGGGTTTGACTTTGACTCCTATTGGAAGTCTTGGATTTTGTCAAGATTTGTATCAATAACTGAAAGAATAGCTGCAAGTAACAAAGGGACAGATTTAGGCAATGATAATAACGATTCCACGTTATTTAATTCAACTATTGAATCAGATGAACTAAATTGATCATTGCCGAGTAATAAAGTTCCATTATATATAAAATATATTTGCTCTATGTTTTTAATTTTTGAAGTATCTCTTTTATTTGTTTTTTATTTGATCTTTATCAATAAATTAACAAATTCGTAATATAGTGACTGTCTGTAACATGACATATAAAGTAATCTTTACTGATATAGATGGTACTTTAATAGACATAAATACAGGAGAATATCGAGGAACAAAGAAATTGATACCCATCTTAAAAAAAAATAATATTCCACTCATTCTTTGTTCTGCGAAAACTTGCTCTGAGCAAAATAAGATAAGAGAAGACACAGGATTAAATGAACCTTTTATAGTGGAAAATGGTGGAGCATTAATTATTCCTGAAGGTTATTTCAATTTTCCTTTCAATATGCCGGTTTCCAAAGCAAAAAAAGGTTATAGCATAATAGAACTTGGAAAACCTGCAATTAAAGTCAGAAAAAAACTCGATAAGATCAGAAAAAAATTCAAAATAGACTTCTTAGGAGTTTCAGATGTTTCTTTGAACGAACTTGCCAAAATGACAGGTTTGTCAATAGAAGACGCAAGAAGAATGGCTCAGCGGGAATATGGCGAAACTATCATAAAAATTAGAAAAGATGACATGGTTAGATTTATAAAAATTGCCTATGGAATGGGCCTAAAGCTCATTCCTGGTGGACGATTTTTTGATATGACAGCTGGCAATGACAAAGGCAAAGCAGTAGAGATATTAATAAATCTCTTTAGAAAAGAATATCATAATGATGTTAAATTTTTTGGAGTAGGTGACAGTGAAAATGATGCTTCTATGCTGAATCATATGGATATTCCAATGCTAGTTCAAAGGCCAGATAATTCGTGGTCAAATATTGAAGTTAAAGACATTATAAAGGTTCAAGGCATAGGTCCAGATGGTTGGAAGAATGCTTTCAATAGAATTATGAAGTTAGATTAGATGCTAATGATCAGGCTGTATAGCAATATTAGCCGTAAGCAACTTGGTAAGTTATTGAGTTGATCTTCCAATCCTTGAATGTACTATTTTGATATTGTAAAACAGGGAAAAAAGTTTTTCCTATTGCATGCGCCTCCGGATAATTGCGGTGCTACTATCCATACTCTGCCATAGAATATCATATCCCATCTTGGAAATAAGTTCCGTATGACAGGATTCGGGTATATTCTTCTGCTCAAGGATTGAACAAGCGTCTGTAAATTTAGTTATACCGTCGAATAGAGACTCAAATTCACCTAACTTAGACTTTGATATCAAATACGTACCTGCTACAACGTATTTGTTGTTGTTAGAATTACTACCACTACTATCATTGTTATGGGATGTGGTAATAATTCTTAAGGCAGATTCAATTGGCAAGTTATATTTATCTGCTATTTCATTAATGGAGATGACAGCAGTATTATTGAAAGCACGGTTTTCAATTTCAGTCAATAACTTTACTGAATTGTTGTTAGCAATCCTTTCAATCATCTTTGT
>Ga0126310_10001124_pt1 | contig 10033 bp, 14 predicted proteins | sample Plot60_FD_92540 | JGI IMG/M metagenome (GOLD analysis project Ga0126310, IMG submission 92540) | Serpentine soil microbial communities from UC McLaughlin Reserve, CA, USA - Plot60 | ecosystem: Environmental > Terrestrial > Soil > Grasslands | place: USA: UC McLaughlin Reserve, Lake County... | reverse complement strand
TGCGGGCGGTCTGCTCAGCGGGAGCGCCTGAGCCGGCGCCGAGCTCACGGTCCGGCGCGGGCACGCCGAGCTCCTCGAAGAAGACGCGAGACAGCTCGTCGTCGTAGTGCTGCCCGGTGTGCACCAGCAACTCCTGGTGGCGCTGTCGCAGCACCCGCGAGACGGCCGCGGCCTTCACGAACTGCGGTCGGTTGCCGATGATCGTGACTATTCGCATGATCTATCCAGCAGGCCGCCTATGATTCCGCGGCGATGGGTCGAAAGCTGATGGGCGGCGCGCTCGGAGCCGTGTCCGTGGCCGCCAATGCCATGCGCCATGTGGTCTGGTACGTCAGCCACCAGATGAGCGGGCGTCCCAGAGACAAGGACGCCGGCTAGCCGAGCGCTCCGCTGACGTGCCGGCGCAGCGCCGCGGCCGCTTCGCGGGTTCGCTCGCCGGCCTCTCCCAGCTCGTGGTCTTCCACCGCAGCGACCGGCTGCACCTCCCGCGTGGTCGAGCAGAGGAAGGCCTCGCTCGCGCCCAGCAGCCGGTCGGTCGTCAGCGGCGCCTCGCGCACCTCGACCAGGCGCAGCACCAGATCCCTCGTGATCGAGGCCAGTATGTGGTCTTCGAGCGGGGGAGTGCAGAGAGCGCCGTCTTCCGCGGCCCAGAAGATCGACGCGGTCGGCGCCTCGAGCACCCGGCCGTGCGGGGTCACGAGCAGAGCCTCGTCGAAGCCCCGCTCGCGCGCCAGCCGGCTGGCCAGCATGTTGCCCGCGTAGGAGAGCGACTTGACGCCGTCGAGCACCCGCGGTGGCGCATAGGTCACGAAGCCGAGCCGCGGGCGCTCGGGCGACGGGGGCAGCGGCTCGGTGAGCAGCAGCCTGCGCCCGCCGCGAGTGAGAACCAGCCGCAGCAGCCCGTCGAAAGCGCTGCCCCCGCGCTCCTCCAGCAGCCGCTGAGCCTCCGACTCCAGCTCTGTGCGCGGCACCTCGAAGCCCAGGCGCAGCCGCTCGGCGGAGCGCTTCATGCGGTCGAGGTGCTCACCGAGGGCGAACGGCCGGCCGTCGTAAACGCGCACGACCTCGAACACGCCGTCGCCGCGCAGGAACCCCTCGTCCGTCGCGGGGATGAAGGTCTCCGCGGCTGGCGCCACGTCGCCGTCGAGGCAGCCGAGGTCGTCGGGCACGAGGCCTTGATATCAGACCGCTGTGCGCCCGCCGCCGGCGAGAACGCCGGGCCAGGGCGCCCCGGCTCCGCCGCAACCGGCCGTTCGCCTGCGGCTCCGGGGTGCGCTCAGGCCTTCTGGAGTGGGCCGTGAAGGACTCGAACCTTCAACCTTGAGATTAAGAGTCTCCTGCTCTACCAGTTGAGCTAACGGCCCCGGGGACGACGGAATTCTATTCGGCTGCTATTCGGCTGCCGAGGCTACGGCCGCCAGCGCGTCGTCGCGGGAGCCGTGGATGGGGAAGACCCGGTCGAGGCCCGTGATCTCGAAGATCTTCGTGATGTTCTCGTCGGTGCACACGAGCGCCAGGGATCCTCCCGCCGGACGCAGCCGCTTGACCCCGCCCACCAGTACGCCGAGCGTGGTCGAGTCGATGAACGTGGCCTTCGAGAGGTCCACGACGATCTGCTTTTTCCCTGACTCGATCAGCTCGACCATCCGCTCCTTGAACTCCGGGGCGGTGTAGAGGTCCACTTCGCCGCCGAGCTCGATGACGTGCGTGGTGTCGTCGACCGCCTCGTCTTGGATGTGGAAGTTCACGTATCTCCTCGGGTTTGGCTTTCGGAATCTACCCCTGCGGCGGCTTCAGTGCCTGCGGGTTCTTGAACTGCTCGGCCTGCTGCTTGACGGTGGCCCGATCGGCCTTTGGGGCAAGGTCGACAGCCTTCTTCGCCGCGAGGTCCGCGGTGCGCTTGTCTTTCGCCAGGGTCGAATACTGCACGAGTCGCAGGTATGACGGCGCGTCGTTGTCGGCTCGAGCCACGATCTGGGCCGCCTTCTGGGCCTCCTTGGGCTTGTTCAGCGCGTTGACGTCGTAGACCTGGAGCGCCACGCGGGCGAGGTCGGCATCGGGTTCGCCCTTCTCGGCTTGCAGGTAGCGCTGCCAGTACGCGGCCGAGCCGCGCAGCTCGTCGCGCGCCTCCTTGGGGAAGGCCGTCGAGTTCGAGCTCGTCTGCGCCGTGGCCAGCCCGTACTCGTCGCGCACGAGCTCCTTGAGCACCGGCTTGCTCTGCGGATTCGCCCGCAGCCGCTCCCGGTTGCGGTCGATGCGCTTCTGCACCGCGCTGTTGACATTGGAGTCGTTGTTGTTGCCGCCCTTGAAGGCGTCTAGCAGGCCTCCGGACACGTCGCCGCCGATGCCGAAGAACACGAGCCCACCGCCCATGAGCACGGCCAGTGTCAGGTAGGTGGCCTGCACCGCGCGGCGGCGCTTGCCTCTGAGGTCGAACAGCATCGGCCCCGGGAAGGCTAGCTAGGGGTCTCGGCGGAGGCGATTCGGTCGGCCACCTCCGGCGGAGGCCGCCCGAAGGCCCTGGCCAGCACGATGCTCAGCTCATAGAGCGCCAGCATGGGCACCATCTCGAGCAGCAGCGTGATCGGGTCGATGGTGGGCAGGAGGGCCGCCAGCACGGCGATCACGAGCACCGCGTAGCGGCGGTTCTTGGCCAGCTTCTCGGGTGTGGTCACGCCGATGCGGCAGGCTGCCATGAGGGCCACGGGAATCTGGAATCCAAGGCCCATCGCCACCATGACGAGCGTCACGAACGAGTAGTAGTCGCGCGCGCGGACCTGGGTATTGAACTCGTCGGCGTTGAAGCTGAGCAGGAACTTCAGGCCCGGCTCGAGCACCACGAAGTAGCAGAACACGACGCCGGCGACGAACAGCACCGGCATGAGCAGCAGCAGCGGCAGCGCCACCCGCCGCTCGGTGGGGTTGAAGGCCGGAAGCACGAAGGCGTAGATCTGGTACAGGATCACCGGGAGCGCGACCAGAAGCGCTGCGTAGGCCGAGTTGGTGATCGTCGAGTAGAACGACTCGGCGGGCCCCAGGGTGATCGGCTCCACGCCCTTTGGCAGCGGGTGGTTGACGATCCGCAGCACCAGGTGGTTCTGCCAGCTCGTGAGCGCGAAAGCCACCAGGAAGGCGCCCAGCGCGGCGAAGAGGCGCGTGCGCAACTCACCCAGGTGCTCGACCACCGACAGGCGGTCGTCGTGGGAGATCGGCCTGATCCGCCGCAACGCGCGGCTCCGGCCTAGGGCTTCTGCTCGCGAGGCGCCGTCTCGGCGCGGGGCGTTGCTTCGCCGCGGTCGGGCAGCTCGTCGCGGTCCTTGTCGTTGCCGGTTACCGAGTCCTTGAACTCGCGCATCCCGCGGCCGAGCGAGCGGCCGAGGTCGGGCAGCCGCTTGGGCCCGAAGAGCAGCAGAACCACAACGAGGACGATGATGATCTCGAGCGGTCCCACGCCGAAGGGCATGTGCCGCATGGTAGCGCCGCGACCGTTCAGTCCTTGAAGTTGAGATAGAAGCGGCTGGGGGTGGGCTCGGCCTGCCCCTGGTACTTGCTGCCCGTCTCGCCGCCGCCGTATGGACGCTCGACCGGCCCGTCCATGCGCATGAACGAGATCTGGCCAATCGGCATGCCGTGGTAGATCGTGATCGGCAGATTGGCCACGTTCGAGAGCTCGAGCGTGAGGTTGCCCGAGAAGCCGCTGTCCACGAAGCCCGCCGTGGAGTGGATGAGCAGCCCGAGGCGGCCTAGCGAGCTCTTGCCCTCGAGCCGCGCGACCAGGTCGTCGGGCAGCGTCACGCGCTCCAGCGTCTGGCCCAGCACGAACTCGCCGGGGTGCAGGATGAACGGCTCGCCCTCGGGCGGCTCCACCAGCTCTGTCAGGTCCTCCATCGGCCGGCGCACGTCGATGAACGGGTATCGCGCGTTGTGGAACACCCGGAACTGGCGGTCGACCCTGACGTCGACGCTCGAGGGCTGCACCAGGCCCTCCTCGAACGGCTCGATGACGATCCGGCCCGCATCGATCTCGCTCCTGATGGTGCGGTCGCTGAGTACCACGGGCCGCAGGAGTCTAGTGGCGTTCAAGTTCCCCCGGAGGGTGCCGATACGGGGACTGAGGCAATGGAGATGGAAGGACACAAAGACGAGGAGCAGTCCGTGAAGCGCGTGGTCCTGCCCAGCGGCAAGACCATCGATGTGGTGCTGTTCGGAGAGGCCGAGCTGGCGGACCCCGCTCCGCGGCACGCTCCCGCCGAGCCCGACCGAGCGCTGCACGTCTGCCTCGAGTGCGACTCCGAGCTGGTCTACCCAGTGGATTGGGAGGAGGCCGGCCCCGACAACTGGTCGGTGCTCCTGCACTGCCCCAACTGCGAGGTCAACCGCAAGGGCGTCTTCACCCAGGAGACGGTAGAGGCCTTCGACGAGGAGCTGGATCGCGGAGCCGACCTGCTGGCGGGCGACTACCGGCGCCTCATGCGCGCCAACCTGGCCGAGGAGATCGAGCGCTTCGTGGGCGCCCTCAAGGCCGGTGCCATCCTTCCCGAGGATTTCTAGCCGCTTCGTCGGGCGCTAGGCGTAGCGCTCCACGACACTGTCGGCCACGAGGTCGAGTGCGCCTCGGCGCGGCTCCGGCAGCTCCATGGCGCCCAGCACGGCCTTGGCCTCCGCCACGTGGGTGAGAGCCTGCCGCCGGGCCTCCCCGAGCGCTCCGGTCAGGGCGATGCGGTCGCATACCGCCGCCGCCTGAGCCGGCCCGCTGACCACCGAGCGCAGATCGAGCTCGCCCAGCTCGGGGTCGAGCGCGCGGGCCAGTATCAGCGGCAGCGTCACGGTGCCGTCCAGCAGGTCGGCGCCGCGCGGCTTGCCGGTGCGCTCGGCGGGACCTGACACGTCCAGCACGTCGTCGAGCATCTGGAAGGCCAGGCCGACACGCTCGCCGAAGCGCCCGAGTGCGTCTGCGAGCTCAGGCTTTCCGCCGGAGAGCGCGCCCAGCCGGCAGGAGGCCTCGAACAGGCTGGCGGTCTTCAGCCGGCAACGCTCGAGGTAGCGCTCGGGGCTCACCTCGGCGGACCAGGCGTCGGCGCGCTGCATGAGCTCGCCGCGGGCCAAGGCGCTCGACGCCGCCGACAGCGCGCGCACCGCCTCGGCGCTGCCCGTGGAGGCAAGCTCGGCGAATGCCCGCGAGAACAGCAGGTCGCCGGTCGCGGTGGCCGCTGCGCGCCCGCCCCGGGCGAACACCGTGGGCCGCCCTCGCCGTAGCTCGGCCCGATCCAGCACGTCGTCGTGCACGAGCGTGGCCATGTGCAGCAGCTCCACGGCCACCCCGGCCGGAACGAGCTCGCCGGCCTCGCCGTCGGCGCAGAGGAACACCAGCATCGGCCGCAGTCGCTTGCCGCCCGCCGACAAGGTGCCGCCGGCGTGAGCGGCCAGCAGGGTTCCGTGACCGGCGGCCACCTCGGTCAGGCGCGCTTCGGTCGACCGGAGCAGCCGGGCGAGCTGTGGGCCACCGGCGTCGAGCACCGGCGCGAGCTGCGCCTGGGCCTCGTTCATTGCACGCGCGTGCCCGCGTGCAGGGCGATGATGCCCCCTGCGGTGAGGATCCAGTGCACCTCAGCGAGCCCCGCCGAAGCGAGCTCGCCGGCCAGTTCACGAGGACCTGGAAAGCGCCGCACGGAGCTCGGCAGATAGGAGTAGGCGTCGGGGTCGCCGGCCAGCCGGCCGAGCCCGGGCACCGCGCGGTCGAACCAGAGCCGGAAGAACCACGACAGCGGGGGGCGCCGCGGGGTCGTGATCTCGAGGACGACCACGTGGCCGCCGGGCCGCGTGACCCGGGCCATCTCCGACAGGCCGCGCCGCAGCTCCGAGAAGTTGCGCGCGCCGAAGCCCACCGTGACCGCGTCGAAGCTGCCATCGGGGTAGGGCAGCTGGAGCGCGTTGCCGGCCTCGAAGAGCACCTCCGGCGCCTTCTCGCGCGCCAGCTCCAGCATGCGCTCGGAGAAGTCCAGGCCGATCACCTGGCCAGCCGGGCCCACCCGGCGCTTGAGCTCGATCGCCAGGTCGCCGGTGCCGGTGGCCACGTCGAGGGCGCGGTGCCCCGCGCCGACACCCGCGAGGTCTGCCGCGCGCTCTCGCCAGCGGTGGTGCATGCCGACGGTCATGACCGAGTTCATGCGGTCGTAGACCCGCGCGATCCGATCGAACATCGCGCGCACCTGCGTCTCCGGCAGCGAGCCGCGCGCGGGGCCTTCCCCGCTCACAGGTTCAGTCCGACGTTCGGAGCGACGAGATGTATCCGACCAGCTGGTCGAACTGCTCCGGCTTCTGGACGCGCAGTTGGGAATACGAGGGCATCGGCGCGGTGGGGTTGATGAGCGTCCGCGCGATGGCGTCCTTGCCCAGCCGGTCGCCGATGTGCGTGAGGTTCGGCCCCAGCGTGTTGCCGTTCTCGCCGATCTTGTGACAGCCCAGGCAGCCGGACGAAGCCGTCACCTGCCTGCCGCCCTGGTACTGGGGCTTGGTCGCCAGCTCGATCTCGGTCGGCGCCCCCGCGAGCGCGCCCAGGACGGTCAGGTAGGCCATGGCAGCGATCGTCGCGATGCCGGCCGTGGTGGCGATCGGCCGGCGCAGCGGGTGGCGCTCCGGGCCGCGGTCGACGAACGGCAGGACCAGCAGCAGCACGAGGCAGATCGTGGGGATGCCGACGGTCGCCATGAATACGAGCGCCGGCGGCTTGACCACCCGCAGCAGCTCGAAGAGGAAGAAGAAGTACCACTCGGGCCGCGGCGTGTAGGTGGTGGTGGTCGGATCCGCCTTGGGGCCGAGCTCGGCCCCAAAGAGGATCGCCATCAGGACGATGACCAGCAGCACGATCGCCGCCATCGCCCCGTCCTTTGCCACCGCGTACGGGAAGAACGGCTTGCCCTGGTTCTTCAGGATCGAGTACTCGCGCAGGTACTGCTCGCGCTGGCGGGCGTCCACTGCGGCCTAGACCTCCTCTCGCAGGAGGTCCTTCTTCTCGGCCTTCATCCATGGCGGCGCCGTGGTGCCGAGCTTGACCACTAGATAGAGGTGCGCCCCGATCAGCGCGGCGATCAAGCCCGGCACCGCGAGCATGTGCAGCGCGTAGAAGCGCGGGATCGTGGTCGGTCCGAATTCTGCCCCGGCGCGCAGGAAGTCGGCGAGGTAGGGCCCCATGATCGGGCCGGAGGCGTTGATGTTCACCGCCACGACCGTGGCCCAGAAGGAGCGCTGATCGAAGGGCAGCAGGTAGCCCGTAAGGCCCATCACCAGCGTGAGCACCACCAGCACGACGCCGATGACCCAGTTGAGCTCGCGCGGATACTTGTAGGCGCCGAAGAAGAACGTCCTGCCCATGTGCAGGAAGATCAGGATGATCATCACCGTGGCGCCCCACTTGTGCATGCCGCGCACGAACTCGCCGAGGAAGACCTCGTTGGTGATGCGGGACGCCGACTCGTACGCTCGGCTCGAGTCGGGCTCGTAGTACATCGCCAGCATCACGCCGGTGACCGCCTGCGAGAGAAAGGCGAACATCGTGGCCGAGCCGAGCGTGTAGAACCAGTTGGTGCCCTTCGGGACCTTGCGGTAGAGCATCCCGCGCAGGAACGGGCTCGCGCCCGTGCGCTCGTCGAGCCAGCCGACGACGGAAGCGGCGCCCTCGGCCGCCTGGTCCTTGACGGTAGGCCCCGAGCCGCCGCCCCCGCCGTTCCCGCCATCGCGCGACGGGGCGCCGTTGCGGCCGTTGTCGCCCGGCCGGCGAGGGGTCGGCTTGAGGAACTTCGGGACGGGCGGCGATGGAAGCTTCATGCGGTGGGCCTCGAGGGATAGAGGTATTTCCACAGCCCGTCGAGGTGGTTCGACGGGTCGCGCGGATGGAAGCGGCGCAGCTCGGAGTTCACGGAGAAGCGGTCGCCGATCTGCACCCGGCCGCGCTCGACGCGAGTGTAGAAACGGTCGAGCGGGCGCACCGGCGGGCCGCCGGCAACCTTGCCGCTCGCGTCGTAGATGCCGCCGTGGCAGGGGCAGACGAACTTCTGCGAAGCCTGGATGTAGCGGACCGGGCAGCCCAGGTGCGCGCAGCGGGTGGAGATGGCGACGTAGGGCAGCGGCTTGATCTTCTGCTCCTTGTCGCTGGGGCTGGCGTCGCTCTTGGTGGCCTTGCGCACGTAGATGGTGGTCTTGCCGGCCTCGCCGATGTCCGGCGTGATATTGATCACCCGCGGCAGGTAGGTCTTGTCATTGAAGTCGCCCTCGGGCCCCACGTCCTGCCAGGTCTCGCGGCTCGTGTCCTCGAAGATCGGCCCGAGCGCGAAGCCGAGCGCCGGCAGCGCGAAGGCGGCGGTTGCGATGCCGCCCACGGCCATCGCCCCGCCCTCCATGAGACGCCGGCGGGTCACGGTCTCGCCCTCGAAGGCGCCGGCAACGCCGCGCCCCTCTGTGTAGCGGGACTTGCGCTGGGAGTTCTTGGGGGTTGGGTCGGCCACGAGTCTGGGGTACTCCGCTGATGGTTTTACCGCCCTGGAGGCCCTCTGACAACATGGTTACGGCCGTCACGAGGCGCCGGGCAGCCTATCGCGCGCAAGCCGGCGCGCGCCCACCCCTCCGGCGGGCGAGAGCGCCCGGGCGCTGGCATCCCAGAGGGCCTCGGCGAGCTCGCCCATCCCGTCCGCCTGGGCCTGCGCTGACAGCGAGATCAGGTCCGCGAGCTCCGCCACGGCCGGCAGGTCGCCGACGGCCGTCAGCCGTTCGAGGCCGAGCGCGTAGAGGGCGTCCCCCGCGAGCAGCCGGAGATCGGGATCCATGCGCTCGAAGGCGCGCGGCCTGCCGTAGTGCATCAGGTAGCCCTCGTACACGGCCTCCAGCACGAACAGGCGCACGGGGTCCGAGAGGCTCCCCTCGAAGCGTGGCGGCGCGGGATCGGGTGCCGCATGAGCGGCCAGCGAAGGGCCGGCCTCCGCCGCGATCTCGCGCAGCACGGTCACGGCGCCGCCAGGGCCTCCCGGGCCGCCTCGACCGTCCGCTCCACGTGCGCCTCGCTGTGAGCGAGCGAGGGAAACCAGGCCTCGAACTGCGACGGCGGCGGGTACACGTCCCTGTCGAGCATCGCCCGGCAGAAGGCGGCGTGCGCTTCGAGGTCGCAGGCGCGGGCGCCCTCGTAGTCCCGCGGCGGCTCGGGCGAGAAGAAGAGGGTGAGCAGGCCGGTGCAGCAGGCCACGCTCGCCGGCGCGCCCGCGTGCGCGATCGCCTCCTCGAGGCCGTCGGCCAGCAAGCGCGTAAGCCGGTCGAGCCGCTCGTAGGCGGCCGCGTCGAGCATGCGCAGGGTCGCCAGGCCCGCGGCGGTGGCCAGCGGGTTGCCGGACAGCGTGCCCGCCTGGTAGACGTCGCCGGCCGGCGCCACGCGCTCCATCAGCTCGCGCGGGCCGGCGTAGGCCGCCGCCGGCACGCCGCCGCCCAGCACCTTGCCGAGGACCGTGAGGTCGGGCGTGACGTCCTCGCGCTCCTGGGCGCCGCCGCGCGCCACGCGAAAGCCGCTGATCACCTCGTCGAAGACGAGCAGGGCCGCGCCGGCGTCGGCCTGCTCGCGCAGGAAGCGCAGGAAGCCCGGCGCGGGCTTGACCAGCCCCATGTTCGCGGGGTAGGGCTCACACAGAATCGCCGCGACCTCGCGCTCCGCCAGGACGCGCTCCACCGCCGCGCGGTCGTTCCAGGGGGCGACAACCGTGTCGGCGGCCTGCGCCTCGGTCACCCCCGGACTCGCTGGGACGCCCGCGCCGGCGGGGCGAGCGCCGGCACCCCGCGCGGTGGCCAGTCCCGAGCCGGCGTCGGCCAGCAGCCCGTCGACGTGCCCGTGGTAGGCGCCCGAGAACTTGAGCACCGCGTCCCGGCCGGTGGCGGCGCGCGCCAGGCGCACGGCGCTCATCGAGGCCTCCGTGCCCGACGACGTCATGCGCGCCATCTCGACACACGGCACGCGCTCGGCCAGCTCGGCCGCCAGCTCCACCTCGGCCTCGGTGGC
>Ga0126310_10001122_pt1 | contig 10040 bp, 11 predicted proteins | sample Plot60_FD_92540 | JGI IMG/M metagenome (GOLD analysis project Ga0126310, IMG submission 92540) | Serpentine soil microbial communities from UC McLaughlin Reserve, CA, USA - Plot60 | ecosystem: Environmental > Terrestrial > Soil > Grasslands | place: USA: UC McLaughlin Reserve, Lake County... | reverse complement strand
GGCTGCTGCCGCTCCTGCTGCCGAAGCCACACCACCTGCTGATGCACCGGTTGCTGCTGCTGATGAAGCTGCTGATGCAGCTGCTGCAGTTGCAGTAGAAGAAGCTCCAGCTGATGAAGCGGCTGATGATGATGCTGATGCTGATGCTCCACCTGCTGCTGCAGAAGCAGCGGCTGATGCGGCTGCAGCTGAGCCACCATTTGACGTTACTGCAGAAGCAGCGGCTGCAGCTGCAGCCGAAGCTGAGCCACCTGCAGCGGTAGTTGATGCCGCTGCTGCTGCGGCAGCTGAGGCAGCATTGGAGGGCGCTCCAGCAGCTGCGGCTGCGGCTGCGGCGGCAGAGGCGACTGTGCCTGAAGGAGAAGCTCCAGCAGCTGCGGCTGCTGCTGCTGCTGCTGCACCAACACCCCCCGCTGATGCAGCCCCTGCTGCTGCTGATGCAGCTGCTGATGCAGCTGCTGATGCAGCTGCTGATGCAGCTCCAGCTGATGCTCCAGCTGATGCAGCTGCTGATGCTGCCGCTGCTGCTGACACTCCTCCTGCTGCTGCTGTGGCTGCTGTGGCTGCTGCTGCCGGTGAAGCTCCAGCAGATGAAGCGGCTGCCGCTGCTGCCGCTGCTACAGCGGATGATGAGGCACCGCTATTAGCTGCGGCAGCTGCTGCGGATGCAGCTGCAGATGCGGCCCCGGTTGTGGCACCTTCTCCTGTAGCGGCTGCGGCTGTTGCAGCTGCTGCTGCTGCTGCTGGTGAAGCGCCCGACGATGTTGCCGCAGCAGCTGCGGCAGCTGCTACGTCTGCTGCTGATCCGCCTTTCGATGTAGCTGATGTAGCGGCGGCTGCGGCTGCGTTAGCTGCTTGTACTGGAGCGCCTGCTGCAGTAGCAGCATTTCTCGTATCTGAAAATAGAGTAGCACTTTGTGGGCAGGGACCATAGTCATGGCCTCCCAGCAATCCACAAAGAGGAGCTCCATTTAATGATTGTTGACTTTGAAATGGAACAATGATTACAAAAAGAATAATTGCGGCTATACCTGTACCAAGAATCCCTTTGTATCTTGCATGTAGAAATTTCGGTACACTATCAAACATAAATCACCAACGTTTACATTATATAAATAGAGTTCGGCTGTGAAATAAGTGATGAAATTAGAATGAGTATTGAAAATGCAGATGTGATTATAGATGGTACTTTTGGAACTGGAATAAGAGGTGAAATCCATAAGCCTCATTTATCTGCGATAGAACTGATAAACAAGTCAAAAGCTTATATTGTTTCAGTAAATGTTCCGTCATGCATTGATCCTAACAGCGGACATGCACATGATAAAAGTGTCAAAGCTGATGCTACGGTAACCTTTGAAGGATGAAAAAGGGACTTCTCGATAACAACTGCTGAGAGAGGAGTAGTGTAGTTCGCAGTGAAGGTTTTACAAATTCCTGTTGGACAAATGACAAATTTCACTTACATTATCGCTGACGAAAGCAGTGCTCAGGGTTCCTATTCGTCCAATAGTTATAATGTTCAAAAGGAAGCCCCTCACCAAAATAGTACATGAAGAAACAGATAGATATGCAACGGAGGCTCCAACCAGATCATTCTCTAATATCAACGACAAAAATCCTAGCCATTCTTTTCCAACCGTAGAATCTAGCAACCAAATAAATAGATTAAGTTCCGCTGATACTCTACCTCTTACAATAAGCAGAAAACACACTGCAAGAGATTGAAAAATTAGCACATAAATATTGTCTGCCTTATATTGCCGATGGAATTATAACGACTGCGCAAAATCGGGCCCTGCTAGAACATGACGAGTCATTACATAGAACGTTAGAGGAGCTATACAAGATGGCTACTTCTTACTATGTTCCTTTCACCTATCGATATAAAATACTCTAAAATAATTTCTACAAATTCCTCTGTGTTTGCAAGGGCTGTTTTCATACAAAAATGACGATTTATTTGTTTAAATTCTTAAGTAAATACAATCCATTCTTAAGCATCCCATGATCATTATTAAGATAAATTGCGCTCTTGTAGGCATTTAACCTCTTAATTTTTTTTAATATATTGTCAAGTTCATTTTCAGAATATATAGAATTATACCATTTAGTAGAACCATGTAATCTAAGGTAGAGTCCTCCGTTTGCAGCTATTAACTTGTTGGGAAGATCTGGTGCATCAACTGAACAAAAGATTACACCCATGTTTTTGACATCATTAATTTGTTTCCACCACGATCTGTTTCTGAACTCTATAACAGCTTTGTCTCGCAAATCCGTACTATGTATAAAGTTTTGAATTGTCTGCAGGTTTTCTTTATTATATTTGTAGTCCGGTGGCAGTTGAAATAGCCAGAAATCAATATTGTTTTCAAGGGGAGAAAGGAGAGATCTGAAGCGCTCCCAGAGCTCGTACGACCTTCCCTTCATTCTCGTATAGTGTGTAATTGATCTGTGGACTTTAATCGAAAAAGTAAATCCGGTAGGAGCAGCCAGCCACGTTTTTAGCCAGCTTTCCGTGGGAAAACGATAGAAGCTAGCATTTATTTCAACAGAGCTAAAACCTTGTCTTAGGTACCACTTAAACGGGGTTGGTCGGCCCTGGTTCCACTTGTAGCTGTATCCTGAAGTACCTATTCTGACATATGGAAGCACCTTCTTCGCATTTCTTTCCAGTTTAAACGCATTTATATAAGTTTGACAATAAATACAGCAGCCATCTATGAAAAGTACCCAATATGTACATATCTTAGTATATTGTATGCCTTTGTCTTACATTATGATTTAAATGATACAGATGCTTTCATATCTGGCCTTTGATATACAGTTCAAAATTTTAGACCACGTATATGATACACAAGAATTTATTTGATAGAAGGAAACTAAGCCATGTAATTGCAGCACTTGTTGCTGTGTCACTGATATCATATTTTTTCGTTTCAATATATATTTTGCCAGATATATACGTCAGGGCGCCCAAACCAAGGCCAGCGCCAATTATTAGCAAAGCAAACTTATCGTCTCCAGTGATTCACTTGGGGAACACATTCTATTTTTATCTGCAAGCCAAAAACACAGGCGACGATGCGGATATGCAAATTATATCTATTGCCTTTCCAAACTTAACTAGTATAGATACAAAAGTCTACATACGACAATCTGATTTAACCCAAAAGCCCTTGTTTGTTAATATAGGTGACAAAGTCGGATCAGATTATACTGGTCTGGAAAATATTGTTTATGCAAAATATCCTTCTATAGAAGCATTTAGTAGGCCATGGCATTCGAACGTCCCTCATAGCATGAAGCTGGAGATAAGACCTTCTTCTGTGGGAAAATTTCTTATATTTTTAAAGGTTATCTCATTTCCGCATACAGACAATGTTGCCCACTATCCTAAGGCGGGCATCAAAGATTTCCAGAATGAATATGTGAAAGTGTATCCCGTCGAAATCTTGCAGAATTAGGCGCAGACAGTGAATAACCAAATCTTTATACGAGTTTAGATACATCAGAAACAAGATACATACTAGTTGCGTGTTGAATGTATGTAATAAAATAGCGGCGTTGACTTTATAACAGATTTTGACTTGAGGATACAACACATTTGTAGCAGCGTGCTCTCGTCTGTTCGGATATATATTTTTGGTCGCAGGAATAATCATTTAAATGCAGATTTTGAATTGGTTGCTCACAACTAAGTTGCGCCGCCTACAATACCTGAAATGACCCAAACGCCCTAATCATTATCAATATATATTAATGCTGAGTAAATTATCTAAAAGAGTCCACCATGTTTGCCACTAAACGCTTTGGCGTAAGGGACAGAGGTACGACGAAGAACATACCCGAGGGTCACATACAGTCGTCAACAGGTCCTAGCCTGCCCCTTACTCGTTTCGCTGTCCCTCCATCCTATCTAGTTGGTTGTATACTCGTGAGTCTGGGAATTTTCACGTCTGCAACTGGAGGAAGCTGGGACATTACAAACCACCTATTGAATAAACCTGAAACCTTCTTTTCTACTCCGCACGCCATGCTCTACGCAGGTGTCGCTTCAGCAATACTGGGGTGCACTTTTATGTACAGAGGACGTAAACATATTCACCACCTTTATCGATCTTTCCGTACTTCTACAATGCTGGTAATTACAGGCATTACAATGCTTGTTGTAGCAGGGCCAGTGGACTTTGCGTGGCACTCTGCATTTGGTCTAGACGGGCTCCTAAGCCCCCCACATTTTGTACTACTTATGGGAATGGTAATAAGCAGCCTTGGATCGTTGATCGGACTAGTTCTATATACTCGTCGCGACGAGCTAAACGATGGATCTTATATAGCAAACTTGAACTCCCAGCGCCATAGTTGGGTTTGGGGTTCATTGGTTTTTGTGAGATCCCATGGTTCTATGGTTTTATCTACGCTTGGCATCATACCAGTATGGCTAGCACTCGCTGGCGTTATCGGAATGTTTAGCCTTCCATTTTCAAAGACACAATATTTCGATTTCAATCCAGAGCCGTCTTTTGGAGCAGTAGTTGCTACTCTCGGCTATCCTGTTCTTTTATCGTTTATCCTCGTCTCCTCTTTTCGATTGGGAAAGGACAGGTTTGGTATCATTTCTGTAACAGCCTCAATTTACATGGCCATTAGTGCCGTAACCGAGATAATTCCTAACGAGTCGCTTGTTCAGACCCTTCCTTTTTACATCCTCAATTTAGTCCCTATTATAGCAGTTGACGTCTTGTTCGCCATATTTAAATATCGAAACCCGTCTTTAAATTACATTATCGGAGGGGCGGTTCTTGGTTCTGTTTTTTTTATGATGCAATATCCGTTGATAACTCATGTCTATAATGAAGTAGTTACAATGCAAGCTTTTGTTTGGCCAAGTCTTACGTCTTCTACCTATTTTGAAATGTTTGGCCAAGTGTACCCTTTGGTAGCTGTCCCTGGTGCTACTATGGGCATAATCGGAGCTATCCTCGCTAACAGACTCATGGCTAAAAACATTGCTCGCATTGCAAAAAGCTAAGCATTTGGTAGAAGACCAAAATGATCGTTTCTGCATACAAGCCTTACATTCCGTGATTACCGCATTATTGTTAGCTGCAACGACTCGCTCAGATTACGGCGGATAACCGATATATTCTGGCTACCTTGGGAATATTCGACAATATTGTCAGATGAGCTCGACGCTTAAAACTTTCTCGTCCATATGGCCAACGAGAACGAAATACAATTACCCGAATATCACATAGAAAAGCGTGAAATAAACGATGCAAAGAGAATGAATTAATTGTTTTTCTAGTATTAATGAACTTTCAGCGTATATTTGTGCATTATATTTTTTGCTATAGCTCGGCGAGCAGCTGTGAGGATATTCACTCAAACATGTGTCTTACATCTCCCTCGAGTACGCCTGATTCACCATGTAATCTATCTATATGTTTTGACAAAGACTCCTTTGCATCAAACGGTGATTCACAATAAGGGCATTTGAATTTGGACTTGCTTGCATCCTTGAGATATGTGATAGACTTTGTATCAATGATACACATAGGCGTGCCCTGGAGAACAGCGTCCTCTGACGAAACAGATATTGCCTCTAGTTTTTCGTATATGGCCTCCCTAGTAACCATTCCTAGCACTGCTGAGTAAGCATGAACCATTACCTGTCTTACGTGACGTTTGTCCATAACTGAAAGCGCTTCTTTGACCGTAGTAGTAGGTTCGACGGCAAGCACAGGGGAGCTCATGATTTCCCTGAGTTTCACTTTCGCAGGATTTCTATCTTGGCCGAGAACTTTGAAGAGTATATCTGTCTTGCTGACAATACCCACGACCTCACCTTTGTGGGAAGCAAGGACGCACCGTGCATTTCTGTCTTCCATGAACTCATAAGCTTCCTTTGCAGACTTGTCACTTTCTATTATAATCAAATCAGTACTAAGAACTGTGCCGATAGGAGATAACAAGAGAGAATTTATATTGTCGGGCGCGTGAGCAGAGCTCTGTTCTTGCATACATAAAGAGTGTGAAAGTTTTATTTATAGTTGATGTTTGCTTTTGTGTTCTTTCTATCGTTGTTTTTCAGGTCATGTATTACGGCGAATTTAAAAAACGCATTGTATATTGTGTCAGAGCATATCTTAACAAGGCTCTATAGTAGTATGTCTATTCCATGATCAAATAGAGAAGGCTGAGATGTGACGTGCGCCAATAGTAATCAAAAAATGGCTTGATTCTTCTAATCAATTCGAATGAACAACTAGGAGTTTCTGGCGCTTAACATGCATTTATATTATTTTATAATAATTTTTGTGCCATTAACTAAAGTCGTTATTTACTTTAAGATCGATAGGTGATAACCCTATGGGCCTAAGCCGAAGAATAAGATTAAACGATGTCTTTTACTCTAGAAAGCTAAGTACTTTTGTTAGTATCATGATAATAATCATTATGTATTGATATTTCCAAGTAAAGAATATGGCAATTCTATCGGCATGGAGCATAATTCATTTTATAATTGGTTTAATAATTTCTACTGTCATCATATTAATTGTTACAAAGATATTCGGCGAGAAAGAGGGTGTAAAGACTGCTTTCGCAACAGCTGTGATCGGATCGATTATCTACGGGATTACATACTTTTTAATTGGAAGTGGGCTGCTGGCAGCTATCGTCGGAGGTATAGCTTGGCTATTTTCATTAAAATGGTTATATAGAATCGGCTGGCTCAAGTCAATAGTTATTGCAGTCATAATATGGGTGATAACTTCAATAGTGGGTATATTGCTTCCAACAGCTCTTGGCCCGCTTTAGGTAACAGCAATTCTTTATAATAGAATATTATTCGGCAATAAAATCCTGCCCGCAATCAAGTAATTATTCTGGCTTCTTGTTACGTTGGCTTAATTTGTAAAGGAAAGTCAAATGCGTTGAATGTATATCCTGTTCTGGGGGATAGCGGCCATGTCAAATTCGCTAAACATATACTTCACCTTGTAAAGTCATAATCCATGAGACGGGAATACTGAAGATCAAAAAATGAATGCTAAAGAGTGCCATGCGATATTAAGCAACCTTGATATATGTTCAAACTAAATAATTAATTGATCTATTATAGGATGGGCTCTAAGAATAGAATAGGGCTGCTGTGTAAAGACAAAACCAAGATCAACTGGTAGGGTGATAACAATGGGAATTATTATACAACGAAGTGCTGAATTTACGAAGCGTCTACTAAAGAACCTAATGTCAAAACATGAACAAAAAAGAAGAATAGATAACACCGTACATGTATCAGACATCATACCAACTACCTGCATAAGAAAGCAGTATTATTCAAGAAAGTTCCCTGATATGGACCCGCTTTCCGACCAGTCCGTTCACCACTTTGTAAGAGGAGAGTCAAGTGAATTTGTTATCACAAAGCTTGCAGATCTTGGGGTAGCACAGGCTGATATTGAGATGGACGACATAGTGGCACATCCAGATATCATGAGCCTTGATGAGCGTGTGATAATCGAATTAAAAGACACTGTTAGTGGTAAGCGCCTAAATTTCTACGATAATACGTTCAGAGCTTACCTAAGACAGCTACTATATTATATGGTCATGACAGATATAGAAAAAGGAATCATCTCGATAAGATATAATGTACGGGAGCTCAGATGGATTAGGAGCGATTCGGAAGGAGATTATTTCTTCCGCCCGTTCAGTGCTAAGAACGTTGGCATAGAAAGCTGGGAAGTATTTTTGGCTACACATGATATAGTGAGACAGCTCTTGAAGAACGAGATGGTAAGACGTAAGAACCTTTTCCTTAGAGCATTAAATGAAAATAACGTCTCTTTACTGCCTAGGCTAATAGATGATGCAAAGAGAAGCAAATGTCCACATTGCCCGTATAACGATAAATGTATCAACCATGACTCTGAGTCTGATGAAGCAAAAGAAATTGCCAAAGAAATCGACCTAATAGACATAAAGGGCGTAGTTGAGATTAGACCTTTTGGGCATGAATAGGGGTTGTGTAAAATAAAACAGATCGGGCCATATCCCATAAATATGAATTAGATTCAATTAGCGTGACTAAACTATGTGCTAAATCAACCTCCTCCTTGCTTTTTACATATTATATATACAAAAAAACTCAACAAGATTCAATAAAGATTTAGTTTGATCTTGTAATTGCAATGGCATACACGGAGTATTTTATAGCTTGTGCATTGGCATCTTATCATTGTCATGCAGGTCACTGCTGCCGTCATGATATCTTCCAAACCACAATTGCGAGTATCCTCTGTGAGTACTTATTTGTAGGAGTACCATCCCTGTAATTTTTCTAATTTTTTCTATCGCCTTAGCGTCTGCAAAAAAGTCATTCGTATTGAATATGAGAAACTCCTTGTTTCCGTTCTTAACATATTCAAAGCCGCAGTCGTCGGAGCAGTTCAACGAGTCCCATATCCACTCCTCGCATTCATCTATCGGCAGCTGCATATATTTTCTCCGTGAATTGATCTAATCTCTTATTGCTCAACAAATCATTTAAAAATATTCTTCTGATGAAATAAAGATGGTACATCATAAACTAAATTGTCACGAACGTTAAGGGCTTTCTATGATGGCACAAACAATTGTAATTTAATATATAATAGTAACTTAATATATTATCAGTGATCCCGCGGCAAGGATCCTTAATTATGTAGCCATGCCTTATACTTTGGTCATGTTGGGTTGAGTATTCGCTGTGGTTTGTGAAGCAGCAAGCATCGTATTGCTCAATAACATTGCAATAGTCATTGGTCCAACTCCTCCTGGTACTGGAGTTATCCAAGAAGCCTTTTCCTTCATAGATTCAAAGTCCTCCACATCGCCTACTGGCCTTCCCATCAATCGAGATATACCTACATCAATTATTATAGCACCATCTTTAACCATGCTGCTATTTAGTGCAAATCTTTTGCGGCTCCCCACTGCTGTGACTATTAGCTCCGCAGACTTTATCTTGTCAACTAGATTCTTTGACTTGGAATGACATACCATGACTGAAGCATTTCTTTGCAGTAGGAGAATCGCGAGGGGTTTTCCCACAAGGTTGCTTCTATTAAGCACGATAGCGTCGATAGACTCTAGTTCGATCTTATAATAATCTAAAAGCTGCATTATTCCTAATGGTGTGCAAGGAACTAAAGTTGCCCTTCCGTTGAATAACATTCCAGCATTTGTCTGTGTCAGCCCATCTACGTCCTTTGAAGGGCTGATCGTATTAATTACATTAGCTTCATTTATGGCCTCAGGAAGTGGCAACTGTACAAGTATTCCATGGACATCAGGATCATTGTTTAGCTTCATAATTAATTCTATGAGTTCTTTTTGACTGATGTTTGAGGCCATTTTGTGATCTTTCGTACTTATACCAACGTCAGCTGCAGCCTTTTGTTTATTTTTCACATAAATGGCGGAAGCAGGATCGTTGCCCACAAGAATAGTCGCGAGACTCGGAATGAGAAGTCCTTTTGACTTCATGTTCTCGACGTCTTTTTTAACACGAGATTTTATAACAGATGCAACGATATTACCATCGATTGTACTGCCAGTCAACGCGAATTGCAGTTGACCACATCAAAATATAGACGTTTCACAAGCTCGACAACTTTGTGGCACGGGAAGGTTTATGAATTACTTTATGTGCGACTAGCCATTTTTGCTTTAACGTAACATTCTCTAGGATATCGAGTGTAAGGATTTGCTAATCCGTCTATCACAAAAATCCAAGACATAGCTCAATGTAATACCACAACCTCTTAAGCTCGCACAGGATAACTAGGCTACGGTTCTTGGACTGCTGTGGACTCTTATTGTGGTGATAGTAGCAATAATTATTATCATTGTGCTACTCAAGCTGGTATTTGCTATAATCGCAATAGGCCCATTTGCTATAGATGATCAGGATATACATACTATCTTGACACTCGTTAAAGCTGGTGGTAGCACATGATTTTTAATTCCTGTTAAGAGGATTGAGT
>Ga0126310_10001121_pt1 | contig 10047 bp, 13 predicted proteins | sample Plot60_FD_92540 | JGI IMG/M metagenome (GOLD analysis project Ga0126310, IMG submission 92540) | Serpentine soil microbial communities from UC McLaughlin Reserve, CA, USA - Plot60 | ecosystem: Environmental > Terrestrial > Soil > Grasslands | place: USA: UC McLaughlin Reserve, Lake County... | reverse complement strand
GCACTGAGCGAGATCGTCGCCTCGGTGCACGGTGGTGCGTACGTCGAACCGACCAGGCAGACGCTGAAGGACTTCACCGCGGACTGGCTGGCCGCGATCGAGCCGACGGTCAGGCCGGCAACCCACTACTCCTACGCCCGGAACCTGCGGCTGCACGTACTTCCCCAGCTCGGACCGGTTCAGCTGCGGCGCCTCGATGCCGGCATGCTGAACGGCCTGTACGCCGCGCTGCTCGCCGACGGCAAGCAGTTCAACGGTGGCGGCGGCCTTTCGCCGCGGAGTGTCAGCTATGTCCACACGATCGTCCACCGGGCATTGCGTGACGCCGTGCGGTGGGGACGGATTCCGCGCAATCCGGCCGACGCGGCCGATCCGCTCGGGCGGCGGCGACAGTACAACCGACTATCAGGACCTGGACCGCCGAGCAGCTCCGTGCCTTCCTCGACCACGTGGCAGACCACAAGCTGTCTGCGGCGTTCGTGGTGCTGGCGACGACCGGCATGCGCCGCGGCGAGTGCCTCGGGCTGCGCTGGTCGGACGTGGACCTGATGGCGGGCCGGGTCTCGATCACGCAGACCGTGATCGCGGTCAACCACAACGTGCGCATCGGGTCACCGAAGACAGCGCGCGGACGCCGGACGGTTGCCCTCGATCCCAGAACGGTGGCCGCGCTGCGCGAGCACCGCCAGAACCAGCTCGCCGAGCGGTTGCTCATGGGCGCGGGCTTCACCGATCACGATCTTGTCTTCTGCCGCCCGGACGGCGGCCCGCTGCACCCCGAGCGGTTCTCCCGGACGTTCGCCATCGAGGCCGCGCGTGCCGGGCTGCCACCGATCCGGTGCCATGACATCCGCCATACCTGGGCCAGGCTGGCGCTGTCCGCGGGCGAGCACCCGAAGGTCGTGCAGGAGCGGCTCGGGCATGCCAACGTATCGATCACCCTGGACGTGTACAGCCACGTCACCGAGGGCCTGCACGGGGAGGCCGCCTCCCGCGTCGCGGGGATCATCTTCGGTACGCCTTCGGCGCCCCGTTAGCAAGCCGTTAGCAACGGCAGGCGGAGACGGGCATGAATAGCCTTCTGGCTAGGGGAATCACCGTGCGCGAGGGGGGATTTGAACCGGGCGCGACCCACGCTCGTCCTGCCTGAATTGGCCAGTTTGAGCGTGAAATGAGCTCCCGTTGACTCCCATCTCATCCAGTTGGAGCGTGGCAGGTGCCACACGTTGTGGCACCGTCTCGATCTTGACTTGGTGTTCGATAATCGATCACTGGACGCCTGTCAGACTACACAGGTCGATGCTTGTCGGTCATCCTTGAGCGCTGGGCGGAGCCCGCTGACCTGCTCGTTGCGGAGGAACGGTCGTTCACGGCGTCCGCGGCGCCGAGGCCTCGTTAACGGCCTGTACGCGGTATACCTCCGTCGTGGTGAGCGTACGCCGCCGGTACGAACAGGCTTCCGCCGTGGAGGCTGTAAACCAATCGGTGCGTGTCAGCGCCCGCCGTAATCTGAGCCTTTCCGGCAGCTCAGGTCAGTTGTCCTTTTGCCGCGGTGAGCCGCAGCTGGAGGCACCCTGGGCACCATCGGCCTGCCCACGTCGGGCCAGCACCACGACCGGCCGATGAACTAGAACGCGCGAAAGTCGATGGACGAGCGGTCCCAAAGTCCGCTGGTGTGGGTGCGGCAGCTGATGCGTGGCAGCGCGGCATCCGGCCTGGGGAGCTCGAGGACTGGGGCGGCGCCGGGGTGACCGACTGCTCGTGCAACCCGTGCAATGGTCGGGATCTGCTGCGGTTCAACAAGGAGTTCGGCCGGGTCCCGAGTCGACCCGTTCTCCGGCCACGGCGTTCATTAGTGCATCGTGCGCCTGTTCGAGTAGCCGGCGGTAGCCGGCCTGCCCGGTACTAGGTTGGCGAGCTCGACGCCGTCCTCGCTGTGGAGTGGAAGCCGCTGTGTGAGCTGTCCGACTGCGTGCTGCCGATCGCGTACGGGTCGTTCAAAGGCACTGCGGAGGAGGCGAGCGCGACGCTGCTGTTGAACTACATGACGCGGTACGACCCTCGGTCTGGATCCACCCCGGCGACTACGTCACCTGCGTTTTTGACCCGGGCAACCCAGTCAGCCTTCTTCGATGTCGATCGTAAAGCTGCCGGTCTGACGTTGGATGCGCTGCATGTCGGCCGGTGAGAGGCGGCCGATGCGAACGATGCCATTGAAGTAGCCGACGTCGCCGTAGTAGAAGACCAGGCCGTTGGTGGGCCGGTAGTAGCCGATGTCGTTGATCTCGGGGTCGGCGCCGGCGGGGACACCGTCCATGGTGAGGGGGCGCGATAGTTCACCGACTTTCTCGACTCCGTTGAAGTCGGCCAGGGTCACGGAGAGTGGTAGTTGCCGGGCCAGGTCTCGGGCGGTGGGGTTGTCGTTGAGTTCGCCGGTGACGGTGTCGCCGCCGACGGTGATGCGGATGGTGGTCACGTTGTGGGTCTCCCGGCTGGTGGGGCTGGCGGGTCGGGTCGTCGGCGCGGTCGCCGTAGGGCTGGGTTCTAATGTTGCGGAACTGGCGGCTGGGTTGGTCGGTCCGCTGTCCGGCGCGCTATTCGGGGCAGGTTGACTGCTGCCGCAGGCTGCGGTCGTTGCGAGCACCGCGACGAAGCTGAGCAAGGCGGCCCTACCGGCGCGGCGAGTTTGTGGTGGTGTCACAGGCACGGTATCGACGTTAGGAGCAGCCCCATGTGGTGAGGAACACCCTGTGCTGGGACGTCCCGCCGGTACACCCAACGAACGCCCCGGCTTTCACGAGGCGCTGGTCGGCGACGGTGTGACGGTGGGGTTGGTCCAGGAGGCGAGCAAGTCGAGGGCGTGAGCAGTGGGTGAGCCTGGTTCGGCTGCGTACAGAGTGAGGGTCAGTCCGGGGTCGGACAGCATGTCCATGCTCTCGTAGGCGAGCTGGAGGTCGCCGACGGTTGGGTGGTGGAACTTTTTGGTGCCGGCGCCGTGGGTGCGGACGTTGCGGCTGCTCCAGCGGCGGCGGAATTCGTCGCTGCGGGTGGACAGCTCGCCGACGAGGTCGTGGAGGTCTTTGTCGTGGGGGTCGCGGCCGGCTTCGGTGTGCAGGATTGCCACGCTGGTGTCGGCGGCGAGGTCCCAGTCGGGGTAGAAGTCGTGGGCGGCGTCGAGGTGCAGGAAGGTGAATCGGACGAAGTTCGGCACGGGTTGCCCGGTGGCGTCATAGACGGTGGCGTGCATGGCCCGGCCGAGGTGGTTGGTGGCCAGCAGGTCCATCCGGCCGTTGCGGACGAGGGCGGGGGCGGTGAACGCGTCCAGCACCCACTGCAGGTCGGGCCGGGGTTGCCACCGTTTCGAGGGTCGGCGGCGGGGTCGCATGCCGGCGGTGGTGCCGTCGGCGGCATGGGCCAGGTTGAACAGGTGGGCGCGTTCGGCGTCGTCGAGCTGCAGGGCGCGGGCGATCGCGTCGAGCACCGAGGCGGAGGCGCCGGCGATCGCACCGCGTTCGAGTTTGGAGTAGTACTCGACGCTGACCCCGGCCAGGGCGGCGACCTCGGTGCGGCGTAGCCCCGGCACACGCCGTTCGCCGTGGATGGGCAGGCCCGCTTCGGCGGGGGTGATCTTGGCTCGCCGCGAGATCAGGAACTCGCGGACCTCGTCACGGTTGTCTGCTGGCGTGTCCACGAGCATCGACGCTACGACCTGGGACCGAATCACTGGGATGCCCTGTCGGTACACCCCACGACAGAGACTCCCACACTGCCACCGGCCAGGGTTGACTGAGGATCAGTTCCGCACGAATCCGACCTGAATGATTTGAGGAGTTGGGCCCGCTGATGCGTGGTGTTGTGATGCATGCCCCTTGTGATGTCCGGGTCGAGGACCTGCCCGAGCCCACCATCCAAGAACCGACCGATGCGATCATCCGGCTCGCCGCAGCCTGCGTGTGCGGGTCCGATCTGTGGCCCTACGGCGGCGCCGACGACGTGTCAGAGCCTAAGCCGATGGGCCACGAGTACGTCGGGGTCGTCGAGCAGGTCGGCGACCAGGTCGAGTTGATCAAGGTCGGCGACTTCGTGGTCGGGTCGTTCTTCGCCTCCGACAACACCTGCGAGATCTGCCGGGCCGGCTACCAGACCAACTGCGTCCACCGGGACTACCGCGTCCCGTCGCAGGCCCAGCTGATGCGGGTCCCGCTGGCCGACGGCACCCTCGTCGCCACCCACGGCCAGCCGGATCAGGATCTGATCCCATCCCTGCTGGCGGCGTCCGATGTCCTCGGCACCGGCTGGTTCGGCGCGGTGGCGGCCGAGGCCGGCCCCTACAAGCCCGTGGTAGTGGTCGGGGACGGGGCGGTCGGGCTGCTCGCCATCCTCGCCGCCAAGGAGCTCGGCGCCGAGCGGATCATCGCCATGTCCCGGCACGCCGACCGGCAGGCATTGGCCCCCGAGTTCGGCGCGACCGACATCGTCGAGGAACGCGGCGAGGCCGGCATCGCGAAGGTCAAGGAACTCACCGACGGGCTCGGCGCGCACTCCGTGGTCGAAAGCGGTCGGAACCCAGGAGTCGATGATGCAAGCCTTCGGCGCGACTCGGCCCGGCGGCCACGTCGGCTTCGTCAGAGTCCTGCACGACGTGGAGATCGCGGGTGACGACATCTTCATGACCCATGTGCACGTGCACGGCGGCCCCGCGCCGGTGCGCCGGTTCCTGCCCGACCTGATCGACCGGATCTGGAACCGCCAGATCAACCCCGGCCGGGTCTTCGACCTGACCCTGCCGCTCGACCAGGCCGCAGACGCGTATGCCGCCATGGACCAGCGCACCGCCATCAAGGTCCTCCTCCAACCCTGACCTAGGCACCGAACGGACTGCACCTCGAACTCCACTGCGAAAGGCTCGCCGATGAACCCGACCTACGACTTCTCCGGCCAGGTTGCTCTGGTCACCGGCGCCAGCTCCGGCATGGGTCTGGCCACGGCCCAGGCCTACGCCGAATCCGGTGCCGCCGTCGTGCTGACCGACGTCAACGAGACGGCACTGCGGGCCGCGACCGAAGAGTTGTCCGGTCAGGGCCATCAGGTGCTCGCCGTCGTGTGTGATGTCGCCGACGAGAGCAGCGTCGCTGCCGCCGTCCAGGCGGGGGTGGACGCGTTCGGCCGGCTCGATCACGCGTTCAACAACGCCGGCATCCAGGTCCCTCCGTGTGATGCCGCCGACGAGCCCGCCGAGGTCTTCGACCGCGTCAACGCCATCAACCTCCGGGGTGTGTGGGCGTGCATGAAGCATGAGCTGGCCCAGATGCGGACCCAGGGCAGCGGGGCGATCGTCAACAACTCCTCCCTCGGCGGGCTCGTCGGTCTGCCCGGCCGGGCGGCGTACCACGCCACCAAGCACGGCGTCATCGGCCTCACCAAGAGCGCCGCCCTCGAGTACGCCCCCCGCGGAGTCCGGATCAACGCCATCTGCCCCGGCACCATCGCCACCCCGATGGTCACCGACATGATCGACAAAGGCGAACTCGACCTCGACATCGCCAAAGCCAACCAGCCCATCAACCGGCTCGGCACCCCCGAAGAGATCGCCGCTTCCGTGCTGTGGCTCACCAGCCCCGGCGCCGGATTCGTCACCGGCGTCGCCCTCCCCGTCGACGGCGGCTACACCGCACAGTAGGCCGACCAACTGATACCGCTGAGAAGGAGGCGTGAGCATGACGGTTCAGTTCGACTACACCGGGCAGGTGACCATGGTCACCGGCGCCAGCGCCGGCATGGGATTGGCGGCCGCGCAGGCATTCGCGCGGGCGGGCGCCGCCACCGCCCTGGTTGACGTCAACGAGGCCGCGGTTAGAGCCGTCGCCGAAGAGCTGGCCGCTGACGGGCACCAGGTTCTGGCGCTGGTGGGTGATGTGAGCGACGAAGCCCAGGTGGCCTCGGTCGTCGCCGAGGTCGTTGCCGCCTTCGGACGCCTCGACGCAGCCTTCAACAACGCGGGCATCATGATGCCGCCGTTGAAGACCGCCGACACCGACAACGCCACCTTCGATCGGATCGTCGCCGTGAACCTAGCCGGGGTGTGGAACTGCCTCAAGCACGAGATCCTCCAGATGCGTACACAGCAGTCCGGCACGATCGTCAACAACTCCTCGATCGCAGGGCTCAAGAGTGGTACCGGTCGGTCCGCGTACACCGCGACAAAGCACGCCGTTGTCGCCCTCACCAAGTCGGCGGCACTGGAAGAGGGAGCCCAAGGCATACGCGTCAACGCGGTGTGCCCGGGCACAATCACCACTCCCATGGTCGAGCGGATGGTCGCCGCCGGAGAGCTCGACACGGGCGCTTCCGCAATGGCCGCCGCCATCCCGCGGCTGGGACGAGCCGAGGAGGTGGCCGACGCCGTGCTGTGGCTGTGCAGCACGAGCGCCTCCTACGTCACCGGTGTTGCTCTCCCGGTCGACGGGGGCCTGGCCGCCGGATGACCGGATCGGCACTACACAACTTGACTCAGGTCATCGAACCGAGGAGGACCACAGGTGAAGATCACGCACAGCGGTGGGCAGACCGGGCAAGGACCGGCCGACTGGTTCACCGGCGACGTCTACATCGACACCATCAGAAACCCTGACGACCAGTCCGCGATCGGCTGCGCCCATGTCCGCTTCACCCCCGGCGCCCGGACCGCCTGGCACCACCACCCCAAGGGACAGACGCTGTACGTGACCGACGGCATCGGCCTCGTCTCCTACCGCGGCGGAGAAGTCGTGGAGATCCGACCCGGCGACGTCGTCTACATCGAACCCGGCGAAGAGCACTGGCACGGAGCCACACACGACCGGTTCATGGCCCACGTCGCCATGCAAGAAGCCGACGACCAAGGCCAGGTCGTGACCTGGCTCGAGCACGTCACCGACCAGGAATACGCCAGCACCACCTGACCGACCTCCTCCGATCAGCACCTGACTGTTGGCGCGCGGCGAACTAGGCCATGATCGACGTCCCCGGACGGTAGGTTCAGCTGGTGGAAGACTGGCGCTCAGATCGGATCGGGTCAGCCCTGAGTGTGGCTAACCCGACGGTGATGGCGAAGCCGCCTGACCCTCTGGGTGGCCGTGCTGTTAGCCCTGGCCGCCGTCACCGGCACCGGATACCCGGTATACGACTCGATGCCCAGCCAGTCCATCAGTAACCGATCAAGCTGCCGTCGCTGACAGGGTCGAGATGAGCGGCCACACCCACCAACGGCTCGACGGAGACATCGGATTTTGCGACCTCACCCTTGCGCCCACACTCATATGGCGCTCGCCACAAGACGTCCGTCCTATGCCGTTAGCCAGACTTGGGCTTACAGTTGGGTCCCTTTTCCGGTGGTAGGGGCAGACCTCAACGCGTGAGCTTCCCTTCGTGCCGGTGAAGCACTGCTCGTGCCTCGGGGTGCGGCACGGTGCGTCTCCATTCACGTGCGGGGAGCATGCGGCCGCCCAGGGCCGCGTCGAACGCCGCGGCCGACGAATAGCGGTCGGCAGGGCCGCGAGCGATGGCGGAATTCACAATGTCCCGGAGGCCTTGGGTGACGCCCTTCGTCCCCCGGCTCGTCCCGCACGCCCGGCTCGGCGGAGCCGGCCTGGTGGCGACGACTTCGCCCTCGCGGGCCTCCCGGCCGAGGCTGTTCGCGGCAACGGATGTCCTCGATGTTGATGGGTTCGCCGGCGACTCCGGTCCGATGTTCGGCGACGGTCGAGCGGGAAGTGGTTTCGCTATTTGGATGTTTGCTGCCGAACTGTTCGCGGGCGTGGTTTCACAAGGTGGTGGCCGCTGGCAGGGTTGTCTGTTAAGGGCTCGACCGGTCGCTGGGAAGGTGCCCCTTCCCTGGTTTTGGCCAGTGCGACTGCGCGGGAGGAGAGTGAGTGTCACACGTAGCGTCTGTCGGCCGGCGCAGCGGCTGGCCACCTCCCTGCAACAGACAGAGACTGCACCTGATGTCGCTGCACTCCTGCGGCGTCTGCTTCATGCCGCTGTGGTGGGGTTCTCCCGGGCGGCGCATGCGCGTGTGACGTGGGCTGCTGTCGCCTCGCTGGGCTTGCTCGCTGATCGAGGGACGGCCGCCCTTCGCGTCGCGCTGGCGAGTCGGGATGTAGATCGGGCATGCGAAGGGAATCCTGATGGAGCGGTTCCAGATCTCGTCCGATGAGGCGTTCCGGATGCTGGTCCACTGGTCGCAGAACAGCAATGTCAAGTTGCGAGCGGTGGCTGCGCAGATTGTCTGGTCGGGCGAGCTGCCCATGGGCGGCGCGTCACGAAGAGCGGCCCAGGGCACTGCTGGGTTGAGCGCCCGGGCCTTGCTTTGTCGCCCGGCACGGGCTGGGCGCCATCCCCACGCAGAATCGAGGCGCAGTTATGACGTTGATGCATTTCGACCCCTTCCGCGATCTTGAGCGGCTCACCGAACAGGCTTTCGGCTATGGCCGTGGTCCGCGCGCCTTGCCCATGGAGGCACTTCGGCGCGGAGACGGGTTTCTGATCGCGCTCGACGTACCTGGCGTGGACCCATCTGACGTCGACGTCAGCGTGGAACGCAACGTGGTGACCGTGCGGGCCCACCGCGAACCGCTGCACAGTCACGGTGACGAGCTCATTGTCGACGAACGGCCCACTGGTGACTTCAGCCGGCAGCTCTTTCTGGGCGAGAACCTGGACGCCGGCGAGCTGACCGCGGAGTTCAGCAACGGCGTGCTGCTGCTCCGCATCCCGGTCGCTGAAGCAAGCAAACCCCGCAAGGTTGAGATCGCCGACCGTGGCGGGGATTCCCGCACCATCAAGACCGGTTCAGCCGAGCCGGCGGACGCCGCCGAGACCGGTTCAGCCCAGCCGGCGGACGCCGCCCAGATGGCTTAATCCGAACCGGCGGAGGCCTAGGAGCCAGACCATGACCACACAACCCACCTCCACTACTCCTTCCCCGGCTGACCCCAACGGTCGCCGCACGATCGCGACATACAACAGCTACCGCGACGCCGAGCGCGCCGTGGACTACCTCTCGGACAACCGATTCCCGGTCGATAAGGTCGCCATCATCGGCTCCGATCTCAAGTTGGTGGAGCAGGTGACGGGCCGGATGACCTATGGCGGTGCCGCCCTGCGCGGAGCCGTCTCGGGGGCCTTTGCCGGCCTGCTGATCGGCTGGCTGTTCGCGCTTTTCAACTGGTTCGAACCGATTATGGCCTCGTTCGCGTTGATCCTCTGGGCCTTTCTCTTCGGCGCAGTGATTGGCGCGATCTTCGGCCTCATCGTGCATGCGCTGCAGCGCTTAGACTGGCCGGACGTCCTCGAACCGCAGGTCGGCGGCGGCGATACCGGTCATCGCGGCTGCATGCTCAGCCACCAGCGTCCAGCGTAGCGGCAGCACCCGGACCTCATAATCAGGGCTCCAGCCGAACCCGACCTCAACTCCCACCGGGGCACGCCAGCGCGACGCGAAGGCCGGCCGTCTCTCGATCGGCGAGTAGCCCACCAGCCGACGCCTCGCGGGAGACTGGGCACATGCCAGAAGCCGATCCATCAGAACCGGCCGCCAGCGAGGCGGCGCTGGAGGCCCGCACCGTGATCATCGGAGTCATCTCCGCACCGGGAACCTCCACCGAACTCGCCGAGCGGATCGGTGCTCGGCTGCCGGGCGTTCGCTGGGTAGTTCGGTTCGTTTCCGATCGACTTGTCGACGGGCCAGCGGATCTTTCCCAGCTCATCTCCGCGGCCCGCCGGCGGCTGATCGATGAGCAGTGGCACCTGACCGTCTGTATGACCGATCTTCCGTTGGAGTCCGCTCGGCGACCGGTGGTGGCGCAGGGGAGGCACTCGCATTCCCGGCACCCAACGCCACGTACGCAGCTGATGGCTGTCGTCTAAAACTGACGGAGGTTGTTGAGTCGGGTCTCCCGACTCAAGGAATCGACATGACTGAACGTGAATTCCCCGCCCGGACCAGTTGATCAGCTGCTAGGGCGGGAGCAGGTGCTCCGCTCGAGTCGGCGGATCAGAGAATGCCAG
>Ga0126310_10001120_pt1 | contig 10049 bp, 10 predicted proteins | sample Plot60_FD_92540 | JGI IMG/M metagenome (GOLD analysis project Ga0126310, IMG submission 92540) | Serpentine soil microbial communities from UC McLaughlin Reserve, CA, USA - Plot60 | ecosystem: Environmental > Terrestrial > Soil > Grasslands | place: USA: UC McLaughlin Reserve, Lake County... | reverse complement strand
GAGCGAGTACCCCGGCGGCTTCGTGGCGACGCGGTCCGTGCCGAGGACCTTCCGGAGCTGCGAGACGTAGACCTGGAGCGCCGAAGTCGCCGTCTCAGGCGGGTCGTCTCCCCACAGCTGGTCGATCAGCTCGCTCGTCGAGACGACGCGGTTTCGGTTCAGCAGCAGGACGGCGAGCAGCGCCCGAGGCTTCTCGGCCTGTAGCCGGATCGGCACGCCGTCGACGACGGCTTCGAGCGGCCCGAGGACGAAGAACTCGGCCACAGAAGCGATGATCGCAGGCGCGGCGGCGGCTCTTCAGCGGCCGTTCAGCCTGCCTTTGGCGCCTCGGACGATGTTCCGTTCGTCAGCAACCACGGGAGGCGTCATGAAGACCGCATTCGCCCTCGCATTCATCACCATCACAACGCTCGTCGCCGGTTGTGGATCGTCGGCGCACGAGTCGGCACAGCCAGCTTCGGCGGCAACGGTCCCCGAGCGTCCGCCCAACGTCCTCTTCGGCCACATCAAGTCGATGACGGGCTCGGGCGGCGAGTTCGAGCTCCGGTTCGATCCCGCATGGTGGCTCACCGGCGTCGCAGCCCAACGGGCTGCGTTGGAGGACACGGGCTCGAGCGACGTGCCGAACGACTACTACGTCGTCGACGAGTCACACCGGCTCCTGACGTTCGTCGTCCGGTCGGACGCAGACGTCACGGTCGTCACGCACGGCGACGGCGGGATTGACGACGTCTCGATCTCGGCCGCCGAGCTCGCAGAGATCGTCAAGGGCAGGAATCCGCGGCACCGGCCGCTCTTCTCCGCGGAGCTGCCGTTCTGGATCCGCATCGGCGACGGCTACCCGAATCCGGCGGTGCAGATCGACCAGCAGTATCAGCCGTGAAGGCGGCGAGGCGTCTCGCCTCGTCGTCGAGCTCGCGCTGGACGCGTCGCGGGAACGGCGCGAACGGCGCGAGCTCCACCTTGCGGTCGCGGTAGCGCCACTCGCCGGCGACGAGCCCGTCGACGAGGAACGTCGGGAGCACGTCGCCGCCACGGATCACGACGCCCTGGTACTCCGGAGGGATGACGCGCGAACGGTCGTCGTGGGAGAGCAGCAACGCGTCGAACTTCGGCAGGAAGCGGACGGGCGCCGGCGTGTCCGCAGCGGGGAGCGGCGCGCGAGGGAGATCGAGCAGCTCACGCCCTTGTTCGTCCTCGAAATGTCGGAGTCGAACCATTTCCAGCGCAGCGTCGACGGCCGCGGCCCGCACGTGCGAGAACCGGAGGAGGTCGGCACGTGTTGCGGGTCCGAACGCTCGCAGGTAGCTCCGCACGAGGGTCACAGCCGGATCGCCGGGCGCCCGCGCCCCGAGCCATCGCTCGGCCGTCGTCAGCCGGACACGCGTGTGGCCCCACGTCCCCGAGGGCGGCACGTGCACGAGCGGAGTCAGGCACCGGACGCGGAAGCCGCGCTCCCCGAGCTCCGGCGTCACCTCGTTCGCGTCGCGGTAGGTGAACGTCCCTTCGGCTGCGAGACGCTCGATGCGTCCGACCATCTCGTCGAGCGGCAGCCCCTCCCGCAGGAACTCCTCGCGCCACTGCGCGTGCGTCAAGGCGGCGAAGGCCGGCTGGTTCCTCGCGGACACCAGGTGCACGGTCATGCGGAACAGCGTCGACCGCGTCACCTGTCTCCGCGCCAGCGCGCGGTCGAGCTTCGAGCGCTCGAAGCCGCCGACCCTCGACCACAGGCCGACGTAGGGTGCCGGCGGCCACTGCGCCTGCATGGCGCAGAGGCGCTCGACCGCGGCTGGCACCGAGAGCGAGGAGCGCTCGAGCAGCAGCTGCCGGCCGAGCGTCGCCCGGTTCAGTTGCCGCTGCGTCAGGAGTGGAACGCCGCGAGCCGCTTTGCCTCGTCCTCCAGCTCGCGGCGCGCCCTTCGGGGCACGCCGTCGAACGGCTCGACCTTCACCCTGGCGCCCTCGTAGCGCCAGGTTCCCGCCACGCGCCCGTCGATCAGGAACGTGTTCACCGAATTCGGCGTCTTCACGTTGAAGACGAGCTGGCGGTACTCCTCCGGGAGGATCCCCGTGCGTCGGCAGTGCACGAGCAGCGTGGCGTCCCACACCGGCAGGAAGCGCGGTGGGGCAGGGCCGTCGGCTGCGGCCAGCGGGGCGCGGGGCAGGTCGACGAGCTCCTTCCCCTGCTCGTCCTGGAACCGGCGCAGCCCGAGCTTGTCGAGCGGCTCCGTGAGCTCACCGGCGGGGATCCCGGCCCAGTCTGCGAGGTCGCCCCTGGTTGCAGGCCCGAAGGCGGCGAGGTAGCGGCGGACGATGAGCTCGCGTGCCGCCGCGACATCCACGTCCTCCTGCCCGACCCAGTCCTCGGCGGCGGCGTAGAGGTCGGCGCGGCGCTGCTCCCATGTTCCCGACGGCGGCGCGCGCACGAGGTCGACGTACGCGCCGACACCAAGCGCCCGCTCGCGGCCGAGGAACTCCTCGAGCTCGGCGCGGCGGCGCGGCCCGTCCGCGAGAAACCTGCGAAGCCTCTTCGCCGCCGCCACCATGTCCCGCGGCCGGTCGGGATGCGTCCGCTCCCACCAGCGGCGCCGCGGCTCTCGGATCGCGACTGCGAACGGCCAGAAGTCCTGCTTCGAGACGAGATGGATGGTCGCGCGCATCAGTGTGGCCTGGACGACCGTCCGGCGCTCCAGTGCACGGGTGAGCGCGGCGCGGTGGAAGCCTTCGAGCCGGCTCCAGAGCCCGATGTACATCGACGGTGCGTACTGCGCCTGCAGGCCGCCGATCCGCTCGAGGGCGCGCGGGATGGGCAGGCGCGCGCGCTGCAGCAGCAGCTGGCGGGCGAGGAGGGTGCGGTTCAGCTCCTGCTGCGTCAGCGTTCGCGGCACGAGGCGCGAACGTACATCGATGGGACATGTCCGAGAGCGTCAGTACGGTCGGCCCGTGCGCCTGATCGTCGCTCGCTGCGAGGTGACCTACACCGGCCGCCTCTCCGCGTACCTGCCGGAGTCGACCCGCCTGCTTCTGCTGAAGGCCGACGGCTCGGTGCTCGTCCATGCCGACGCAGGCGGTTACAAGCCGCTGAATTGGATGACGCCGCCGACGATCGTGGCGGAGGAGGGTGACGTGCTCGTGGTCCGCAAGCGCTCAGGCCAGACAGAGGACCGCCTCGAGATCCGCCTGGTGGAGGTGTTCAGCGACGTCGAGCACGAGATGGGTGAGGCCGCGGCACTCGAGAAGGACGGCGTGGAGGGAGACCTGCAGGACGCGCTCGGGGCCGATCCGACGGCGCTTGGCGAGCCGCTGCGGCTCGTGCGACGTGAATGGCCGACAGACGTTGGGCCCGTCGATCTGATGTGCCGCCACGAGGACGGCGCCTGGGTCGCAGTCGAGATCAAGCGCGTCGGAACGATCGACGCCGTCGAGCAGCTGACGCGCTACCTCGAGTGCATCCGGATCGACCCGGCGAAGGCGGCGTGCCGCGGGATCCTGGCCGCGCAGGTCCTGAAACCCCAGGCCGTCGCGCTCGCGACTGCGCGCGGCATCCGCTGCGCACGGGTCGATCTCGACGTGCTCCGCGGGCTCCGCGAGCCCGACCTGACCCTTTTCGGTTAGAGAGCTCGTAGAGGAGGGCGGGCCTCGCGTCTAGGCCGGAGCGGGTTCGAGGAAGCGGAAGTAGACGGCGTAGCGGATCGCGCCGCCTCGGTTCAGCCCGCTCGTGTGCGGGAGCCGGGGATGCATGACGACGACGTCGCCCGGCTCCAGCTCGAGCGGCTCGGCGCGGTCGAGGTCGAAGGGCCAGACGACCAGGCCGCCGTCGTCGGCGCCGGCAACAGTGAGCGCAACGCCGACGATCCGGAGGTAGCCGCGTCCGTTCGCCCAGGCGGGCACCTCGTCGACGTGGGCAGCGAGCTCATGGTCGCCCTCGTCGGGGGGCTGCAGGACGATCTGCGGGTCGCACATCTCGCCGTCGCGTAGCTCCCCCGGCAAGTGCGACGCGAGCTCCACGAGCGGCGGGTCCCACTTCAGGTGCGGAAACCAGTGCGCCGACCAGAGCCAGGACGCGAGCGTCTCCGCCGGCAGGCCGCGTTGCACCACGTCGAGGTGGAGGTGTCGGAGCGCGCCACGGACCGCCTCCTCCGGAACCACCTTGCGCAGAACGGCGTAACCGCGGCGCTGAACCGCCTTGAGTGTGCCGATTTCGCCGTGTGGCTCTTTTGTTTGCGGCATGTCTGGATCTTCACACACTCGGTTGACATAGAACCTTCGTGGGAAACCCTCCCTCGTGCGCCGCCCGCACCCGCACGAGACCGTCCTGATCACGGGCGGAGCCGGGTTCATCGGTTCGCACCTTGCGGACGAATTGCTGGCCCACGGCTATCGCGTCCGGGCGCTGGACACCCTCGTGGACCAGGTTCACGACGGTGCTCGTCGGCCGGACTACCTCGACCCCGACGTCGAGCTCGTCCGCGGCGACGTCCGCGACGCCGAGATTGTCGCGCGCGCGTTGAAGGGAGTGGATGCGGTTGTCCACTTCGCCGCACGGGTCGGCGTGGGGCAGAGCATGTACGAGCTCGTCGAGTACGTCGCGGCGAACACGGAAGGCACCGCCGTGCTCCTCGAGGCCATCCTCGACCACCCGGTGCGCAAGCTGCTCGTCGCTTCGAGCATGAGCGTCTACGGCGAGGGCGCGTACGAAACGGCTGACGGAGACTCGATCGTCGCCGAACGAAGCTCTGAGCAGCTCGACGACGGCATCTGGGACGTCCTCGACGCGCGCGGCCGCGCGCTGCATCCGGTTGCGACGCCGGAGGCGAAGCAGCCCGCGCTGTCGTCGGTGTACGCGCTGACGAAGTACGACCAGGAGCGCCTCTGCCTCATCTTCGGCCGCGCGTACGAGATCCAGGCTGTTGCGCTGCGATTCTTCAATACCTACGGCACCCGGCAGGCGCTGTCGAACCCGTACACCGGCGTGCTCGCGATCTTCGCGTCGCGCTTGCTGAACGGGAAGCCGCCGCTCGTCTTCGAGGACGGGCGGCAGCTGCGGGACTTCGTCTCCGTTTCGGACGTCACGCGCGCTTGCCGACTCGCGCTGGAAACCGATGGGGCGGACGGTCATGCAGTCAACATCGGCACCGGCCGCGGCGTCACCGTGCTCGAGGTCGCAGAGAAGCTCGCGCGGGTGCTCGATGTCGAAATCGACGCCGACGTCGTCGGGAAGTTCCGCTCCGGGGATGTGCGCCACTGCTTCGCCGACGTCTCTCGCGCGCGCGAGCTCCTGGGATTCACGCCGCGCGTGGAGCTCGAGGAGGGAATGGCGGAGCTGGCCGAGTGGCTCGAAGGGCAGGTTGCCGAGGACCGCGTCGAGGGGGCGGCCGCCGAGCTCGCCGTCCGGGGATTGACCCGGTGAGCGCGCGGCGCCCGTACGTGCTCATCACCGGCGGCGCCGGCTTCATCGGCACCAACCTCGCGTCGCGGCTCGTGGACGAGGGCCGCCGCGTGCTCGTCCTCGACAGCCTCGCGCGCCCCGGGGTCGAGGCGAACCTGCGCTGGCTCAAGGTCACGTGCGGCGGGCAGCTCGACTCCATCGTCGCGGACGTCCGCGACCGTGCCGCGGTACGCGCCGCCGTACGCGGAGCCGAGTCCGTCTTCCACCTGGCGGCGCAGGTCGCGGTGACCACGAGCCTCGAGTCGCCGGTCGACGACTTCGAGGTCAACCTTCACGCGACGCTCATCCTGCTCGAGGAGCTGCGAGCGCTGCCGAACCCGCCGCCGCTGCTCTACACGTCGACGAACAAGGTCTACGGGAACCTTCCCGACGTCCGCCTGATGCGGGTCGGCGAGCGCTGGGAGCCGGTCGACCGGCGGCTCCGGGCGGCCGGGATCGCGGAGGACCGACCGCTCGCCTTCTGCACGCCGTACGGCTGCTCGAAGGGCGGGGCCGACCAGTACGTCCTCGACTACGCGCACATGTTCGGGCTCCCGACCGCCGTCTTCCGGATGAGCTGCATCTACGGCCCGCACCAGCACGGGACCGAGGATCAGGGGTGGGTGGCGCACTTCCTCCTCGCCGCGGAGGCGGGCGAGCCCATCACCGTCTACGGGGACGGCGCGCAGGTGAGAGACGTCCTCTACGTGACCGACCTCGTCGACGCGATGCTGCGCGCCGAGGAGAACCTGGACCGCCTCGCGGGGACGGTGTTCAACGTCGGCGGCGGGCCGGAGAACACCGTCAGCCTGCTCGAGCTGATGCAGATGATCGCGGAGCTCGAGGAGAGGCCGCTCGAGCCGACGTTCGCCGCGGAGCGCGCAGGAGACCAGCGCTGGTACGTGTCCGACACGTCCCGGCTCCGCCGCGCCCTCGGCTGGGCGTCGGACGTTCGGGTCCAGGAAGGCGTCGCCTCTCTTCACGAGTGGGTCCTCCGCGGCGCCGATCGCGGTGTAGCTGCGGCGTCGGCACGGTGATCGCTGTCGCCGGCGTGGCGACGCGCATGCGGGCGGCGGTCATCGAGGGTCCGCGCCGGACGGCGATCCGCGCCGAAGCTCGTCCGGAGGCTGGGCCGGGCGAGGCCCTCGTCCGGATCGAGGGGTGCGGCGTCTGCGCGTCCGATCTCCCGGTCTGGGAAGGCCGGCCGTGGTTCGACTACCCACTCGAGGCCGGCGCCCCCGGCCACGAGGGCTGGGGCTTCGACGTAGCGACCGAGCAGCGCGTCGCGCTGCTCTCGAACCGCGCGTACGCCGAGTACGCGGTCGTGCCGGCGGCGCTCGTCGTCCCGCTGCCCGCCGAGCTCGACGGAGTTCCCTTTCCGGCTGAGCCGCTTGGCTGCGCGCTCAATGTCTTCGCGCGGAGCGGCGTGCGCAAGGACAGCACCGTCGCCGTCGTCGGTGCCGGTTTTCTCGGCCTGCTGCTCATCCAGCTCTGCGTCGGCGCCGGCGCCCGAACGCTTGCGTTCTCTCGACGGCCCGTCGCCCTCGAGCACGCGAGGGAATTCGGCGCGGAGACGCCGGCGGACCTGGAAGAGGAGAGCTGTGACGTCGTCATCGAGGCCGGCGGCGTGCAGGAGACGCTCGACCTCGCCACGCGCCTCACGCGTGTGCGCGGTCGGCTGGTGGTCGCGGGCTTCCATCAGGACGGGCCGCGGACCGTCGACCTGCAGCTGTGGAACTGGCGCGGTCTCGACGTCGTGAACGCGCACGAGCGCGACCCGTTCGTCTACCTCGAAGGGATGCGGGCCGCCGTCGCGGCCGTGCTCGCGGGCGAGCTCAACCCGCGTCCCCTGTACACGCACGTGCTGCCGCTGGAGCGCCTCGACGACGCCTTCGAGCTCGTCCGGACGCGGCCCGACGGCTTCGTGAAGGCCCTCGTGGTGCCGTCGTGACCGCCGTCGCGACCCGCCCACGGCTCGGTTTCCTCGGCGTCGGCTGGATCGGTCGGAACCGGCTCGAGGCGATTGGGGCGAGCGGCGTCGCGGAGGTCGCGGCGCTCGCCGACCCCGCACTGGACGGCGCGGCCACATCCCTGGACGAGCTCCTGGAAGAGGACCTCGACGGCGTCGTGATCGCGACGCCGAGCGCGCTCCACGCGGCCGAGGCGATCGCGGCGCTCGAGCGAGGGCTCGCGGTCTTCTGCCAGAAGCCGCTGGCCCTCGATGCGCCCACGGCTCGGGCTGTTGTCGACGCCGCCGAGGCAGCGGACCGACTGCTCGCCGTCGACTTCTCCTACCGCTTCACCGATGCGGCGCGGCGCGTGAGAGACCTCGTCCGCGGCGGCGAGCTCGGCGACGTCTTCGCGGTCGATCTGGCGTTCCACAACGCTTATGGGCCCGACAAGCAATGGACCGGAGATCCGGCGCTCTCGGGAGGCGGCTGTGTGATCGACCTCGGCATCCACCTGGTCGACCTCGCGCTCTGGATGATCGGGTTCCCGACGGTCCGACACGTCACGAGCACGTTGCACGGCCAGCCGCTCGAGGATCACGCGGCTGTGCAGCTGGAGCTCGACGGCGGAACTGTCGTTCGCCTCGCGTGCTCGTGGCGCCTCCACGCCGGGAGCGACTGCGTCTTCGAAGCAAGCGTCTACGGGACGCGCGGCGGCGCGTCGATGCGCAACGTCGACGGCTCGTTCTTCGACTTCGTCGCTGATCGCCACGACGGCACGCGGACGCAGCGGATCGTCGCGCCGCCCGACGAGTGGGGCGGCCGGGCGGCGGTCGACTGGGCGCGGCGGCTGGCGGCCGGCAAGCGCTTCGACTCCGCCGCCCGCGAGAACGTGCGCGTCCACGAGGTCCTCGACCGGATCTACGGGAGGACGACGTGAGGGTCCTGATGACCGCAGATGCCGTCGGGGGTGTGTGGACGTACGCACTCGACCTCGCGGACGCGCTCGCCGAGCGCGACGTCGAGGTGACGCTCTGCGTCATGGGCCCCGCGCCGGACCGCGGCCAGTGGGCGGAGCTCCGCGCGTCGCGCGTTGAGCGCGTCCATGCAGACGACTACGCGCTCGAGTGGATGGAAGATCCGTGGGAGGACGTCGAGTGCGCCGGAGAATGGCTGCTCAGGATCGCGGAGGACGTCCGGCCGGACGTCGTGCACCTGAACGGCTACGCGCACGCCGCGCTCCCGTGGGGCGCGCCGGTCGTCGTCGTCGGGCACTCCGATGTGCTCTCGTGGCACGAGGCGGTGCGGCGCCAGACGGCGGGGCCGCCCTGGCGGCGCTACCGCGACGCCCTGGTCAGGGGTCTGGCCGCCGCCGACCTGCTCGTCGCGCCGACGCAGGCGATGCTCGACGAGCTGATCCGCCTCTACGAGCCTCCTTGCCCGCGGCTCGTGATCGCGAACGGCTCTCGGCGCCGGTTCCCGCCGTTCCCGAAGTCGCATTTCGTTTTGGCAGCCGGGCGCGCGTGGGACGAGGCCAAGAACGTCCAAGCGCTCGTCCGTGCCGCGCCCCGCGTTCCGTGGCCCGTCGTCCTCTGCGGCGAGGGTGCCGTCGGCTCCGGCGTCGCAGTCTTCGGACGGCTGAGGCGGGAGCAGTTCGACCGCGCGCTTGCTGCGGCGGCGATCTTCGCCGCTCCCGCGCGCTACGAGCCTTTCGGTCTCGCAGCTCTCGAGGCAGGACGTGCCGCTTGTGCGCTCGTGCTCGGCGACATCGCGAGTTTGCGCGAGGTCTGGGGGAGTGCCGCCCTCTACGTCCCGCCGGACGACGACGACGAGCTCGAGCGGACGCTGCGCCTGCTGATGGCGCAGCGCGACCTCCGAGTCGAGTACGCGCGGCGGGCGCGGCGGCAGGCGAACGGTTACTCGTCCGAGCGCATGGCGGAGGCGTACCTGTCCGCCTACGGCCGTGTCCTCCGCCGCGCTGATGTGGGGGCGGCATGAAGCTCGTCTTCTTCTACCACTCGATCGTCTCCGACTGGAACCACGGAAATGCCCATTTCCTCCGCGGCGTCGCGCGCGAGCTGATCGCGCGCGGCCATACGGTGAGCGTCTTCGAGCCGCGCGACGGCTGGAGCCGGCGGAACCTCACGGAGCAGTACGGGACGAAGCCGCTCGAGGAGTTCCGGCGCATCTTCCCGGAGCTGACGAGCACGCTCTACGACCTCGACACCCTCGACGTCGACCGCGCGCTCGACGTTGCTCAGCTCGTGCTGGTCCACGAGTGGAACGACCCGCGCCTCGTTCGCCGGATCGGCCTCGCCCGCGCGCGCTCGAGCTCCTTCCGCCTGCTCTTCCATGACACCCATCACCGATCGGCGACGAAGCCGCGGGAGATGGCGCGCTACGACCTGCGGCACTACGACGGCGTGCTGGCCTACGGCGACGTCCTCAGGCGCATCTACCTCGATCGAGGCTGGGCGCAGCGCGCGTGGACGTGGCACGAGGCTGCCGACATTCGTCTCTTTCGGCCGCTGCTCGGGCTGGAGCGCGCGGGGGATCTCGCCTGGATCGGCAACTGGGGCGACGGCGAGCGAACGGCTGAGCTGGAGCAGTTCCTGCTCGAGCCGGCGAGGGCTCTCGGCCTCAGCGGCTCCGTCTTCGGCGTGCGCTACCCCG
>Ga0126310_10001119_pt1 | contig 10054 bp, 12 predicted proteins | sample Plot60_FD_92540 | JGI IMG/M metagenome (GOLD analysis project Ga0126310, IMG submission 92540) | Serpentine soil microbial communities from UC McLaughlin Reserve, CA, USA - Plot60 | ecosystem: Environmental > Terrestrial > Soil > Grasslands | place: USA: UC McLaughlin Reserve, Lake County... | reverse complement strand
GCGAAGGGCGACATATCCCCCGGCATCCAGACCGGCTTCTGCGGCGATACGGGCGGGGGGTGGTCGGAAGGGACCCTCGTCGCCCATCCTTCCCAACTCCACCGGGTCCCGGAAGATGTGGCAGACGAAGCGGCTGTGGCGATAGAGCCTTTGGCTTGCGCAGTGCACGCGGCGCTCAAGGTGGATCCCGGTCCGCACGAGACGGCCCTCGTGATCGGGGCAGGCAGCGTTGGGCTCTTCGTCGTCGCGGCCCTGAAGAAGCTCACGCAGGCAGGGCGCATAATCTGCGTCGCCAAGCATGAGCGGCAAAATAAGGAGGCCTTGCGCCTCGGGGCGGACGAGGTCGTGCACCCGAAGGAGCTGTACGAAAAACTGCCCGAGATGCTCGGCGCGGAGCGATACAAGCCCGAGCTCGGCAAGCCCGTGGTAATGGGGGGTGCAGACAAAGTTTTCGATTGCGTCGGCGCCTCGGGGACTGTCGAAGATGCGACGCGCTTGACGCGTCAGGGTGGGGAGGTGGCGCTGGTTGGGATGCCAGCCGCGCGGAGCTGCCTGGATCTCACCGCCCTCTGGCACGAGGAACTAAAACTCGCCGGAGCGTACGCCTACAGCCTCGAAGAGTACCGGGGAGAGCGCTTAAAGAGCTTCGAGCTTGCGCTCCGCATCGCTCCGGAGATAGAGCTGGCATCCCTCGTCGGGCCGCGCTTCCGGCTCCGAGAGTATCGGGAGGCTATCGCTGCCGCTCGCTCCGCCGGCCGCAACGGCCATATAAAGCTCGTCTTCGATCTTAGAGAAGAGGCGTAAGTCCCATTAAAATTGCGTCTAACTCTTGACAGGGCTTCCCGCGTCCGCGATATTGTTAGGATTCCTAATTAAAGAAGTAGCTGGAGGAGGTGCGGAATGAGCGAGGGACGAGGAGTAGGCGTTCCGGGGTACGATTTCGGGGCACAGGCGACGGCTGGTTCGCCGCTTGGTTTAGAGGATCTGGATCTGCTCGAGCAGACGCTCTTCTTTGGTGCGGAGGACGAGGAGTACGTGAGGTTGGCGGGCGGGTGACGTCTTGGGGGATCAGGCTGACGAGATATTGGACCTTTGGTATGGTTACGTCGGTTCCCATCCGCATTTGATCCGCTATTTCGCCGACTCGGAGGGGCAGCCCGATATCGAGTATCTGGGGCGGGTGCGCGAGAGGTTCAAGCAGTGGATCTTCGACACCTGCAAGCGACCCTACGATCAGGAGTGGCTGGATTATCAGCAGGAGATCGCCCTACGCCATACGCGCGCCAAGAAGAACCAAACCGACGGGGCGCATGAGACACCGGAGCACATTCCGCTGCGCTACATAATCGCCTTTATCTACCCGATCACCGCGACCATCAAGTCCTTCCTCGCTAACAAGGGCCACGACCCCGAGGAAGTAGAGAAAATGTTCCAGGCTTGGTTCAAGTCCGTGGTGCTTCAGGTTACCCTTTGGAGCTACCCGTACGCGAAAGAAGGCGATTTCTAATCCGGGATTTCGTGCAGTCTATCCTGGTGAGCAGGGGACGGAGAAAGATTCTGGCGGATGACGAAGACTGCTACCCCGTCCCGGGACGTGGGTAAATGGGGTCCGTTTTCGAACCATCCTCGCAGCATGGGGACGTTGACAACAAGATCGTCGCTTCGCTGGAGCGGCTCTCTCAGGTCTTTCGTGTGTTGCTCCGAGAAGAGGCGCAGGGGCATGGTCTAAGCCCCATCCAGGCCCAGTTCCTGGTCCACCTGCTCTTCCACGATATCGAGCTTAGGCGGGTCGGCCGGCTAGCCGAGGAGTTCAACCTCACCCGGGCGACAGTGAGCGACGCCGTGGGCTCCCTGGAGGAGAAGGGCTTGATCCACCGGGAACCCTGGCCGGAAGACAAGCGCGTCGTCACGTTGGGGTTGACCTCGGTGGGGGAGAAGCTGGCGACCGAGCTCTCGAACTGGGCGAATATCGTCAAGGAGCACCTCACGGCTTCCTCACCCGAGGAGAAGGAAATCGTGATGCGTTTCCTGATGCGGCTCATCGCGTCTTTACAAAGGACCGGTGTCATAACCGTCTCGCGGATGTGCGTGACCTGCCGATTCTTCCGGCCTGATGAGCATCCCGGTAGCGATTCACCCCACCACTGCGCGCTGCTGGACTCACCGCTGGCCGGCTCCGATCTCAGGATCAACTGTCCGGAGCACGAACTCGCTACGCATTGAACGCGGTCATCCACACATTGCACGTCCTCCTAGCCGGCGCATGGCTCGGAGGGGTGAGCTTTACGACGATAGTAGTCTCACCAGCCTTGCAGACGATGGAGTGGAGCGAGGCAGAGAGGGTAAGGGTCCGCGCGGTCATCGGGAAGCGTTACGCTAGAGTGGGAGGCGTGAACCTGTCGCTGCTCCTCGCTTTCGCTCTCCTGGACGGCTTAATAGCGGGGTTCGGCATCCTTTTTTACACCGAGTATGTGCTGCTGTTGGTGCTCTTCGGCCTGGTAGCGGCGCATGGGGCCTATTTTGGGCGGAGGCTCGTGAGTCTAGCCAACGCTAAACAGAGGGCCGAGAGCCTTAAAGCGGCTGCTTCTTTCGCCGAACGGCGTCGTGCGCTCCAACGGGCCTCGAGCAAGGTTTCCATGCTCAATATAGCGGTTAGTGTGGTGATCATGGTTCTCGCCATAAACGGGTAGAAGCGCGGTGTTATTTAAGCAAGGCTCTCAGCACTAGTTAGCGTAACGGAGAAGCATACTACCGGTGCTCGCGACCACCAATCTGCAGTGGGCCTCGCCGACGATGTACGGTGAGGTAGGCGAAATCTTCAGAGGTACTCCTGGTCGAGCGCCGAGTCCCTTTGGGCACGAACGCGACCATCCCCGCTGACAGCGGATGCTCGTCTCCATCGATCGTGACGACACCCGAGCCTAACACCCCCACGAAGATCACATCCACTTCGGTGTTCGTGTGCTCGTCGATGCCCCGCCCGAAAGCGAAACGCACCAGGTTGGCGTTGAGATCTTCGCTGCTTCGCAACGCCCAAATCGCTCCCGCCTGCTCCCCGGATGCGGCGATAACCTCGTATAGGTTCACTGTATTCTCGGCACGCATCTCTGCACGATGATCCTACCAGTTTTGTCCTCGCTTCAAGGTGGCGCCGCGATTTGCTCGATCTACCGTCGCGGTGTCTGCGCAGCGGTAACGGCTCGGGCGATCCACCGCGACTAGCGCCGGCCTCTCTTTCGGCATCGAGCATCTGCTAAAGGTCGCTGAATCGCAGGCTTCTTGGTAGAGCAAGTTCGAGCGGTGGCTCCTCGGGGCAGCCGAGAATACCGCGCCCTATTTTCAGGAGCCAACTTGTCCTCAGAGGGCCGAAAGCGGACAATGACTATCCGCCGACGAGTTTTAGGAGGAGCATTGGCCCGACCCGGTTTCACGACAGTCCTCGAGAGCACGAGCCCCCCGATAATGTTCAACGCGGGGAACGGGTTCCACTACGAGAAGTTGCCGGAGGGTACGCGTGTGATCTATCCGCCGGAGCCACTAGAACCCCTCGCCGACCCGTACGTTGCCATCGAGCGCGCGTTGCTGATGCCGATGGATATGCAGCCGTTGCACGAGCTGCTCTTCCCCGGGATGAAGCTAACCATAGCCTTCGACGATCTCTCGATTCCGCTGCCACCGATGAAACCGCCGGATATCCGCCAGATGGTTATAGAAAAGGTAGTGGAGAAAGCCACCGCCAAAGGGGTAGAGGATATACACCTGATCGCGGCTTTAGGGCTCCACCGTCGGATGACGGAGGCAGAGCTGAGGCACTGTTTGGGCAAGAGGATAATGGCCCGCTTCTATCCTGACAGGCTCTACAACTACGACGCCGAGGACGAGGAGAACAACGTCATCATCGGGGAGACGGAGCGGGGCGAGGAGGTGAGCGTCAGCCGCCGGGTCGCCGAGAGCGACCTGCTCGTCTACGTGAACGTCAACTACATCCCGATGGACGGCGGCCACAAGTCTGTACACACCGGCCTCGCCCCCTACTCCTCCATCCGCCACCACCACAACCCGGAGACGCTCTCGCGCACCCGTTCCCTCATGGATCCCCCCAACTCCGCCATGCATAGTTCTATAAACCGGATGGGCAGGCTCTTCGACGAGAACGTTAAGGTCTTCCACATCGAGACCACCCTCAACAACAGCGCCTTTCCGTCGGTCTTCGACTTTATGGCGAAGCCCGAGCACGAATGGAACGCGGTCACGAAGGCGAACTTCCTCGCTAACCACCGGGCTACCCAGGCGATGCCGCGTGGAGTTTCCAGGCGCGTGTTCCAGAGCATCAGAGCCCCGCACCGAATGACCAGCGTGCAAGCCGGAGCTACCGACCCGGCCCACGCCGAGACCTTGCGAACCGCTTACCGGCAGCAGCTCGTCCCCATAGAGGGCCAGTCTGATGTGCTCCTTCTGGGCGTACCATACCTGGGGCCGTACAACGTCAACTCCATCATGAATCCTCTGCTCGTCTACAACATGCTCCTCGGCTACCTCTTCAACCTGTACAAAGGCAAGCCGCTTGTGCGCGAAGGCGGCGTGCTCGTCGGGACCCACCCCATGTCGGCCGAATTCCACAAGGTGCACCACCCAAGCTACGTGGACCTCTGGAATGAGGCCCTGGCGGAGACCAACGATCTCCGTGAGATCCACCACCGCTACGAGGAGCGTTACGCCCACGACCCCTGGTACAAGACGCTCTACCGCAACTCCTACGCTTACCACGGCGCGCACCCGTTCACGGTCCTGTACTGGGCCGCCCACGCCCTCGACCACCTGGGGGATGTGATCCTGGTCGGCGGAGATCCCATGAGCACGGAGCGTATGGGTCTCAAGTGCGCCGATTCAATCGCCGAGGCGCTGGAGATGGCCGAAGACACCGTCGGCCCGAACCCGAGCAGGACCTACATGCACATTCCACCGCTGTTCATGTGCGAGGTGAGTTAGTAGGAGGGGAGTCGTTCGCCTGTAGAAATCTTAGGCGAACAGCCTCGAGGTGGACGCTGTTATTTCCACAGCGGGTCATCTTTGAGGTGGATGTTGTTGACCTGCAGCCAGTGCCTCTCGGCGGTGTCGCCTTGCTTGCGCCAGGGTCGGGTCAGGCCGAGGCTCAGGATCGCCTCGACGCCGGCGCCGAGGCGTTCTTGCACGCTTGCGACGAGGTCCCGGCGGGGTGTTTTGTGATCACCTTCGTATAACCGCAGGTCGGTTACCGACAGGTCCACCGAGGGTGTCAGGCCCTCGAGGACCATCCGAACCGTACCCCGGTGGTCCACGTACAGCCACGGCTGCTCCTCCGTCGCCAGGCAGCCTAGCGAGGCGTGCCCCTCCCCGACGTCGACCGTACAGCTTTCATCCCACTGCTCGAGGTCGGGCCCGAAGATCTCTGCCAGGCTCTCTTGGGCCATTTGGTTGAGAAACTCCCAGTAGTCGTCCGGGTCGTCGTCGAACAACCACATCGCCCTCTCCGGGTCGAAGTAGTGGTCCTCAAACTCCGGGGCGTGCCCAGCGTAGGCGGTTGGGCCGAGATCCACGACGGACCCGATGTCTAGCGGCCCACCGTTGGAGCTGAGAAGGTTGGTGGTGAGCCTGCCATACCGGAGTACCGGACGGATATGCTTTAGCGTGTGCACGTCCACGCCCGCCACGCATACGTACCCCGGCTGCATCCGCGTCAGGTGATTTACGAGTATCTGCACGCTTCCTACAGATGAACGGCCCGGATGCCGCCCCATGCCCGATCCAGGTATTCGAGAACCAGGCGTCGGTGACAACGCTCGGGCCTAGCTTCGCTACACAGCAGCGCCGTCGGAACCCCAAAGAGGTTCTTGTCTAGCTTCTCCTCGACCCGGCGCTCTTGCATGAGCTTCAGAAAGCGCTTTTCGTATCCCGGCCAGCCCTCTCTACCCTTCCTGTAATCGTCGAGTATGTCCCGGGTGGGTGCGAGCCTCGGTTCGTAGAGGTACTCCGCGCCGCAGAGCTCCTCGAGGAAGAACGGGAGGTCATCGCGCTTGGCGAACCCCGCCAGCTGGGACGCATTGTGCAGCCGCACGTCGAGGAGCCGCTTTATCCCGGCTCCCTTTAGCGCCCCGAAGAACTCGGACGCCGTCTTCTTCGTAAAACCGATCGTATAGACTTCCGTGTGCTCACCTCCGCTTCCGGGAACAAGGGTAGTTGGTCACCGGCCGCCTCGCCCTCCACCTGAACGCTGCCATCGCCCCGGATGTGCCGAACGGTAACGCCTCGTTTGCTTAAGGCCCACCCGATGAGGAGTCTTCGGTGACACCTGGCAGGGTCTTCCTCGCTGCAAAGCAAGGCGACCCTACGGGCCTGGATCTCCTTCTCCAGCCTATATATACCATCGAGGAACGGCTGGGATCTCTCCACCATCGCGTAGTCTACCCGGCCTTCCGTATCGTAGAACTCCTCTCCTTTGGGCCTTCCTCCCAACTCCAGGCCAAGGAACAGGTACTCGATACCGCTACCCGACAGGATAGCTTCGATATCTTTGGTGTTGAAGTGCGGCACGTGCCTGGAGTACGGGTGGGAACGAGTATCTGCCAGAATCTCGACTCGGTGTGCCTTCAACAGGCTGACTAACTTCTTTGCCGGATGGTTGGAATGTCCGATCGTGAAGAGTGATCTCCGCCCGGAGGCGTTCCCGGCTAGCGACCCTCGACTCTCCGCCGGTCGCTGATCAGCGATGGCTAATCCCCTTCAGTCCTGGCGAGCGCTGGTCATACCGCATCAACCGCTTTGTTCCTCCTGCAGCACGTTCCTAGGAATCTTGCGGAAGATAGTAAGGATAACCCCGTGATCGCGCTACTCCCAGATCTTTTTTCAGTAAAATCTCTATCGCTTTGAGGCGAAAGATCTCGAACTTGCGCTATGTGTAGAGCGTGTATGAGGCCAGGATCGAATCCCTAATACAAAGGACGAACAACGCAGCCTACCGGGAGGGTTACGAGCTGCTCCTCAAGGTGCGCGCTCTGATGCGGAGGCTGAGCCGCGAGCAGGAGTTCGACGAGTATCTGGAGTTGCTCGGTATCGAGTAAAAGGCAAGCGGAGCTTCATGTGAAGCTGCTCGACGGCATGGAATAGGAGCAGGTAGTGAAGAGGACGTGGCACGCCGGGATGACGAGCGCGGGAACCGATGTGTAGCGGAGGTCTGGGTCTAGCAGTGGTCCAAAACTCACCAGGCCGTTATGAGCCACCTCGTCGCAGGGAGCCTTCCGGGCGTGTTCACGCTGGAGGCTGACCCTTTAAATACCGCGTTTGCGGGGGTTCGAGGTTTGGGCAGTACCCTTTTGAGATCAGCCAGCCGATGAACGTCGCGGTTGTCGATAATAGGAGGAACCTCAAGACGTTCGCGCGGGTGGAAGATGCCGGGCTCGGCAGCATCGACATCGTCATCGACAAGGCCTTCACCTCGGCTTCTTTCTTGGTGTCTACGCAGGACCTCACCGATATGGCGCAACCCGGAAAACCGCTGTTCGGCCTCAACACGACCAACGATGGCCGAGTCGTCATCTTCGCCGGAGGCATCCCGCTGATGCGCGACGGCGAGGTGGTCGGCGCTATAGGCGTCAGCGGCGGTACGGTGGACCAGGATCAGGAGGTCGCCGAGGCGGGTGTGGAAGCTCTTCAGCCCCTAGTTACCGACGTCCGGTTTTCGGCCCCGCCGCAGCACTTCACGGCGGGGCCGATCATTCGTCGGCGACGGCCCAGAGCCGGATCGCCAGAACCTCTAGCCAACCCAGTATCAGGGCCAGTGAGAGGTAGTACGTCGGGCCGGGTAGGAGAAAGAGTGGGATAGTGAGCAAACCGGCGATCAGGGTATATCGGCCGTGGCTTCTCCACAGGGGGTCTTTCTCCATCCGCCGCCACAGGAAAAAGAACGATGGCGTTAGCGAGGCTATGAACAGGACGAAGGCGAGGTCGTGTACCCAGCCGTGTAGCGACCGAGGGCTGGTGCGGATTATCGGGTCTGTCTCGAAGGCCAGTAGCGCCATCGCGACGCCAGAGAGGGCGAGGAGGGCGGGACCCACCTTGGAGCCACTCACCGCCCCGCGGTGGAGACCTATAGCAAAGACGATTAGCAACGTGCCCGAAGCGGCGAAGTTGAGGGACTGCGCCCAGCCGTAGGGTCCCAGGGCTAGCCCGCTCGGCCAGGCCCCCGCGGGGTCTTCGAGGGGCTGCCAGCCGATCCTGAGCATTAAATCGTACTGGACCACCGTGAGTACGACCACGACGAGCATGAACAGCGCGGGTCCGACTATGCCGGCGATCGCTGCCCCCCGAACCGTCAAAACGCGCCTTATCGGAGGAGCCACTACACTGCTCGCCAGAGCAGGACGAGGGCTACAAGGGACAAGAGGGCTAGAGATAGGTAGGAGAGGGCGTCGCCTCCGAGGTCGGCCAAAGCGCCGCCCAGAGAAGCTCCGACCGCATAGCCGGAGGCCCAAGCGAAGTTGGCGGCGCCGAAGGCGAAAGCTCCTGCGATCCCGACGCTCTCGGCGCTGCGGGATAGGAGGGTGGTGCCGGGGACGAGTGGAGCGTTGAAGGCCCCGCCGGCGAGCACGACGAGAAGGGCGACGAGGGGGGCGCCGGGCACCCAGGCGAGCATCAGCAGGATGGCGAAAGAGGCGAGAAGGCCCGCGACGACGGGCGGAAGGTACCCGGCATGATCGGACCACCGCCCAATGAGGGGGTGGACGGCGGCTTCGAAGAGGGCGGCGACGAGGAAGACAGCCCCGATGGCGGCGGCGCCCCAGCCGAAGCGGTCGAGTTGCAGCGGCGCGAGGACGGCGAGCACGCCGAAGAGTAGGGGCGAGAACCCTATGAGCAGTAATCCGGTCATGAGTCGGGGCCGGAGGATAGCCGTGAAGGCCTCGGCAAATGGCCCTCCGGGAGAGGCGGCGGGCGCGGACGTGACCGAAGCCCAGAGGGCGACTGCGAGGCCCACGACGGAGATGAGGGCGAACGCGAGCGGGACGCCGACCGTGGCCGCGGCGCTACCGAGCACGGGGCCCAAAAGCGCTCCGACGACCGCCGCGCTACCCAGCGTCCCGAGCATTTGCCCCCTCCGTTCCTCCGGAGTCTGCGCCGTAAGCCACGTCAGCGCCGAAACCCAGGAAAGAGCGCTCCCGAACCCCGCTGCGAGCCGGAGCACGATGAGCCCCCACGTCCCGCTCGCGAATCCGAAGAGCAGGCTCGCAACGGACATCAGACCGAGGCCCATAAGCGCCGTCGGCCTGACCCCGAGCCGGGACGCCGAATACCCGCCTGGTGCCGACCCCAGGAGCACCCCGGCCCCAAACGCCCCGCTCAAAACACCGGCCGACGATTTCGAGAGCCCGAGCTCCTCGACGAAGTACGGCACGAGCGGGACCAGCGCCGCGTAGAACACGGTGTCGATGAGAACCATTGCGGAGGTGAGGGCGAGCAAACGGCGCACGGGACCATTCTAGCTCCGGGATGCGCATGACCCGAAATGGTTTTCACGGGTCCGCGTCTAAGTCCTTGCTACCATATGCTTCATGGGAGCGAAAACGAGCAGCTTGGCGGGCATCTTCACCGGCTGGCTTGCCTGGAGGCGCAGGAGCCGGGCCAACAAAGCGCTATTCGTGGCTTCCATTTTCCTGGCCCTCTTCGTTACGGCGGCATTCGTATGGGCCACGTTCCACCCGGCACCCGGGAACGCGGTGCGGTATCTGGTCCTGTACTGGGTGTGGGGGCTGTGCGCCATAGGGCTCATCTTCGGGATGGCCGAGTACAAGACGAGCCCCCTGCGGAAACGGAGGGAGCGGGGGCACCTCTTCATCCTCCTCTACCTCGGCTCGCTCCTCATCGTAACCCGAGCTCTGAACATGTTCCTGTACTACGGTTCGTAATGACCGACGGCTCGCCCCTTGGACCAAGGAGTGAAACGTGTCGAAGGGATGGTGGTATTTCGACTAGTACCGGTGGTGCTACGACCCTTCGACCTCTGACCCCTCGATCGAGGAAAGCT
>Ga0126310_10001118_pt1 | contig 10058 bp, 6 predicted proteins | sample Plot60_FD_92540 | JGI IMG/M metagenome (GOLD analysis project Ga0126310, IMG submission 92540) | Serpentine soil microbial communities from UC McLaughlin Reserve, CA, USA - Plot60 | ecosystem: Environmental > Terrestrial > Soil > Grasslands | place: USA: UC McLaughlin Reserve, Lake County... | reverse complement strand
ATCCGACATCAGGAAGGCCAAGGAGTTCTACGAGGGCCAGCTCGGTCTGTCCGGGGGCCGGAACATCGGCGACGGTGGAATCACCTACCCGTGCGGCGCGGGCCGCGAGATCCACATCTACCCCTCACCCAACAACGCGGGGAAGTCCGGCGGGACCATCGCAGCCTGGGAGGTCGACGACCTCGAGAAGACGGTGGACGAGCTGACCGCTGCCGGGGTGATCTTCCAGCAGGTCGACAGTGAGCGGATCAAGACGGATGAGAAGGGGATTGCCGCGCTGGGCGAAGATCGCATGGCCTGGTTCAACGACCCGGACGGGAACGTCTTCGGTATCGCCCAGCTCTGACGGCGTTCTCACAGACCGCTCTCTGATCTAGGAGGGGGGCCCGGCGCACTACGTCGCAATCGTGTTGCGAAGCTCCTTGACACCCTCCAGGTAGATCTCGGAGAAGGTCGGGAACGGCTGGATGATGTCGGCCAGCACGTCGAGCGGAACACGTGCACGGATGGCCAGCGTGGCCTGCTGCAGCCACTCTCCCGCTTCCGGGCCAAGCGCATAGGCGCCGGTCAGCACCTCGCCATCACTGAGCAGCGTCAGGAACCCGTTGTGCTCGGCGTACTGCCGCGTGTAGGTCGCGGTTTTGGCAACCGACGAGATCGGGACGGTCGAACTATAGGCACCCTCGGTCGCTCCGACCGCGGCCGCTTGGGGGTCGGTGTACACGACCCGCGGCACGGCCTCGTAGTGCGCTGCACGGGGCCTGCCCAGGATATTGGTCGCTGCCACCCGCCCCTGGTACTTCCCGACGTGGGTCAGCGGCCAGATGCCCGTGACGTCGCCGACGGCCCACAGTCCATCGGCCACCCGTAACTGCTCGTCGACCGGTACTCCACGCGGGTCAGGCTCTATCCCCACGGTCTCCAGACCGATGTCTTCCACCCGTGGTCTGCGCCCCGTAGCCACCAAGAGGGTGTCGCCGCGAAGCTCGCGACCACCGTCGAGCTCGAGAACGTAGTCTCCTTCATGGCGACGGGCGCCCGTGACCTTGACACCGAGAACCAGCTCGATCCCATCCCGACCGAGCGCCGCTTGGAGGGCCTCACCGAGTGGGGCCGGCTCCCTCGCGAGCACGTGGTCACTGCCCTCGACGATCGTCGACTCGCCTCCTAGACGGCGCACCGCCTGAGCCAGCTCGACGCCCACCGGGCCGCCGCCCAGGATCAGCATGTGCTGCGGCACGGCCTTCATCGCGGTCGCCTCGCGATTGGTCCACACACCGTCCAGCTCGCGCAGGCCCGGCACGGGCGGAATGAAGGCGTCGGCACCGTTGGCGAGAACGATGTGGTCAGCGGTGTGGCGCTCGCCGTCGACCTCGACGGCTCCGGGGCCGGCGAGCCGACCGGTGCCGCGCATCAACGTGATCCCGCTACCGGCGAGCCACTGCTCCTGCCCGGAGTCGGAGTAGTCCGAGACCATGTAGTCGCGCCAGGCCAGGACCGCCTCGACGTCGACCTCCGCCGTTACGCCCGCCTCACGCGCGTCATGCGCCGCCTCGCCGGGACGCAGGAGGACCTTCGACGGGATACATGCCCAGTACGAGCACTCCCCGCCCACCAGCTCACGCTCAACGATCCCCACCCGCAGACCTGCTTCAGAAAGAGCCCCTGCACAGTGCTCTCCAGGGGCGCCACCCCCGAGGACGATCACGTCGAAGTCCGCCACGTCAACCTCCCTCGTCGCTGGCCTGACTGGGGTAACCCTGGTCCCGATGCGCGGAGATGTCGAGCGAGGGGGCTGGCCGAGCTCTGGGCCACCGTCGATGTAGCCGCTGTCGGGGTTGTGCGGTCGCGGGCACGAGAGGAGGTTGGTTGTTCGCGCTGTTCGGCGCGACCGAGATTGGGGGGTTCGCCATGCAGGGAGTAGCAAGTTACAGACGATGGTCGGTGATCACACTGGCCGTGATGCTTCTCGGGGCATTCTTCACGGTCCCGTCCGCCGTTGCGCGAAGCGGCGGGGGCGCGGAGAAGGCCGCCAGGAGCGCGCCCACCGAGCGGTTCCTGGCCATCGGAACCAATCCCAGGAGCGACAACCTGGTCTTGCTCGGCTTCGGGCCGATCCACGCCAAGGGCGTCGACCACCCGGTCACGGCCCACAAGGACGTCTTCCGCTTCCCCAACGGCAAGCTGATCGTGCGGCACCAGAAGGTCGCGGGGCACCGCGACCACGATGCGGCGACCTGCCTGTTCAGGTTCTTCGAGCGCGGCACCTATCAGGTGGTCCGCGGCACCGGCGACTACGTCGGGGCGCACGGACACGGTCACTATCGCTTGCACGGGAAGTTCGTCGCCTGCAAGCAGGACGCTCCGCCGAGCCTCTTCCTGATCATGATCCGGGCACACGGCCCGTTGCAGCTATGAGGGCTCACGCGGCGTCAGCTCAGTAGGAGCGGGGCGCTGGCGCGTCCGGTCGTCATCTCGATGACCGGACGCGACCTCGCTGGGCCAGTGAGGTTTGGGCTCGCCGGGTTCCGGATCTCAGCAGGGCATGAGCGTCGACTTTCCCGGGGGTGCACTGGGCAGTCCCCGGTTGGGTGGAGACCCATTCGACCGGGTAGGGCACAAGGGGCCCTGCCGGCGTGACAGGCCGAGGCGTGATGATCCCGGTGAGGAGGTGACTTGAGCACGATGACGCCGCCTACGTCGACGCCGCCCACGGGGCCCACGCGGCCCACGCCGCCCACGCGTACATCGACACCTACGGAGGTCGGCACGCGAGGAGACGACGTCCTGCTCGCAGACGGCTCGGTCGGCTCCGTCCGCGGACCGGTGCACGCCGACCGTGAGGAGCTCCTGGCACTGCACGACCAGATCGGTCAGGACAACCTGCGGCTCCGGTTCTTCACGCCCAGCCGCGCCGCCGGACACGCCTACGTCGAGCACGTGCTGGAGGGCCAGCAGTCCGGTGAAGTCTTGGCCCTCGGGCTGTGGCACCGGGGCGTGTTGGTGGGGCTGGCCACGGCGGAAGGGATGACACGGGCCTCGGCGGAGGTGGCGTTCTTGGTCGCAGACGCCTACCACGGCAAGGGTGTGGGCACGCTGTTGCTGGAGCACCTCGCGGCTGCTGCGCGCCTCGTCGGCGTGCGGCGGTTCACCGCTGACGTGCTCGTCGACAACGCGGCCATGCTGCGCGTCTTCACCGACGCCGGTTTCGAAGCCACCAGACACCATGACACTGGCGTCGTGACGGTGGAGATGCAGACCGCCCTGTCGGGGTCCGCCCTACGGGCCGCCGATCGCCGGGAGTCAGCCGCCGAGGCCGCCTCGCTGTCGGCGCTGCTGCACCCGGGGCGAGTAGGGGTCGTCGGGGTACGTCGCGATGGCACGGGCGTGGGAGCGACCATCCTCGATGCCATCATCGAGGGCGCGTTCGCGGGCGACGTGGTGGCGATCCATCCCTCGACCGACGTGCCGCGGGACATTCCGAGCTATCGCTGCTTCGCCGACGTTCCCGGGGTCGTGGACCTCGCGGTGGTCGCGGTCCCTCCGACGCAGGTGGCCGGCAGCCTCGAGGAGGCCGGACGCAGCGGTGTCCGTGCCGCCGTCGTGGTCACCTCGGGGTTCGCCGAGATGGGAGCCGCCGGTACGGCGCTTCAGCACCAGCTCACTCGGGTGGCCCGGGCCCATGACATTCGCGTGGTGGGGCCGAACTGCCTGGGACTCCTGGACAACCAGCCAGAGGTGAGGCTCGATGCGACGTTCGCGGGTGCGATCCCGCCTCCGGGAGGTCTGGCGCTCGCCTCACAGTCAGGCGGCGTGGGGATCGTGGTCCTCGATCTGGCGCGGCGGCTCGGGCTCGGTGTCCGGCACTTCGTCTCCCTGGGGAACAAGGCGGACGTGTCGAGCAACGACCTGCTCGCGGCCTGGCAGGATGACCCGGAGGTGACCGCGGCAGCGCTGTACTTGGAGTCGTTCGGAAACTCCGCCAAGTTCGCCCGGATTGCTCGCCGTTTCGCCGAGCGCAAGCCGCTCCTCGCCGTGGTCGGGGGCCGGTCCGGGAGCGGCCAGCGCGCCGGCGCTTCGCATACGGCGGCAGCGGCTACCCCTGCGATCCGGGTGGACGCGCTCTTCGCCCAGGCCGGCGTGATCGGGTGCGCCGATGCCGAGGATCTCGCCCAGACCGCACTCCTGCTCTCGAACCAACCGTTGCCGGCCGGGAGCCGGCTGGCCGTCATCGGCAACGCGGGAGGTCTCGGTGTGCTCGCCGCCGACGCAGCGACCGCCGCCGGCCTCTCCGTGCCGATCCTGTCGGAAGCGCTCGCCGCGCGGCTGGCGCCGCACGTCTCCGGAACGACGGGGACGGCGAACCCGGTGGACGCCGGTGCCGCCGGTTCGGCGGCCGCCCTCGGCCGGCTGACGGCCGAGCTGCTGAACAGCGACGAGGTGGACACCGTGCTGGTCGTTGTCGTGCGCACGCGCACCCTCGACCCCGCCGAGGTGCTGGAGACGCTCGCTGACGCGCGGAACGGACATTCGCCCAAGACTGCTGTGGCAGTGCTGCTGGGGGACATCGCCCCGCAGTCAATGCCGGGCTGGAGCATCCTGCCGTCGGTGGACGCAGCCGTACGGGCCCTCCGTCACGCCGTTCGCTACGCCGAGTGGCTCAACGTGCCGCGCGAGGAACCGCCCACGCCGGACCTGGCCCGTGCCGAGGCGGCTCGCTCCTGGGCGACGGCCCGGATCCAGCACTCGGGCCCAGGATGGCTCGATCCCGTCGAGGCCCGGGCGTTGTTGGGCCGCTACGGCCTGACCCCCTCCGGGACGACAGTTCATGGCGTACCGGAGGCTGTCGAGGCCGCGAGAGCGACCGGCTTCCCGGTGGCACTCAAGGTGGCCGACCCTGACGTGGTGCACAAGACCGACCGTGGGCTGGTCCGCATCGGCGTAGCGTCGGAGACTGAGGTGGTGCGGGCGGTCGCCGGTTTCGCCGCCGAGCTGGGCCGGCGCGACGTCCCGGTCCTCGTACAACCGATGGTGCGTGGCGTGGAGGTGGCGCTGGGGATCGTGCGTGACCCCGGCCTGGGGCCGCTGGTCATGATCGCCGCCGGCGGGACGGCCACAGAGCTGTGGGACGACCGGGCCCTGCTGCTCGCGCCGGTTTCGGCCGGCGACGCCGACCGAGCCCTTCGCTCGCTGCGGATCTGGCCGCTGTTGGCCGGATACCGGGGAGCGGCGATGGTCGACACGGCCGACGTCGTAGAACGCATCGTCTCGCTGGGTCAGCTGGCCGCGGATGTGCCGGAGGTCGCGGAGGCGGATCTCAACCCGGTTGTCGTCGCACCGGAGGGTTCGGAGCTGGTGGACGTCAAGCTCCGCTTGGCGACGAGCGCCGAGGTGGACCGGGGAGTGCCGCGACGGCTTCGGTCGCCGGGTTGACGGTCATGCCCGACCGCGGTTCGCACGCCTGTGACGGCGTGGACGACAATCCTCGCGTGAGCGAGTACGACGGTGGTGGCCCGCTTCTGCCTGGGTTGGGGGGTCAGTCGGGCGCTTTGCTCGATGCGGTGGTGGCGATCTCCTCCGATCTGGATCTTCGCGGTGTGCTGACTCGGATCGTGGAGGCGGCGACGGCGCTGACCGGGGCTCGGTACGGCGCACTGGGCGTGGTGGGCGCGGAGGAGTTCTTGGTGGAGTTCGTCACGACGGGTCTCTCCGAGGACGAGCGGGTCGGGATCGGTGACCTGCCGCACGGGCGGGGGATCCTGGGTTTGCTGATCACCGAGCCCCGGCCGATCCGGTTGCGAAATCTGAGCGAGCATGCCTCGTCGTACGGGTTCCCGCCGAATCATCCTCCGATGACCACGTTCCTCGGTGTGCCGGTGCGCATCCGCGGCACGGTCTTCGGGAACCTGTACCTGACCGAGAAGGCGGGGGGCGGTGAGTTCAGCGACACCGATGAGCAGTTGGTGGTGGCCCTGGCCAGCGTGGCCGGTTTGGTGATCGAGAATGCTCGGGCCTACGGCGTCAGTGAGCGACGCCGCCGGTGGCTGGAGGCGTCGGCGTCACTGACCGACACCTTGGCACAGCCGGCTGAGCAGCGGGTGGCGCTGGACCAGGTCGCGAGGTTCGCGCGAGGTCCGGCCGCCGCGCGCGCGACGGCGATCGCCGGACCCGCTGCCGGACCGGACGGGCTGGAGGGCGGGGTCGTGGAGATCCGCGCGTTGGCGTGCGGCTCCGAGGAGGACCCCGACCGGGTACGCGGCGAGATCGTAGAGGTCGTGCAGCGGCTGGCCTCCTGGGAGCTGACCGATCCGGTCGACGTGCACCTGGACCGGGCTGGTGCGACCGTCGTCCCGCTGCGTGCCCACCTGGCGCCGTCGGGTCTGCTGGTGGCGTTGATCGACGCAGGTGAGATGCGACTGCGGGATGCCGATGACCGGGAGCTGCTGTTGAGCTTCGCCGATCACGCCGCCTTGATGCTCGACCGCGGTCAGGCGATGCGTGAGCGGGAGGACCTCGCTGTGCTCTCCGACCGCGAGCGGATCGCGCGGGACCTGCACGACCTGGTCATCCAGCGGCTCTTCGCCACCGGCATGCAGCTGCAGGCGGCGTCCATCCGTGCTCTCAACGACGACGTGCGGGTGCGGCTGGACCGCGCGGTCAGCGAGCTGGACGCCACGATCCGCGACGTCCGGGCCACGATCTTCGAGCTGCAGAGCCCGACCACCGGCTCGCTTCGTGGGCAGCTGCGGTCCTTGGTCCGCGAGTATCAGGCGGTCCTGGGCTTCACTCCGGCGGTGCGCACCCACGGCCCCGTCGACACCGCGGTTCCCGAGATGGTGGGCGAGCAGGTGCTGGCGGTCTGTCGCGAGGCGTTGTCGAACGTCGCCCGGCATGCCCGCGCCACTCATGTGGTCGTGGAGCTGGTCGTGGCCGCGGCAGAGCTGTCCCTGGTCGTCCAAGACGACGGAGTCGGTCTGGCTGCCGACGCCAGGCACAGCGGCTTGCGGAACGCCGACGAACGGGCCAAGGCGTTGGGAGGCGTGTTGAAACTGGAGCAGGCCGAGCCGCGGGGGCTTCGTCTTCGGTGGCAGGTCCCCCTCGCGACGTAAAGGTCGAGCCGCGCAGCGCCCACCTACGACCAGCTGCGATGAGACTCGGCGTGACGCAGCAGCACCTCGAGCACGTCCCGCGCGGAGACGACGCCGGCGATGAGTCCGTCCGAAAGCACCGGCAGATGGCGGATCTCGGCCTCCCGCATCGCTCGCCCTGCCTCGACCACCGAGGTCTCCGGAGTCACGGTCACCAGCTGCTGCGACATGAGGTCACCGGCCACCACGTCGCCCTCGCGATCTCCGGCAGCGGCGAGGTGCGCCGTCACGTCTCGCTCGGAGACGATACCTACCATGGTGCCTCGTTCGAGGACCACCACGGCGCCTACCTCGTCGGCCGCCAGGGCCTCCGCCACCTCGGCCACCGATGCGCCGATATCCACGGCCGCCACGGGCCAGCTCATGATCGATCGCACGGATCCCTCCGGGAGAACCCGTGGCATCGGACGTCCGTATGTCATCTTCTCGTTCCTCACCTTGGCTGTGAGGCGAGACTCGCGCGGCCGGCCCTCGTGGCACAGGAGGCGAAGGTCCCCGGTCGTGGCGACCCTCGGCCCGGGACTCCGGCCGGAGGTGGGGCGAGGATGGCGGCAGAGGAAGAGGGTGCGTCCAGATGAGCAGCAACATGACCGTTGAGAACAACGTGGTCGTCGCCGTCGATGGCCTTGATGAGGAGTACGGCGCCGTCCGGTACGCCGCCGGGGAGGCGTGGCGTCTGGGGGCCGCACTTGAGGTGGTTCACGTGGTCCCGGCCTACGTGCCCACCGGGTCGATGGTGATGATGCCGATCCCGATGGACTCGTTCCGGTCCTACGGCGCCCAGATCCTGGTGCGGGCCCGACAGGCGGCGGTGGACACCGCGCCGCAGGTGAGCGTGAGCACACACCTGCGCACCGGCGGGGTGGTCCAGCAGCTGTTGGACGTGGCCAGGCGGGCGCGGCTGGTGGTCTTGGGTGGTCGTGGGTCCAGCAGCCTCAACCGGTTGTGGACCGGTGGCACGTTGACCGGTGTTGCCAGCCAGGCGGCCTGTCCGGTGATCGCGGTGCCTGCCGGTTGCCACGACCGGCCCCTTCAGCATCGGATCGTGGTCGGGTTCAAGTCACCGGCCTACGCAGCGCGGCTGTTCGATGCCGCGTTCGCGCTGGCCGAGGAGCTGCGTGCCGAGCTGGTGGTGCTCCACGCCTGGCGGCTCCACGGCGTCTACGACGACATCATCGCCAGCCCGGCGGAGGTGGAGCGGTGGCAGCGTGAAGGCATCGAGCTGATCGAGGAAGAGCTGGTGGGCTACCGAGAGGCGTTCCCGGGGGTCCGGGTGCGGGTCTACGTCCGGCACGAGGATGCTGCCGGCGCGCTTGTCCGCGCCACCTGCGGTGCCGACCGGCTGCTGATCGAGCGTCCGGTCCACGGTGGGCTGGTCAACCACCTCGGGCGGACCGCGCGAGCAGTGCTCCGGGAGGCCCACTGCCCGGTCGAGGTGCTCCCACCCATCGCGCCCGGCAGCGCACCCAGTGCGACGACCGCGCAGCAGCGTTCGGCCCAGCTCGTGCCGTGACCGGACAGCCGAGAACGCGGCCCGTTCGGCGCGCGAGCGTGGCTCGGCGTTCTCGACTCCACAGCGAGCGCACACGTGTTGGACGTAGCAGTGAGTGCGACAGAGAGATCGGGTACGGAGTGACGTGACCACAGTGAGTGCAGACACGAAACCGGCGGCGGAAGTGTCCGATGAGATGCTCCGTCGCATCGACGCCTGGTGGCGAGCCGCCAACTATCTCTCCGTCGGCCAGATCTACCTGATGGCGAATCCACTGCTGCGTGAGCCGCTCGAGCCCGAGCACGTGAAGCCCAGACTGCTCGGTCACTGGGGCACCACTCCCGGCCTGAACTTCGTCTACGCCCACCTCAACCGCGTGATCACCGCTCGCGATCTCGACATGATCTACATCATCGGCCCTGGGCACGGCGGCCCAGGCCTCGTCGCGTCTGCCTACCTCGAGGGCACCTACAGCGAGACGTACTCCGACGTCACCCGCGACGAGGAAGGCATGGCCGGGCTGTTCCAGCAGTTCTCGTTCCCAGGCGGGATTCCCAGTCATGTCGCACCGGAGACCCCCGGGTCGATCCACGAGGGTGGAGAGCTCGGCTATTCGCTCTCGCACGCGTACGGCGCGGCGTTCGACAACCCGGGCCTCGTCGTCGCCGCCATCGTCGGGGACGGCGAGGCCGAGACCGGTCCGCTCGCCACGAGCTGGCACAGCACGAAGTTCCTGGACCCGGCGCGCGACGGCGCCGTGCTGCCGATCCTGCACCTCAACGGCTACAAGATCGCCAACCCCACGGTGCTTGCGCGGATCCCTGAGGAGGAGCTGGACTTACTGCTCCGCGGCTACGGGCACACGCCGCACTTCGTCACCGGGGACGACCCCGAAGCGATGCACCGGGCCTTCGCCGCGACCTTGGACCGCGCTCTCGACGAGATCGCCGACATCCAGCGTCGTGCCCGATCCGGTGACCTCACCGAGCGCCCACCGTGGCCGATGATCGTGCTCCGCAGTCCAAAGGGCTGGACCGGTCCCAAGGAGGTCGACGGCCAGCGCATCGAGGGCTACTGGCACTCCCATCAGGTCCCGTTCGCCGATGCCCGGCAGAACCAGAAGCACCGACAGATCTTGGAGGAGTGGCTTCGCAGCTACCGTCCGGAGGAGCTGTTCGACTCAACAGGCACCCCCGTTGACGAGATCCGCGATTTGCATCCGCGGCGCGCACGGCGGATGAGCGCCAACCCGCACGTCAACGGCGGGCTGCTGCTGCAGGGCCTCCGCCTCCCCGACTTCCGCCGGTACGGCGTGCCGGTCGAGGAGCCGGGAACCGGCGCCGTCGAGTCCACCCGCGTGCTCGGCACGTTCCTGCGCGACGTGATGGCCCGGAACGCCGACCGCTTCCGGGTGTTCT
>Ga0126310_10001117_pt1 | contig 10061 bp, 6 predicted proteins | sample Plot60_FD_92540 | JGI IMG/M metagenome (GOLD analysis project Ga0126310, IMG submission 92540) | Serpentine soil microbial communities from UC McLaughlin Reserve, CA, USA - Plot60 | ecosystem: Environmental > Terrestrial > Soil > Grasslands | place: USA: UC McLaughlin Reserve, Lake County... | reverse complement strand
CGTGCTTACACGAGAGCGGCGCCACGACTGGGCAAAGAAAATGTATCCAAAGAAAAACGCGGGCACCGCGAGAAACATCAGGAAAACGCCGATTACGCCCTGCCGGTATGCGAATCCCGCTCCGCCCGTGAAAGTCCAAACCGAAAAGCCGGACATAAAGGAGGCCATGCCCGCGACCCACCACTCGACGCGATTGCCGCCCTTCAAAAAGTCCGCACCGACTCGCATGAAGCGCATGAAGTAGGCGCCGATTCCGGCCATCAGCAGCAAGTAACAGACAAGCACAACGTAATCGATTACGTGAACTGAACTGTGCATGCTGTTCTCCTTTTAGTAGCGACTGTGAACGTCGGGGAGAGTTATGCGGTCCGGCGACTGGCAACTATCAGCGGTTCAGATACTCCGCGGCCACGACGTCGATAAATAAATGTGCGTTTGGATGCGTGCGCAAAATCGACGCCGGGCAACTGGTGCTGACCGGTCCTTCAACAGTGTTCTTGATTGCCTGCCGCTTGGCAGGTCCGGGGGCGATGGCGAAAAGTTTTGGCCGAGCCATTAACGTGGGGATCGTCAATGACAGGGCATCGCTGGGGACTTCGTCGAGTGAAGCGAATGCTCCATCGTTAACCTGCTGGTTTCTACAGATCTCGTCGAGCTGGACCACCTTGACAGCTTCGGAATCGTTGAAGTCACAAAACGGTGGATCGATAAACGCAAGGTGACCATTCTCTCCAATTCCGAGAATGGCAAAATCAGGTGGACTCTCGTCCAGAAGTTTCGCGTAGCGCTTTGCTTCTGCGATCCCGTCCGGTGCATCACCACGTAAGCCATGAAACTGACCGAGCGGCACCTTGTCGACCAGTCGATCAATTAGGAACTTTCGAAAAGATTGCGGCGCCTGATCATCCATGCCCAAATATTCATCCAGATGAAAAGCAGTCACGCGCGACCAATCGATCCCGGGCGCCTCCACCAGACTCGCCAAAAACTCATTCTGCGACGGCGCGGATGCGAGTATCACAACCGCTCGGCCGCGTTCTTCAATTGCACGCCGGATCTCAGCCGCGACTACTGCCGCCGCCGCCTGGCCCATCTTCGGCCGTGATTCATAAACGTAGACGTTGAGCTGGTCAGCACGAAAGTTTCTTTCCAATCCGTCCTGCACCATAGCTGTTGATTCCATACGATCAGTTACCTCAAAGTAAGTAGTCGAGCTTGGACGAGGTCAGCCGGTTTCGGGACCGGCGATTGCGATAACCAAAGGCGACGTTGTCTCAGCCCGCGCACCCGCACTCATTCGCATGAGGGCACGTTCTTTAACGAAACCGCGATCCGATAACACGCTCGTACCGGCGCCGCATTCTGTGTTGAAGTCGATGTAAACACGACATCCCGCCAGTTGGGTCAATACCCGGTCCAACAACGACTCGACGTGTTGCAGACTTCTTGCTACGACCGGTCCGACGTAATCCGCGTTCGTACCTCTTCTCGCCAGGGCATAACCGCTCAGAGTCCCATCTGCGGCTCTCAGCAAAACAGGCGGTACACACGCATCGTCAATTAGCTTCTCTATCAACTTCGAGCGATCAACGTTGAACGCCACGCGATCCAGCGCCAGCAGGTCACGAAGCCCATCGCGATCCAGCGAAATTGGTGTTGCTGCGCTACGAGCGTTCGGTATTCCGCTCCATCGTTCGAGCACGGACTCAACCTGGAAACCAAACTTCTCATAAACGGGCTTACCTAGCGCCGTCGCATCGAGCTTCACGGTCCGAACCTTGTCCTTCAGATAATCCAGCGCGACATTCATTAACTGCGTGGCGATTCCCTGTCGCCGCTGTTGCGGGTCAACCAGCACCATTCCGATCCAGCCCAGATCCTTGCCGTACATTGTTGTGGTGGTCGTACCTACCAGACGGCGATCTTTCACCGCAGCGAAACAACCATTAGGATCGAGCGACAGCAGGCGGCGCCAATCTTTCTCACTCTGGTTCCAACCCGCGGCTTCTTTTATTTGCATTGCTGCGGGAATATCAGATTCAAACAACAAACGAACGTTTATTACCGGCTCCTGCATCCTCAAAGCTTTACGCTCAGTACCGCCCTCGGGAATTTTTTGTAGGGGCGGCCCTCCGTGGCCGCCCGTTTCACGCAAAGCCGTTGTTACGAACAAGGGGCGGCCACGGCGGGCCGCCCTTACAAAAAATTCATTCAGACGTTCAATGCCGCGGCATACTCCGCCCAGACGTTGTTCGCCGGCTCCATGCAGAAGTCAGCCATCTGCTTAACATTCCACTCCACCGGCCAATCGAATACACGACGCAGATGCAGCAGCCATGCGAGCAGCCCTTCTGCGGGATGAAAATAAAGCTCCAGTAATGCTCTGGCCGTCTTCCCGCCTGTCTTCATCGTGTACTGACCGCTCGGTAGTTGAAAGAAGGTATGAATCTGGAAACTGCTGGCGCCGCGCAAGAAATATTCAGCCGCGATTCGTCCCGACACAATGTTGCCGGTAGCGCTGATCGGCAACTTGCAAACCGGAATTGCTCCTTGCCGTTCGAGTAAGCGCAGTTGCGCGAGTACACTCAAATTGCGCGCGCTGAGATCGGGGCCTCCGTATGCGGTACCGCGCACTCCATCAAATTCGCGATCGGGATCGAATAATCGATTCGCGTAGACCAGAAAATCAGGAACAGCTTCACCCGAACACTTCTCGTTGATGGCCCGCAACATCTCGAGTTGAAACGCATCGTCGAGAATGGCATTGAAAACTTTCAAACCAATCTTCACCGGTGAGAGACTCGCTCCCTGCCTGATCAGCGAGGTCACTCGCGTCAGCCATTCAATGATCATTTCAGCCTCAGCCGCGCGATCGGAACCCGCCAGCGTTGGGCTGAAGTCTTTCTCGATCATCATCGGGGCATCGGGATGATGGCGTTGCCACACGTCGATAAGACAGCGGGTCGTGTACTCATACTCGCCAGTCTTCCAGAGATGTTCCGCAGCACTGGGTAAATGGTACTTACACGAAGGCACCACCAGTACTGAAGCGGGACTCGCAACCGACAACGCCTCATCAAAAAATTCGAGGTACTTAGCAAACGTGTCGTACCAGCCGCGTCCCTTCCACGACACGGTCCAGCCTTCACTCTTGTCCTGACCAACAATTCTTTCAACGATCATTCGCGTTTCTTCGATCGCCCATTCGCGCATCGACTGTGCGCCCTCAGCGTCTTCGGCAATGATCGACTTCAGCACGATGAAGCCCAGATGCTCTTCACAATCGCGACGTACCTGCGAGAGATTCAGTGAGAGTTGACCTGACGCTTTGCCGAACGGGTTCTTGATCGCGTGATCGCCGTAGGCCGTAGATAGATCGACTTTATATTGCTCGCGAACATAGTCTTCCAAATCTTCAGGTAAACCAGCTCGAAAGCGTTCGTAATCGCGAACGAGCGACGCGCGATCGCTGGAGTCAATTTCCGGATGTCCACTTACGAGGGAAAACATTATCCAACCTGCACATTCAGGGCATTGAGTACGTTTGTGATGTTCTCGAGCTCGTGCGGAGTCAATGCCGGTCCCCACGGGTCGTTTGCGGCCTCGATCGGGATTACTCTAAGCTTCGAGAGCGCAAAAAGAATGCGACCGATGTAGCCTTCCATCGGATGAATAAAAAGCACCTCGGCAAGCTGATCGACAATGTCAGACAACTCGAGAAATCGCTCTGCTCTGCGTTTGATATGCGCGATCAATAATTCAGCTTGTAGATCGGTGCATACAGCGGCCATTCCGATGAGTGCTGTTTGCGCTCCTCGACGTAAGCTGTAACCCAGAAAACGATCTTCACCCGTGATAAGCAGTTTGTCTGCATGTCGAGATTGAATGTGACGAGCGACGTCCTGGTAAGTCATAACGCTGTCGAGCGTCGCCATCTTGATGCCCATCACGTTCGGCAGCGCCAGCAGTTCGTCCAATACTTCGGTCGTATAACAAACGCCGTCGGCTGCCTCGTAGAGATAGAACAACACGAGTGGCAAACCGAGCTTGGCAAGATGTTTGTGGTGTTCGACGATTAGTGAGTCTCTTTGCTCGTGATCCCTCAACGAAGATGGCGGATAAACGAGTAGCGCGTCTGCACCGTACTCGGCTGCCGCTGAGGCCATTGAAAGCGTTGCACTCGTTGCCTGCTGCGGACTTGAGTGTTTACTGCGACCACCGACACCCGCGATCAAAGGCTTGGCGGGGAGAGCCTCTCGCCACTGCTCCATCACAACCCGCGCCGTCTCGTCGTCAAGAAGTAATCCTCTGCCGGTATGAGCCCAGACGGCAGCACCGGCGATGGGCTGTGAACTCATGAACGCGACGTATGCCTCGTGAGCACGTTCGTGAAAACGTCCTTCACGATCGAACATCACGGGCATTGCAGGAATTAGTCCTCCTGCAAGCGCCGCCTTGAGTTCATTTGGAGTGTAAGACATTGCCAAATTCCAATTTTCAATTACTACTTTCTCAATTCCGGTTTCCTGTTGCCGTCAATTGGCAATCGGCAATTGCCAATTTGCAATCACTTCAGCCCATGTGTGGTACTGACAACAAACTGTTTTGAATCAACGTCAATGCGCCTTTGAGACTGGGCCGCACTTCAAATGCTGATGGTCTAATCGCAACATTGTGTGAGCGCGGCGCCAGCAAATTTCGTTTTGTTTCCTCGACAATGATTCCTTCGATCACTCCCCAAACTTTCGTGATCTCACCGCCGATAACGACGATCTCGGGATCGAGTCCGTTGACGAGGCCCGTGATGCCGATGCCGAGGTAGCGAGCAGTTTCACGGACAGCTTCGGTTGCAGATGCGTCTCCACCCTCGACCAGCTCCACCAGCTTGCGCATGGTCGAAACTCTTTTGCCGCCTGGGCCACGCAAGTCTGCGTAACGCTTCATCGTGGCTTTATCCGAGGCGTATAGATCCCAACAACCTCTTTGCCCGCACCGGCACTCAGGACCATTCACATCTATGGGAATGTGTCCGAATTGACCGGCTGTATTGTTGCCGCCGCGGTAAAGACCGCCATCGATGACAACGCCGCACGCAAGGCCGGTGCTCACTCCGACGTAAAGCAAATTGCGAACATGCGCATATTGCGCTTTGCCATGCCAGATCTCCGCGAGTGCCGAACACCGCGCTGAGTTATCGATGATTACCGGAAGATCTGTTGCTTTCTCCAGAATGTTTACGACAGGCACATCGCGCCACGGCAGGACCACTGAGAGAAGAAATTTTCCGCTCTGGTTGTCTACCAGACCTGGCAAGCTCACACCGATGCCGGGAAACTCGATGAATGAATCGTGCTTGAGTTGAAGCTTGCGAATCTCCTTGCCGACCTTGCTGAGGAACGACGTCGCAACGGATCCTGTCTCGAAACTGACGCGTGAGACGATGCGATTGTTGAAGTCGCTCAGCGCGACGATCGTTTCATCGGCGCGAATGTCGACGCCGAAGAGACCGAAACGATTCGCATTCAGGCGTAACGGCGTGGGCGGTTTACCACCAATCGGTGTCGTTCGTCCGGAACCTTCTTCGATAATGCAGGAATCCTTCAGCAGCTCACCGGTAATGGTCGAGATCGTCGCCTTATTAAGGCCGCTGATTTTTGCGATTTCCGCCCGTGAGATTGGCTGTCGATCAGAAAGGATGCTGAGCAGTATCCGGCGATTAACCAGTCTGAGCATGTCGTGACCGGCAGCTTTAAGGTCGGCAAGATTTGGCTTGCGTGTGAAGCTATGTCGCGGACTGGACACCATTGTGATTCCGAACTCGTTAGTCACCTGAGGTCACTTACACGTCCAACATGCCTGACAGAACGAAGGCAAACCTCGAATGAGAGTCTGCCTTCGTTCCAATCGCGGGGTAACTAAAACGTCAGCCGCAACTTCAGACGCACGGAGCGACGATTGTCAATTCCCTCTTGCGTGAAGCTATTGTTCTGCCGGCCAAAGTCGGGATTTCGATTAACGTTCTCAGGCAAGATCACAGGTTGTCCGGCCGCATTCAGACTAACTGCGAAATCTCCAAGATTTGCGTACTCGATATCCAAAGGTGACAGGAGAGGATGGTTGAAGATGTTATTGAAATCAACTCCCACTTCCAATCTGGCTTGCTCGGTGAACGAAAAGAATTTTTTGAAACCCATATTGACACCCCACGTGCCTGGGCCAACCAATGCATTTCGTTTCGCTACCGCCGGGTTGTCAAAAACGTCTGCGCCGGTCGGCGGTAATCCAAAAGCGTCTGGATTAAAGATCTGGTCTCCGGAGAGTGAAGCATATGGATCTCCGTTAATCAGCGGCCTGAAGGATGGGCCACTGAAATCGCCAACCGCGTCGACGAAGCCACTTGCGATGTTGCCAGGAAAAACAGGACCGCAGTTGTTGCATTGCCAGAACGGTGTAAATCCCGTTCCACTCTTGGCGAACATGTTCCAGGATATTTGGAATCCACCCGCCACGGCATCAACCCATTTGGATACCGATCGTCCATACTGCCGGCCACGACCAAACGGAATGTCATATGTCCCGTACGAGACGAGACGGTGCCGTGAGACAAAAGAGTCACGAGACAAGTCGTTCGTCGGATTGAACTGGTTGTAAAGAGCACCACCCAGACTCGAGTTGCCTACGTCTACTCCGCTCGATTTTTGATCGAGTAGCGTGTAGGAAAGATTGAACATGAACCCGCGTGCAAATCTGCGATTTACTTCAAACTGAAGCGCATGAGAGCGGCCCCTGCCGGTATTTCCATAAGTCGCGAGAAAATCTCCCAAACCATTCGGAAATGGCCGTCGCGCTTCGTCTGCCGGCGATTCCGCACAGTCTCCTTCGAGAGGATCACACGGATCGCCGTCCTCGTTTGTGATGCCAAAAGGAGTGTTATTCGGTGCTAACTCGTTAAGGTCGAAGCCCGCGATGAGTCCATGCTGGCGACCGCCGATATACGACACGCGGAACCCCGTGTTGGGCATGAACTCGTTTTCGTAAGTGACGTTGTATTGTTCGAAACGCGGATCCTGGATACCGAAAGGAATTGCATTGGCAGCGATGCCCTGGAGACTAACAGTGCCCCCTGAGAACGGAGTGATGCCACGCGGATTGATTCCACCGGGGAGTCCTAACGTGTTTCGTTTTGTTATGCGCTGGTTGAAAGTGTTCGTGGCGATTGCATCACGAATTCCCTGTGCGGCTGACGTTGGATAAAAAATCCCAAAACCTCCGCGAATGACAGAGTTCTCCGTCAGACGCCACGCAGCACCGACGCGCGGCGCGAAATTGTTTTTATCCGTCTTAACCAATCCACGACCAACCCCAGCCTCGTCCGCCGTTACTACGCCATAGGTGACGAAGAAAGGATGGATCCTGGAAATCACGTCTTGAGTCGGTACGACAAATCTGCCCTTACGCCCGCCATTACCGGTGCCGTTAGGATCGAAGTTCACCATTAGATCATTCTTATCAACGAAGGGAGTGTGAACCTCGTATCGCAGACCGAGAGTCAACGTGAGCCGGTCGTGAATTTTGTAGTCGTCATTAATGAAGTAACCGTGTTCCAAATTCGAGACGTCCAGCGCCGGTCGCACGTCGCGAACGTAAGTGACGCTGGCCGGAGGCAAGCCGATCAGGAAACTGGCGAAACCGCCGAGATTATTTGCGTAGTTAACTGTGCCTCGAGGATTGTTTCGATTAAGGGCAAATCCATCGATCGCCTGATTTCGAACTATATCGCCGCCCGCTCGAATCGCATGGTTGCCGAGGGTCCAGCTTATGGTGTCGCCGAAGGTCGAAAGTTTTTGGTCCATCGGGCGGTCAGTGTTGCGACCACCATTCGGGATTCCAGGGAATCCGCCAAACACGAACGCCACCTGTCCGGGCGTATCGACCAGGCTTGGACCAACGATCGCTCCGTAGGAGGCGATTTCAGGATCTGTAAACCCAACACTTGAAAGCCACTCGCCAGTCTGCAGATTGGCACGACGGTAGAGCAATTGATAATTGATGCCGCCGCGCAACTCGTTTACAAAAGTGTTCGAAAAGATCCTCGTGTATGACAGCGAGAGCGTGTGATTTGTTTGATGTTGAGAAAGCAGCCCAAATGCCGGCAACGGATTTGCGACTAAGCCGCGGTTTCCATTACGAGACTGGAAGTTGTAAACCGCATAAAACTTGTCTTTCGCGGAGAAGTCGTGATCGAGGCGCAGAGTCGCGAGATCTCGCGCAAGCAAACCGCCAAAACTCTGCGCGAAATCCGTGAGACGGCCCGTCGTCGGGCTAAACGGCGCCGAAGGACTCGACTGCGGGTAATACCCGTTAACAATGCTAAGAGCCACAGGGTTCAATAAGCGCGTGGGAATGCTGTTGAAACGCAGAGTACATGTACTGGGCCGAGGCACCTCCGCACACCTTGTCCCCGTTAGAATCGTGTTGTTAGCGAGCTCAGCGGGGGTTAACAGTGGCTCGACTGCACCCGGGACGGCAGGCCGGCTGGTTGCATTTAGAGCTGTAAAGGTTCCGCCTAGAATACGCGAAGTTGGGATGTTACTCGCTCTGACACGAACGGGGGCAAAGTCCCAGCGCCGTTCATATGAGAGAAGGAAGAATGTGTGCTCTCGGGAGAACGGTACTGGACCGCCGAGCGATCCTCCCGTTTCGTTTAGGTTGAAATACGGAGTGGGAAAACTTGAAATTGCCGGTGTGGGGAAAAAATTGGCTTCGTCTACTTTATCCTGCGTGGTCCAAGCCGCGAGCGCAGAATTCTTGTTGTTGTAGAAGAGAGAGCCGTGATAGTCGGCGCCGCCGCGCTTCGTCTCTATACGAACGTTGGCAATGCCTGAATACTCGGCGCTGAAATTCTTGGAGAGCACAATCAACTCGCCGATCGTTTCCAGTGACGGCTGACTTGATGTTGGTTCGCCAAAGATACCGCCGTTCGTCCGCTGGCCATCGAGTGAAAACGATGCGCCATAACTTTGCGATCCGATGAACTTAAATGTGCCGTCGCCGCCCGGTCCTTGAGTTATATCAGGATTGAGATAAAGAAATTCGAGGATCTCGCGACTGTCGCGGGGCACTTCAGTGAGTTGGCGGTTGTCGAGTGTAGACGAAAGTACCGGCTGATCCTTGTTAATTACTCCCGCCTCGCCTCCAACAACAATGACATTTTCTGTTTGGGCGCCGACTTCAAGCTTCAAATCCGCACGTATGGTATCGGCGCCACTGACCACGGCATCCATGTTCGTGGTTTTAAAGCCGGTTGCAGTCACTGTAACTTTATATTTACCGGGCTTCAGGGCCACCACTTCGTAATTACCCTCGCCGTTTGTGGTGAAGTCTCTTGAGAGACCGGTCGCCTGGTCGGTCACTTGCACTGCCGCATTGGGCAAGACAGCGCCATTAGCGTCAGTTACCGTGCCCCGTATTGTTCCCAGGTTACTGCCTTGCGCATAACCGGTTTTGCTGAAACCAATCAGTATCCCAACCAGCATTAGACTGGTGATCTTGATGCGTCCGAATCTCATATCCGACTCCTTAGTTAAAGCTGGTGCCACATGGGAGCCAACCGTGAATTGGGGTTGTGGTTTAGGGCGCAAAGCTGCCTAAACAGGCCGAAGGTTTGTTCACAACTCAAACGAACTATTCAGTTTATGGATTTCTGGGCTTTTTACGACTAGTTAGTTTGCGTTTGAAACTAACTATATAGCACCAGCCACTGAATGGTGGCAAGAAATATTTACTCCTTGGAGTGCGCATAATTCAAAATTAGGTCACTACGTTACTCCGTACTGGTTTATTCTGAAAATACGCCGAAGGCGTTGGCTAATTTCAGCCCAGGATTGGAGCGCAGCGACAACCCTGGGTACACCAGCAGAAATTTTTTCAACCCTGAAAGGGTTAATACCGCACATGCCCTAACGCTTTCAGCGTTTATTTCGCATCTTTGTAAGACCCCCCAGGGTTGTCGCTGGCGCTCCAACCCTGGGCTGAAATTAGCCAACGCCTTCGGCGTATTT
>Ga0126310_10001115_pt1 | contig 10065 bp, 8 predicted proteins | sample Plot60_FD_92540 | JGI IMG/M metagenome (GOLD analysis project Ga0126310, IMG submission 92540) | Serpentine soil microbial communities from UC McLaughlin Reserve, CA, USA - Plot60 | ecosystem: Environmental > Terrestrial > Soil > Grasslands | place: USA: UC McLaughlin Reserve, Lake County... | reverse complement strand
CTACGACTACTGCTGCTGATAGCATTGCTACTGCTGCTAGGACTGCAATCATTACTAATGTTGAGTTATTCATATATCTTCTTTTTAGTATCTGTATCGACGGTATATTAACATTAAGAAAAAAAATTCTGCATTTGCTCGACAGATAAATATTACCTATAGAAATATCCTAAATGTAGTAATCGGTATTATAGTTACTATAATGAGGAAAGTTTTTAATCAAGTAGACGCTCAATAGCTACATGAAGAAGAATCCAGCCGTACTGGTATTCGCTATCTTAGGCTTATCTATATTGATGATAGCGACAGTGTATCAACTTCACCTGGCCAACGCACAAATTGCTCCAAATCCACAAAACCAAGCACAGGGTCAGAGCGAGTCTTCAGTATGTATAAATGGCGTCTGTACAAATAGTGTTTGTAATGACAATAATTGCGGGACAGATATTGAAATTAGATGTGTAAATGGCAAATGTGAATCAATATCTTCATCGGTTACAAACCAGTTTCCTTAGATAGGAACAAAAGAATAATAGTAACAACTGCTACTAATCCTTACAAATTTTTTTGAATAGACGTAAATAGGGTATTATTATTTATTTGAAAGAAAACATCAAGAACGTCTCAGAAGAAGAGTTTAATTATAATTGTTAAAGCATATATAATTTTCATCGTCTTCTTTAGCTATTTAAGAACGGCTTAAAATGGAACAGTTGAAGATCTTATGAGACTCCTCGGTGTAACATAACATATCATAAAAAAGGGATCATAGATAACGGTAAATAAACTTGTTAATGATACATATTATTATATATATTTATTATCTTTAGACAATTTTTTCATATAACAAAATTAAGGCCACACACTATTTTTTGCATACTATAACCAATATGCCTAAAAATACATCATTTTCTTCTTGCTACTATTGTATATGTCTCTTCTACATACCATCGGATAGTATCTTTAAACTTCGACCACCAATCTAAAGATATATCGGCAGTTTCAGCTTCAAATAACAAAAAACCATTATATTCGATACCCCATGCACGGACATATTCTCCTAAAAGCTCAATACCAGAACGTAAGTTATTCTTGAATCCATTCCATTCATCTTTAGCTCTCTTTGTCTCTTCTTCATTCATTGCTTTAAAACGATAAAATACTAAGAAGCCAACAGTAGCCATATGCATTAATAAAAAATCATTATTTAATTGGCTTTAATATAATTAAATCATTATTTAGCTTATTCTACAAATACAAAAAATTCTTATATGAGACAAAGAATCAGATTGTCACCTCATTGAATGTTATTTCAATGATCGTTTGTTTTCCTTCTACGACTGCTATTCTTTAATTTCTCCACAATAATGACAGCGACTTTTATTTACTAGCCCTCAGACACAACACCTAGAGTTAGTTTTCATGTATTATTTAATGATAACATTAATAGTAATTTGATTATCTTTTGTTTCCTTTTGAATCTTCGATAACATGTATCCTATAGATCTAGCTTGATTAAAAGGTTTTATACACATCTCTTATATTTTCTATTTACATTTAAGGCCCACTTTGAGATTTTGAATATTTTCCTTCATCTTCTCAACATATCCGATACCCGCTTTTTGTTCCTGCTGATCTATACCTTCCAATGGACTCAGAATCAGGACTTTGCCGTTAGGAACTTCTTGAGCGATAACATTTGCTAAACGTGGATCAAGCAAGTCTTCAGAATAGATAGTATCTATTCCAATATTTCTTGCTATCTCTATAGTTTGTTGTATCCTTTGAGGTAAAATTTCACCTGCGGGAGAAATTGTTTCATGTATGCTGTGTTGAATCAGATTGTATCTATGAGCAAAGTAATTAAATGCATTGTGAAAAGATATGAACTCTCTCTTTTCGCAATCAGACAATTCTGATCTTATAGATGCGTCTAGAGAATCAAGTTCTGCTACAAATTGTCTAGCATTTTCAGAATAGTATGCTGCATTATTTGGATCAATTTTTATCAATCCATCCCTAATGTTTTCAACCTGTTTTTTTGCAAGAATAGGATCCAACCATACGTGAGGATTAACCGGTTCTGCTGCCACTTCATTGGTATCATGCTCATCTACACGGCCGTCATTACTATTACTAACTTTACCTCTGTTATTTTTGGTTAAATCTAATCCTTGACTGCTGTCGACTACAAATTTAGCATTAATCTTCTTTATCCATGATCCCTCAAAACCAGCGCCATTGTAGACTAGCATATTTGCTCTTTGTGCATTCTGTATCTGTTGTATGGTAGGCTCAAAGTCATGTGGTTCGACACCCACTGGAATTAGAGTTGAAACTTCAACCCTATCGCCGCCAACCTTCTTGATAAATTCGAATATGGGATAAAACGAAGCAACAACTTTTAATTTACTAACTGTATTTGACTCTTTTGACATTGCAATTGCACTAGTATTGCTATTGGTTCCTATAATAGACGTGCTAGTTGAAGCCATTATTGTAGAAGGATTAAAGCCTAATGAAATGCAGAGAATAGCGCATATTATTAAATTACTAAATTTATTCATAGGGTGATATAATAATTAATAACTATAAATATCTATATTAATAATAGTTATTGCTAAGTATAAAAGGAGGTTAATAACACTCGATTTTCCCGACATCTATCGGCAGATGGTAGAGATTTCTAAGAGTAACAGAATCACTCAATTAACAACGCACATTCAGCACCGCAGCTGTGACAAAATAAGCAATAGCAGCATCAGCTGCAGGAGCAAAAGTAGCGCCAAAGATGCAAAATTACCGAGTATTATTATTTGATATCTATCATACTCAGAGGAAAGTTGAGAAGTTAACAAAGTTAAGCGATGTTTAAGAATACAAAGCCGATAATACACATTATAAGATCTTTAGTACGACGCTTCGCTTTTATTTTTAACAGTGGAATTCTTCTTCGAAAATTTGCACGCGAAATGAAGCTAAATAGCAACAGGATCATAGAGCACATAAATACTGTACCAATATGCGGCGATGCATACTAAATTCACAACAAATAGGATTGAAGCTATTAGGAAAAAGAGTGGACATTCCTTTTCTATTGCTATCGTAGCGGCGTTAATTATTACAGCAATTATGACTAGTACTATAACTGATTTACGTTGGATAAAAAAAGCTTATGCTGCAGATGACAATAATTGGTTCCTGGGCAAAGGTACTAAGCCAAATATGTATGTCACATACAAAATTAGTGAACACGACACTAATGAGGGCCAACCTTTTGAAATGACGATTTGGTTTAAACAGCAAGATAAAACTGGAAATTGGATTGCTCCAGTGTTTGTTGTCGATCAGGGAAAGGTTATTTCTGGCACCTTTAGACTAAGTGCTCTAGATTTAACTGCTTTGGGTACGTCTGCTATCCCAAAAGAATTGTTGCCTTATAGGAATGCTTATGCCAATTCGCTACAATGGCTTGCCGCCTTTGTCCCAAAACCTGGACAGTCATTGAGCGCTGCCTATTGGGGTAAAATTGCAGCTATAGGAGGTTCAGCAATTGCGCCAAGCGGAACAGCAAAGGTGACAGTACCAGCTGGCACATTTGATACCAAGGTAATTACTTGGCATAAGGGAGTCGATAATCATATTTGGATAAACAAGGATCTTCCTTTTCCGGTTAAAGCACAAACCTTTGCAGATGTAACAACAGGGATTGCACCTATTCAGTATACATTTGATCTTTTAGCATTAGGTCAAGGACAGCCTACAGCACCTAAAACACAAATACAGATTCCAAACCTACCCTTAACCTTACAAACAGCGTGTGGAACATATTTTATAAAATTATCCTGGGAGCCAAAATCAATAGAAACTGGTAATGATACAAAATTTGGCATACTTTTCATGGACAATTCGCAATCTATAATTAAAGATGTTAGCTATAGTTTTGTCGTAACAGACTCAAATGGGACTGTTCTTAAAGATGTTAAGGATCAAAAAGCTCCAAATGGGAACGGCACCCAAATAGTAAAATTTGATAAAGGTGGGCCAATAGATGTTCTTATAAGTGTAGATGTGGTTGCTGGTGGGACTAGCGGAGATTTCGTAGAAAACTCAAAGTTCCGTCTAATAGTAACACCACCAGCACTAATACCAAAATACCACTTAAAGAAATAGTTAGTACTGGAGTAGTAGAGAGAATCGAATTAGATCTTGAAAGCATGAAACGGAATTACTTAAGATACATTCTTTGCGATAAGAATGATCGGCAGGAGTTGGAGACCTCCAAGATATTATTATGTCAGATGATGATTAATTATGACATTATAAAATATCCTGATTTAACTTGATTGTATTTCCAACTTTAAAATGGATATAGCCGCCAACTTCTCTGGCTCTGCAGAGTCATAATCAGACAGCATCTATAACACCAAGAAGATAGTATTAAAGCTACAAAAATATAATGAATTAAACCAGACAGCGTTAGTAATACTTTATAGCTTGATGTAAAAAACACAAACTGGTCCTTGAAGATTTGGAGTCATATGGATTAATAAGCAATGATGAAACGCAATTCGGAAAAAGAGCTGTTACAATTGCAATTTATAAAGATAGGATAGACTTCCCTGGAAATATTTCAGAGAGCCATACAAGGAATATTACCTAGTAGAATACATGTCGTTATGTTGAAGAAGAATAAAGAGCAAAAGAAGAAGACGACATAAAGGAGCATTTTTTAGTCGTGCTGCTATGAACCATATTGTGATGCAATAATTCTATCAATTTCTTGCTTTTCCTTTAAATATTCATTATACCGTTTTTTCCAAGAATTTATTAAAAAATATTGTCTAATTCCAGTTATCAGCCATGTAGATGAAATAATAATGACTGCACCTAACAGCAGACTGAGAACGAGTCCAAATTCATTTTCTATTTCTAGGACAGCAAAGAATGAAGGATGCAATAATAAGAAGGTTGAAAGTGCTATTGCTAGAGGTGCTAATATTACAGCCGAAAGAGAAACCCTTAGAAAAGTTTTCCTTATCTGAAACACTCTGTCTATAAATACATCGACTAGGCTAAGGAAATGGCGTCGTGATGTCTTGAATCTTACATCATTATCGTCAAAGTCCATCTCTTATTCTTATCACATAGACAATAGATGATATTTAGGCAATGATTAACATAGTTAACCAACATTATTAAAATCAAAAAGTAATAGGGCACCTTGATAAAAATGTTGTTCTATTCACAACCCTTATCTTTATAATGCATAACATAATAACAAGTTACATATTTCAAAAAGTATTTTATTGATATTCTCATAGCCTTATGTTAGGAGATGTATCTAGAATTGCAAATTGAAGAGAGACAAAACTATGAAAATGCAGAAGTAGCAAAAGTAAAAGATAGTATGACAAGATTTATTATTTGTCCTGAGAGAAGGCTGTTAAAGGCATATGCATGTAAGACGTATATTAATAATAATAATCTAATTCAAATTCATCTCTTCAATCCGTTAGGATTGACCTGTTAGCTGCTTTAGGAATTGGTGTTTCAAAATCCATGATCCTTCTTTTTCCTCTCGCCTCTTCCAGTGTGAGCTTTTCTGGAGTGCACTTTCAGTCGTTCCTTATCTTCAAATTGCATCTCACAATGCTTGCAGGTGACAATTCTATTATTCTTATTATTTTCTTTTTCCTTTTTATTTCTTTTAAAAAATAGCACCATGATAGTACTTCGATACATTCAGACACAATATTAGTACTTAAACTAAGCTTAACAAGGTTAATTTAAATACAAAATCAATTCAATTGGTTGATCAGCTGCCATAAAGACAATCCGTACAGTATTTTTAATTTGTCCATTTTTTCGTTAAAAAATCAATGGACAAATCCCGCATTATGCAAAGGATCGCATAATCATGCCAAATCTATTCTACTTTACACGATATAGAATTAGGATGCTCAATGCCTCCCAAATATGAACGTCTAAACATAGGAATATTGATGCTATACTTATCGATACTTCTATACTGGCCCAGATATTATATATCTACGATTAAATAGCATATGCCTATTTATTTTCAGCTTTAGGTACTTCTTTCTTTAGAGCTCCTTTGGCATCTGAGACTGTTCTTTTCTTTATAAGTAATGCAAGTATAACGGATACCACCGAAACTAAAGCAGTACTAAAAAATATCAGATTGTAGGATTCTGGAGAGGGAAATAAAGAGCCATTGACAAATACTTGATTTGCTTGCATAGATATTCCTGCAATAGCAGGCCCTATAGCTCCTCCAATAAGGTTTAGCAGAACGGTCATTCCAAGGGATACTCCGCTGAACTGTTTCGGTGTAGATTCTAGAACGATATTAAATCCTCCAACCTGTGACAACGATAATCCCGTAGCTATTATAGCCAGCGTTCCTGCTAACATAGTCTCTGTCGAATGTAAAAGAAATATGCTAAAAAAACCTATTGTGCTAATTATAGTTCCTATAAGCGTAGGTTTTATATTTCCTAACTTGGATATTATAAAGCCAGAAGAAGGAGCAAATAATAGAAATACAATCATAAACGGAAGCTGAATATTTGCAGTAGCTATTGCGTCTCCTCCGAATCCTCCTGCTATAGAAGGACTCCTTACTAGAATAGGTATAGTTTGATATACTGTGAACATTGCAAGAAAGGAAAAGAGCAATAAGATATTGGCAGGAAGAATGATTCTATCAGTTATCAATTTAAGATCAATCAATGGTGATTTTGTCCTTTTTTCTATAACTATAAATGAAATTAATGAAATAATTGCTATACTAATAAGGCTGACAATAATATGTATTGGAATACTAGTGCTCTCTTGACCTACTTGTCTATTGCCACCATCATTGCTACCACCTGTTTCCAAATAAGAAAGAACAATTAGAAATGAGCTTATTGTAACAGCTAAAGTTATAGCGCCTTTTATGTCGATCGATTTAGTGATGGCAGTATCTTTCAAATTGTTTAATCTATTACTATCACTATTGACATCAGTACTCTGTGTTTGTTCAGAGGAGGCTCTGACGGTAGATGTACTTTTTTGTTCTGATGAAGAATATTGTATTACTTGTTGTTGATCAGTATTAGAGTCATTGATGAACCTTTTAATTATAAACCATAATAGAATAGCAATGGGAATTATTGACAGAAATGTCATGCGCCATCCAAAGCTCTGAATTATACTTCCTCCAATTGCTAAGCCTACTACAGAACCGGCAGCAAACATAGCGCTAAATGTTCCCACACCTATCGCAAGTTTTTCTGGTGGAAATTGATCCCTCACAATACCAAATGCTATAGGGAACATAGAAATACCAATGCCTTGAATTATTCTTGAAAGAATAAGAATTGTTATGTTTGAAGATAATCCTCCAAGAAAAATACCGATGAGATAAATTAGCATTATAATCAACACAATTTTCTTCCTTCCATAAATGTCTGACAGCTTTCCGCTTATTGGAGTCATAACAGCGCCAGCAGTAAGATATGCGGTAAGTATCCATGAGGCAGTATTGTAAGAGATGTTAAATTCTGTGATTATGTCGGGAATAGCAGGTAATAGCATAGTCTCACCATACATAGTAAGTAAGATAGTCGAACCCAAAATAACCAAAGTCATCCACGCATGAGTAGAAATCTTATTCTTCTTATCTGAAGAAATATTTGATACTGGTAGTGATTGTGATGATGACGATGCTGATGGTTTGTCAATATTATCTTTAATGTTATCTTCTTTTCTTTTCTCTTCTACCATATGTCTGGATCAAACCTATAGCAAAAAGACTTATCACAATAGATCATTTCATGTAAGAAATTTCCTCTCATTATTGCTCTTTTCTTGACCTTCCATAATATATCATTATGCCAGCGCAAATGAATACAATCAGTTCTAGAATGATTAATAACTAGAAGCGATCATTGGAGGAGAGCGATAATTTAATAAGCTGGTAATCTGCCCAGCAATAAATCTACCAACTATCCCAATTAGCACTAAATAATCACTCCGCCTTTTCTATCTATAGTAGTATGATTTCATGCTTTTATTGCAATGGATGCATTCTATTAAGTTAGATTGCAAATACGTATGAATTTCATGTGACATTGCACTGTTTATTTATTTCCGATATAAATTGGAGAGCATAGTTGTTCTACGTCAAACCATAGTATAGATGTTCATTTTTTAATTCCTATAAAGTTTTACAACGCTTTGCTTCTCTATTGATAAAGTTTAGCGATAGTACAAATAGAACATACACCATTAGCGAAACAACGATTATAATGGCTGTTATAGTTTTATAGTACAGTCATCCGGATTACTCATTTTAAATAATTATTTTTGAAAAAGAAACTATCATGATAGAGATAAAGAATTTGAAAAATTATTTTATTTGTTGATAGATTATTGTCATCAAATCGTACATATAATGATTGATAGAACTACTTTAAAGAATGGTGAACCGTCTTGGTCTTTATGTTTTATGAAAAGATAAGGCAAAATCTTTCCTTGTAGATGAGAATGAGTTATTTCATCAATTGAATGATATATTTAGTTATTTTTACCATAGTTTGAATCATCACAAAACTAGAATGCTTATAATAGTTCGTTCTTTAGAAAAGCTCGGATATGAAGGTAATATTGTTAGACCTTTTCTAACACAAAGATTCAAAGAATACTCAAAATGTGCAATGGTCCTATTTCAACTATATATTAAAAAAAGCCACGAACAGTACATAGATAATATAATGATTACGAGGTTTCTTTGTATCCAGTAAAGAAAACCTATGGCATTATATATTAAAAAAATTTTCATCCATATGTATCAATTGCAGATCTTGAAATCACCAATTCGGCTTTTGCATCATTATAGTCTTACTAGACAAAAATTCGGGGATAGGGTAAAAATTATGACTAATAATGTTTAAAGATTAGCTAATCAAACATTTGCTTTAATTCCAAAACATGGTCATGTCTAGGTCATTCACTCCCTGTATGTGGCATGATATATATTACTTTTCAGGGAATAAAAAATCCGTCTTTTTTGCTATGATGATCTATCTTTGCTCCTGTGGACTTGATCAATGTGTGCACTTAATTCATGGGTATTTTTAAATTCCTTTTGACAAATCTCACATATTGGATGGTGTAGATGTTCATCTTCTTTTGTTTCCATAATGTATATGAACACATATAGATAAATAATGTTAATATCGGAAAAAATTAAGAAAGGCAAACTTTGGCTTCGCATTTGTAATTTATAAATTGGATATACATATGATATGAATTTACTGAATTGTATTTATTATATGTAATCGAAGTTATTTTCAGATGCTTCAGAAGAAGCTTCAATCTGTTGCCACACTTTCACAAACACGGGACTGCATTGGCCTTAAGTAATTCAAAATAGAATTATAGGCTTTAAGCAAGCTAGTTTGATATAGTATGTAGAAAAGTGGAAGGGAAGCGTATCGCTGGTATACATTAGCATACAATGTAGAGGAAGAATTAATTATTATAATCCACGCTCCAAAATATTAATTTAATACAAGAATATACGTTAAGTTATGATTTTTTTTATTGGAGATAATAGATTGGTGATAATATCGAATTAAGAGAATATCTTACAATGTCTAATAAGAAATTTCCAATGTTAATCTATTAATATGATGTTCATTTTCTACTGTAGCAGATTATCTAATTTATTCTTCTCTTTCTTGTACTATGTATTCTGCTGCTGGTAATATTACCAGTATGATACATAAACTCTGGGATTCTGACCCTTTTTCTCTTTTTCCTCAAACAACTGCACGAAATCTTTCAAAGATTTTACTCTGGAACTATAAGTCTCCTCTTCTTGTTGTTGATTTTGGTCTCGTTGCCGTCGTATTGTTTTTCTTGTTGTTGTTATTGCTGTTTTTACTTTATTTTTATTTTTTTCAAGTTTAGCTCTTTGGATTATAATTTCAATAGCCTTCGGTAGTCTGGACTTAAGTCTATCAGATCTTACTATGCAATATCGATCCTTTTTGT
>Ga0126310_10001114_pt1 | contig 10079 bp, 9 predicted proteins | sample Plot60_FD_92540 | JGI IMG/M metagenome (GOLD analysis project Ga0126310, IMG submission 92540) | Serpentine soil microbial communities from UC McLaughlin Reserve, CA, USA - Plot60 | ecosystem: Environmental > Terrestrial > Soil > Grasslands | place: USA: UC McLaughlin Reserve, Lake County... | reverse complement strand
TGTGGATCTCCGAGGCCACCTCGACCCCGGTGGCCCCGCCCCCAATGACCACAAAGGTCAGCTTGGAATCGGGCACCTCGTCACGGATTAGGGAGACCTCCTCGAAGCGCTCTATGACGCGGTTGCGGACGCGCTCGGCGTCTTCGACGCCCCTCATGGTCAGGCTGTGCTCCTCGACACCGGGGATGCCGAAGAAGTTCGGCTGCCCGCCCAGAGAGATTATGAGCTGGTCGTAAGGGAACTCGAGATCCCCGTCGGCCTTGACGACCTTACGGTCCGGGTCTATGCCCGTGACCTTGGCGCGCCTGAAGCTTGCGCCGGCGAGAATGAGGGCGCGCCGCAAGGGCTGTGCGACGTTGCGCGCGTCGATGTCGCTGCTGACGATCCCCGGCACCATCGGCCAGAAGGTAAAGAAGTTGTCGCGCGCTATGACCAGGACCCCAACGTCATCGCGGCCCCTGGTCCCCTTGCACACGTCCGTCGCGGCCGTATACCCGCCGAATCCCCCGCCGAGGATCAAGACCTTGTTTTCGAACTCGCCGTAGGGCGGCTTCTCCCAGGGAGCGTACCGGGGCGTAGGGTTGAGCGCCCGCCTCAGGGCTCCGAGCCCCAGGACCAACCCGCCGAGCGCCAGCCCACCCTTGACCAATCCGTTCATGAAAGCCTCCAGCAAAGACTATTTGCGGCCGGCCACGGCAAGCGAGCCCGCGACCCCACTATCCGTAGGCTCATCTTACCCAAAGTTGAGACCTAACTAAATAGAACAGCCCCGGTGGGTCATCTACGAGACAGCCACCCTGACGGTCCTGCTCCTCGGTCCGTCGAACTCCGCCAGGAATACACCCTGCCAACGACCGAGGTCCAGCTCTCCGTCTCTCACCAATAGAGTCTGCGATTGTCCGAAAAGACTCGTCAGGAAATGGGAGTCGCTGTTGCCCTCGGCGTGCTCGAAACGTACCTCGAGCGCATCAAGGAAAGCCCTGCAGGCGGAGACCAGATCCCTGGGCACGTCTCTGTCGTAGTCTTCGTTGACGGTCACGGCCGCGGTCGTGTGCGTCGATGAGATGATGCAGATACCCTCCCCAACGTCCGCATCCCTCGCGGCCTGCCTCACCTCGTCCGTGATCGAGACCAGCTCGTAACGCTCGCCCGTCTCGACCGGTATGTCAACGATCTTCATCTCTCTCCTTCCAGAGCCATCGGCAAATCGGCCACGCTGTCGAGCACGAGATCCGCCTCCCCCACATCGCCACCGGGTCGCCATTTTCCGGTCCTGACCTGTATTCCCGAGAGGCCGGCCTCTTTCGCACCAACGACGTCAGCCTCAGCGTCGTCGCCGACCATGGCCACCTCGTGGGCCTCGAGCCCCATGTCTTCCAACGCGATCCGGAAGAAGCTCTCCTCTGGTTTGCCGACGACGACGGCCATCTTCCCGCTCGCATACTCGAGGGCCGCGACGAATGGCCCTGCGTCCAGCGAGAGTCCGCCCTCGTTCTGCCAGTAGCGGTTCTTCTGTAGCGCCACGAGCTCGGCTCCTTGCATCAAACATCGAAATGCGGCGTCGAGTCGCGCGTAGGTAAAGCCTTCTCCCAGATCCCCGACCAGCACGACCTCGGGGGAATCTTCGGTTAGCCGCGCTCCACCAAGGTCTTCGTGTAGAGACTCGTCCACGAGGGCGAGGCAGCTTCTGCCCCCGATCAGACGCGAGGCCGCCCACGCCGGCGTGAAGACCTCACCCTCCTCGGCCACGAACCCGAGCTTCCGCATCCTCCCGACCACCGCCCGGCGCGGTATCCTTGTCGTGTTCGTGACGAACCGGAGCGCAAGCCCCGAAGCCTCGAGAGTCTCGACAGCCTCCCTCGCCCCGGCCACGGGCTCTCCACCTACGTAGAGGGTTCCATCGAGATCCAACAAAATGCCCCTGATGCCCATGCTACGCATCATAGTGCCGCGAATCGCGTGGGGCCACACGCGCACACGCAAACGGCCGCACGGACCGGTCCTGGTGTATCTTGTTCGAAAAGAAGGTCGTGATTGGTGACTGGCAAACGCGTAGACGACTTGCAGGACCATACGGTGCAGGGCATCTGGGAAACGCACCTCGAGGGCGAGCTGTCCGAGAATGACATAGTGGACCAGGTGACCGTTCGAGCCGCGGGGGTATTGGTGGAGAAGGGCTATTGGATGTGGCTGTTTCAAGCGGCTACTGAGGAGCTCACGTCTTGGCAGGATCTCCATGGAGATTATTGGGTAGTCGACCCCGACAACGGATACATATGGGAGTGGGGAACGTAGAGTTTGCAGGACGCGAGTGCACCCTTCAGGATGTTATCCTTACGCCAGCCGCGACACGAAGGGGAAATCCACTCTGGCACTCACCATAGTCTATGGCGTACTCGTAATTGGACTAGTCTGCCTGCTGGCGGTCGCCGGGTTGGAGTTGGTGCAGCGCCTCGTACCCGCTGACTCCCGCCAGCAACACAACGACGTTGCGGGCTTCATCTACGCCGCCCTTGGTGTGATCTACGCCGTGCTTTTGGCCCTCGTGGTCATCGCGGTCTGGGAGGAGTACCAGGCCGCCAGCGAGACGGTCGAGCAGGAGGCGAACGCGACGGCAGAGATCTTCTGGCTGGCCCATCGGCTCCCGGAGCCCGAAGGTACCCACATCCAGGAACTCTGCAGCTCCTACGCCGAGGAGGTGGTCCACAAAGAATGGCCCCTGATGGAGCAAGGGCAAGCACCCTTGCTGGTGGAGGAGGAAGGAACACCGGCCGGGTGGACCACTATCGACGATATCCGCGCAAACCTTCAAGATTTCGAGCCACATACGAAGGCAGACGAGCAGCTCTACGCAGCGGGCCTCGAACAGATCCAGAGACTCGCAGACGCAAGGAGGATGCGTCTGGTCGCCGCCGAGGAGGGCGTCCCCGGGGTCCTTTGGGTCGTTCTGGTGTTCGGGGGAGTAGCGGCGGTAGGCTTCACCTACCTCTTCGGTCTGGAAAGCACGTGGGCGCACAGGCTGATGGTGGTGACTTTGGCTGCTGTTATCGGACTTGTGCTTTTCACGATCGGCGCCATGGAGCACCCCTTCTCCGGCGGCGCCCGCATCGACACAGGAGCCTTCGATCTGATACTCGAGAGATTCGAAACCAGCAAGCTTAGCGACATTCGATAGCGGTTTCAGGATTCTCTCTAGTCAGGTAAGCGTCGTTCCTGACAACGGCTGAGACCTCCAACGCTGTCGAAAAACACTCCAGGAACTCTTGACAACCGGAGCCATGGGACTCTATACTTACGCTGTAAATTTACGACGTAAGGAGGCGGGCAGATGGCTGGTCGGGTTGTGGTGGCAGGGCGGGTCACGGGCGAGTTGCGCACGATGCGATCGGTGATCGATGGGCTCTCTGCGCGTGGTGAGGAACCGGCTCTGATGGCGGCTGGCGAGGAAGGTATGGAGATCTGGTCTTATAGCGAGCTTGCCGGCCAGGTGCGCCGTCTTGCGGGTGGGCTGCGTGAGGTCGGGGTGGAGAGTGGCGATCATGTGGCGCTCCTCGCCGCCAATCGTAAGGAGTGGGTCGTGGCCTGCCTGGCGGTGATCTCGGCCGGAGGCGTGGTCGTGCCGCTGGACGTCCAACTCGGGGATGAGGCCCTCGGTCGCGTTTTGGGGGACAGTGGTGCCAGGCACGCCTTCACCACGGCCGACCAGGCAGGGCGTCTGGAGAACGTGGGTAAGGACGCCGGGTTGAGGTACATCCTCCTCGACGCCGGCGAAGATGACGGGCGGAGCTGGCGATGCTTGCTGACGGATGAGAGTGTGGATCTGCCGCCGGTCGAACCTGGCGATGTTGCCGCGCTGTTCTACACTTCGGGCACCACGGGAGCGGCAAAAGGAGTGCCCTTGAGCCACGCCAATCTCGTGTTCCAGATCGACAGTTTGCTTGACGCGGATCTGGTATCCGGAGACGATAGAGTTCTGTTGCCTTTGCCGTTGCACCACGTCTACCCGTTCGTCATGGGAATGCTCACGCCGCTGGCGGCCGGGTTGCCCATCGTCCTGCCGCAATCCCTGACGGGTCCGCAGCTGGTGCGCGCCCTGAGAGAGGGAGAGGCTACCATGATCATCGGCGTCCCGCGGCTCTACGGTGCGCTGTATTCGGGGATAGTAGAGAGGGTGGGATCCAGCGGGCGTCTCGCGGCTGCCCTATTCGGAGGTTGCGTCGGTCTCTGCGTCGAATTGCGCCGCCTGACCGGGTTGGACGCCGGAAGGCTCCCTCTGCGCCCGCTGCGCCAGCGATTCGGACCGAGACTGCGAGTGCTCGCCTCCGGCGGCGCTGCCCTGGACCCCGACCTCGCAGCGAGACTGGAGGGCCTCGGATGGCGGGTCGCCGTCGGCTACGGCCTCACCGAGACCGCACCGCTCCTGACGCTCAACCCTCCCGACGGGAGAAAGCTTGGCAGCGTCGGGCGCCCGATTCCTGGCGTCGAGATCAGGGTCGACCCCTCCGCCGTGCCGGAGGAATCCGAGGGAGGAGTCCGGATAGGCGCGCCTCGCGGGGAAGGTGAGATCCTCGCCCGCGGGCCGAACGTCTTCTCCGGCTACCGCGACCGGCCCGAAGAGACGAGCAAGGTCTTCGATGAAGACGGATGGTTCCGCACGGGTGACCTCGGCTACTTCGACGATGACGGTTACCTGTACGTTACGGGCAGGGCCTCGACCCTTATCGTGACCCCCGGCGGCAAGAACGTCCAGCCCGAGGCCGTCGAAGGAGCTTACCTGGAGGGCCCGTCGATCCGTGAGATCGGCGTACTGCAAAAAGACGGCCGGCTCGTCGCGGTGATCGTGCCCGGGATGGATGAGGTTCGCCAAGGTGGCGACATCCGCAATGCGATACGTGAGGCGGTCGAGGAGGAGTCGAAACGCCTGCCTTCCTACCAGCGCATCTCCGACTACGCCATAAGCCGCGAACCCCTGGAGCACACGCGGCTCGGCAAACTCAGGCGGCACGTCCTCGAGGAGCGCTACGAACGGGCCAGGAGGAGCGCAGGAGGCCAGGATGAGACAGCCGTAGGGCCTGTTGCGCCCGAGGAGATGTCGGATGAAGACCGCGCGTTGCTCGAAGTTCCCGCGGCGATGAGCGTCTGGAAGCTGCTCTCCGACCGCTATCCGGACAGGAGGCTCGCGCCCGAGACGAGCCCGCAGCTCGACCTCGACATCGATTCGCTGGGATGGGTGAACCTGACGCTGGAGATCGGCGAGAAGACCGGCCTGGAGCTGCACGAAGAGGCGATCGAGCGCATCGACACCGTCCGCGACCTGCTGCGCGAGGTCGCCTCGGGATCCGGCGAAACCACGCACCACGGTTCACTGTTCGAAAGTCCAGAGGAAGTCCTCGACGACCGGCAGACGCGGTGGCTGAAGCCCCTGGGTCCGGCACGCTCAGCGGTGGCCAGGGGGATGTTCTACCTCAATAGGATGATGATGCTGGGACCGTTCCGACTGCGGGTGGAAGGCCTGGAGAACCTGCCTGATGAGGGTCCATTCATCATAGCGCCGAACCACGTCAGTTACCTGGATGCGTTCGCGGTGGCCGCGTCGCTACACTACCGTGTGCTGCGGCGTACGTACTGGGCCGGATGGACGGGCGCGGCGTTCGGCAATCCGCTGACCCGTCTCGTAAGCCGTCTCGCGCAGGTGGTCCCTATCGAGCCTGGCCGCGCGCGGCTCTCGAGTCTCGCCTTCGGGGCCGCGGTGCTCAGGCGCGGGCAGAATCTGGTCTGGTTCGCAGAAGGTGAGCGATCACCGACAGGAAGCCTGCAGCCGTTCAAGCCTGGCGTGGGAATGCTCTTGAGTCACTATCCGGTACCGGTCGTACCAGCGTTCATCCGCGGCACATACGAAGCCATGCCAAGGGGGAGGTTCTTGCGAAGGTTGGAGAAGGTTACCGTCACGTTTGGCGAACCTGTGAACCCCGTTGGCATCGACGAGGATTCCAGATCGCAAGAGCAGATCGTCGAGGCACTGCACGAGCGTGTGGCGGAGCTGGGTGGACGCAAATGACTGGTGCTGGGCGCTCTTCGGACCAGAAGACCCGCCGCCGGGAACAGCGGGGATGGTACTTCTACGATTGGGCCAACTCCGCGTTCTCCACGACCGTGGTTACGGTCTTTCTCGGACCCTATTTGACGGCCGTGACAGAGAACGCGGCCGACGGGGGCGGCCTCGTACATCCGTTCGGGATCCCCGTTCTGGCCGGGTCGTACTTCCCTTACATCCTCTCCCTCTCCGTCGTCTTGCAGGTCTTCTTGTTACCGATCACCGGCGCCATCGCCGACCGGACCGGGCGCAAGAGGCGGCTGCTGATGCTGTTCGCCTACATCGGCGCGGTCTCGACGATGGGTCTGTACCTGATCCAGGGCTCAGCGTATCTGCTCGGCGGGCTGCTCTTCGTCCTCGCGAACCTGTCTTTCGGCGCCTCGATCGTCGTCTACAACGCGTTCCTGCCCGAGATCGCCGAACCCGACGAGCGCGACCGCGTCTCTTCCCGCGCCTGGGCCCTTGGCTACCTCGGCGGCGGGTTGCTCCTCGCCGCGAACCTCGCGCTGTTCACCGCGCACGAGTCCCTGGGCCTCTCGGAAGGAGAGGCGGTACGCATCAGCCTGCTTTCGGCGGGGGCATGGTGGGCGCTGTTCGCGATCATCCCCCTGGTTGCGCTCCGGGATCGGGGTTCCAGGCATTCGGACGAACGAGGCGCGGCGGTCGCCACCGCCGGTTTTCGCCAGTTGCTGGGTACCCTGCGCGCCTCGCTGGCCTACCCGCAGACGCTGCTCTTCCTCGGGGCGTATCTGTTGTACAACGACGGCATACAGACCGTCATCACCCTCACCGCGGTCTACGCCAAAGCGGAGTTGGGCCTGGGAACTGGTACCGTCATCTCGGCCGTCCTCATGGTGCAATTTCTCGCGTTCATAGGCGCGCTCCTCTTGGGCTTGTGCGCACGTTTCTTCGGCGCTAAACGGGTCGTGCTGGCGAGCCTCATCCTGTGGACGGGGGCGGTCGCGGGCGCCTACTTCCTGCATGTCGGCGCGGTCTGGCAGTTCTACCTGCTCGCGGCTTTCATCGGGATAGTACTCGGAGGTAGCCAGGCGCTCTCCCGGTCGCTGTTTTCGCACATGATCCCGGGCGGACAGGAGGCGGAGTACTTCAGCCTCTACGAGATCAGCGAGCGCGGGACGAGCTGGCTCGGCCCGCTTCTCTTCGGCCTCACGTTGCAGTTGACCAACAGTTACCGCAGCGCACTCGCCTCACTGGTCGTCTTCTTCGCCCTCGGCTTCGTGCTATTGGCCCTGGTCGACGTGCGCCGCGCCATCGTCGAAGCGGGCAACACGCCGCCAGAGCGGGTGTGACAGCGGGCAGGGGAAGGGTCACCTTCTCCGTCCCCCTTGACTCTAGCCATTCGGTGAATAGTCAGGGGCGGTCAGTTCGAGTGCTGGCGCTGGTCACCGTCTCCAAGCTTTGGTACTTCGGCAAACCATTCCGGCCGCCACGTCGAGCGCTGCAAGCTACCTGGTGGCGCGCCAATCACCAGCACCATACTTCCCGGCTCGAGCCCCGTTGCTCTGCGCCTTACTGCACGGTCGCGTACTGCAACGACCTCCCCACGGTGGAGCTCGAGCACCTCTTCGGCGAGCTCGAAGAGCACAGCACCAGCCAGCACCAGATAGAGTTCCTCCTGACCATCCTCGCCCGTCTCGTCGTGCAGCCCGATCAACTCCTCTCCCCCCATCGGTGCGACGAACGCGTTGGTCCCGAAAGCGCTCAGGCGTAGTGCATGCTGCAGTGGCAGCCATTCGATGTCCTGGCGACCGGGCACGCGGGGCAGATCGGAGAGTGCGACCACGGTCCAGCCCGCTGAACTCATTGCGTTACCTGAACCTTTCTCTGGCCTCCAGGCTGGCCAGGATACTTGTCCTCGATCTGACGAGCGTCCACCTAGCCCTATGATCACCAGATGGTTCGCTTGGCGGGATCTACGACTCTGGCATGGCACCCATCTGCCGCATCGCCCCAAGAAGATCATACTCGGCCCACTCCTCGACCATCTTGCCACTCTCGTCGAAGCGGTCTATCTGGATGCCGCTCATCTCGATCCTTTTGCCACTTCCGGCAACGCCGAAGAACTCGCCTTGATGGGTGCCGCTGGCCGTGTAGCGGGTCACCACCTTATCCCCTTCGGCTACCTGATCGACCACAGTGTAGGTGAGGTCGGGAACGGCGTTGCGGAACCATTCGATCTCTTGCTTTATGGTATCTGCTCCCCTTACCTCTCCGGCCTCGGAGTTGGGGTCGTGGCAGACGAAGTCGGGATCGAGGACCTCCTCTACCACCTCAAGTCTGCCCTGACCGAAGGCCTCCTCCATCAGGCGGCGTGCCTTGTCCTTGTTCTCTTCCGACACCAGATATCTCCTTTCCGCCAGGGCGAGGCGGTCATCCCCGCCTCGGGTTCGCCAACGAGATCACCCTACACCTCTACTTGGAGGCGGCGCATCCCCCAAATGGGCTAGCCTTGTATTAAGCGTTATTAAACTGATCTGCATGCTCGCAGCTATGTACTAGCACGCAAGCCGGTAGCAGCGGGACGGTGTGGTCGGCCGGGAGATCTTCTTATCGGCCGAAGAACAGCTTGGCGGCGGGGCTCATCATCTCGGGGTTCCACATCGGGTCGAAAGTGAGCTGGGCGTTCACCGTCTCGACCCCCTCTATGGAGAGCGCCTCCGTCTCGACCTGCTCCTGGATCAGATCCCCAACAGGGCACATCGGGCTTGTCAGGCTGAAAGTAACGTCGACGTGGCGGCCCTCGTCGTGCACACCTACGTCGTAGATCAGGCCCAGCTCCACCAGGTCCATCCCGATCTCGGGGTCTATAACGTTCCGCAACTGGTCCTGCACGCGCTCCTCGGTTATCACTCTCTCACCTCTTGTTGGCATCCTTTAGGCACTCCAATTGTAAAGCCTGAGTATCTGCATGTCAGCTTGTCAGCCCCTCGTTTTCGCCGCCGCCTGTAGCCTGAAGCCTGATGCCTGAAGCCTGTTGCCTTGCGTTAACCGCTTGTTACAGTTGCTTCACTTATCCCCCGTTTTGGGTTTCTTATCCACAACATGTTGTGGATAACTCTATCGGAGTGGTGCATAACCGCCCTATCTTGATACTCTGAGTCAGTGCCGGTTATCCCGAGTGCTCGTCCGGCCTGGTCTTCGAGGTAGTTCTTGATCGACTGGCGGGCTCTCGAACGGCTCAGGTTCCACGTACGCCAGTCTGGCCTCCTCGTGTCCCAGCGATATACGAGTTCCTGCTCCACGGTGTGGTCTTTCCACAGGGTTCTGTCGCCTATCTCGGGGAGGGCCTCGACGAGCACGGGGACGGCGTCGGCGCTCAGGGTGGTCAGGTAGTAGGCGTCGAAGCGCTTTCCCTCTTCCATGCGGTCTATGTTGGTGCTGGCTATAAGGGCGTCGGGGTTCATGGCGTTTATCGCGAAGATGGCGACGAAGCCGGCGACGAGGGCGCCGAAGGCGAAGCGCTCGCGTCTGTCGCGCAGCACGGTGAGGACGAACCAGATGAGGACGGCAGAGATCCAGAGAATGAATACGGTGGTGTAGAGGCGCAACTCGGTAAGGCCGAACTCTTGCTGGTAGAGGTACATCCGCTGCAGCGCGGAGGCGACGATGACGAAGAGCAGGCCGATCATGACCCCTGCCAGCGCCTTGAACAGTCGCTCGTGGGCTCGGTTTTCCGTTCTGAGCAGCCAGTGTGCGACGAGTAAGAGCGGGAGCACGAGGGCGGTTACCGTGACCAGCTCGAAGAACCCGTGGCGGGCGTACTCCGAGTAGGTCAGGCCCGCCGTGGCTTCCACGCGCCCCGCGCCGCCGAACAGGTAGCGGACCTGGATCACCACGAACGTAAGGAACATGAGGTTCAGGAGACCGAGCACTATACCTAACTCGACGATGCCGAGTGAGACCACCCTCGGACGTGGGATAGTCAGGTTCTCGGGGACGCGCGCCATCAGCCCTGCCCAGAGCA
>Ga0126310_10001113_pt1 | contig 10081 bp, 8 predicted proteins | sample Plot60_FD_92540 | JGI IMG/M metagenome (GOLD analysis project Ga0126310, IMG submission 92540) | Serpentine soil microbial communities from UC McLaughlin Reserve, CA, USA - Plot60 | ecosystem: Environmental > Terrestrial > Soil > Grasslands | place: USA: UC McLaughlin Reserve, Lake County... | reverse complement strand
TGGCCGACGAAGAGCGCCAGGACCAGCCCGAGGGCCAGGAGCCCGAGGCCACCGGCGCCCCCGGCGAGCCGGGCGAGGCCGCTGCGGAGGAGGGGCCTGCCGCGCCCGAGGAGGGTGGCGAGGCCGCTGCGGAGGAGGGCGCTGCCGCGTCCGAGCAGGGTGGCGAGGCCGCTCCGGAGGAGGGCGCTGCCGCGCCCGAGCAGGGTGGCGAGGCCGCTCCGGAGGAGAGCGCTCCGGCGCCCGAGGAGGGTGGCGAGGGCGCTGCCGCGCCCGAGGAGGGTGGCGAGGCCGCTCCGGAGGAGAGCGCCGACTCCGCCGCCGGTGATGACGCGGCCGACCGAGCCCCGGCCGGGGAAGGGGCGGCCGGCGACACTCCGCCCGAGCCTTCGCACGAGGCGCCCGAGGCGGGCGCCGAGCAGCCGCGGCGGCGCGGTCGCGGCCGGGGGAAGGCAGGCCAGGAGGAGGTCATCCCTGGTGCCCATCTCGAGCCGGACCTCGTGCTCGAGGAGCAGCGCGAGGGCGCCGACGGCGACGAGTACGGCGAGGCCGGCGCGGCCTACGCCGACGACGCGCCGGTTGCCGAGGAGGAGCCGGTCGCTGAGCGCGAAGCCGCGGAGCAGCCCGTGGCCCGCGAACCGCTCGACCTGGCCGCCGACGCGCGCTACGCCGCCACCGGCAAGCGCAAGACCGCGGTGGCGCGAGTCATCCTCAGGCCGGGCGACGGGGCCTACACGATCAACGGCCGCCACCTCGATCAGTTCTTCCCGCGCGTCAGGCTCCAGCGCATGGCCCAGCAGCCGCTCGAGACGGCCGGCTACAACGGCCGCATGGACGTCGTGGCGAGGATCCACGGCGGCGGCGTGTCGGCCCAGGCGGGGGCACTGCGCCACGGCATTGCCCGCGCGCTCGTGGAGGCCGACCCGAATCTGCGCGTTGAGCTCAAGCGCCGCGGCTTCCTCACTCGCGACCCGCGCGAGAAGGAGCGCAAGAAGGCCGGCCTGAAGAAGGCTCGCAAGCGGCCGCAGTTCTCCAAGCGCTAGCGGGGAAATGGCAGCGGGCCGGAAGCTCTTCGGCACCGACGGCGTCCGCGGCGTCGCCGGCGAGCTGATCACCGCCGAGCTGGCGCTCGCGCTCGGGCGCGCTGCCACCGCGGCGACGCCCGCGAGCGCGCCGCAGGTGCTGATCGTGCGCGATACACGCGAGTCCGGCGAGATGCTGGAGGCGTCGATCGCGGCCGGTGTGGCCGCTGCGGGGGGTGACGCGCTGCTCGGCGGGGTGCTGCCCACGCCGGGCGCCTCGCTGCTCGTGCGGCGCTACGGCTTCGACCTGGCGGCGGTCGTCTCGGCCAGCCACAACCCCTACGAGGACAACGGCATCAAGTTCTTCGGGCCGGATGGCACGAAGATCGGCGACCGGCAGGAGGAGGAGGTCGAGTGGATCGTCGCGGCCGCCGACGCGCCGCGCGCCGGTCGCATCGGCCGGGTGCGCGAGCTGCACGGCGCCGGCGGCGACTACGCCCGCGAGCTCGAGTCGCGCTTCCGTGCGCTCGACCTGAGCGGGCGGCGGGTGCTGCTCGATTGCGCGAACGGGGCCACCTACCGGGTGGCGCCCGAGATCTTCCGCCGCCTGGGCGCGGACGTCGAGGCGATCGCCGTGGAGCCCGACGGGCGCAACATCAACCGCGACTGCGGATCCACCCACGTCGGATCGCTTGCCGCGCGCGTGCGCGACGGTGGCCACGATCTTGGGTTCGCATTCGATGGCGACGGCGACCGCGTGCTCGCGGTCGACCGCGACGGCGCGCTGGTGGACGGCGACGAGCTGACGGCCCTCGCGGCGCTCCACCTGCGCGGCCTCGGCCGGCTGCCCGGCGGGGGTGTGGCAGTCACCGTCATGACCAACTACGGCTTCCATCGCGCGATGGCGGCTGCCGGCATCGAGGTGGCCACCACGCCGGTGGGGGACCGCCACTTGCTGGCGGAGCTCCTGCGGCGCGGCTGGGCGCTCGGCGGCGAGCAGTCGGGGCACATCATCGAGACGGGCTTCGTGCCCGCCGGTGACGGCACGGCCTCGGCGTTGCTGGCGCTCGAGGCGCTCGCGGGCCGCGACCTGTCCGAGCGCGACGCGATGGAGAAGCTGCCTCAGCGGCTGCTGAACGTGCGCGTCAACGACCGCGACGCCCTCGATGCGGCCGCCGCGGTGTGGGAGGCCGTGGAGCGGGAGTCGCGTGCGCTGGAGGGAAGTGGCCGCGTGCTCGTGCGCAAGTCGGGGACCGAGCCGCTCGTTCGTGTGATGGTGGAGGCGCCTAAGGAGGAGGAGTGCGAGGAGATCGTGGACAGGTTGGCGAACATCGTTGAAGCGGAGCTAGGCTAGATCCCCTGCAATGTGCGGAATCATCGGATACACGGGGCCGCGGCAGTGCCGTGACCTGCTGCTGCTCGGGCTCGAGCGGCTCGAGTACCGGGGCTACGACTCGGCGGGCCTCTCGCTGCTCACGAACGGCTCGATCGACTCGGTCCACGCGGTCGGCAACCTCTCCAAGCTGAGGGGGGCGGTCGCCGAGCGCAACGGCACCTTCGAGGGGTCCACCGGGATCGGCCACACGCGCTGGGCCACCCACGGCCGCGTGACCACCCAGAACGCCCATCCGCACTGGGACAGCTCCGGCAGGGTGCACATCGTGCTCAACGGCATCATCGAGAACTGGTCGCTGCTGCGCGAGCGGCTGCTCGCCGAGGGCGCCCACTTCACGTCGGAGACCGACGCCGAGGTCGTGGCCCACCTGGTGGCGAGCCACTTCGACGGCGACCTGCTCGAGGCGGTGCGGGCCGCCTACGCCGAGCTGCGCGGCCACTTCGCCTTCGTGGCCATGTCCGCCGACCAGCCCGAGGTGCTCGTTGGCGCGCGCAAGGAGTGCCCGCTGGTGGTGGGCGTCGGCGAGGGCGAGAGCTTCATCGCCTCCGCCATTCCCGCTTTCCTCGCCGAGACCCGCCGCATCCAGCTGGTCGAGAACGGGGAGATCGTCGAGGTCTCCCCGAGCGGCACGCGTTTCGTCGACGCCGCCGGCGACGGAATCCAGCGCGAGATCGACGAGGTCGACTGGGACGACGAGGCCGCCGAGAAGTCCGGCTACGAGACGTTCATGCTCAAGGAGATCCACGAGCAGCCGTCCGCGATCGCCGAGACCCTCGCCGACCGGCTCGTGGGCGGGTCGATCGAGCTGGGCGACATCGGGATCTCCGACGACGAGCTCGCGCGGCTCCGCCGAGTGCTGGTGGTGGGTTGCGGGACGGCCTACCACGCCGGGGTCGTCGCTCGCTACGCCGTCGAGGAATGGTCGGGCGTGCCGGTGGGAGTCGACATCGCCTCGGAGTTCCGCTACCGCAAGCCGCTCTTCGACGAGCACGACCTCGTGATCGGCATCTCGCAGTCGGGTGAGACGGCGGACACGCTGGCCGCGATGCGCCTCGCCCGCGACTGCGGAGCGAAGGTGCTCGCCCTCACGAACGTGATGGGCAGCCAGGCCACGCGCGACTCCGACGGCGTGCTCTTCACTCGCGCGGGCCTCGAGGTCGGCGTGGCCGCCACCAAGACATTCGTCGCCCAGGTCACCGCCATGTACCTCCTGGGGCTCAAGCTGGCCCAGGTGCGCGGAGCGCTCGAGCCGAGCGTCCTGGCCGGGCTCACGGACGAGCTCAGATCGCTGCCGGCCGCCATGGAGCGGCTGCTCGAGGACGTCGAAGGGCAGATGGTGGCGATCGCCGAGGAGTTCAAGGACTCTGACTTCTTCCTCTTCCTCGGCCGCCACATCGGGCTGCCGGTGGCGCTCGAGGGGGCGCTGAAGATGAAGGAGATCTCCTACATCCCCACCGACGCCTACGCGGCCGGCGAGATGAAGCACGGGCCGATCGCGCTGCTCGACGAGAGCACCCCGGTCGTGTGCGTGGCGACCGACTCGCCGGTGCTCGACAAGATGCTCTCGAACGTCTCGGAGGTGCGAGCCCGCGGCGCGCACGTCGTGGCGGTGGCCACGGAGGGCGACAAGCAGGTGGCCGAGAACGCCGACCAGGTCGTCTACGTGCCGCGCACTGACTGGCTGCTGCAGCCCCTGCTGGCGATCGTTCCGCTGCAGCTGCTCGCCTACGACGTCGCGCGGGCCCGCGGGCTGAACGTCGACCAGCCGCGCAACCTGGCGAAGACCGTCACGGTCGAGTAGCCGCGTGGGCGGCATCGGCCTCGACCTGCTCGACATCGGCAGGCTGGAGCGCGCGCTGCGACGGCGGCCGCGGCTTGCGCAGCGGCTCTTCACGGAGGACGAGCGCCGCTATGCGGCGGCGCGCACGCGCCCGGCCCAGCACCTGGCGGCGCGCTTCTGCGCCAAGGAGGCCGTGGCCAAGGCGCTCGGCCTGCAGGGGTGGAGCTTTCACGAGGTCGAGGTCGTGGCCACGGCCGCCGCCCCCGAGCTGCGCCTGACCGGCGCCGCTGCGCGACGGGCGGGCGAGCTCGGCGCCGAGCCCGCCGTCTCGCTCACCCACACGGCCACGACTGCGGCCGCGGTCGCCGTGCTGCGGTGAGCCTGCCCGGCTGGCTCGACCCGCTCTACGAGGCCGATGAGATGCGCGCGGCCGACACCTGGGCGATCGAGGAGCAGGGCGTCCCGTCCATCGACCTGATGGAGCGCGCCGGTGCCGGGCTGGCGCGCGTGACCGCCGCCGCGGCCGGCGAGGGGCCGGTCCGGGTCGTGATCGGCAAGGGCAACAACGGCGGCGACGGGCTCGTGACGGCCCGCCTGTTGCGCGAGGATGGCCGCGAGGTCGACGTGCTGGCGATCGCGCCGCCCGACGAGCTGCGCGGGGACGTGCGTGCGAACCTGGAGCGCCTGCCGGGGGGCGGCCCGGAGCCGTTCGCGCCCGAGCGCCTCGATGGCTCGGGGGCCGTCGTCGACGCGCTGCTCGGCACGGGCTTCGAGGGCGAGGCGCGTGACCCGGCGGCGGGGGCCATCGACGCGATCAACGGCCAGCAGGCGCCAGTGGTCTCCTGCGACGTCCCGTCCGGCGTCAACGCTTCCAGCGGGGAGGTGGAGGGAGCGGCCGTGCAGGCGGCGGTCACCGTCACCTTCCACGGCTCGAAGGTCGGCCTCCACGTGATGCCCGGTGCGGCACATGCCGGGCGCGTGGAGGTCGTGGAGATCGGCATCCCGCGTGGAGGGCCCACGGCGGGGAGAAGCGGACTGATCTCCGCGCGCGTGCTCGAGCTGTTCCCGCCGCGGCCGCGCTCGGGATCGAAGTTCACGTCAGGCGTGGTGGTCGTCGTGGGGGGATCGATGGGCCTGACAGGGGCGCCGGCGATGGCGGCGCTGTCGGCGGCGCGCTCGGGCGCCGGCTACGTGCAGGTGGCGGTGCCCGGCCCGGTGCAGCCGGCGATGGACATGCGCCTGCTCGAGCAGATGAGCCGCGGCCTGCCCGACGATGACGGAGCGCACAGCCCCGCGGGGGTCGACGAGGTGGAGGAGCTGGCCGGGCGCGCCGGGGCCGTGGTGCTCGGTCCGGGCATCGGGCGCTCCGACGCCGCGCTCGAGTTCGCGCGCGGGGTGGCGCGCGCGGTGGAGGCGCCGCTGTTGATCGACGCCGACGGCCTCAACGCCCACGCCGAGCGCCTCGAGTCGCTGGCCGGCCGTGGCGCCCCGACGGTGCTCACGCCGCACGCCGGCGAGCTCGGGCGGCTGCTGGGCGTGGATCCGGACGAGGTGGAGCGTCACCGCCTGCGGCACGCGCGCGAGGCCGCCGTGCGCAGCGGGGCGCTGGTGCTGCTGAAGGGCGACGACACGCTCGTCGTGTCGCCGGATGGGATGGCGGCCGTGAGCCCGGGGGGCACGCCGGCCCTCGCCACGGCGGGCACCGGCGACGTGCTCTCAGGCCTGATCGGCGCGCTGCTGGCGAAGGAGCTCGAGCCGCTCGAGGCGGCTTCGCTGGGCACGCTCGCCCACGTGCTCGCCGGCCGCGCGGCGGCCGAGCGGCACGGCGCCGATCACGTGATCGCGGGCGACGTGATCGAGGCCCTTCCAGCCGCCCTCTCCCGCTAACGTCCCGGCCGCTCATGGCGGAGCTCGTGCGGGAGATCATGGAGGCCGACCCGGTGCGGGTGTCGCCGGAGGCCCCGGTCGAGGAGGTCGTGCGCACGCTGCGCGAGCACGAGCTTCCCGGCGTGCCGGTGGTGGATGGCGACGGCCGCTGCGTGGGCATCGTGACCGAGGCCGACCTGGTGCTGCCCGACGACGAGGGCGACCTTCACATCCCCCACTACGTCAATCTCTTCGGCGGCACGATCTTCCTTGAGCCGCTCAGCCGCTTCGAGGACCGCCTGCGCAAGGCGTTCGCCTCGACGGCCGCGGACATGATGACCGAGCATCCCTATAGCGTCGGCCCCGAGACGACCATCCGGGAGGCCGCGCACGCGATCCACGAGACCGGCCACAACCGGCTGCCGGTGGTGGAGGACGGGCGCCTGGTGGGCGTGGTCACCCGGCTGGACGTGCTGGGCGCTCTCGCGATGTGAGCGCTGTCGAGCGCGCCGTCGCCCGCGTGGAGCTCGGGGCCATCGAGCGCAACTGCGCCCGTCTTCGGCGGCTGCTGTCCGGCGGCGCCGCGCTGTGCGCCGTCGTGAAAGCCGACGGCTACGGCCACGGCGCGGTCTGGGCCGCCAAGGCGGCGATCGACGGCGGCGCCGAGTGGCTGGCGGTGGCTACGGCCGCGGAGGCGGAGGACCTGCGCCGCCACGGGCTGGCGAAGCGCATACTCGTGATGGGCGCGCTCTCGGCCGACGAGCTGCGGGTGGCGCTCGAGGCCGACGCCGACGTGGTGGCATGGCGCGAGGGCTTCGCCCGCGGCGTCGCCGAGCACGCCCTTGCCGGCGCGCGCGCCCCGCGCGTCCACGTGAAGCTGGACTCGGGCATGGGGCGGCTCGGCACCGCCGACCCGGAAGAGGCACGGGCCCTCGCCGAGCTGATCAGCCGGGACGAGCGCCTCGAGCTGGCCGGGGCAATGACCCACTTCGCCACCGCGGACGAGCGGGGCGACGACCACTTCCCTGCCCAGCTCGAGCGCTTCACCCCGTTCGCCCGCGAGCTGAAGGGGCACCACCCCGGGCTCGTGGTGCACGCGGCCAACAGCGCCGCAACGTTCCGTGAGCCCGCCGCCCACTTCGACATGGTCCGCTGCGGGATCGCCGTCTACGGGCTCGATCCCTTCGGCGCCGACCCCTCGGAGCGGGAGCTCGAGCCGGCGTTGCAGCTCGAGTCCTGGGTGGCGGCGGTGAAGCGCTTCCGGCAAGGCGACAGCGCCGGCTATGGGCGGAGCTGGCGCGCGTCGTGCGACACCTGGGTCGCCACGCTGCCGATCGGCTATGGCGACGGCTGGCGCCGGGCCCTCTCGAACGACTGCGACGTGCTCATCCGGGGCCGCCGTCACCCGCTGGTGGGCACGATCAGCATGGACAACGTGACCGTGGATCTGGGCCCCGAGACCGACGTCGAGCCCGGCGAGCCCGCCGTGCTGATCGGCGCGCAGGGCGACGAGCGAATCCTCTGCGAGGAGGTCGCCGAGCGGCTCGGCACGATCAACTACGAGGTGGTGACCGGGCTGCTGCCAAGGGTGCGGCGCCTGCACGGCCGATGATCGCCGCGCTCGCCGGCGAGCGCGCGTGGCTGGTGGGGGGCAGCGTGCGCGACGAGCTGCTCGGCCGCACGGTGACAGACGTGGACCTGGCGGTGGCCGGCGACCCGGAGCGCGCGGCGCGGGCGGTGGCCGAGGAGGTACGCGGCCCGGTGTTCCGGCTGTCGGAGGCGTTTGGAGCCTGGCGGGTGATCGATCGCCGCGGCGGCCGCGTCTTCGACTTCGCCCGGCTGCAGGGCGATTCGATCGAGGCCGACCTCGGCGAGCGCGACTTCACGATCAATGCGATGGCCCGCCCGCTGGGCGGGGAGGGGGAGCTGATCGACCCGCACGGCGGCCGCGGCGATCTCGAGTCGGGCGTGCTGCGGGTGCTGGGACCGCGCTCCTATGAGGCCGACCCGCTGCGGCCCCTGCGGCTGGTGCGCTTCGCCGCCGAGCTCGGCTTTGCCCCCGACCCCGAGACCGAGCGGCTCACCGGGGCCGCCGCCCCGCGCACGGGGCAGGCGTCGCCGGAGCGCGTGTTCGCCGAGCTGCGGCGGCTGATCGCGGCCGATGGCGCACTCGAGGGAGTGGCGCTCGCCGACCGGCTGGGCCTGCTCGCCGCCGTGTTGCCCGAGGTGAGCGGCCTGCACGAGGTGGAGCAGAGCCAATTCCACCATCTCGACGTCTATGGCCACACGCTCGAGGTGCTGGCGCGGCAGCTGGAGCTCGAGGGCCGGCTGGAGGAGGTCTTCGGGGCCATGTCCCCGCAGCTGCGGGCGGTGCTCGAGGAGCCCCTGGCCGACGGGCTGACCCGCGGCCAGACGCTGCGCTTCGGCGCGCTGCTGCACGACATCGGCAAGCCGCCCACCCGCGGCGTGCGAGCCGACGGCCGGATCACCTTCATCGGCCACGACGCGGTCGGGGAGGAGATGGTGCGCGCGCTCTGCCGCCGGCTGCGAACGAGCGAGCGCCTCAGCCACTTCCTCGAGGGCCTCACTCGCCATCACCTGGTGCTCGGCTTCCTCGTGCACGAGCGCCCCCTCGACCGCCGGATCGTCTACCGCTACCTCAAGCACACGAGCCCGGTGGAGGTGGAGGTGACCTTGCTCTCGTGCGCCGACAGGCTTGCCACCCGCGGCAAGAACGCGGACAAGGCCATAGCGGCGCACCTCGACCTTGCCCGCGAGCTGATGGCGGAGGCGCTCGCGTGGCGCGCCTCGGGGCCGCCGCGGCCGCCGCTGCGTGGCGACGAGCTCGCCGCCGAGCTCGGCATCGAGGGCGGGCCGGAGCTCGGCCGGCTGCTTGCCGAGCTCGAGGAGGCGGCGTTCGCGGGGGAGGCGGGCACGCGCGAGCAGGCGCTGCAACTTGCCCGACGGCTGCGGCACAATCCCAGCCGGTGATCGTCGACTGCGCGGTCTACGAGAAGGGCTACCGCCGCGAGGGAAACCTCTCCGTGGAGCAGGCGGGGGAGGCCCGCCGCGATCAGGGCTTCGTCTGGATCGGCCTCTACGAGCCGAGCGCCGAGGAGTTCGACTCGATTCAGCGGGAGTTCGATCTGCACGAGCTGGCCGTCGAGGACGCCATCCACGCCCACCAGCGGCCGAAGCTCGAGGTCTACGGCGAGACGATCCTGGTGGTGCTGAAGACGGCCCGCTACGTGGACCCGGACGAGGTGGTCCAGCTCGGGGAGATCCTGATCTTCCTCGGCCCGGATTTCGTGATCACGGTCCGCCACGGCGAGGCCAGCTCGCTCGACGCGGTGCGCGAGCGCCTGGAGCGCGAGCCCGACCACCTGCGCCACGGACCGGGCGCGGTGCTGCACGCGATCACCGACCAGGTCGTCGACGACTACTCCCCGGCCGTGCTGGGCCTCGAGGAGGACATCGAGCAGGTCGAGGACGAGGTGTTCTCGCCGGCTCGCACCAACCCCTCGGAGCGCATCTACAAGCTCAAGCGCGAGGTGCTCGAGTTCAATCGCGCGGTCGCACCGCTCACCGAGCCGATCGACCGGCTCGCGCGCGGCCACTACGACCTGATCCACCCGGAGGTGCGCACCTACTTCCGCGACGTGAACGATCACCTGGTGAGGATGCACGAGGCGCTCGACAACCAGCGCGAGCTGCTCACCGGCGTGCTCGAGGCGAACCTGGCCCAGGTGGGGGTACGCCAGAACGAGGACATGCGCCGCATCTCGGCCTGGGTGGCCATCGCCGCGGTGCCCACGATGATCGCGGGCATCTACGGGATGAACTTCGAGCACATGCCCGAGCTGCGCTGGACCTTCGGCTATCCGCTCGTGGTGGCGCTGATGGCGCTCATCTGCACGGGGCTGTACCGCTACTTCAAGCGGGTCGGCTGGCTGTAGCCGTATAGGCTGCCGCGATGGCCGACGACGACTGCATCTTCTGCGCGATCGCGTCCGGCGAGGG
>Ga0126310_10001112_pt1 | contig 10081 bp, 8 predicted proteins | sample Plot60_FD_92540 | JGI IMG/M metagenome (GOLD analysis project Ga0126310, IMG submission 92540) | Serpentine soil microbial communities from UC McLaughlin Reserve, CA, USA - Plot60 | ecosystem: Environmental > Terrestrial > Soil > Grasslands | place: USA: UC McLaughlin Reserve, Lake County... | reverse complement strand
TGGTTGGTGACCAGCACGTCGCCTGGTTGCAGGGTCTCGGCCGGGACCTCCCGCAGGAAGTGGTGAACCGAGGTCGCCATCGCGTTGACGTGGCCTGGCGTGCCTGTTATGGCCTGCGCGACCATGCGACCCCGGCGGTCGAAGAGGCCGGCGGAGAGGTCGCCGGCTTCGCGCACCACGCTCGTAAAAGAGGTGCGCATCAGGGCCCGCGCCTGCTCCTCGACGACGGAGACGAGACGGTTCCAGAGTACCTCGAGCACGATAGGGTCGAGCCGCGGATCGCTCAGTCCGACCACCTCACGATCAGGTTCCGCGCTCCGTCGATATCGGCCCGGCCTTCGGGACCGAGGATGACCGTAGACTCCCGCTCTTCGACGACCGCGGGGCCCTTGAAGTTCGCGCCCGGAAGGAGCTGGTAACGGTCGTAGACCGGGACCGTCAGAAAGCCTTCCTCCTCGGGCAGGTAGATCTCGCGCTCTCCCTTCCTCGCCTCGCTCGGGTCCCCCGCGTCTCTTTCTTCTTCACCGTCGAGCCGGATGTGGGGTCGTGGCGCCGAGACTTCGAGGCGCCAGGTGATAGCCTCCAGGGGCACGTCGGGACCTTCCCTACTGTACAACCTCAGGTATTCCTTACGGTAGAGCGTCGTGATCCGGGTCGCGTCCTCTGGGCCCAGGGATCCCTCAGGGAGGCCGACCGTTACCTCGTGCCCCTGGCCTGCGTAGCGCATCTCGCAAAGACGCCGAACTCCTACGTCTTCGTCGGCGACGCCAGAGGCGCGCAGGAGGTCGCGGCCCTCCTCTTCCATCTCCCCTAGCGCCCCGTTCACCTCCGACCAATCGAGCCCGTCGAGGCGGCCGTAGAGGCTACGCACGAAATCGAAAGAGAGGGGTGCGCACAGGAAGCCGAAAGCCGAGGTCGCGCCTGCACCGAGCGGGGCTATGAAGCCCGGAACGCCCAGAGTTCGGGCGACGCGGTAGCCGTGTACGGGTCCCGCCCCGCCGAAGGCGAAGAGGGGATAGGCGCGCGGGTCCTTGCCGCGCTCGATGGCGTGGACCCTCGCCGCGTTCGCCATGTTCTCGTTGACGACCTGGTGGATGCCCCAGGCGGCCTCGGCGGTATCGAAGCCGAGCGGGCGGGCGATCTTCTCCTCTATAGCCCGCCACGCGGCCTCCCGATCGAGGTGCATCTTCCCGCCGAGGAAGTAGTCGGGGTCGAGATAGCCGAGGATCAGATCCGCGTCCGTTACCGTCGGCTCGGTTCCTCCCCTCCCGTAACAGGCCGGTCCGGGCTCGGAGCCCGCGCTTCTCGGACCGACTTTGGGCAAGCCCAGAGGGCCAACGCCCGCGATCGAGCCGCCGCCGGCCCCGATCTCGATCATCTCTGTCACGGAGGCCTTGACGGGAAGCCCCGAGCCCTTCTTGAAGCGGTAGACGCGGGCGACCTCGAACTCGTTGCTCCTCAGCGGCTCTCCGCCTTCGATCAGGCACGCTTTCGCCGTCGTCCCACCCATGTCGAAGGAGAGGACCTCGGGGAAGTCCAGCGCGCGGCCGTAGAACGCGGCGGCCAGCGCCCCCGCCGCCGGACCGGACTCGAGCAACATCACGGGAAACCGGCAGGCCGTCTGTACACTGGCCGTGCCCCCGTTCGAGAGCATGATGTAGAGGGAGCCTCCAAAGCCAAGCCTCTCGAGCCGGTCCTCCAGGGAACGCAGGTAACCCTCGACGAGCGGCCTGACGTAGACGTTCGCCACCGTCGTCGATGTTCGCTCGTACTCCCTGATCTCGGGCGCCACCTCGGAGGAGAGCGAGACGGCGATCTCGGGTGCCTCTTCGGCCAGGATCTCCCCGACCCTCCTCTCGTGCGCCGGGTTGCGGAAGGAGTGCAGGAAGCTCACGGCGACAGCCTCGACCCCGCGCTCGCGCAACCCCGTGACGATGGACCGGACCTGCTCCTCGTCGAGCTCGAGCATGACCGAGCCGTCGTCGAGGGAGCGCTCGCGCACGCCGTAGCGCAGGCTCCGTGCCGCGAGCGGCTCCGGCTTCTCGATGAAGATGTCGTACATGTCGTAGCGGTGCTCGGTGCCGATGGCGACGGCGTCGCGGAAACCCTCCGTCGTAAGTAGCGCCGTCGTGGCGCCTTTGCGTTCGATCAGGGCGTTCGTGACCAGCGTCGTGCCATGGATGATCGTTGCCAGCTGCTCGGCCCCGACTCCTTCATCACCTAGCAACTCGACCAGCCCGTTCTCGACGGCCTCGGAAGGGTCTTGAGGGGTAGAGAGCACTTTACCTACGGTACGCTTCCCTGTTTCGTCGTCGATGAGGACGAGATCCGTGAACGTTCCGCCTATGTCGACGCCTACCCGGTGACGTTTGATCGCCTGCAAGTCTTGATCCTAAGAGACGACCGTCAGCCCGTGCGGCAGCTTGTGGAGGCGTTCGATGCCGCCGGAGCGCACGTGCACGAGGTCTTCGATCATGATGGCGCCGGCGTCGGTGGTGTACGCGGGCGTCTCTATGGCGAGTACCATCCCCTCTTCGATCGGCGTCCGATCATCCTCCGAAACGTAGGGCGGTTCCTCGTGGAAAGTGTCGATGCCAAGGGAGTGCCCGTAGTGGCCGCGGCGGAAGCGCGGGTAACCGTTTTTCGTGATGTGGTCCTGGGCGATGCGGAAGATCTCGCCTACCTCCACGCCCGGTCTTATCTCGGCGCACGCCCGGTCGTGGGCCTCCTGCAGCACCCCGAAAAGACGTCCGGCCGCGGACTTCACCCTCCCGTAGGCGAACGTGCGGCCACCATCGCCCCGGTAACCGCCCACGGTCGTTCCGCAGTCGAACTTGATGAGGTCACCCTCCGCGAGACCGGCCTCGCGCTCGGAGTCGACGCCTACCCCCACCCCCGCGCCGACCGCGGGCAGGATCCACTGGTCCGAGTAGTTCTGGTAACGTGTGTCCTCCGTCGCCGCCCGCGCGACGCCCATCACGTAGCGATGGCGTACGTCCGATGCGCTCATGCCCGGCTCGAGGCTCTCGATCACGGAGCGCATCCCCGCCTCGGAGAGCTCCGTAGCCAGCCTGAGCCTCTCGACCTCGAAGGGGTACTTTATGCGCCTGAGCTCGTACATGTCGCCCGTGAAGTCCAAGAGCTCGGCCTCGGGCGCCAGGGACGAAAAACGCCGGTACGAGTCGAAGAGCATGTAGCGCAGATCCGTCCCGATCCTGGCGCGGAGCAGGCCCCTGTCTCCCAGCAACCCCCGTACGATCCCATCCTGCTCGTCCTCGTCGAACTGCGCGGGTCGCGGCATCTCCGACTCCCCGCTCCTTAGGGGTTCCTGCACCGCCTCGGCGTCCCTGATCTCCGGCCACAACCTGTAGGCCCTGACGTCCCCGATACCGGAGACCCGCTGCGCCGGCTTCGCCTCGAAGTCCCCGACCATCATGCCTACCTCGACGGTCTCGTCGGCGGGGATGACCGCTAGCGCCGTGCCCTGCATGCGCCACCACTGCATAAGGAAGTAGCTCTGGAAGCCGGTAGCGTAGAAGACGTTCGACGGGGTGTAGGCGATGTACGCATCCAGCCCGCGTTCCTGAAGCCGACGCCTGATGGACGAAAGGATCTGGGCGTTCATGGCGGGCTCCTCCTTGCAGCCTACTCTTCCCTCTCAGATTATACGGATCGCGGCAGCCAGACGCCGGGCCATCTGAATCGGTTCGCAGGAGAATCGACCTACTGCGTAGAGTGCAGCCGCCCGAGAGGGAGCAACTTCAGGCGCAAACGAAGAGCTGACTAGCTGAAGTGCTGAAAGGCTGAATTGCTTACAAAGAGGTCTTGGACCTCTTTGTAAGCTTCTCTAGCTCCAGTCGTCGTTCGCCGTGTCCGTGTGCTGGCCGAGGGTCGGTGGGGGGCGGCGGATGGGTAGGCGTTCGCCGTCGATGAGGATCGGCGAGGCGAGCATTTTGAGGTAGCCGGCCGAGGGATGATCCAGGTCCTGCAGGATGCCCGAGCGAAGGACATGCTCATCGGCGAGCACGTCGGCCAGCGTGTTGACGGGGCCGCTCGGGACGCCGGAGGCCCGGATCTCCTCCGCCCACTCATGCGCGGGCCGCTTGCTGAACTCTTCTTGAAGCTCCGTGATCAAGGCCCCCCGGTTGGCTACGCGGTCGGGGTTGGTCGCGTAGCGCTCGTCCTCGGCCAGCTCGGGACGGCCTACAGCCTTGCACAGGTTGGCAAACTGGGTGTTGTTGCCGACGGCCACGACAAGGGGCTTGTCGGAGGCGTAGAACGTCTGGTAGGGGACGATGGAGGGGTGTGCGTTGCCGATCAGGCCGATGTCCTCACCACTTATCAGGTACTCCTGACCGCGGTTGGCGAGCCAGCCAAGGGTGGACTCGAAGAGGGGGATCTCGATGCGCGCGCCCTCTCCGGTTACGCTGCGGCGGTGGAGGGCGGCCAGGATCGCATTCGACGCGAAAAGGCCGCACACTATATCCGAGATCGCGACGCCTACCTTCGTCGGCTCGCCGTCAGGATGGCCGGTGATGCCCATGACACCACCCCTGGCCTGCACCAGGAAGTCGTAGCCAGGGCGGTCCTCATCCGGTCCAGGACCGAAGCCCGTGATGGCGCAGTAGATGAGGCCTGGGTTCGCTTCTCTTAGCGTCTCGTAGCCGAGACCGAGCTTCTCGAGGGCCCCGCGCCTCCAGTTCTCGATCACGACGTCGGCCCCGGCCGCGAGCTTCTTGACCCGATCCAACCCGTCAGGATCTTTGAGGTCCACCCCGATCGAACGCTTGTTGCGGTTGACAGAAAGAAAATACGCCGACTCGCCACTGTCCTCGCCGCCGGCGAAGGGCGGGCCCCAGTGGCGGGTGTCGTCCCCGCGCTCGGGGTGCTCGACCTTCAGGACGTCTGCGCCCAGGTCACCGAGCACCATCGTCGCGTAAGGTCCGGCCAGGACCCGCGAGAGGTCGAGGACCTTGACGCCCTTGAGCGGCAACTTCGAGTCGTCTTCCATGCGGCCAGTGTAGCGTGCTGAGCGGCGCTTCGCGCCGCTCAGCACGCTGCGCCCTTCGGCCTCCGCTCGTCAGCCGGTCAGCCAGGTCCTGCGCACTAGAAGGCTGAAGTGCTGAATTCGCAACGCAAAGTCGCGTGCTGTGGAATAATCCGGGGTCGATGGTGAGGCTCCGAGAGAGGTGAGAAGATGGCTGTGACCCAGGCCGGAAGAAACACGGATGCCGGCTCCTCCACCCGCCCCGAGGCGAGCGACTTTCTGAACATTAACGCCCACCTCTCCGACGAGGAGAGGGGCGTCAGGGATAGGGTCCGTTCGTTTGTGCACGAGAAGATCAAACCTAACATCAAGGGGTGGTACGATGAGGCCGTCTTCCCGAAAGAGATCGTACCCGAGTTCGCCGAGCTCGGCCTTCTGGGTATGCACCTCTCCGGTTACGGGTGTGCGGGCAAGAGCGCGGTCGAGTATGGCCTCGCTTGCATGGAGCTCGAGGCGGGCGACTCCGGCCTGAGGACCTTCGTGAGCGTGCAGGGCTCGCTCGCCATGAGCGCCATCCACGAGTTCGGCTCCGAGCAGCAAAAACAGGAGTGGCTGCCGCCGATGGCTAAAGGGGAGGCGATCGGCTGCTTCGGACTCACCGAGCCGACCGCGGGCTCAGACCCGGCGAGCATGAAGACGTTCGCCAGGAAAGAGGGCCCTGAGTGGATCCTGAACGGCGAGAAGCGTTGGATCGGGCTGGCCTCCATCGCCGACGTCGCCGTCGTCTGGGCGCGCACGGACGAAGAGGGAAATCCGGTTCGCGGCTTCCTCGTCCCCACGGACACGGAGGGCTTCACGGCCAGAGACATAACCCCCAAGCTCTCGATGCGGGCTTCGATCCAGTGCGACATCCACCTCGAAGACGTCCGCCTCCCCGAGAGCGCGATGCTGCCCGAGGCCAGGGGCCTCGGCGGACCTTTCGCCTGCCTGGGCGAGGCCAGATACGGCATCATCTGGGGCGCGATGGGGGCGGCCAGGGACTGCTTCGAGGCCGCGCTCGCCTACGCCACTGAGCGGGAGCAGTTCGGTCAACCCATAGCCTCCTTCCAGCTCGTCCAGCAGAAGCTTGCGAACATGCTCATCGAAATCGGCAAAGGGACGCTCCTCGCGCTCCACATAGGCAGGATGAAGGACGCGGGCACACTAAGACCCGAGCACATAAGCTTCGGCAAGCTCAACAACGTCAGGGAGGCCATAGAGATAGCGCGCGAGGCCCGCACCGTCTTCGGCGGCAACGGTGTCACGCTCGACTACCCCCCAATGCGCCACATGAGCAACCTGGAGAGCGTAAGGACCTACGAGGGGACAGACGAGGTACACACCCTGATCCTGGGCGGCGCCATCACGGGCATCCAGGCGTTCCGCTAGCTACAAGGCATCAGGCTACAGGCATCAGGTTTTTCTCGAAGACGGATGCTCGTGGTCAATCAGCGACCGGCAATACAGCCCTCGCGGAACTGCCTGAGAAAGCGAAAGGGGCGGGAAGAAGACCCCGCCCCAAATACCTGAAGCCTGAAACCTCTAAATCACCGAACTCGATGGACCACCGGCCACGTAAATCGTCTCCCCACTGATATACGAGGCGTCGTCCGAGACGAGGAAGGCGACGACGTTGGCTATGTCATCCACCCTCCCGAAGCGCTTGAGGGGGATGCTCTTGGCGAAGCGCTCCTTCATCTCCTCCATGCTCATCCCGACCCGCTCAGCCGCCTCCTTGGTCATCTCGGTCTCGATCCAACCCGGAGCCACGGCGTTGACGTTGATGTTGAAACGCCCGAGCTCGAGCGCCAGCGTCCGCGCGAGCGCCTGAAGACCGGCCTTCGCCGCGGAGTAGTTGGCCTGCCCCTTGTTCCCCAGGGCCACGATTGAGCTGGTCATCACGATCTTGCCGTACTCCTGCTCGACCATGTACTTCTGCGCGGCCTTGGAGCACAGGAAGCTGCCCTTGAGGTGCACGTCGAGCACCTTGTCCCAATCATCCTCGCTCATCTTGAACGAGAGGTTGTCGCGCAACAGCCCGGCGTTGTTGACGAGGATGTCGATCCGCCCGAAGTGGTGCGCGATCTCCTCGAATGCCTTCTCGACCTGCTGCGCGCTCGATACGTCGCAGGCGATCGCAATCGCTTCGGCCCCCACGGCCTCGACGGCCTCCACCGTCTCCTGGCAAGCCTCCGCCGATAGATCCAGGACCGCCACGTTCGCCCCCTCCTGCGCGAGCCGTATGGCCTCAGCCGCCCCAATGCCCCGCGCAGCCCCGGTTACAACCGCCGTACGTCCGTCAAGCCTCAAAGGTTCACTCCTTCTCGGTCGGGAACACTGCAATCGACACCCTCAAGGGTGTGGTCTTTGTTACATGACATTTAATTGTATACGAGATGAACTTATGTGTCCAGAACAGATATGTACATCTTTAGATGCATTCTCTACTGGCTCTCTGGCGAGATCGTATGTGTTTTGGGGTAGGCTGCCTGTCTGTGGGATCACACAACGGGTCAGGAAGCCCCGCCCGCGGGAGGGCGGGGCGAGAAGGCTGACGATAACCTCCAGTTACGTCCTTATGTAGATACCGCCGTTTATGTCGATGGATTGGCCCGTGATGTAGTCGCCATCTTCCACCAGGTAACGGACGGCCTTGGCGACCTCTTTTGGCTTCCCGAAGCGGCCCAGGGGCACCTGTTTGCGGAGCTTCTGCTGGGCTTCCTCGGGGATGTTGGCGACCATATCGGTCTCTATGAAGCCGGGCGAGATGGCGTTCACGGTGATTCCGAACCGGGCCAGTTCCTGGGCGGCCGTCTTGGTGAAGCCGAGCAGTCCTGCCTTGGCCGCCGAGTAGTTGGCCTGGCCTATGTTGCCTGCCTCTCCGACGAAGGAGCTCATGTTGATGATCTTGCCCCCACCCTGCTCGGTCATGTGCGGCAGTACGGCGTGGACCGTGTAGAAAGCGCTGTTGAGGTCTACCTGTATAACCTTGTCCCAGTCGTCGACGGAGAGCTTCCTGAGCGTGCGGTCTATGTTGATACCCGCGTTGTTGACCAGGACGTCTATCCTATTGAACCTCTCCATCGCCTGATCTATGAGGTTCTGGGCCTGCTCTGCGTCCGAGACGTCGGCCTGAACCGCGATGGCCTCCCCACCGCTCTCCGAGATCTGGTTCACCAACTCCTCGGCAGGCTCCTTGCTCCTCGAGTAGTTGACGACGACTTTGGCCCCCCCTCCCGCCAACTCCTCCGCTATGGCTTTGCCTAAACCCCTGCTCGCGCCGGTCACGACAACAACGGCTTCGTTCAAGGTGCCCACACTATCCTCCTCTTCCAGTTCGCATGTGAGCTAGAGTTTATTGACTGCAGAAAGCAGGCGCAAACTAGGTACCGTGCGCACTTACATTCCGCTACACGAGGCAGCCAACATCGTCTCACAGCGTTTTGCTCGTATGGGGCGTTTCGCGAAACGCCCCATACGAACCGTGGCTACAGGTTACAGGATTTCTCCGGGGGCAGAGCTCGGCCAGAAGGCGATGTTTACCGCCTCGATGGTTCGACTGCCGCGATGTTCTCCTAGCGGGGGTCGACGCCGGTAGCGGTAGGATCGGCGTCCGTGCTAGGTGGTGTGTTGGAGAATGGGAAAGGAGTAGCCACGGACGCCGGTTCCCGCCTCCATGTGCACGGGTGCCTTCAGGTTACATCGCTATACAGGATGAGTCATGCACCTTTAGATGTAATTCTGACGAATACTTGCGATCGCGAACTCAGGCCGACTTCGCCAAAGAGCGCAGACATGGCCTACCCGGGTGAGGGGGACACGAAAACCACCGAGGGCCCCGGCGGCTCGCCTCACGCCCCCTTCAGGTTCGACACCACGGTTCCGAAAGATGATCGGATTTGGGCTAATATGTACTGCGTATTCATGTTCGATAGACAGATATTCTCGGAGCACCGCCATGAGAGGTTCATAAGGGGTCCAACGTCGGGCCAGTACCCTCGATGACGAAAGGGACGTTCAGAGTCTAAAGACTAGGCCGACCCTTGACAAACCACTACATATATGTAAAATGCACATAGATCATGGAAGAGAGAATCATGAACAACGACGAGCAGGAGCGCGAGGCGGGCGGCAGGGAGCGGGAGTTCCGTCGGGTCGAGGCGCGGCCCAGGAACTGGCTGGTGCCTGTGATCCTGCTGTCTCTAAGGGAGTGGAATTCCTACGGGTACGAGCTCATGGAGCGGGCTTCGGCCTTCGGGTTCGAGGCGATGAACCCTGGAACGCTGTACAGGACGCTGCGGCAGATGGAGAAAGAGGGCATCGTCGAGTCCAGTTGGGAGACCTCCAGGGGCGGGCCGGCGCGCCGGATGTACACTATCACCGACGCGGGAAGGTCCTACCTCGACTTCTGGGCCAAGTCGCTCGAGCAGTACCAGCACACCATGGACAACTTCTTCCGGCTGTACACGGGCAGGCCGTTGCAGGACAGGAACGACAAAGAGGGTAGCGAGTAGTTCGCGTAAGACGCGAGAAAGGAGATGCAGGTGGTTACTACGGAGAAGACCAACAGGGCCGTGGAGAGGCTCGCCGAGACAACGCGGGATTCCTACCAGACGGTCGTGGATCACGCGGTGGGCCTTCAGGAGCGGAACGTCAGGTTCGCGCAGGGGATGGTGGACGGCACTATCAAGGAGCTCCGCCACCAGGCCGAGAGCAACCGCAGCGTCATGGGCGAGCTCTTCGAGCGCGCCGAGGACCAGCGCGACGCCTACCAGGCCCTCGTAGAGCAGTCCCTCGACGCCTACATGGACCTCGCTTACGCGCCCTTCACCTATTACAAGGAGGGCCTCGAGGCCGCCAGGTAGGGCGTAGCATCGGGGTAGAAGCTTTTGGGGCGGACCTTCGGGTCCGCCCTTTCGCTTATGTTTCGCGACCCTTGTATGGGGTAACGATGAGTACTTATGTAGACCGAAAGACCGTATAGGGAGGTCCGGGTAGTACGGTCCGGGCCTTGCCTTTTGATGTATCCTCTAGCAAGGCGTAGACGGAAGGAGT
>Ga0126310_10001111_pt1 | contig 10084 bp, 14 predicted proteins | sample Plot60_FD_92540 | JGI IMG/M metagenome (GOLD analysis project Ga0126310, IMG submission 92540) | Serpentine soil microbial communities from UC McLaughlin Reserve, CA, USA - Plot60 | ecosystem: Environmental > Terrestrial > Soil > Grasslands | place: USA: UC McLaughlin Reserve, Lake County... | reverse complement strand
GTATCCACCGTCCCGCCCACGGCCTCCACGCCCGCGCCGATGAAGGTGATCGCCATGGCGTTCACCGTGACGTAGACGAGCCAGACGATCTCCCACATCAGGTAGCGCTTGGTCAGGAAATAGTTGCGTTGTACGTAGCCCCAGACGGCGACCAGCTCCGAGAGCCACAGGGGCTTGGACACGTTGTGCATTAGTCTTCTCCTTCCGCCGACGCCTCCTCGACGGAGTAGCCGGTCGCGGCCATGAACGTCTCCTCCAGGGTCGGGACGCGACCGTTGTTCGCATAGCGGCGCTTGAGGTCTTCCGGCTTCTCGAGGGCCAGGACTTTGCCGTCCACCATGATGCCGACGCGGTCGCAGAGCTCCTCGGCCTCGTCCATGTCATGGGTACAGAGCAGGATCGAGGAGTCGTGCGCCTCCCTGATGCGCCTTATGAAGTCCTGCACGTCCTTCTTGCTCCTGGGGTCGAGGCCCGTCGTCGGCTCGTCGAGGAGCATCAGGATAGGGCTCGTCAAGAGCGCCCGCGCGAGCGCCACCTTCTGTTGCATACCGCGGCTGAGATGCTCCATCGGCTCCAGCGCCCGCTTGTAGGCGAAGCCTATGTTCTCGAAGATCTCCTTTATCCTGGGGCGCGCCTCGCCGGTCGTCACACCGTAGAGCTTCGCTCCGTAGAGCAGGTTCTCCATCGCCGACATCTTCTTGAAGAAGCTTGCCTCGACGCTGACCCGGTTCATGCTCCGCTGTACCTTTTTGGGATGGCTCACGGCGTCCACGCCGAAGACCTCGACCGAACCGGCGTCCGGGACGACGAGCGTCGAGACCACGCGCACCAGCGTGCTCTTCCCGCTGCCGTTCGGCCCGAGGATGCCGACCACCTCGCCCCGCCCGACCGCGAGCGAGACCGAGTCGAGCGCGCGCACGACCTCACCCCGCCGTTTCTTGAAGCTCTTCTCTACGTTGTGCAACTCTAAAGCGTTCACGAGCAGTTCCCTTCGTTTCCTACTTCCCCTGAGGGGGCCGGCCTTACAATCGGCCCCTCGCTTCCAGCCTCTCCCAAACCAGGCGCCAGGTCTCCTCCGGCTCGGCGGCTACCGCCAGCCCGAAGAGCCAGCGCGTCATCTGGGCCCGCAAGGATGACGTATGTTTTGACCGCGCGTAGCTCTCGCGCTCGGCCACCCTCTGGGCGAGGTCCTGCTGGCGCAGACCCCGGTCCTCCATCACGTAGTACCAACTTCCGTTCATCTCCGGTCTCCTTCTTCCTTCATCTCTCGTCGCGACGGCTGCTCTCGGGTGATGCCCGTCTCGGGAAGGATGGGGACCGTTGCTTTTGAAGCAAAAGATTTGGCCCCCGGTCCTGGTGTCCGGGGGCCTCTTTGAGAAATCTGTTTAAGCTAGAAGCTCACATTCTCATCGCGACCGCGCGGACCTCGGGACGCACCTCTCCCCCGAAAACCGGGATCCCTATGTGCGTGACGCGGATGTGCATCTGTCCCTTCGGTCCTTTCGCGACTCTACAACACAGCCCGGGCACTCTACCCGCTCGCGAGAGCTTTGTCAATGACGTCAGCCCTTCGCCGAGAGCCCAGGCTCCGGATAGGATATTGCCAGCGATTTGAGCGCGGCGCATCACCCATTTGAGTGATTTTTCGAGATCTCACAGGGGGATGATTCCTGGCTCTCTCGAGACCTCGATAAGTGAACGCGGGTAGCTTCGCGCTCCCGGGGGTATACATGGCGCGTCGGAGCACTCCCGGCGCCAACGAGGACAGGAGGACAGGCGATGACGGAGTCCACGGATGGAGGAACTTTCCCAGAGCTCTTCGGGGTCATACAAGATTACGCGCAGAGAGACCACAATCACCAGGTCAAGGCGCTCAGGGTGATCGCCGCCGCCTATCTGCCCCTGTACGACCTTCTCCCTATGCCCGACGCCAGGCAGGTGGTGGAGGACGTCCTCGCGCGCAACGACTTCCTGGTGACCGATCCCCAGAGCGGCCGGCTCGAGCCCGCCAGTGTGGACGCCGTGGTCAGCGTGGCTACCTCCCGGCTTGACGGGGAAGACATCCGGTGGGGGGCCGGCTGCCTCCTCAACGTGATGGAGGCCCTGAGGCGCAGGGCGCAGAGTGAGGGATACGAAACCTACGTGCTCGACGCCGACGAGGTCCTCGACGGCCTGGAGACAATCTTTGCTGCCGACATAGTGGAGGACGTGATCTAGAGGGTCGAGGTCGAAGCCTGTACCTCTCCACCCTCCCAGCAAAACGCGTTGCGCCAGCGGCTACAGGTTGCCCTCGGGATCCGGCGCCGGGCCAGGCTCCGCGAGGTCTGCGGAGCCGCCTCCCTCTTCGCGGAGGGCCAGCATCTCGTCCTCGAGCCGTTGCAGGCGCTCGTCCACGAGATCCAGGCGCTCCCTGATCTCGTTCCTGAAATCTTCTTCCGAAGCCCCGGAACCGCCGCTCGTTAGCCTGTGTGCCAGGCTGCCTCCCGCCAACCCCGAAGCGGCCCCCGCAAGCCCCGACGCGGCGCCGGACAATCCCGAGCTGCCTCCGAGCTGCCCCTTCAGACGATTCGCGTAACCCTCTATCGCGTCCACGTCTAAGGTGGCGCCTCGCCTACCCTCCGCCCCGCGCGTCTGGCGTCCTTGGGGGCGTTGCTGCACGCGTTGCCGCACGCGCCCTCGCACACGGCCCTCCGCACGCCCCTGAGACCCCCTGCGTCTGTCCCTTCTGCCCACGTTAGCCTCCTTCGGTTCCGCCGCGCACCATCGAGCCAACTGTACCCGCAGAGTATCAGGCGTAACCCCCGCCCAACGGCGCCGGAGCGGCATTAGCTTGCGGTGAAGTCCAGCTCGCTCGAGATCTCGATGCAGCTCTTTATGGAGCGGGCGACGGGGCAGGAGTCGGCGTAGACCTCGAGCACCCGCTCTATCGTAGCCCGGTCTTCCTCGCCGGCGGTGAGGTGGAAGAGCTGCTTGATCCTCCTGATCACCAGCACCTTGCCCTCCGTCTCTATCTCCCCCACCGTCTCGCCGCGGAGGTCCTCGAAAGAAACGTGACGCGCTACCAGCGCGCCCCTGAAGGTGCCGAGCAGTCAGCCGCCCGCCGCCGCGACGACGTAGTCGAGCGTCGAAGCGTGCGGCTCCTCCGCGCCGGGCTCAACCCCGTAGTGCTCGGCGACCTCGTCGTGGACGCCGAAGAGGATCGGCTCCTCCTCGGCGGGAACGTAAGCGCGCCGCACCCTGCCCTTTACCGGCTCCACCCTCACCTGCGAGACGTAACTTACGTCGGCCACGTTCTCTCCTTTCTCCGTGCCTGGGTCCCGCAGTATACGGAGGGTCCCGCCTCAATGCTTCTCTACTGCGCAGCTACGAACTGCTCGTAGGGGACACCGGGCATGAAGATTTCGATCTCCTCCTCGGTGAAACGGTGCTTCCATATACTACTCTCCGAGACAAAGAAGGTGTCCCTCGTTATGGAAGTGCCGTCCTTGAAGGTCCTGTAAACCGTCACGCTCACTACGGGGTCGGAGGGAGATCCGTTGACCACCACGTTCATCGTGGCGAGCTCGAGCCTATCGTTGTCAGCGAACCACTGGTTCTTCGCGTACCACTCCTCCTCAGTGAAAAGCGTCTGGGTCTGGGAGTCGAGGTTGTCGTAGGTGTAGTACCAGTTCTCCTGGTCCACCGCCTGGTAATAGTCCTCCGCTGCCTCGATGATCTCCGTCTCGGACCCCGCGGGCACCTGTGCGGAGGCGGCCGAGGCGGAGGCCGAGGGCGACCCGGTCTGTGCGGCTTCGGTCTGCGTAGCCTCGGCCTGTGGGAGCGCTTCCGCGTCGCCGATATGCCAGGTGTAGGTGTCCCCCCTGAGGAACGGCCTGTAGTCGAGTTGCAGACCCTGGGAATCGGGCGGCACCTCGTAGACTATCTCGCCGCTCATCTTCTGCCCGGGTGTGATCTCACCCTCGGCGAGCCGGCGCTGCTGGGTGTGCATGCTCTGGGTGGCGGAGTAGCCCTCCTCGTTCTTCAGGACGAACGCGAGGAGGCTTGAGATAGCCAGCGGCTCGTCGGAGACGTTCTCGAAGGTCAGGTCCGTAGCTAGGAACAGGTTGTCGGGGCTCTCGACGGGACGGTCGAAGTCCGTCGTGGGCAGAACGCGCACGTCGTTGAGCGTCGCCCGGACTCCCTCGGCCTTCACCGAGTCGCCCACGCCAAGCCTCTCCTCTTCGGCGGGCTGCGAGGCTTTAGCCTCCTCTTCGTTCCCGTTTTCTTTTGCAGCGCCTTGCCCGGCGGATGCTACTTCCTGCGAAGCGACCCGCCGGGGCTCCGATTCGTCCCTAAGGAACGTCAGCCCGACGATCGTGCCGACGCCGAGCAACAGGACCACAACGACCCCGAGACCGAAGATCAAAGCCGGCGTCCTGTTGGTTGCGCCTGCCGAAACGTTCCGAGGAGGAGGAAACTGTCTGGGTATCTCTCGGGTAGGAGCGGCAGTAGGTGCGGTCGGCGACACCCTCGTCCCGCACACTCCGCAGAAGTTGTTCCCTGCGCTCACGATGCTACCGCAAAGGGTGCAGTAAACCGGGCGATCACTTTCAGTCATGGTGAGCCTTTACGGGAAACCTCCTTCTTGACAGATCAGAGCCTCCGCAACCTCTCGCTTAGATCCCCTCGACGATCGTGAATCTTAACCACACCGCGTGCGAGCCTCCCCTTTCTCACAACTCACGGTAGAGCCCACAGGATACCAGCGTAGCAAGACTAACGTGGATGTGCTCGCTCGAGTCCATCTGACCCGTGGCCCTGATTAGGAGCCCCTAGTCAGAGAAGTCTCGGAGGTGGAGTTGGCGCACGCCAACCGCTTTCGGCGCATGCCCTGCGGCCGGGTGGGTCAAATGGCTCATTCCGCCACAACAGGTAGCGAGCGTATCGTGTGGGAGCGAGAAGGTCAGCGGTGGTAGCGGATCTGGAAGGAGGAGGAGGCGGATGTCGGCGGAGGAGAACAAGGCCGTTTTCAGGCGCTACGTCGAGGAGGTGGGCAACAAGGGGAAGCTGGATCTGGTGGATGAGATCTTCGACCACTATCTCGCCCACCAGCCCGACGGCTCCGTGCTGGAGCGCGGCCCCGAGGACGTCAAGCGGTTCATGGGCGAGTTCCAGGAAGCCTTCCCCGACTTCCACACCGAGATAGAGGACCAGATCGCCGAGGGCGACAAGGTGGTCACCCGTTGGACGATGCGCGGCACCCACCGCGAGGCGTTCCGGGGCATCGCGCCCACCGGCAAAGAGCTGGAGATCACCGGTATAGGCATCTTCCGCTTCTCAGACGGCAAGGTGGTGGAGAGCTGGGACAACTTCGACCAGCTCGGCATGATGCAGCAACTCGGCGTCATCTCTACGCCCGAGCACCCGGAAGAAGCCAGCCCGACGTAGAGGGCGGATTCGACCGGCGCGCCGAAGGGTAGACTGGTGTTCTCCAGGCGACGCTCCTACGAATGAAGGAGATGTGATGGGACGGTCCGTGGTCGTGTTGGTAGCCGTAGCGGCGGTCTTCCTGGGTTCTTGCGGGACGCAGGCTATCGGCGAGATGGAGCGCGAGTCGCAGTCGATAGACTTGGAGAACGCCCAGTCGGTGCGCGCGAAGCTCAGGATGGGGGCTGGCGAGCTGAACCTGACGGGCGGCGCCGACGCGCTCATGGAGGCCGACTTCGCCTACAACGTCGCCGACTGGGAGCCCGAGGTCGACTACGAAGTTAGCGGCGACACGGGCGAGCTGAAGGTAGATCAGGGTAGCAGCGAGGACATCCCTCTGGGCGGGGAGGCGCGCAACGAGTGGGACCTGCGCTTCAACGACGACGTGCCGATCGACCTCGGTGTGCAGATGGGCGCCGGAGAAAGTGACCTGGACCTCGACAGCCTCACCCTGACGGGACTGGACCTCCAGATGGGTGCAGGGCAGACCACGGTGGACCTCACAGGCAGTTACGAGCGGGACATCGCCGCTACCATAGAGGGCGGGGTCGGCGAGGCCACTGTGCAACTGCCCAGCGAGATCGGCGTGAGGGTGAATGCCGAGGGCGGGTTGGGTCAGATCAACGCCGAGGGGTTCCAGAGAGAGGACGACTCGTACGTCAACGACGCCTACGGCGACTCCGACGTCACCCTCGACGTCGACGTGCGGGGCGGCGTGGGTCAGATCAACCTCGAGGTGGTCTGAGGTAAGCCTGGTGCGCCTCGCCGCAGGACCCTCATGGTCCCCCACAGGCTCACCAGCGGCCACGTCCCTTCGAGGAGTATGAGGCCGAGATGCACCTTGATCACGACGGTGAGCATGACGGAGCCGACAAAATTGGCGATCTCTCTACGAGAGACTCGAGGTATCGGTCCGGCCAAGCTGGCCGGCCGCGAAGGCCAGTAGTATGAGCAACGCCCCGAACACCTCCGAGTTCTCGGCTCCGGTGGAGGTGTTCTCCCCTTGGAGCGATGGCTTGCGTAGAGCACTGGGCCGGGATCCTTCCCACTCTCTAGGGGGCTCCGGCAATTGCGCCTTCACCGCCGCGAGCTCCGCTCGTCCTCCTCGTTCGGCGCACCCGCCTCCACGGTGACAGTAGAGAACTCATGAAGCTGGGGTCCTAGCTTCGCTGGGTCCCGGCCCTTTCATCGTCGATTCGGCTAAGCAGAATGTACTAGAAATAAATCACGCATTTGCGTGATGCGCCGCACCCTCTGCTCTGCGAACCTGTCTCGTGACGCAGGTGGCAAGGAAAGGTGCAGAGCGCGATGGCCCAGAAGGAGATACTGCTCTACGTCAGCCACCGCTCCTGGCGACGGCACGGAGCTCATCGGGGTTCTGCGTGAGGCCAACCCCCGCCTGAAGGTGCTCATCCTGACAGCGAGCCCCGAACCCGGACTGCTGGAGCGGATGGCGGAGGCGGGTGCCGACAGGGTGCGCGACAAGATGAGAGTGATCTGGAGGAGATAGTAGCTGAGGTGAGGCGCCTCGCCAGCGGGGCAAATCACAATGAGAGCTAGGATACTTGGGATTCTTCGCCTTATTCACCAACGTCGGGGTAAGGTGTTCTCGAAGTTCGCTTCTCGATGGTAATATTCTAGCTGATCTCGGAATAATTCATCATGTTTCATCGCCGATTCGTCGCGCCATGTTTTCATAGAGCCTGTCGGAAGGAAGAGTGAGCAGCAAACTTGAACGCTGACGAGAGGGAGTGGTTGAGCGAGGAGCTGCGCAACCGGCTGGAGGCCCAGCGCCCGCTGTTGGAGTTCCTCGTCACGACGCTGCGCATGTCCAACGACGCCAAAGATCTCGACTACATCGGACGCCGCCTGCTGGCCGAAGCGTGGTCCAAAGGAGCAGGGGAACACACGTGAGGCGCGAACGATGGCGCCGCATTACTCGGGTGCAGTGGCGCGAGAACACGCCGTCGTGCTGTTACAAGCGGAGTTAGTTACGGGCCAGCCAGAAGGGGGTTTAAGTGGCACCGGCCCGCAAGTAATTCCCAGGCCAGTCTGATGGAGAGAAGTCGATCGGAGCTGGCCCAGTACCGCAACAGTAGCAGCGCCTTTGTGTCCGTCGCATCGGCCACCCGGCCCATCTTTTCCACTCGCGGGTGCTTAGAAGGCCGTCATCCTGTTACCAGCGGGCCGGGCTCCTACGGGACTCTGGCGTTTTTTCTTGAGCGGCTCCGAAGATATGCCGTCTGGCCGATTCGCCGACGCTTAGCATGAGCCACTATTTGGGGGCTAGCCCGCGCTTCCGGATGGTGTAGGCGGAGGTGACGTGAAAGCTGCCTCCGGAGGCACCGAGCCTGCATCACGCGTTGTAGCGTTGTCGGGGTCTAGCTTTGTTGGGTTCCGGCCCTTCCTCTCGGGTTAACTAACTTTTATTGCGGGTTTAGTACCCACGTAACAAAGCGGTAGCCGGTGTCGTGTAGCATGGACGAGTCGGGCGGTGCGGTTCTCTCCCACAACCGCCGCACCCGTCGGCCTCGGGAGGTTGCCATCCTCCCCTCCCGGGGCCCTTTGATCAGCGGAGCCCCGGTCTTTGTATCTGCCCCGTCGGCTACGAACGTCACAGTGGAGGGCGATATGCCAGATGCGCGCAACCTCATCTCCGGCAACGGCTCAGGCGTTTTCATAAACAATAGCACCAGCACCGAGGTGGAGGGCAACCCTCGTTTCGGAGAGGCTCGTTTCACGGAGAGGGTGACGCTTCCCGCGCCTCTAAGTCGTTCCGTCCGAATCCTACAGGATGAGGATAGAGTTGTTCCCTTCCCGGCCGACCGTAAGCCTCCCTAGCCCGTTACGCGACCAGTTGGCCGCACACGGCTTTCAGGGCGTCGTCGTTCTTGCTTATGATCTCCCTGGCCTTCACCTTCAGGGCGGCGACGTTGGTGCGACTGGCGTCGTCCATGTCATCCTTGCCTATGTCGAGCAGTGTCTGGAAGCGGTAGTAGCGCCGGGCGTCGCCCTCGGAGGGGAGAAGCTCCCGCAGTTGGTAGTCGACCGTGTCGGCCACCCCGTCGAAGACGACGTTCAGGATCGGCTGGGCCCACAGCGCGAGCCCCCAACCCTTGACCTCCTCGTAGGGCAGGCTGCGGGTCAACTCTCCGGTGCCCAAAGAGACTACGAGGAAGTCGTCCTCCTCGGGGTGGATCTTCCTCGCCTCGACGTATGCGCACATGGCCGGGTTGTTGGCGTAGACCCCGCCGTCTACGAAGGCGCGGTCGCCCTCGTAGCCAACCGCCACCTGGAGGGGCTCGAAGTAGGTGGGCGCGGCGGAGGTCGCCCGCGCGACATCCCTCATGAGAAAATCGTATCCTTTCTTATCTGGGTCCCGCGCGTGCCTGCGCTTGAAGAACCAGGGGATGCGGCCCTCTATCTCATAGGCGCTGACGAGGACCTCCGTGAGCGCCTCCGCAAGGCGGCGATCTTCGAAGTACTCGCGCGTGACGTCTTCGATGCCCTTCGAGGGGTACTTCTCCTCCGCCAGGTTCCCCACGGCGTGTATGCGGTGCCACACCGAGCGGTTGAAGATCTTCTCACCCTCGGTTTCGTAGAGCTCGATCAGCCTCTCGGCGCTGTATTGGGGCTTGCCGTCTCGCCCCGGCTTGGTTAGGCCCAAGGCCAGGATGCCGCCGGTCGAGGTACCGGCCACCAGATCGAAAACCTCCGAGGTGGGCTTCCCCGTACGCCTTTCGATCTCAGCGAGGACTATGGCCGGTATGATGCCCCTGATGCCACCCCCGTCGATCGACAGCACCTTCTGCATCCGCGTTCCTCCTTACGTAGGGTATCTGTGGTCCCTTGATAACAGACGGCGATGAATACCGAATGATTCGACACCTACTATTTAAGGTGAGCCCGCACTAGCTTAGGGTAGTTGGAGTCTCACCGCTTTTCTACATTCACATCATTCCAGATTGAGCACCAGCGGTCGTCGTGGGCAACCGGCCCAGGGCATCCTCCAGCTCGGTATGTTCTCCACAGATCATCACCCGGAACGTTACCCCAGGCGTTGTCCTAAGCGGCTTGCACCCAGACGAAGGCGGTAGAACCCGCACCCACCTGCGCCTCCCCGCGTAGCCCCTGCGCCCCAGCAGGCGCCTGGTAGGCCGTCACGAGGGCGAGGGTGGAGGCTAGGGCTGCAGGTGAGGATGACAAGCCGATGATGTAACCCTTGCCTTTCTCGGCGTTTGTCAGCCCGTAGCCCCCTTCGAACCCCCGCATCTGCCTGAGCTCTGACACCACCGAGTCCTGGTAGATTCGGACCGCTTCCTCCACCTTGTCAGGTTTAAACTGGACAGACACCACTCCCGCGTGCACGGTTCTCCTCTTTCCTCCGTTCCCCGTGTTACCTGCACAGAATACTCACCGATAGGTCTGCATGCATCTCCTCCATACTGTTATTTTGTCGCGAGAACAGGGAAGGGCCGACACCCCGCAGGACCCCGGCCCGGTGGCACAGCGCGGGCCGGGTAAAGTGTCGGTGCCCCGGCCCGAAATAAATGGCGGGCGGTGGGCAGGATAGAGCATGCGCCCTTGGATGGGGGGAGGGCTTCCACCCCAACCGACC